>Ga0209972_10002114_pt1 | contig 16536 bp, 11 predicted proteins | sample NOAtaG_7_FD_187302 | JGI IMG/M metagenome (GOLD analysis project Ga0209972, IMG submission 187302) | Freshwater lake microbial communities from Lake Erie, under a cyanobacterial bloom - NOAA_Erie_Diel1S_2200h metaG (SPAdes) (version 2) | ecosystem: Environmental > Aquatic > Freshwater > Lake ... | reverse complement strand
TGCGGCATCGAGCGGTCGAAGCGCGCGCTGACGGCCTCGGCCAGCACATGGGGGGCGGGAGCAGGGGCGGCGGCGGCGCGGGTGTTCATTGCGCGTCAGTTTGCCGCAGGTTGCCAGCGGCTGGGCGTGCCGAAGCGGGCCGCGGCGGATCGCGGCGGATGGCGGCGGATGGCGGCGGTGCGCGGGCTGAAGCAGCAGGATCGAGGGCGCCACGGCTCTGCGCGGCTTTGTCCGGCGTTGGGCGCTGTCGTGGGTCCGGCCGAGACGGCCGGTGGCCTGCGAACCGACCTTCCGATGGCGCCGGCTGGCGCCGCGCTGACTTCGTCCGACTGGGTTCCTACGCTTCCGAGGCGGTGGCGAGTGGGCTGCCGAGCCGATGAGGCAGGCGAAGGGTGCGCGGGGTTGGGGTCAGACCTGCTCGACAACTCTGATCTCATGCTGTCAACCATCTCTACGCTTTTGGTCGCGATTGACAGGGCCATTTCTCAAGCGAATGCTCAGGCACCGTGACGGCCCGCTTCGCCGTCCGCGGTCTGCCTCTTGGCCGCAACTTGAACGACTGCCTTCGAGCGCGCGGCGAAAGCTGCTTCGGGTCGAACAGCGCCCTCCACAACGTCTGCGTCGCGGCGCTCGACCGCCCGCCGGCTTCGCGCAGCGACGTCGCTCAGCTCTCCCCATACCGGCGGATGACCACCGTCTTCACCACCTGAACCAGGCCCAGGTAGACGACGAGCAGGCCCGCCAGCACGGCCAGGAAGGCGCCGGGCAGCGGCACGAAGCCCAGCGCAGCCGCAAACGGCGAGTAGGGCAGCCACAGGCCCGTCGCGCAGATGGCCGCCGTGGCAAGGGCCAGCGGCCAGCTCGGCGCGCTGTCGACGAACGGCAGGCCGGCGGTGCGCAGCACGTGCACGACCAGCGTCTGCGACAGCAGGCTCTCGACGAACCAGCCGGTCTGAAACAGCCGCTCATCGGTCCAGCCGCCAAAGAAGCGGATCAGGATGAAGAAGGTCAGGTAGTCGAACAGCGAGCTCACCGGCCCGAGAAACAGCATGAAGCGGCCGATCGAGCCGATGTGCCAGCGGCGCGGCGCGCGCACGAAGCTCGTATCCACGCGGTCGGTCGCCGCCGCCGTCTGCGACAGGTCGTACAGCAGATTGTTCAGCAGCACCTGCACCGGCGCCATCGGCAGAAAGGGCAGGAAGGCGCTGGCGCCCAGGACGCTCAGCATGTTGCCGAAGTTGGAGCTGGCGCCCATCCGGATGTACTTGAGGATGTTGCCGAACACGCGCCGCCCTTCGGCCACGCCGGCCTCCAGCACGCGCAGATCCTTTTCCAGCAGGATGATGTCGGCCGACTCCTTGGCGATGTCCACCGCGGTGTCGACCGAGATGCCGACGTCGGCGGCGCGCAGCGCCGGCCCGTCGTTGATGCCGTCGCCGAGAAAGCCCACCACGTGCCCGCGCGCGTGCAGGGCGGCAATCACGCGCGCTTTCTGCTCTGGGGCGAGCTTGGCAAACAGCACCGTGTCCGCCACACGGGCGGCGAGCGCTGCGTCGTCCAGCGCATCGACTTCGGCGCCGAGCATGACGCGGCCGCGGTCGCGCGCCGCAGCCGGTTCCGCACTTCCTGCCGCACTCGGCCCCGCATCCGGTGCCGTATCGCGCCCCGCATCCGGCGTCGTATCCCGCCGCGCCTCCCGCGTCGGCTCCGGCCCCAGGTCCAGCCCAACATCGCGACAGACCTTGCGCGCCACCACCTCGTTGTCGCCGGTGAGCACCTTCACGCGCACCCCGCGCTCGTGCAGGGCGCGCAGCGCGGCGGCGGCCGACTCCTTGGGCGGATCGAGAAAGGCCACGTAGCCCAGCAGGGTGAGGTCGCGCTCGTCGGTCCGGCCGTAGGGCGTCTGCTGCGCCGGGCCCTCGCGCGCGGCCACCGCGAGCACGCGAAAGCCGTCCTCGTTGAGCGCGCGCACCACGCCCTGCAGGGCGGCGAGCTCGGCCGGGTCGAGCGGCACCGCAACGCCATCGCGCTCGACCGCCGTGCACACGCTGAACACCTCCTCCACGGCGCCCTTGCAGATCAGGACGTGGCGCTCCGGCGCGCAGGCCACCACCACCGACATGCGGCGGCGCTGGAAGTCGAACGGAATCTCGTCCACCTTGGCGTAGCGGCTGCGCACCTGCAGCGCCTCGTGTACCTCCACGTGCTCCAGCACCGCCACGTCGAGCAGGTTCCGCAGGCCCGACTGGTGGTAGCTGTTCAGGTACCCGTACTGCAGCACGCGGTCGCTGTCGCGGCCGTCGATGTCCACGTGCTTCTCCAGGATCACGCGGTCCTGCGTCAGCGTGCCGGTCTTGTCGGTACACAGCACGTCCATCGCGCCGAAGTTCTGGATCGAGTTCAGGCGCTTGACGATCAGCCGGGCCCGCGCCATCGCCAGCGCGCCCTTGGCCAGGTTGATCGTCACGATCATCGGCAGCATTTCGGGCGCCAGACCCACGGCGACCGAGACCGCGAACAGGAAAGCCTGCAGCCAGTCGCCCTTGGTGAGGCCGTTGACCATGAACACCAGCGGCACCATCACCAGCATGAAGCGCAGCACCAGCCAGATGAAGCGGTTGATGCCCTGGTCGAAGGCCGTGGGCACGCGCGCGCGCGTGAGCGTGCCGGCGATGGCGCCGAAGCGGGTGGCGCGGCCGGTGGCCAGCACCACGCCGGTGGCGCTGCCGCTGACCACGTTGCTGCCCATGAAGCACACGTTGGGCAGCGCGAGCGCAGCCGCGTCCGCCGGCGCGGCGTGCGCGAACTTCTCCACCGGCAGCGACTCGCCGGTGAGCGCTGCCTCGTTGACGAACAGGTCCTTGGCCTCGAGCAGGCGCAGGTCGGCCGGAATCATGTCGCCGGCGGACAGCTTGACCACGTCGCCGGGGACCACGCGCGCCAGCGCAATCTCCACCTGCGCGGCGCCGGGCGGTTGCGCGTCGAGGCGGTTGTCGGTGCCGGCCGCTGCGGGTCCGGCCAGAGGCACGGCACCGGGTGCGTTCGGGCGCAGCACCGTCGCGGTGGTGTGCACCATCGCGCGCAGCTTTTCGGCCGCCTTGCCGGAGCGCACCTCCTGCACGAACGACAGCAGCACCGACAGCAGCACCATGATGCCGATCACGACCGCGCCGCCCGGCTCGCCCGTGAGGTCGGTGAGGACGGCCAGCCCGAGAAGCAGCAGCGGCAGCGGCGAGAAGACGAGCTCGGCCAGCCGCCTCAGCGGGGCGACCGCGATGTCGGTGACGACCTCGTTGGGGCCGACGCGCTCGCGCCGTGCCCGCGCTTGCGGCTCGGACAGGCCGGCGGCCGATGAGTCCATGCGGGCCAGCGCGGCTGCGGGCGACAGCGCCGCCACCTCGTGCAGCAGCGCGAGCGCGGGGCTGGCGGGCGCGGCTGGCACAGAGGGGCGCCGCAGCCCGAAGGCGGTGCGCAGGTAGTTGAGTCCGGCGTGACGCAGTCTCATGGTGGGGCGTGCTTGCCGTCCGCCGGGCGCTGCCCGGAACGTCGACCCGACCAGTCTGAGCGACGCGGTGAAGGCCGTCTTGGCGCAGCGCAAGCCCGGCCCGGGTGGCCCGGATACGCCTTCGCATGGCGGTGGGGCGCGTCGCGCCGCGCCCCGGGGGCCGCCGGTCCTGCCGAGGCAGATGCGCTACGGCGCGTGCCGCGGCGTCAGCGCCAGCCAGACCGCCAGCACGCCGAAGGCGCCGCCCAGGACCCAGCGCTGCAGGCGCAGCCACAGCGGTCAGTTTGTCCGCTTGTGCGGCGACTACGTCGCCGACGACGAGGCGTAGACAAGGCGGGGCGACGGGGCGAGGCGGCCCCGCGCGCCGGCCTCCTGTTTGCATGGCCGATCTGCCAACCGTTACGTTGATCCCGATTCCTCGCCTCACCCTCCGGTGGGGCGCGGCGCGCCAAGCGACCGGGTTCCCGGGCCGCAAGAAGATCATGTCTGGCTGCCCGACATGTCAGAATCAATTGCATGGAGAGAGCTTTCCTGACCCGCTCGCCGACGGCAGCGGAACTGGCGCTGCTGGCGAAGTTCCTCGGAACGTACCGCGATGGAACGGGAGGCAACCGCGAGACGGATGGGAGCTCGCGCGCCGACTCCCGGCAGATCGAGCGATGTTTCGCGGAGCTGCTGCACGGTCGAACGACCGAGAGCAAGTCGTTCTACGACTTTGTCGTGGAGTCCAACGAGAGCGGCGGGATCGCGGTCCGTGGCGCGTCGATCAAGTCGAAGCAGATGGCAAGGCTGCGCGATTACGGCAAGCCGAAGTCGATCTTGCGCTCATACCTGGAACTGTCCAACGCCAGCGCGAAAGACTGGGCGCTCTGCCGGGACTACGCGCTAAGCGAGGCGGATTTCGCGGCACACAGGCACCCAGACAAGTTCGGCGAAGTCATCCTGACCCGGCAACGACAGGAGCGGGAGGCCAGCGAACACGCATACATCGCCGGGCAGGCCAACAAGACTTTCGTACCGAAGGACTGCGTCTTCATTTCGGTGCTGTATTCCCCGGCGGCGAAGGGCGAGCGCAGTTGGTTGGTATCGACGTTCCCGGTTCAGCTGCCCAAGCCGACGACTTGGATCTTCGCGGGCAAGGCGCTCGTGGGCAAGGACGCCGATGGAGCGCACCTGTACGAGTGGTACGCGCTCTCGGGCAGCCAGTTCAAGTACTACCCGAAACTGAGCTCGCGGCTTAGCGGTACCGAGCTGTTTGCGGTGCCCAAACCGACCGTCGAGACGCTGCGGGCCAAGGCCGCGCGCTTGTTCGGCGACTGAGATTTTCCGAACGTTTCAGCGCTTGACCCAGAGCACTTCCATACGTGCCGCCTGCTTTTCCACTTTCGGCGGCTTGACCCTGATGGTCTTCCAGCCACAGCGCAGGTGCTTGTGGTAGATCGAGTTGTCGTAGCCTGAAATCACGGCAGGCCCAGGATGATGGGACAGGACGTCGAGCATCTCCAGATGCTCGTTGACGCTCATCTCGTTCGCATACATCTTTTGCGTGCGCGTCTCCATGAGGTACGGCGGATCCGCGTAGATCAACGTGTCCTTCGTGGCGAAGCGACGCATGACCTCTATCGCCGGACGGTTCTCGATCTCGGCGTCCTTCAGGCGCAGCGCCAGCTCGGCCAGCTCGGACGGAACGCGTTGCCAGCGGACGGACATGCCGCGTGCCGGTTGCCGGCAACCGCGGTTTTTCCAGCCGGTTTTCTTGGCAAGATCGGATGCGTGCGCCTGCCAGATCCGCGTGACGAAGCGCCGGGCATCCTCCAGGGCATTGCCGGTCACGACGTGGCTCGCGTCGTACTCGTCACGACTCCAAGGGGTGGCTTCCAGGGCAAACAGCAAGTCGTCCGTCCGGTCCCGAAGGATCTTGAAGAAGTTGACCACGAGGCTGTTCATGTCGTTGATCAGCTCGTGCGGACTGACGGGTTTTGAGAAGAAGACCGCACCGGAGCCAAAGTACGGCTCGACGTAGTGGTAGTGCTGCCCGAACTGGTTGACGATGTCCTGGGCCAACGACCACTTGCTGCCAGGGTATCGAAGGGCCGCCGAGCGACGCCGGGGCGCCTCGATCGGCTGGTCGGTGTCAAACAGGTCTTCGACAGCGGACATGGGAGCGGGACGGTTGTCGCGTTACCGACGCATACTAGCACCGCATACTGCTATTTCGTACATGTATCTCCCTGGACTACGTGTCCGGCCGCTCGACGACGCCGCGCGGCGAGACCCGCGTCATAGAGCGCCGCTCGCACGGGTACTTCATGGTGGGTGAGGCAGCGTGGCAGCTCGCCGAACGCCCCTACGTGCGGATTCGCTGGACCCGAGGGGATCGGCAGCACGGACAACGAGCGACTGCGCAGCAACGAGCTACCGGCGGACTTTGCCGCGGCACGGTCACGATGCCGAGATGGCGCACGCAACCCCGACCTGACGGACTTCATCAGTCCACGTCCGCAGCGCGTTGCTAAGCGGCGTGCCGCGGCGTCAGCGCCAGCCAGACCGCCAGCACGCCGAAGGCGCCGCCCAGGACCCAGCGCTGCAGGCGCAGACATAGCGGCCGGGTGGCGAACCACGCCGCCAGCGCGCCGGCGATCGTCACCAGCAGCGCGTCGAACACCGCGCTGATGGCGATGTGCACGATGCCGAGTACCAGGCTCTGCGCAAACACGTTGCCGGCGCCCGGCTCGATGAACTGCGGAAACAGCGACAGGTAGAACACCGCCACCTTCGGATTGAGCGTGGAGGCAATGAAGCCCTGCCGCAGCAGCACCCGGTCCGGCACCGCCGGCAGCGCCTGCGCCTCGAAGTTCATGCCGCCGCCGCGCAGCGTGCTGAAGGCCAGCCACAGCAGGTAGGCCGCACCGGCGAGCTTGATCGCATCGAAGGCAAACGGCACCGCCAGCAGCAGCACCGACAGGCCGAGCGCGGCCAGCAGCACGTGCAGGACCACCCCGGCGAGCACGCCGAGCAGCGAGAAGTAGCCGGCGCGCCGGCCCTGCGCCAGCGTGCGTCCGATGAGGTAGATCCAAACCGGCCCGGGCGTGAGCACCAGCAGCAGCACCGCCACCGCGAACAGGCCCAGCCGTTCGGCCGGCAGGCCGAACAGCGTCACGCGGCGTCTCCGTCCTGCAGGAAGCGCTGCCGCCGCAGCAGTGCCGCCATTGCCGCGGAGAACCGCGCAAACCGCTCCGGGTCGTACTTGGCCTTGCTGGTGTAGAACTGCGCCAGAGAAGTGATGCCCAGTTCCTCGGCGCGCGCCTTGAGTTGAGGGTCGGCCATGTAGCGCTGCCAGCCGCGCACTTCGCGTTCACCGTACTCCGCCAGCAGCTCGGCGTCGCTGCGCACGCGGTAGCGCTCCTCGTGCACGAACGCCGCCAGCGGCAGCCGGTCGCGCTTGGGCGGGTCTTCGGCCGGCCAGCCGACGACGATCGTCGTCACCGGCGCCACCGTCTCGGGCAACTGCAGCAGGTCCGCGATCTCGGCCATGCGGAACAGCGTCGTGCCCATGTAGCAGATGCCCAGCCCGCGCGCCTCGAAGCCCAGGCAGGCATTCTGCGCGACGATCATCGCGTCGAACGCCGCCGTGTGCCAGCCGACGAGGTTGTCGAAGTTGTCGCGCGCGCCGCGCAGCGCCAGCCACTGCCGGGTGCGGAAGAAGTCGGCGCAGAAGGTGATGACCAGCGGCGCCTGTCGCACCATGTCCTGCCGCGAGTGCAGCTCATACAACGCTTCGCGGCGGGCCGGCTCGCGCGTCAGCACCACCGAGATGCTGTTGAGGTTGCCGCTGGAGGAGCCGCCGGCGATCGCCTCGCCCAGCACGGCCTCGACCAGCGCCGGGTCGACGGGGTCGGGCTTGTACTGGCGGATCGAGCGGTGGCCGAGCAGCAGGGGAGTCAGGGCGGCGGCGTGCATGCGTGCAGTATCGCCTAGCGTCGATTGCTCCGGGATGCGTCACGGTACTGCCGTCAAGCCGCGCACTCGGCGATTCATGAATCGAAGCAGACCGCGGCCGAGATGGTCGCGGTCCCTGCGTCAAGCCCTACCGCAATGAGGCTTGCGCGCTACCACGCCGTGTGGCACTGCGCGGCCAGCGTTGCCGCTTCGGCCGCCGCTGCGTGCGCCAGGTCCACCAGTGGGCCCGTCGGCTACGCAGGGAGGCGCCTGGCGCTTGGACGCGGTCAGCGGTATGGATTTGACGCAGGAGTTCAAACGCCCTCCTCTGTACTTTGTGGGCCAAGGCTGCGTCGCTACGGATGACCATCGCGTCGGCGACCGTGCGGGCCACCGGTGCGGTCCGGCTTGTGTGATGGTCACCGAAGAGCCGGTTGATCTGTGTGCTCAAGGCAGAGCGTGATCGCGGCGTCGACCCGGCACTAGCATTGCACGTCCCATACGGCCGCCAGAGGGCCGCCCTAGTGCCGACCCGGAGTCCTTCCTAGGCATCGTCTGCGTCAAGGCGTAGCGAAAAGTCCGGCGTTGGGCCAACCGAAAGCGCCGGGGAGTCGGGGGCCCACTTTAGGCGGGCAGTCACAGCCTTAAGGTCGGGCGCTCCGAGAAGAAATCTCTCCTCGTAGCGCAGGTAGAGCGTCTGGAAGAAGCGCTCGAAGCGCAATGCACTCTCTTCCGCCGGGAACGACGCAGTTAGCTTTCCTGCGCCTTCCCCTGTCGTTTCCATCATCAGCAGCGAGACGGCCTCGTACCTACTCACGTCATTGCGGATGCCTTGGCGCCCCGACAGCTCACGGAGCGCCGAGTGAAATCTGACCAAGGCAACCACCGGTTCGCCCCCGGCGTTAACAGCGATGTCGTTGGCCTTCAGCGCCTTACCGACTTCGATGCCTGACTCTGCCGCCGCGGCGACTTGTGCGACTCGTACTTCTTCACGATTCGCGCGCACCGCGAACATGTAGCCGAAGACAAGCGCCGGATATGTGATGTGGAGATTGGTGCACTCACCAATCGTCTCCTCCATGCGATTGGTCAAGTTGCGGAGCGCCCCGGTCATGCCTTTGCACGATACGGCGAACACTGGGCCGAGTCCGTCTTTGGCGACGACCACATCAACGTTCTTGGTCTTCAACCCGCCCAAGACTGTGCGCTCGCTCCCAGTTGCAACGGCCGGGTCAAAGATGAGCACGTGCTTACCCTTTTTCAGCTCCATCCGGAACGGCGGGCGCGGCGTGATCTCTTCAGGGCGAAACCCGCCTTCGAGGACAAGGCGAGAAGCGATGTACCAGTGCAGCGGCTTGATGTGCTGCTGACTTTGAGTTGGGCCGTCATAAGTAGCAAAGTGGTACAGCGCCTCGTCGAGGCTAATCCACTGGCAGACCCTCTTATCGAGGTCGATGGCATCGTCACGCCTCGACATAGTGTCTCCACTCGCGCAAAGTGCGCAGCCCGTCCTTAATCACCTCTTCTGAGAGCCGACCATTCACTTCCGCAGCGGGAAGTGCGATCTGCGCGGCCTCGCGCGGCTCCAGCTTCAGCATCCCGCCGCCGAGTGGATGCCCTTCAAGCTCGCAGCTCAACCGCGCGAAATCTGTCTCCCATGCTTGCACCATGCTTTGAACGTCCGCCCGGCCGCGCAACCTAACGCTGTGGACAGAGTTTGTGCAGGTGCAGTCGGCATCGTTGCGAACAAGACTCGGTTCCAGCCCCGACATGTACGAGAGAAAAAAGTCGGGTGTCTGCACGTCCGGCACCGAGTACCAGGGATCACGAACTCGGCACTTGTACGCGGTGCGTGCTACGTGGCCGGCCTCTGAGTCCAAGTACTTCGCTACAGAGGACGGAACTCTTCCGGTCTTTGGGAGCTTTAGGAGCAACATTTGTTGATCTTCCCGGTACCAGCGCTCTACGGTGCTTGCGGTCAGCCTGCGGTCCGGCAAGGACCGGCCGTTCCGAACGGTCGGGTGGAGCATCGCCTTAGGGATACCGAGACGCTTGGCTTCGGACGGCCGGAGATGGAAAAAGTCGTTTGCGCCGCTGACATATCCGATGCCGACGGCTGCAACGTCGCCTAGTCGTCGTGTCTCCCCATATGCGGCGACCTCCTGATACAAGTCTCGCAACGACCGTTGAAGCAAAAACGGCCGGAGCCGACGATTCCAGGTCAAACGCCAATCGGCAACGGACACTCGCGAGAAAGCCCGTGGCGGCGCCTTCGTCGGATTGAACGAAATGGTCGAGGTAAATCGGATCTCATCCGTGCTGTGTCCAAATCCATCCGCGAAGAGAAGCCAGCAGTCCTCAGAAAGATCCGGGAAAAGCTTTTTCTGAATCGCCACCACATGAACCACGGAAAAATGCTTCACGAGGTATTCGAGCAGTGGCGCTGAATACGGTGCATGGCCAATCTCAGCCGGCACTACAAAAGCCATTCGTCCGCCCGGCTTTAGAAGGGTGGCCGTTGCAACAAGGAAAGGCGCCCAAGACGAAGAGAGGCCGCTGAACTGAGCGCCTGCCGCCGCGCATAAGCGAGTAGCCGCCCCCCGCACGTCGCCGGAGAACGTTTGGTACCGGATGAATGGCGGATTACCCGCGGCGCAATCGAACCGCTCGACGGTATTGCCAGCCCAAGAGAAGAATTCGCCCTCGTGCACCAGCGCCCAAGGCGCGCGTTCCATCGCCGCTCGGGCAGCGATCGGGTCTTGCTCAATGCCTACAGAGTTTCGGTGCCCGGCGATGAATCGGCCGTCTCCGCACGAAGGGTCCAGCAGCCGGTCGTTAGAGTCCCGCAATGCCCAGGACACCAGCGTCGAAGCGACGGCATCCGGCGTGTAGTACGCGCCGGACGCCTTCTGACGGGTGATCGGTTTACGAGCGATGGCCATTGAGACTCGAATTTACCGGAAGGGCGAGGGCGAACCCTATGGCAGCTGTATCGTGCCCTCGACATTGCGCCGGCAAAGACTGCCGGCCAGCTCAGGCGAGGCCGGCTGTCAACTCCGCAATCAGCGCCACGTCCGCCACGCCGGTTGCGGGCAGCTCGTGTGCGGCCTGGTAGTTGCGCAGACAGGCCATCGAGGTGCGGCCGAAGATGCCGTCGGCGCGGATGTCCATGCCGCGCTCAGACAAGCCCAGTTGAAGCAAGCGCACGTCTAGCCCGCGCACCAGCGGGGTTTGCAGCGCAATCGCGCGGCTGCCCGGTGCCGGTCCCTCGTAGCAGCCGGACGGAGTACCGGCAAGCGTAGCCGCCGAAATCTCTTGTCCGTGCACGACCAACGGCAACTCCAGACCCCAGTAGCCCTGCTCGATCAGACGCTGGAACGCGTCCATCCGGTACACGGTGGCGCGCAGGTCGGCACGCGCATGCCCGGCGAGCCAGTCGCGGCGCTTACGCACGAAGGCGGCGATCCAAGCCGGCTCGCCGGCAGCGGCGACGCTGCCGATCTGTGCATCGGTCGCGTCGCGGATGCGCCCCCAGCTGCCGTGCACATGGCTGTCGTAGACCACCGCCACGCCAAGGGGGCTTGCGATGCCGAGCCGCGCGGCGGCACGCATGGCCGGCTGCCAGTAGGTCTCGTCGAAGAAGACATCCTGCACCTCGCGCATCGTGCGATCGTCGGCAGCGGCGCGCAGCAGGTTGTGGAGTTTGCCGTCGTGGTCGAGCGTCAGGTCGCGCGCGGCAAGACGCGGCAGCGCCGGCGCCAGTCGCGCGGCGAAGCGTGCCCCGACGGTGGCGCAGTAGCGCGCCAGCAGCGCGTGCAGATTGCCCGAGCCAAGCGTCGTCTGCGAGCGGCCGTAGGTCAGGTGGCCGGTGTCGCCGGCGATGACCGTGACCTGACCGTAGTCGCCGAGCGGAACGCCGGTTTCGAAGATGTTGACGATGGCCTGCGCAGCCTGTCTTTGCGAGGGCAGCATGGCAAAGCTCCTGACCGAACAAGAAGGGACGACTATCGCTCAAGGCGGACTGGCGCGGCAATCGGAACCGCGGGGATCACCGTAATCAGGGATTCGCCGGAGGCAGATGTTGGCCAACCGACCTCTTCGGCGATAAAGCGCCGACCCATCGTGCAGCCCTCTGCCCCAACTGCAGTGGTGGGATGAGCGCGAAGTGGTGGCAACGCGCGTACATGTCGAGTGTTCGGCATTGCTGCAGCAGGCGAGAACTGCTTAGATACTCGTATTTCGTTGCGGAGAGCAGAAAATGGCGGTCCGATGGCAAACCCAACTTCCGGCGCGCGTGGTGGCGCTGGCCGCCGCCACCGGCTTGATGCTGCCTGGCTGCGCGGTGCTCAATCCTCACGTGGACGCGCCGCGGCTGGACGGCGTGTACGCGCAGCCGAGCGACTGCGCCCAGAACAACCCACCGCCCCAGGCATGCACGCGTTTCCACGGTCGGCTCGTCGAGGCGGTCGGCGCCGCTGACCAGTTACGGCGTAATTACCTCGGCGCGGTCAACCAATACGCCTACGCGCGCAGCGGGCTGGCTTTGACCATCATCCCGCTGACGGCCTGGGGTGTTTACCGTGGTGTCACGTCCTCCGGCGGCGCCACCGATGCGTTGGCGGCAACCGCCATCGGCGCTGCCGGCGGCTATGCCGTCGGCAACCAGCTTCTCGTCGGCCGGCGCGAACTCGTTTACCTGGCGGGAGCCGAGGCGATCGGTTGCTCAATTCTCGCGATGCGCCCCTATCTGGTGGACGCAGGCGACGCGCAGACCTATTTCATCGAACCCTTGAATGAATTGGGGAAGCAGTTACCGGTCGCGGTCGATAAGCTTGCGCAGTTCAAGCGCAGCCACGCCGGGTTGAAGGTAGCCGAGGTGGAGGTGGCGGAGGCGCGACTGTCGGCGTTGAACGCAACCCTGGCCGAAGGTCGTGCGTTCAACGGCGAACTCGACTCGGCGGCCGTTGTGCTCATTGAGAAGGCGCGAACGATTCAGAGCCGTGTGTCGACGGAGATCGTCAAGACGCAGCCCGACCTGGCCTCGATCCTGACGGCGGCTACGGCGCTGTCGGGTTTGGCCGGCCAGTTCACCGGCGGCAAGCTGACTGCTGGAACCGCCGCCTCGGCCAAGGCGGAGAGCACGGAAGGTAAGGTTCCGGACTTACAGATCGAGAAAGATCGCGCCGCGCAAGCCGCCGAGGCATGGTCCGATGTGAGCTCGAAGATCACCGGCGCCGCCGAGAAGGGCGCCGCCGTGGAGGGCTTCCTGGTCGGCCGGCGCGCGCTGGTCCGCGCGGCGGGCAGCGTGGAGGCCTGCAATTTCGCTGCGCCGAAGTCCGACTTCTCGGTCGAGCCCGACATCGCTGAGCTGCAACTGAATGCCGGCGGCAGCGCGACCTTCACCGTCTCTGGTGGCAGCGGCATGCCGCGCGCCAGCGTGGTCGGCACCAGCAGGGTTGCGGTTCGCGAGTTGGTCGTCGTCACGCCCATCCTGAGCGGCGGCAGCTTGCAGTTCACCGTCGAGCGCGGCAGCTCACAGGCCGCCGAAGGCGATGACCTGCGTCTGCTGTTCGTCGACGGCAGCGGCCGGCAGACCAAGAGCATCAAGTTGGGGCTGGGCAAGCCTGCTCCGCCGCCGGGTGCTGCTCCCGCCGCCGCACCAACGGCCGCCGGCGGTCAGGCGATGACGGCCGAAGAGCGAGGATTGCAGAACTCGCCCAGCAAGTTCGCAGACATGCTCGCGGGCCTGGGCTTGCCGGAAAGGAAGGGCGATGGAAACAGGGAATTCTCGCCCGCGATCCGCAACGCAATCGCCGCGTGCCGCGAGCGGCTGAAACTTGCGCCCGCCAGTGGCGTAGACCGCAACCAGATCGACGCGGACCTGCTCGCGGCGATCGAGTCGGGCAAATGCAAGACCCCGTAGCGCTAGCCCGCGCGGCGGTCGACGGCCGGCGGGTGCTCAGCCGCTGGCTGCGCCACGCCGGCCCGGCACTGCCGGCGACGGCCACCCACGGCGGGTTGCCGCTGTCCCGTCTGCGCGGGGTGGCCTTGAGCCATGACGCGGCCGGCGCGGTCGATGGGCTGTGTCTGCTCACGGTGGGCGCCGGGTCGGGCCTTGGGCAGCACGGCGTCTGGCGCTTCGGCGGTGTCGACGTGCCATTGCGTTGGCGCGAAGCGCCGCCGCCCCGCTTGCAGCAGGGCGTGGCCGGCAGCGCCTGCACGGTGCGCAATCAGACCAGCTCCCCCGCTCTGGTGGGCACGCCCGGCACCCTGGTGATCGACGAGCGGCAGCCCGGTCGGTACTCGCTGCTGGTCGCGGCGCATGTGGTCGCCACGGCGCCGCAAGCTGCCAGTGGCGACCTGATTGTCGTGCGTACGCCGGCTGGGGCTGGCTTCGAAGGTCGGTTGCGGCGCTGGGCCCCGACGTTCGGCGGCAGCAGCTATTCCTGGTGGTACGACGCAGCGCTGGTGGCGGTCGACAATGCCACCGCGGCCGCGCTCGTGAAAGTGTTGCCCTTGTCAAGCGGCCGGCGGCTGACCGACCTGCGGCCGGGCGAACCGGTCCGCTTTCTGGACGCCGACGGACGCCTCCGATTGCAGGGGCACGTCGTAAACCCGGTGGCCGACGTCTGGGTCGATGCGGCGCGACCCGACGGCGGCAGCGAGCACTTCTACCTCGAAGATGCCGTGCGCGTGAAAATGGCGACCCGGGACGGCGACAGTGGCGCGGCCGTGTATGACGAAGGCGGTCGGGTGGTCGGTGTGCACTGTGCCGGCGACAGTGGCGATGGCTACTTCTGGCCGTTCTTCCGTGCGGCCGATGCCTTTGGCGTCGATCTTCTGCTGGCGGGCGAATTCGCAGCGCTCGGGCCGCCCGCGGCGCCGCGCGCCGCGGCCGCGCCGAGTGCCGCGCCCGCCGCAGCGCTTGCATCCGCGCCGCAGGTGCTGGCGCGCACGCTGTGGGCCGAGGCGGGCGGCGCCAAGGGCCACAGCGCGGGGTTTGCCCGTCGGGCCGAGGCGCTCGCGGCGCTGATCGTCAACCGGCAGGCGGCTGCATCGGGGTCGGTGCAAGCGGTGTGCCGAGATCCGCAGACCTTCGCCTGCTGGACGGCGCACGGCGCCTCGGTGCGCCAGCTGCTGGCACTGCGCGACGACGACCCGGCCTTTGCTCACGCGCTGTCGCTGTCGCACCGCGCGTTGGAAGGCAGCCTGGACGATCCTACCGGCGGCGCGACCGTGTTGAACCGACTGCCGGCGTCGCTGCCGCCCGGCGCGACCGAAACCCTGCGCATCGACGGCCTGGTATTCGGCCGCGCCGCGCCCTGAACGAGGACGACGGCATGCACAGCGCGATAGTGGATGTGGCGATCGGTCTGGCGCTCGTCTACTTCCTGATGGCCCTGTTCGTCACCACCGTGCAGGAGGCGCTGGCGGCGTTGCTCAATCAGCGCGGCAAGACGCTGCGGGACGGGATGCTGCACATGCTGGAAGGCGGCGGCGACGTGGCGAAGGCGCTGCTCGCGCACCCGCTGGTGCGCACTCAGGCGCGCAAGAAGCGCGAGCCGTCTTATCTGCCCGCGCCGCTGTTCAGTGCGGCGCTGCTCGACGTGCTCGGCAATGCGGGACGGTGGACGGTACCGCCGCTCGCACGGGTCGAACAACTGCCTGACGGGGCGCTCAAGGCGAGCCTGCGCCCGATCGCGGCGCGCGCCGCCGGCGACTGGGCCGAGTTCGAGCGCCAGCTGCAAGGCTGGTTCGATGCGACCATGGAGCGCGTCTCCGGCTGGTACAAGTTGCGCGTGCGCTACTGGCTCCTTGGCATCGCGGCGGTGCTGGCAATCGGACTGAACATCGACTCTTTTGCTATCGCCAAGGCGCTGTCGATCGATCCGATTCTGCGCGCGGAAGTTGTCGCGCGGGCAGAGGTGCTGCAGAGGACCGGCGCCCGGGCTGGTGACACCATCGACGGCAAGGCCCGCCTGGACGAGGTCGACAAGCTGCGCGAGGCACGCCTGCCGATCGGCCTGGCAGCGGCGGTCGCGGAGTGGAACGAGCAGGCCGATGGCTGGGCGCGCGCGGGCTTCGTGCTCGTCAAGTTACTGGGTTGCCTTTTTACCGCGCTGGCGGCATCGCTCGGCGCCCCGCTTTGGTTCGACCTCATGAATAGCCTGCTGCGCCTGCGCTCCGGAGCGGCGGTAACGGCAGCCGCCGCGGGCACGGCGCCCCTAACCAGCGCGGCGCCCGAGCGCGCAGCGGCAGCCGCCGCTCGCTTCGAAAGCGGCTTGACCCGAGCCGACATACTGGGCTTGCAGCAAGCGCTGGGTTTGCCCAACGCACAGTGCAGCGGCGTGGTCGATGGGGCCACGCGGGCGGCGCTGCGGCAGTGGCAGGGCAGCCATGGATGGCCGGCGGACGGGGTGCTGACGGCAGACTTGTTCGCGCGCATCCTCGTCGATTGACGGGCGGGCCGGGCCGGCGGCTCGCAGCGGGGCTCGGGCCGACGTGAGGCCGATGACGTTGGCAGCCATCGCCAGGAACGCTTTCTTGAAGGATTCGCCGGCGATCCGCCCCGATGCGTTCGGCACGCCGTCGGTCATTTCGTTCTTCGGTGCCGTACTGTTCCGCAGCCCGACGACGAGTGCGTCGATGGTCAAGGCGCGTGCGTTGAACAAAAGCGACGCCCAGCTACAGCCTGGCGCGTAGGCAGACCCGCGAGAGCGCGTGCCGCACGGGCTCCATTTGAGCCTGGCCCGAGCGCTGCCCGCAGCCGCTTGCCGCTTAGCTTCAGGCTCGCGATCGGCAGTTCGGCGATTTCCTATGGCTCTGTTCCGGCTCTAGGAGTCTGTCGGACTTGAGGGTTGCGGGGTTCGGCAGAGCGGCTGGGCGCGGAATTTTTTCGGAAGCGCGACCCCATCCGCGGTCGCGAGGCGCCTGAAGCGTTCTGCACCGACCGTGGAGGCGACCTTGGGGGCGCATAGCGCTGCCGCCGAGGGCATTTCGACGCTCCTCATGCCGCCCGCAGCACGTGCAGCCGCTTGATGTTCCACGCCAGTGCCGCCAAGGTCCACTCGCCCGCGGCTTGCGCCAGACCG
>Ga0209972_10002109_pt1 | contig 16555 bp, 12 predicted proteins | sample NOAtaG_7_FD_187302 | JGI IMG/M metagenome (GOLD analysis project Ga0209972, IMG submission 187302) | Freshwater lake microbial communities from Lake Erie, under a cyanobacterial bloom - NOAA_Erie_Diel1S_2200h metaG (SPAdes) (version 2) | ecosystem: Environmental > Aquatic > Freshwater > Lake ... | reverse complement strand
GAATTGGGAATTGGGAATTGGGAATTGGGAATTGGGAATTGGGAATTGGGAATTGGGAATTGGGAATTGGGAATTGGGAATTGGGAATTGGGAATTGGGGGTTGGGAATTGGGGGTTGGGGGTTGGGGGTTGGTTGTTTTTGCGTTAGTAAAAATTTTGATGAGGTCGATTAAATCTTGTTTGGAGACGGTTTCATCGAGGCTGATGGCGATCGCATGATCTCCTAGATACCGTAAATTAATCTGTTTTGCTTCGGCTCTAGCTTTAATCTCATTGCTAGAGAGTCCCTTTAGCTCGATGCGAATCGTATCGAAGAAAGCTTGATGCGTGACTGTGTGACCGAGATCGGCGATCGCTTGGGCAAGGCTTGCAGTTAATAGATTGACTCGCTGAGCAATCTGGTGTAATCCTTTTGCGCCATGATAAACCGCATACATACTTGCCATAATTGCCAGCAATACTTGGGCTGTACAAATATTACTGGTTGCCTTGTCGCGGCGGATATGCTGCTCGCGAGTTTGCAAGGCTAGCCGCAGCGCAGGTCGACCATGCACATCTTTAGAAACTCCTACTAAACGTCCGGGCATTTGCCGTTTGTAAGTTTCCTTAGTTGCTATGTAAGCAGCATGAGGACCGCCGTAGCCAAAAGGAACTCCAAATCTCTGGGCGCTACCGATCGCAATATCTGCTCCTAATTCCGCAGGCGATTTAATTAGCGTGAGTGCTAACAAATCCGCAGCAATGATCGCTAAACCACCTTGAGCATGGATTTGTGAAATGACCTCTGTGTAGTCATAGATTGCGCCATCACTAGCAGGATATTGCAATAACGCGCCGAAGTAATTCTGATCCAACATCACTTGGTCATGCTTACCAATCACAATTTCAATCCCCAAGGGAATCGCACGGGTTTTAACGACAGCGATCGTTTGGGGATGACAATCACTAGATACTAAGAACTTATTCCCCTTGTTTTTAGCAATCCCTACTGCCATCGTCATCGCTTCCGCCGCCGCCGTTCCCTCGTCCAAAAGCGAAGCATTGGCAATTTCTAAACCCGTCAAGTCGATAATCATGGTTTGGAAATTGAGCAAAGCTTCCAACCGACCTTGAGCAATCTCGGCTTGGTAAGGCGTATATTGCGTATACCACCCTGGATTTTCTAAAATATTGCGCTGAATAATTGGTGGCGTGATGCAGTTGTAATAGCCCGTGCCGATATACGATCGCCAAACTTGATTTTTTGAAGCGATCCCCTTCAATTCTTGTAAAAGCTCATATTCCCCACGGGCTCCCCCTAGCTGCAATGGCTGCTTAATTCTGATCGCCGCAGGTACGGTCTTATCAATCATTTCATCGATAGTGTCACAACCGATCGCAGTGAGCATCTGCTGAATTTCTGCGGATGTTGCGCCAATATGGCGGCGCACAAAGCTATCATTAGGCGCAAGTGCATCATCACTAAAACAATTTGCTAGATATTCATTATGCTTAGCATTGCTTGAAAAGGCTGGAACCCTCAATTCTTTGGTTTCTGTGGTTTCTGCGATCGAAGAATCTTGGGTTGTCACGGTGAGCGAAGGTTCCAACATAGATTTTGTAACTTGTATAGACATTTCTATGCTATTACAAAAATATTACAAAGTGTTAAGCATTGAGTAAATACTCTGATTCTGTCAAGAATGGTTTGCAGAGTTAGGACTTACGCAAAATTATTTTATCGTAGGTGCAATTCATAAACTACACCTACAATAAAATGAGTTTCTCAGCTACTTTTGTGTAAGTACTATCTTTAACAACTCCATGGTTGATTCTGTAAAAAATCTAACTCAAGTTATCTCTCAATTACGATCGCGATCGCATTTATCAATCCTTAGCAATTGGCAGAGACAGGATCAGTATGGGGAATGGAAGACATTGCTAACGGTAAATTCTAAACAGAATAAGCCGATATTATCCTTTTTGCCAAGGGAAGAAAATATTTATATCAAGCAAGTTTGGCAGGTTCCCGCAATGTATGTAGGTCTACCAACTTTGGGTACAACCATTCGTCTCAACTTAATTTGGTGGGCAGATATTTGTGAAGTTTGGGTTAATGGAGAGAAAGTTCAAGAAGGGGATTTATTTGATCAGAAGTGTCGGCTGCTATTGGCTAAAAATGCAAAGGCAAATCAAGAATTTATTTTAGAAATTAAATTAAATAGCACTAAGCATGACATTGGTGCGTTGCAGCTTTCAGAAATAGTTTTTGAGTATCCTCATCAACCCTGCGATCCTGACAAATTTGCAACTGAGTTAGAGATTCTCCAGACCTATATTCCCATTTTTGTTAAACATCAAATTGATTTACTACCTTTAGAAACTGCTACGGATTGCCTAATATCACTGTTCTCTAAATCTGAGCCCATTTACAGTGATAATTTCCTTGCCAAACTTGCAGCGATTCGTGAACCACTACTGCAATATAGCGACTTTCTCAAACAACGCCAGATTTATATTCTTGGTAATTCGCATATTGATGTGGCTTGGTTATGGGCGATCGCGGAAACTAAAAACGCAATGCAGCGCACCTTTATGTCCGCTTTAAATTTACAAAATAATTATCCAGAATTAATTTTCAATCAAAGTACCGCAGTTTCCTATCAATGGATGGAACAGGAATATCCTGAATTATTTTCGCGGATTCAGTCAGCCGTTGCCGAGGGTAAGTGGGAACTTATTGGTGGCATGTGGGTGGAGCCAGATGGGAACTTGCCGAGTGGAGAAGCATTGATTAGACAGATTCTCTATGGTCAGCAATATTTTCACGATCAATTCCAAAAGGAAGTGAAAATTGCATGGCTACCCGACACCTTTGGCTTTCATTGGCAAATGCCACAAATCCTTTTAAAAAGTGGCTTTGAAGCATTTGTGACTCAGAAATTGCTATGGAATGATCGCAATAAATTTCCTCATCAGATCTTTTGGTGGGAAGGTGTGGATGGAAGTAGAATTTTTACATATTTCAGTAATGAGCTTGGTCAAGGCTTAGAACCTATAGCGATCACCAAATACCTCGCCACTCAAGAAGCAAAGCATCATATCTCTGAAACAGTGTGGCTTTATGGTGTTGGTGATCACGGTGGCGGACCAACTGCCGATATGTTGGATCTGGGTCGTGAGTGGATGGATTCACCCCTTTTCTTCAAAATGCAGCCTAGCACTTTAGAGAATTTTCTGTTGAATTTAAAAGGGAAACTACCTGCTGATTTACCAGTTTGGCGAGATGAACTTTATTTAGAATTTCATCGCGGAACGTTTACTACTAAAGCAGATCAAAAACATCAAAATCGCCAAATGGAAGTGCTTTTAGGTAATGCCGAAAAATTGAGCGCGATCGCCTATTTAACTAGTCAAATTCCCTATCCTCAAGCCAATTTAGAAACAGCTTGGCAGGGATTACTGCTTAATCAATTTCACGATATTCTTCCTGGGACCTCGATTCCTGAAGTGTTTACCGATGCCGATCACACGTGGGCAGAGGTGCAGGAAATTTGTGTTCGCATTTTAGATCCTGTTAATGCTTCTTACCAGCAGACCTCATGTTTGCAGGCTTGGAATTTTTTAAATTGGCAGCGATCGCAATTAGTGAGACTTACCGATAACTCCTTATATTGGTTAGAAAATATTCCTAGTTTTGGCTTTGCTGAATTAGAAACTGTCGCAATTAGAGAGACTAACCAACCTTTAAGCATTACGTCTGAAAATGATAAATTTTATCTCGAAAATATTTATCTGCGAGTTGAGATTGATGCAAAAACTGGTGTGATTTCTCAAATATTTGATAAGCGATCGCAAAAGAATATATTGCAATCTCCAAGTAAATTACAGTTTTTTGAAGATAAAGGACAATATTGGGATGCCTGGAATATCGATCCTAATTATGAGACCAAACAGTTAGAATCTGCGAGCTTATCATCAATCAAAATTTTAGATAATTCTAGTTTATTGGTGTCGATTCAGGTTATTCAAAAATTTCATAATTCTACTTTTATTCAAGAAATTCAATTAACGGCTTTTGAGCAATTTATTACTATCAATAGTTTCGTAGATTGGCAAGAGGAACATACTCTAGTTAAAGTTAATTTCCCTGTGAATTGGCAAGCATCCTATGCCACTTACGAAATTCCAATGGGAACAATTCAGCGTAGCACTTTGGGTGAAACTCCTGAAGATCAAGCTAAATGGGAGGTTCCCGCACAATATTGGGCAGATATATCTTCAGGGCATGACGCTTTAGGTTTAGCGGTTATTAATGATAGCAAGTATGGCTATGATGCTAAGCCCGATTGTCTGCGCTTGTCTTTATTACGCAGTCCTAACTGGCCCAGTCCAAATAGCGATCGCGGGCTTCATCAATTTACCTATCGACTAGTTCCTCATCAAGGTGATTGGCGTAAGGCAAATATTGTCCAGTTAGCGCAAGAATTGAATAATCCAGTTATTTTAAAGCATTCTTCAATTCAAGGAAATAATCGAAGTTTTATAAATATTTCTGCACCTAATATTATTCTTTCTGCATTCAAGCGATCGCAAGATCAATCAGGTTGGATTATCCGTTTATATGAGTCACATGGTCAGTCAGCAGAAACTAATATTGAAATTTCATCACAATTATTGCAAATATCAAATGTATGGGAATGTGATCTCATGGAACGCAAAAATAATTTGATCTCACTAGTTAATAATAAGAACAGATATTTTAAAGCTATATTTCTACCCTATGAAATTAAGACTTTTTTAGTTCTTTAAGTAATTGACTAGGACGAAATAGCTTTAAATTCTCATAGAGATGAGGATAGTTTATAAAAATATAGCGTTCATATTCATACCAATCCATATCACTTTTTTCTTGGTTACATTTATTACAAATTACCCATAAATTTTTAAAATCAATAGATAGCCAAGGATATTTAGATCTAGGCAATTTGTGATCAACTGTTCTACCATTATCTTTATGATATCGAACGTTACAAATTGGACAGTGAAAATCTGAATTATCTCTTACCCAGTTTTTACTTTCTTGATTGCTGCCAGAACCAAAATTCCCATCAATATAGCGCCAGCATTCATATTGTTGGTAGTTATCAAAATCTTCCTTGGTTAATTTGTGATAACGCTTTCTACCAATTTTATCAACAAGATCAAATAACTCTTTTAAGGTTTTATTTTCCAGATCCATAAACTTATATACATTTACTAATATTTTTTGCCGTTGTTCTTACTTCGATGCTTAGCCTTTGATTTAGCACTAAAATCAATAGTTTCATCTTCCGTATCAGGAAAAAATTTATCAATTTGGTCATTAATAATATTGTTAGCCAAAGCTAACTTTTGCCTGTTTTCAGCAATTTCTGCTGATTCAAGGTATTTGTCACCAATTCGATCTGCTTCTAGGAATAGATCTTCAAGGCTTAAACTATCTAAATCATCACGTTCCTGACTTAGTTCTTCTATCTTTTGGAAAAGAATAATTACCTTTTCCCATCCTACATTCTGATAACCTGCTTGCTTTAACCACTGCTGATCAGATTTACTAAGCTCAGTACGATTTTTTGAGTTAGCTCGTTGTACTTCTCGATAGGTCATTGACCTGAAGAGTTTTGTTTGATTTTTCTGATTAGACATCAATTTATTCCACTAACCTTGCATACCTTTAAACCATTTGGACAATGCTTTACGGATTTCACTATCTTCATATTGCAAAAGTTTACCACCATCAATTGTTATTCTTAACCTAATAGCATCGACAAGATTTTTTAATCTTCTATTGTCTTGTTCTAGTTGATCTTTTACTTGTAAAAGCTTCTCATTAGTTTTAGAAAGTTTACTGTTTTGTGAATCTAAGACTTGGGCTATATTTTGTAAGTCAGTATTTTCAGCAGTCTTAAGATCTATTTCTTTTGTCTTTCTTGTCACCATACCTTTTTGGGCAGCTTGAGCACGTTGACGATTAATCAGTTCTTTGCCAGCAAATAAAGAACTGTACTTATAAACGGTAAATTCATCAGGAGCTTGACTAAAATCTAGATCTACCAATGCTCTTTCTGCATCCGCTATTGTCCAACCATTATTGACAAGTAAATTTATTGCCTCTATCTTTTTCACAAAATCAAATCATCCTTTTTAAATACAAAAATTCAATTTGTAAATAGGTTTAATCTATCAATTATACCTAACTATTAACTACCATGCATCAATAATTTTCTGCATAGTCTTTTCAGCAAGTCCCTGAACATTGATAATCAGATCTTGAATCGACAAAAGTTTTTGATTTGGTTGTTTTAATCTTAGTTCATCAATTGGACGAGCAAATTTGATATTAGTTTTTGCCGACTGAGAAAGTTTACGTTGTAATTCAGCAAAACTAAGGTTATTCAAGTCATTAAGTACCTGCAATACCTTGGGATCATTATTGTCAATATTTTTATCTTTAGCCGTAGTTTTGACACGCTCAGTCTTAGACTTGGTAGCTTTAGGTGTAGCTTTGGAAGTGGTTTGAGTTTTTATGGTTTTAGTAGTTTTTTCAGGTACTGCCTCAGGTATTGATTGATTAGGTTGAGTTTTAACTTCAATTACTTGATTAATAGGGACGAGGGATAAAGATTGACGCAAGTCGGTTAAATGAGCATCTAGTTGTTTCGTAACTTGCCCCACAATTACTTGCAGACTAGCACTGATTTGATCTTCAATGGTTTTCTCGATCGCCGCAGTTAGTTTTTGTTCCAATCGATTAGCGATCGCCTCTTCGATATTGGCTAAATCTAGAGAGTTGGTATTAGTCACTTGTGGAGGAGTGGGATGATTTGTAGAAGTTGATCGCAAAAATTGATACTGTTCAAGAATTGTTGATTCTAAATCAGGTGGTACAACATAGGCTCGAATTGCAGTGAATTGCTCATCAATTTCCTGAGCTTTAATCGCTGCGTAATATTCAAAATGACCTTCTAAAACTTCAAAGGCGATCGGTGAAATTTTGCGTACAAGAATGGGGCTGACGGTATCACCCGCTTTTAAAAATAAATTAGCAAGGTTCTCAACTTGATGGGCTGAAAATTGAGAATTAGATATTGCTGGCGGCGTGATTGTATCTAGATCGATAGAAGAAGTTAATAGACTCATGCACTTAATCCTAATAATCCTACTTTCTCAAGAACTTCATTGGCTAATTCCTCAAACTCAGCAGCAGATATGGAATCTGGTTTAAAGTCAAAAATAGACTTAGGGTCAGGAATTTGACGATCACCTTCAAATATAAAATTATCAATTGCCCTTGATAAGTCTTCACGTTGGAAGATTCTAGTTTCCAACACAGGAAATCCATAGCGATCTTCGACAACTTTTTCTTGCTTAGGCAAAGTTGCTTTGATGTAGGAGGGAATGGTCAAGATTTTGGAAGGTAATACACCTAAAACCTCGATCGCAGGTTTATTGATAAAAGTCCGAAACTCATCAATTTCTTCAATAAAGTTTTTGACATTGCGTAAACCTTCATTAGCAAAAGGTTTGAGGTCAGAGGGGATGATTAAATAATCACAGGCTATCAGTGCAATTTTGGCGTAGAGATTCAGAGATGGTGGCGTATCGATCAGCACCACATCATACTCATCTTTTACCAGTTCCAATTTCTTGATCAAATGCGTTTTGGAACTATCTTTATCAACTAATCTTTGCTCTTGCCAAATCAAATTGAGGTGGGCAGGAATGACATCCACTGGGGGATAAGTAAATGTGCTTTTGAGGGCAACTTCAGGAATGTAGTTAGATTTGGGATAGAAGACGACATTGTAAATATTGCTATCTTTGAGCGTATCTTCTTCTTCAGTCTCAAACTTCATTAACCCTGCGGCATAGGTTGTATTCGCCTGACTGTCGAGGTCAATGATGAGAACCTTCAAACCCTTGCGGCTAATGGCAGCAGCAAGATTAATCGTAGTCGTAGTTTTACCAACACCACCTTTATTGTGATAGATTGCGATCGTTTTCATGATTTTAGGTTTTGAAATTTTAGTAGCAAAAAGTTTTTGAGATGCGGAAAGATTGGCAATTAACTGCTCAGGTGGTTGATCGGTCTTTTCGGGTAAATCAAGCAAATTAAAAAAATCAACGGGTTTGTTATTTTTTAACCCAGCTAATTTATCTCTCCCAATAATATCCTTAATTTTTCTGATTTTGTCAGTGATTTCGATGCCTTGACATTGGAAAATTAAGTTAATCTGATCACCTGCAAGCTCATAAATTCGGAAATCCTTGCCATTGGTTAGTACCCCATAGACAACCTGTAAGCGAGTTAAATAATGACTCAATCGCCGCACATGGGAATTAAGATTTTGCTTCGGATGTTTCGCTTCCATCACTACACAAACCTTAGGTGCAGAGTCATTAATGCTCGGAAATACCTGAGAAGTCAGGGCTAAAAAGTCTAAGCGAATGCTCCCTAAAGCAACTTCCTGATGCCATTTACTCGCGTCATAGCCAAGTGTAGGCAAAAGATACTGGACAATTAATTTACTTTCAACCTCGCTCTCATTGCGACAAAGCTTTGGATCGAAACTCATGACAGTTCCCAAATCCCCCAAAAAATTAGATTCTTGTCAATTATATCTACTTGTAGCCCCCAATTCACTAAATATTCTCCATCGCCTCCAGTAATTATCACCTTGCTGTCAGGAAATTGCGATCGCCAATCATTTATGTAAGCCTGTAAACCTGTTAATAGTATTTGGGAAATTCCTGCTTGAATTGAGCTATTAGTATCTATGCCCCAACGATTTGGCAAGGCTGTGGGAACATGGAGATCGGGCAAAGCTGATGTATTTTGGTACAAACTTAAAAACTGCGATCGCAACCCCGCCACAATTGCCCCACCAACTAAAGTTTTTTGATCATTAATTCCTGTTAAATCAATCGCTGTCCCCGCATCAATTACCAAAACTGGATAGCCATAGGTTTCCCCTGCACCATACGCCGCCAAAGCGCGATCGCACCCCATCGTTGCGTACAGACCTCGCAGAGGTACATCACAAGTTTTAATAATTTGCGTTTGTGGTAGATGATGCCAATTGGTAATCAATTCAGGAACTACAGAAGCGATCGCAATATGAGCAAAATCTCGATCTGCAAGCTGCGCTTCTAAGACTGGTAATTGGTCATGGGTAAAGGCATATTCCTCAAGAATTTGGCGATCGCTACCAAAAATCACTGCCTTAATTCTGGTATTGCCAATGGCGATCGCTAAGTAATTAGCCAAATTACTCATCCCAAAATTTCATGCTTAGCATTGTCTCAATATCACGGTTAAACTGCCATTGATCAGGAATGTGATATCCTTTTGGCGCATACTCATCTTTTACTTTGAGCAAGGCAAGTCCCCAAGCCACATCAAATAACTCATCCCAAAACCTCTTGAGGCTTGGCATATCCTTGAGTTCGATTCTAATTTCAGCACGTTGCTCTCTAATCGTGCGTTCCCATCCATTAAATTCTTGAGGCATATCGACATAGATCCGCTTGATTAGATGTTCAAGCAAAGTTTTGAGCCGATTTCTAACCTCCTTTTTTTCAGAACGTCCCAAACTCTCAATCTCCTCTATCAAGTTTTCCAAGTCTATATGATCAAAATCCCTTGCTTTGAGTTTGGCTACAGTTGCCTCAGTCCATAGCAAAAAGTCTGCCTCGTATAGAGATGTGTCTAGGGATTTATGAGTTATCACCTGTGTCATTTTGGTTTTGCTCCTGATATATAGGCGCGATCGCTTGATTTGCGCTCATACTTGGCAGTATAGAATATAAGCCTGTGCCTTAATCATCAAGCAATCACAATGGACTTCGAGCCAGCCTACAGCCGCTATCCCCTTGCTACGGTCAATCAACGCCTCGGAGCGCTCATCGTAGACTTTTTAAGTTGTTGGTTTATTTCCGAATTAACCGTCTCAATATTATCGATTGATCCTGCTAATCCTCTGCATCTATTTATATTTATCTCGACATGGTTTGTCTTTCGCGTATTTATCGCTGCACGTGCACAGGGACAGAGCTTTGGTAGATGGTTGATCAGTATTCGCGTGATTGACGCAGAATATGGCAAAACTGCTGGACTTGGCGCATTTATGAAGCGTGAGATATTTGTCTTTGTTTGTGCCATTTTTCTGATCAAAACAATCACCTCGACCCTCATTGTCTTCGCATGGATTCCCTTTGTCGCTGATGCTGCCTTTGCGATCGTTGATAGCGAAAAGCGCCAAGCCTTCCATGATCGCATCAGTGGCACGATTTCCATTCAAACCCGCAAAGGTTTTGCGATCGATGAAAAGTTAGGCAAACTCTTTAACCAAGCGGGTGAACAAGCAACTAAGCTCTATCAAAGTCGCCAAGAGCGAGACTTTGATGAAGATGTATACGGTGCTCCTCGTCCCAAACCTACCAAACCCAAGCGCCGACCCCGCACCAAATCACGCCCACCCCAAGACTTTAATTTTGATCGAGATAGTGACTTTGATCGGGCTTATCAAAATTCTTACCAAGACAATTATGCCGATCCCTATGTAGAGCCTTTAGATCCCCCAAAAAATATCTATAAAGGAGATGTTGATGGTTTTGATGATTGGGACAAGGATGACTATCGTGATGATTTTGGCGATCGCCCTAAGTCCTACGGCAATACTTACGAAAAGCCTTATGAAGATGAACCACCAATTAGGCGATCAGCTCGTCGTCCCAGACGGAGATAGGTCTAGACAGCATAGAATAGAGCATTAAGTTATGCTGTTGTATGGTGAGCAAGCTGATTACAGACGTTCTTGAGTCCACTTTAGCTGACTTTAGCTTTGAGCCAAGAACTTGAGCTCTTGGTGATTTTGCGTAAGTCTTAGTATTATTTTTTTCTTTCTTTTCTTTTTTGGACTACTTGACTTTGCCTGCAATCACTAACTCGGTTAATCATCCATCGACATGAAGTCCTAATCAAAACACTTCATTCCATTATGAGAGAGGTTTCGACTTCACTTAGACAAGCATATCCAAAGCCAAACGAACTTGTTAGGTTTGAGTTAGATGTAGCCCCATATCTAAATGCGTAAGCCTAGAAGCTTGATCTGCCTATGTATTAGGCAAATCAAGCTTCCGAGTTTAAATTAAGCTGAGCTACTCAATTGATGTTATAAGATTTACAGAAAACAATGGTTTAACAATGTCTGAGATATCAAATCAACTACAAAAATTAGTGATTGCCAGTGGAAATGCTGGTAAAATAAAAGAATTTCGTGCTTATTTAGCGGACTTGGGTGTGACTCTCATCGCTAAGCCTGACAGTATTGAAGTAGAAGAAACAGGCACAACATTTATTGAGAACGCTCATCTCAAGGCATCACAGGTGGCGATCGCTACTCAGGAATGGGCTTTAGCGGATGATTCAGGGCTAGAGGTAATCGCACTCAACTGTGCTCCAGGTGTATTGTCGGCGAGATATGCAGAGACAGATCAAGCACGAATTGATCGGGTTTTACAAGAACTCACTCACCACTCTAATCGTGAAGCTCAATTTGTCTGTGCGATTGCGATCGCTTCACCAGATGGAGCGATCGCTGCTGATGCGGTTGGTATTTGCAAAGGATTAATTGCTGATGCTCCAAGGGGAAATAAGGGATTTGGTTATGATCCTGTCTTCCTAGTCCCCGAACTACATCAAACCTTTGGCGAAATCGAGCCTCCAGTCAAGGCAAAAATTAGTCATCGAGCCATTGCTCTCAATATTTTGCGTTCTAAGTTAGAGTCATTGATTGCACCACATCTAGCTCAAACCTAATAAATTTCTTTGGTTTATATAAAACTAAAATAGATAAAATTAAGGTTTGATATGATAGAGACATTTAATCTTGATAGCGTTCTCTCTCAATTTCTAACCTCATGGCTCTGTTCGACATTCGTACCCCTTGGCAGCCTACTGCCGATCAACCCAAAGCGATCACTCAACTGCTTGATGGTTTGCAAAAAGGAATGCGCTATCAGACTCTGCTTGGCGCTACAGGTACTGGCAAAACAATGACTGTCGCTAATGCGATCGCCAAATATCAAAAGCCTACCCTTGTACTTGCACACAACAAAACCTTAGCAGCGCAGCTATGTAACGAATTGCGTGAATTCTTTCCTAATAATGCTGTTGAATATTTCATCAGCTATTACGACTATTATCAGCCAGAAGCCTATATTCCCGTCACCGATACATACATCGAGAAAACAGCCTCGATTAACGATGAAATTGATATGCTACGCCACTCCGCCACGCGATCGCTATTCGAGCGCAAAGATGTCATTGTGGTTGCTTCAGTAAGTTGCATCTATGGTCTAGGGATTCCCGAAGAATATCTCAAAGCCTCAATTCCCCTTGCTGTAGGCGTGGAATATGACCAAAGAGAATTGCTCAAAGCATTAACCAATATTCAATACGAGCGCAATGATATCGAACTAGGTCGCGGCAAATTCCGAGTCAAAGGCGACATTTTAGAGATTGGTCCCGCCTACGAAGATCGCACTATTCGTATCGAATTTTTTGGCGATGAGATCGAAGCTATTCGCTATGTTGATCCTGTAACAGGTGAAATCTTGCAAAGCATGGAAGCCTTGAATATCTATCCCGCAAGGCACTTTGTCACACCTGCTGAGCGCCTTGAAATTGCCTGTGCAGATATCAAAAAGGAACTAGAGGAAAGATTAGAAGAATTAACCAATGCTGGTAAATTGCTAGAGGCACAACGTCTAGAACAACGCACCAAGTATGATTTGGAACTATTACGAGAGGTAGGCTTCTGTAATGGCGTAGAAAACTATTCACGTCATCTCGCAGGAAGAGAAGCAGGTGATCCGCCTGCTTGTTTGGTGGACTATTTCCCCAAAGATGATTGGTTACTGATTGTCGATGAGTCTCATGTTTCCATTCCTCAAATTCGTGGTATGTATAATGGCGATCGCGCAAGGAAAATGACTCTAATCGATCATGGCTTTCGTTTGCCCAGCGCAGCGGATAATCGACCTCTCAAATCTGATGAATTTTGGGATATAGTCAAACAATGCATATTTGTTTCGGCAACCCCAGGAGATTGGGAAATGGAAGTGTCGGAACAGGTAGTCGAGCAGATTATTCGCCCAACTGGTGTAGTCGATCCTGAGATTTTTGTTCGTCCAACGGATGGACAAGTTGACGATCTCTATCATGAAATTCAATTACGTTTAAAGAAGAAAGAACGGGTCTTAATTACCACCCTAACCAAGAAAATGGCAGAGGATTTAACTACCTATTTCCAAGAAAGACATCTCTCTGTCCGCTATCTCCATTCCGACATTAAATCTATTGAACGAATTGAAATTCTCCAAGCACTGAGGAAAGGAGAATTTGATGTTCTAATAGGCGTAAACCTTCTCCGTGAAGGGCTAGACCTACCTGAGGTATCACTGGTAGCGATTTTGGATGCTGATAAGGAAGGTTTCTTAAGAGCTGAGAGATCGTTGATCCAGACTATCGGTAGAGCCGCAAGAAATGTATCGGGACAGGTGATTATGTATGCCGATCGCCTAACTAACAGCATGGAAAAAGCAATTTCTGAAACTGAACGTCGCCGATGCATTCAGATTAAATACAACAAAGATCACCAAATTACGCCAAGGTCAATTGTGAAGTCAGTTGAAGGTAATGCAATTCTTGATTTCCTTTCAGTGTCACGCCGACTCAATGAGCGTCAGCTTGAGTATGTAGTCAACAATGCAAAAGAAGTTTCCCTAGATGACATTCCCGCCATCATTGAGCAGTTAGAAGCCCAAATGAAGGATGCCGCTAAAAAGCAAGAGTTTGAACAGGCGGCGGCTTTGCGTGACAAGATCAAGGCTTTGCGCGATCGCTTATTGGGTAAGTCATAATAAATTTAGAAAGCAAGACAAAATTTAACGTCAGTTTGGGCTAAGTTGGCAAATTTTAAAAGTCCAAAAGTAAAAGCCTTGCTAAGTAAGGCGTTTACTTTTGGGCTTTGAGAGATGATTTGCTACTCAAACCATCTCTCAAAGCCCGTTTTAAATGGGAGCATCTTAGTTTGGCACTGAATAGGAACACATAGGAGAATCAAGCAAACCATTGAGATAAGCACAGCGATGCGTCAAAACTTGTGGGACTTTTTTTGATTCCATTGAGCGCCAGAAATCTTAATGCGCCGCCCAATTTGCTTAATCGAAGATTCGACAGCACCAGAGACAATAGTTAAACCAAGGTGATGGAGGTAACTATATTCAGGAATCCACAGACAATTTTTGCGTAAATAGCTCACATTCTAAATACCGTCATGTCCATCCCCCAGACAAGAGACAATCTCTGCTAATGGCTGTTGCTGTATACGCTCAATTAGGACTTGAATGTTTTTCGTTGCTCTTGCCTAGGACTCATTGCCACTGGTGAGCAAGCAGCATTTTTCCATGTTTGGACTAAGCTGGGTTCTTGCTCTTTCTTTTAGTTGTTTTGCTTGCTTGCTGGTGATTGGCAATTCACCAATACAACTTTTCAGATGGCTCTCTTTTCCTGCTTTTGTTCCACTGCTTCTCTGGAAAAAAACACCGATTTTGGGGCTAACATTTTCTAGCATTTGCTCTTGTACTGCTAGTTCTATGCCTTCCAAGGTCTTTAGCTGCTCAATATTCTTTGCCTCTGCATTTCGATACAGTATTGCGGCAATTCCTTAGCAGTATTCTTCTAGCTTTTGTTGGTCTTCGGGTGTAATTTACTTCGGGACAGAATTTTGCTTCTATCATCTTATCTCTATTCTCCTAAGTATTTGTACTTAACGTCAAACTGAGACGCTCCCAGTAATTGCCTCTATTAAAGCTTTGGCTTCGGATGCACCTTCTGACTTTTTAAATTGCCAAGGATAGGGAATTTTGCCGCTTAGCACCATCCGAATACCAACAGGGAAAATACTTAGCAATGCTGTTAAATCTTTGAAATCATCGCTGATCAGTCGTACTGCAAATTTACTTTCATCGATCCAGCCATCTTCTTTAACTAAATCAAGCAGAGTATGACGATGACGTTGTGGCATGGATTCTGGCAAATCGCGATTAGCGAGAATTTCATGCTTGATTTGGGAAATCCGATCTAGTGGTTGGACTTCTACTGGACAAACTTCATTGCAGTTGTAGCAGCGAGTGCAGTCCCAAACAAAACCCGAATCATTATATTTTTTGACTCGTTCTTCAGTGCGATCATCACGATTATCTGCCATGACGCGATATGCCTTAGCTAGGGCATGGGGGCCAACAAAGCGATCGCTAACTGCTGCGGAGTTACATTCGGAATAGCAGGAACCACAGAGAATACAGTTAGCGGCAGCTTGGAGCTTAGCGCGTTGAGCAGGGGTTTGTAGATACTCAGTTTTGCTAATTTGTCGTGATGCGGTGGAAACATAGGGATCAACTTTATGGATGTTATCCCAAAATTTAGTCATGTCTACAATTAAGTCCTTAATCACAGGCAGATTTTTCATCGGTTCGATTACTAATTCTGTATCATGTTCGCCCATCACTTCACTTATATGTTTTTGACAAGCTAAGCCCGAACGTCCATTAATTCTCATTGCACAGGAACCACAGATTGCATTGCGACAGTTTCGCCGAAAACCAACGGAGCCATCCTGTTCACTTTGAATTCTGATCAATACGTCTAATACTGTAGTGCGATTAGGATCGGTTTCAATTTCAAAGGTTTGATAGGTCGGTTCGGTAGTACGTGATGTTTGGCGGTGAAGCTTGACGGTAATATTCATAGATAATATTGGCGATCGGGCTTTGAGCATTAAGTTTAACTTTAACTCATTATCTGCAAAAGCTTCTTCTATTAACTCCATTTCCTGACCATTCCATCGCCACAGATAACCATCACCTAATCCACACATTTCTCCCCACAAGTCTCCACTAGCGTGAATGCGAAACCTCCTCTGCATTGACGTTATTTCCCAACAGGTCTACTTTAGTAAGTAGCTCTTGATTGATCGAAAATAACTCCTATTCGGAGTGAGGTAGGTAAACCAGATTTTCAGGGAGAGCCCGTATGATTTCTTTTGCTGCAACCAATCCATAGACTGCTGTGGTGAATACTAAGATTGTTTGGTAGTGTTGCAAAGTAATTTTTTTAGTAATTGTGTTGTGGGCGCTTCGCACCCACAACACAATTACATTGCATGACTACCTTCATAAAGCTATACGCTCTTCAAGAATATCTCTCAGATGATGTTGATACCAGCCAATGATGCGACAATACCATTCCTCGCCGATAGAGAGGGTGTTTTGCTGAGGGGTCAGGTTGCATCGATACTTTTCTTATATAAGTAGCTAGACATAAGTAAACTAAAAAACGAGAAGTTTGTTCCGCCCGCTTAGCGGGCGGAACAAACTTCTCGTTTTAGGTTTTAATTAACTGATGTTACGTGGAACAAATATCACCCTCACCCCCCTGCCCCCTCTCCCTTGATGGGAGAGGGGGAGC
>Ga0209972_10002108_pt1 | contig 16555 bp, 20 predicted proteins | sample NOAtaG_7_FD_187302 | JGI IMG/M metagenome (GOLD analysis project Ga0209972, IMG submission 187302) | Freshwater lake microbial communities from Lake Erie, under a cyanobacterial bloom - NOAA_Erie_Diel1S_2200h metaG (SPAdes) (version 2) | ecosystem: Environmental > Aquatic > Freshwater > Lake ... | reverse complement strand
TCAAGCCGGCCGACGTGCTGGCCGAGCTCGCGCGCCGCGCCGGCACTTCCGGCATCGACGAGAAGGCCCTGCGCAAAGCCAAGGAGCGCGAATGAGTCAAGCCAACCCGCCCGACCCCGACTGCATTTTCTGCAAGATCGTCGCCGGCCGGATTCCGGCCAGGTTCGTCTATGAGGACGACGAGATCGTCGTGTTTCCGGACATCAACCCGGCTGCGCCGGTGCACCTGCTGATGGTCCCCAGGGAGCACGTGGAAAACCTGATGACCGCCCAGGCGCGCCACCAGGCCCTGTTGGGTAGAATGCACGCGCTCGCACCCCGGCTGGCACGAGAACAGGGCGCCGCGGACGGTTTCCGCATCGTCATCAATAACGGCCCGGACGGCGGACAAGAGGTCTATCACTTGCACGTTCACGTGCTGGGCGGTCCGCGCCCGTGGAAGCGTCTGTAGACGATTCAGGAGTCTCGTTATGGGTTCATTCTCGATCTGGCATTGGCTGGTCGTCCTGCTGGTGATCGTCCTGGTCTTCGGGACCAGCAAGCTGAAGAACATCGGCAAGGATCTCGGCGGCGCCATCAAGGGGTTCAAGGAGGGTATGACCGACGGCAACCAGGCGGCCGGCACCCAAGGGGGCGCCAAGGTCGAGCCGCCCAAGCCGGTGGCCGGTCAGACCATCGACGTTCAGGCCAAAGAGAAGTCCTGAGGCCTCGTCCAGCGTCCAGTGTCTGGCGTTTGACCGCCGGCGCCCGGGTGGCGCCCCGTCACGCTCGACGCTCGACCTTCGGCGCTCGACGCGATGCTTGATTTCAGCTTTGGTGAACTCGCCGTGATCGGCGCGGTGGCGCTCGTGGTCCTCGGGCCCGAGCGACTGCCCAAGGTCGCGCGTACCGTGGGCGACTGGGTCGGCAAGGCCCAGCGCTACGTCAACCAGGTCAAGACCGACATCAACCGAGAAATGGAGCTGGCCGAGCTGAAGAAGCTGCAGGAAGAGGCGCGCAATGCGGCGCAAACCTTCCAGAGCAGCGTCGAAAGCGCGGTCGGCACCGTCGAGGCGGACCTGAACAAGACGACCGCCGACCTGGGTACCGCGTACAACGCGGGCACCGACTATTCCTGGGAAGGGTCTGGCGAGAGCTGGCAGCGCCAGGTGTTTCCCAAGCGCTACAAGCCCGGCCCCTCGGTCGACGAGCTGGCCGAGGAGATCGCGCGCCTGAAGCGCCAGTTGGCCATGCCCGATGCGCACGCCGCCAGTCGCCGCAAGTACGCGCCGCGCGCCCGCATCAACCGCGCCCGCATCCGGCGCTAGCGCCCCATGTCGACGCCGCCGGACAACGAGCAGGCCAGCGCCGCGACCGGCGAGGAGCAGAGCTTCATCTCGCACCTGGTGGAATTGCGCCAGCGGCTGGTGCGGGCCGCGCTGGCGGTGCTGGTCGTGTTTCTTTGCCTCACGCCGTTCATGAAGCCGATCTTCGACCTGCTGTCGCGGCCGATGATGGTGGCGCTGCCCGAGGGGACCAAGCTGCTGGCCACCGGCGTCATCACCCCGTTCATGGTGCCGCTGAAGCTGACGATGTTCACGGCCTTCGTGATCGCACTGCCCTACGTGCTGTACCAGGCCTGGGCCTTCGTCGCCCCCGGTCTGTACAAGCACGAGAAGCGCCTGGCTGCGCCGATCATCGTCTCGAGCGTCGGCATGTTCCTGCTGGGCATGACCTACTGTTACTTCATCGTCTTCGGCTTCGTGTTCAAGTTCATTGCCGGTTTTGCGCCGGCCACCGTCGCCGTGGCGCCGGACATCGAGGCCTACTTCAGTTTCGTGCTCGGGATGTTCATGGCGTTCGGCCTTGCCTTCGAGATGCCCATCGTGGTGGTGTTGCTGGCGCGCTTCGGCATCGCCAGCCTCGACGCGCTCCGGAAGGCCCGCCCCTACGTCATCGTCGGTGCGTTCATCGTTGCGGCGATCTTCACGCCGCCCGACGTGCTGAGCCAGCTGCTGCTGGCAATTCCGCTGTGCCTGCTCTACGAACTCGGGCTGCAGATTGCCCGTTTCCTGGTCAAGCCGGCGCCGGCCGCCGGCCCGGACGAAGCCGCTGCGTCGTAGCGATGCGGCGGATGGCCGGTTTGGTGTACTTGCCGCCAAATCTGCCTCTGCGCCTGCCTTTGCGCGGCCTGCCGCGGCTGTTGCGGGCCGGCTTGCTGGCAGTCGTGCTGGCGGCCGGTGCCGCCGTTGCAGCCGCCAGCCGGCTGCAGATTGTTCCCGATGGCGACCCCGACCTTGCGCTCGGCGTGGCCGCCTACGAAGCGCGCGATACGTCCGCCGCGCTCGATCACTTCCGCAAGGCAGCCGCGCGCAACCAGCGCACCGCCCAGTTCAACCTCGCGGTGCTGCTGCTGTTCGGCGACGGAGTGCCGGCCGATCCGCCGACCGGCCTGCAGTGGCTGCGCAGGTCTGCCGACAACGGCATGCCGCGCGCCCAGCATGCATTGGGACTGCTGTACGACCGCGGTGAGTTCGTGCCCAGGTCGGTGACCGAGGCCACACACTGGTACCGCAAGGCGGCCGAGCAGGGCTGGCGGGATGCGCAGCTCAATCTGGCGACCCAGTACTTCCTCGGCCGCGGCGCGCCGCGCGACTATCGCGAGGCGGCCCGCTGGTACGAGAAGGCGGCCGAGCAGGGCGACGCCGGAGCGGCCTACATCCTGGCCAGCCTGTACGAGCACGGCTACGGGGTGGAGGTCAGCCTGCTGCAGGCGTTCTACTGGTACTCGCAGGCGGCCTCGCGCGGCGATCCGACGGCGGCCATCAAGGCGCGCGCGGTGGCCGACCAAATGCGCCCGGCGCAGTGAGCTGGCCTCAGCGCCGCTCGGGGGCAGGCCGCTCGCCCACCGTCACCGTCAGCGGCACTTCCCTGGCGCTGCGCATCACCACCACGCGCGCCGCGCTCCCCGGGACGAGCTTGGCGATCTGGGTGAGGACGCCCGGCGTGTTCTCCACGCGGATGTTGTTGATCGAAACGATGATGTCGCCCGGTTCCATGCCGGCGCGCGCGGCCGGGCCGTCGCGCACCACGCCGCGCACGTGCACGCCGTCGGCTGCCGGCAGCTTCAACGCCTCGGCGACCTCGGGCGAGATGTCCTCCGGCTCGATGCCGAAGTAGCCGCGCACCACCCGGCCCTGCTTGATCAGCTGGTCCAGCACGTCGGTGATGATGGTGGTCGGGATGGCGAACCCGATGCCGATCGAGCCGCCGGTACGGGAGTAGATGGCCGTGTTGACGCCGACCAGATTGCCGTGCACGTCGATCAGTGCGCCGCCGGAGTTGCCCTGGTTGATCGCCGCGTCGGTCTGGATGAAGTTTTCGTAGCGGTTGATGCCGAGGTTGTTGCGGCCGAGCGCCGACACGATGCCCAGCGTGACGGTCTGGCCGACGTCGAACGGGTTGCCGATGGCCAGCACGACGTCGCCGACGTTGAGCGACTCGGCGCGGCCGAAAGTGATGGCGGGCAGGTTGGGCGCCTTCACGCGCAGCACCGCCAGATCGGTGTCCGGGTCGGCGCCGACCAGTTGCGCGGGCAGGCGGCGGCCGTCGGACAGCGCGACCGCAATTTCGTCGGCGGCCTGCACCACGTGATTGTTGGTCAGCACGTAGCCGTCGGCGGTGGCGATCACGCCCGAGCCGAGGCTGGCGATGCGGTCAGTCGAGCCGCGCGGACCCTGTCCGAAGAAGCGTTCGAACAGCGGATCGTCCACCACCGGCGGGCGCCGAATCTCCTTGGTGGTGTAGATGCTGACCACCGCCGGGGCGGCCCGCCGCGCCGCCTCGGCGTAGGAGCCGGCTGGCTCGGCGCGCCCCGAGGCCGGGCTGGTGGCGACCTGCTGGATCGACACGCTGCCCGACACCGGCGTGGACAGCGCCATCGGCGCGCGGCGCAGCCACTCGGGCCGCAGCGTGGCGACGATGAACACCAGCGCCAGGCCAACGGTGGTGGCTTGGGCAAAGACGAGCCATAGTCGGCGCAACATGCGCCGATTCTAGGCGCGCGCCAACGCGGCCAGCAGCCGGCACGCCCATCCGCGGGCGCGCCCTGTGCGACTACTTCTTCAGCGCGTCGCGGATCTCGCGCAGCAGGACGATGTCCTCGGCCGGTGCCGGCGGTGGTGTCGGCGCGGCCGCCTGCTCGGCCGCGGCGGCCGCCTTGACCCGGTTCACCGCCTTGACCATCCAGAAGATGATGAAGGCCAGGATGACGAAGTTCAGCAGGATCGTGATGAACTGGCCGTAGGCGAACAGCGGCACGCCGGCCTTGGTGAGTGCGTCGTAGGTCATTGGCCCGCTGTAACTGGCGGGCTTGGACAGGACCACGAAGAACTCCTTGAAATCCACGCTACCGAAGCTGCCGATAATCGGCATGATCAGGTCCTTGACGGCCGAATCGACTATCTTTCCAAACGCTGCTCCGATGATGACGCCGACCGCGAGGTCGATAACGTTGCCCTTGACCGCAAAGTCTCGGAACTCCTTCAACATGCCCATGTGGACCTCCTTCGTGCCGCAGCGTCAGTTATGGAGTGGTACTACCCGTCGATTGTGCCCGAGCGCAAAGGGGTTTCTTGCATCGCGTTGGACCGCGACCGGCGGCGCTGCTTGACCGGACGACCCGGCGAGGGTCGCGCCGGGCGGGCCAGGCGCTTGAAGTAAAATCGTGGGGACGTTCTCGCCCGGAAAGCGACGCTTGGTTCTTGCCCGTCGCATTTGGTCAATTTCCTGCCTCACTGGATCTACATGTCCTCCAACCCTACCGCCAACGGCCCGGCCGACGGTGAGCGCCGCGCGGCCCTGGTGACAGCCGGTGCAGTCGGCGCCGCTGGCGCCTGCGCGCTGGCTGTGCCGTTCGTTTCCTCGTTCGCGCCCTCCGAACGCGCCCGCGCCGCCGGCGCACCCGTCGAGTTCGACCTTTCGGGCGTGCCCCCCGGCGAGATGCGCACCGTCGAGTGGCGCGGCAAGCCAGTGTGGATTCTGCGCCGCACGCCAGAGATGATCGAGGCGGTCAAGCGCGCCGACGGTGCGGTGGCCGACCCCAACTCACAGCGCACGGCCTACCCGACGCCGCAGTACGCGCGCAACGCGCTGCGCTCGATCAAGCCGGAGTTCTTCATCGCGGTCGGCATCTGCTCGCACCTGGGCTGCTCGCCGGTGGGTCCCCTTGCCGCCAACACCAACGCGGTGCTGGGCGCCGATGCGGGATTCCTGTGCCCCTGCCACGGCTCGACGTTCGACCTGGCCGGGCGGGTGTTCCGCGCCAAGCCGGCGCCGGACAACCTGGAAGTACCGCCGCACAAGTACCTGTCGGAAACGACGGTCCTGATCGGCGAGGACGGCACCGCCTGACGGCCGGGCGGCGCTCCGGCGCGCCGCCCTTTGCGCAACTGAACCGTCGCCCGCCACGGGCTGCAAGATTGAGGGCTTGACCATGGCATTGCACGAGACCGAGTACAAGGGGCTGCTGGGCTGGGTGGACCAGCGCATGCCGACCCTGATGTCGGAGTACAAGAAGCACCTGTCCGAGTACTACGCGCCGAAGAATTTCAATGTCTGGTACATCTTCGGCGGACTGGCGATCACGGTGCTGGCGATCCAGATCGTCACCGGCATTTTCTTGACGATGCACTACAAGCCCGACGCGCGCTACGCGTTCGAGTCGGTCGAATACATCATGCGCGAAGTGCCGGGCGGCTGGTTCATCCGCTACATGCACTCCACCGGCGCGTCGTTCTTCTTCATCGTCGTCTACCTGCACATGTTCCGCGCGCTGATGTACGGCAGCTATCGCAAGCCGCGCGAACTGATCTGGATCTTCGGCTGCCTGATCTTCCTGTGCCTGATGGCCGAGGCCTTCATGGGCTATCTGCTGCCCTGGGGCCAGATGAGCTATTGGGGCGCGCAGGTGATCGTCAACCTGTTTGCGGCGATCCCGCGGATCGGTCCCGATCTGGCGGTGTTCATCCGCGGCGACTACGTGGTGTCCGATGCCACGCTGAACCGCTTCTTCGCGCTGCACGTGATCGCCATCCCGCTGGTTCTGATCGGCCTGGTGGTGGCGCACATCCTGGCCCTGCACGACGTCGGCTCCAACAATCCCGACGGCATCGAGATCAAGGACAAGAAGGACGAAAAAGGCCGCCCGCTCGACGGCATTCCGTTCCACCCGTACTACACGGTGCACGACATCTTCTGGCTGGGCCTGTTCCTGATCGCGTTCTTCTCCGTCGTCTTCTTCCTGCCCGAGGCTGGCGGCTACTTCCTGGAGTGGACCAACTTCAACCCGGCCAACCCGCTGTCGACGCCGGCGCACATCGCCCCGGTCTGGTACTTCACGCCGTACTACTCGGTGCTGCGCGCGGTCACCACGCCGTTCATGTGGGCGCTGGGGCTGGGCGTGATCGGCTACGGAATCCTGCTGTACTTCACCTTCCGCGGCACGCTGCGGTTCGTCAGCCTCGGCGCCGCACTGGTCCTGGCGGTGTTCATGCTGCCGCTGTCGCCGTTGGCGCTGGACCCGAAGTTCTGGGGTGTCGTGGCGATGGGCGCGGCGGTGATGATCTTCTTCGGCCTGCCCTGGCTCGACCATTCGCCGGTGCGCTCGATGCGCTACCGGCCGCAGTGGCACTTCGGACTGCTGATGGCCTTCGTACTGGTGTTCCTGGTGCTCGGTTATTTCGGCCTGCAGCCGCCGTCGGCCGCCAACGAGATCATCGCCCCGGTGGGCACGCTGTTGTACTTCGCGTTCTTCCTGCTGATGCCGTGGTGGAGCCGGATGGGCGAATTCAAGACACCCCCTGATCGGGTGACCTTCCATCCGCACTAGGGCGACGCCATGAACCGCATCAAGAACCTGATCATCACGCTGGCGGCGGTGCTGGTGGGCGGACTGGCCGCCGGGGCCCAGGCGGCCGGCGGCGTCACCGTGCCGATGGACGTTTTTCCCGCAGCGCGCACAAAGGACCTGGCGGCGCTGCAGAACGGCGCGCGGATCTTCGCCAATCACTGCCTGAACTGCCACAGCGCCACGCTGATGCGCTGGAACCGCCTCCAGGACATCGGTCTGGACGAGCGGCAGATCCGCGACTTCCTGATTTTCGACCCGAACCGCAAGGTCGGCGAGACGATGCAGATCTCGATGAAGTCGTCCGATGCCAAATCCTGGTTCGGCAAGGTGCCCCCCGACCTGTCGGTGATCGTGCGTGCCCGCACCACCTTCGACTACCGCGGCACCGACTACCTGTTCACTCTGTTGCGCGGCTACTACCGCGACGCCGACAGCGCGACCGGATGGAACAACGTCGTCTACCCCAACATCGCCATGCCGCACGTCCTGTGGTACCAGCACGGGCCGCGCGAGGCGACGATCACCCGCGTGGTTCACGGCGACAAGGGCAGCGAGCGTGTGGTGTCGGTGTATGACGTCGACGGCAAGGTCACCGTCACCCGCACCCCGCTGCCGGGCCATCCGCCCGAGAGCATCGAGGCGCGCTTCAAGCCGGTCGATGCCGAGCAGGCGCGCCGCTTCGACGAGGATATGGCCGATCTGGTGGCCTACTTGGCGTTCATGACCGATCCGAGCGCGGTCGATCGGAAGCGTATCGGCGTGTGGGTTCTGGTGTTCCTGCTGCTGTTCACCGGGGCAGCCTGGTGGCTCAACCGCACGTTCTGGCGCGACATCAAGTAGCGCGCCCGACGGCGCAACAACAACAAAGGGGGCGGCCGCTGCCGCCCCTTGTCAATGACAGGGAAGGCAAGCGATGGTGCTCTACTCCGGAACGACCTGTCCCTTTTCGCAGCGCTGCCGCTTCGTGCTGTTCGAGAAGGGCATGGACTTCGAGATCAAGGACGTGGACCTGTTCAACAAGCCCGAGGACATCAATGTGATGAACCCCTACGGGCAGGTGCCGATCCTGGTCGAGCGCGATCTCGTGCTGTACGAGTCGAACATCATCAACGAGTACATCGACGAGCGCTTCCCGCATCCGCAGCTGATGCCGGCCGACCCAGTGATGCGGGCACGCACGCGGCTGTTCCTGTTCAACTTCGAGCGCGAATTGTTCGTGCACGTGCAGACGATCGAGAACAGCAACAACCAGAAGGCCATCGACAAGGCCAAGCTGCTGATCCGCGACCGCCTGACTCAGCTGGCACCGATGCTGATGCAGAGCAAGTACATGCTCGGCGATGACTTTTCGATGCTCGACGTGGCCATCGCGCCGCTGATGTGGCGCCTCGATCACTACGGCATCGACCTGCCGAAGAGTGCGGCGCCGATCCAGAAGTACGCCGAGCGCATCTTCAGCCGCCCCGCCTACATCGAGGCGCTGACCCCGAGCGAGAAGGTGATGCGCCGCTGAGGGCCCTGCCCGACTGCGCCGCCGGCCCCATGTCCGAGCCCACGCCCACCGTCAGCACCAAGCCCTACCTGATCCGGGCCATCTACGACTGGTGCACGGATGCCGGCTTCACGCCCTACGTGGCGGTGGCGGTGGATGAGACGGTGCGGGTGCCGATGGAATTCGTGAAGAACGGCGAGATCGTGCTCAACGTGTCCGCTCTTGCGACCAACCGCCTGCAGATCGCCAACGACTCGATCAGTTTCCAGGCGCGTTTCAGCGGGGTGGCACGCGAGGTCTTCGTGCCGCTCGAGCGGGTGGTGGCCGTGTACGCGCGCGAAAACGGGCAGGGTATGGCGTTCGACGTGCCGCGCACGGCACCGGCCGGGGCGGAGCCTGCCGAGGCGGGTCCGCGCACCGCGCCGCCCGGGCTGCGGCCCGTGGAGGCGCCGCGCGAGCGCACTGCGCTGGTGCCGGTGGCCACCGCCAGCCCATCGCCGTCCAACGACGTACCGCCCGATCCGGATCGCCCCGCCAAGCCCACGGGCGACCGTCCCAAGCTCACGCGGATCAAGTAATCGATCCGCCCGGGCGCGGGTCGCAGCAGACGGGCCAGTCCCTGCTTCCTGATTGGTGATTCTTGACTCCCGATTCTGCGACCCCGAGTCCCACCCTGCCGGCATAGCTCAGTTGGTAGAGCAGCGGTTTTGTAAACCGAAGGTCGGGGGTTCGAGTCCCTCTGCCGGCACCATCGATGGCGGCGGCAGTCCAAACGGGCCGCGCCGCCGCGCCGCCCCCTTGCCCTGCGCGCCATGACCACCGCCGCCGTTGCCGATCCCGCTCCGCTCATGCCACCGGTGCCGCGCCTGGCGCGCTTGCTCTGGCTGGCGATTGCCGCCGCGGCCTGGGGCAGCGTGGTGGTCGCCGTGGGCCTTCAGCACCTGGCGGCCCTCGACCCCTGCCCGATGTGCATCCTGCAGCGCTATGCGCACCTGGCCGTGGGCGCGCTGGCGTTGGCCGCTGCGCTGACCGCCGGTCCATGGCGCCGGCTGGCCGGCGTTGCCGCCCTGGCGGCGGCTTTCGGCGGCGTGGCCGTGGGCAGCCAGCATGTCTGGATGCAACAGAACCCTCTGCTGGCCAACTGCAGCCGCCGCCTCTTTCAGTTGGTCAACGAATCCCTGCCGGCGCAGTGGCTGCCGTCCGTCTTCCGCGGCGCCGGCGACTGCCTGGCCACCGACTGGACGCTGCTGGGCCTGACGATGCCCGCGTGGTCGCTGGTGCTGTGCTGCGCCTATCTGGTGGCCGCCTGGCCGGCGCTCGTGATGCCGCTGCCCGCCGAACGCAGGTAGCCCGCAGCCGCCGCGCCGGCTGCCGGCTTCGCCTGCGGCTACATCCCCTCCCAGCGCGGCGCCAGTTCGTTCTTCAGCTCGATCAGATCGAGCACCCGCGCCAGCGTGTGGTCGACCATCTGCTCCAGGCTCTGCGGCCGCTGGTAGAACGCCGGTACCGGCGGGAAGACGATGCCGCCCATCAGCGTCACCGTCTCCATGTTGCGAATGTGCGCGAGGTTCAGCGGCGCCTCGCGCACCAGCAGCACCACCCGGCGACGCTCCTTGAAGCTGACATCCGCAGCTCGGGCGATCAGGTTGTCGGCCAGGCCCACGGCGCAGGCGGCCAGCGTCTTCATCGAGCACGGCGCAATCACCATTCCGTGGTGCTCGAACGAACCCGAGGCCACCGCCGCACCGATGTCGTTGACGTTATGCACCACGTCGGCCAGCGCCTCGATGTCGCTGCGCTTGACGCCGAGTTCGTGGTGCGCGTTGAGCACGCCGGCATTGGACAGCAGCAGGTGCGACTGCACGCCCTGCAAGGCGCGCAGGTGCTGCAGCAGGCGCACGCCATAAACGGCACCCGAGGCGCCGGTGATGGCGACGAGGATGCGCTTCACGATCACCGCCGCCGGCTGCGGGCGATGCGCCGCGCGCCTACTCGGTCACCTCGGCCTTCTTCAGCAGCGCCTGCAGCTCGCCGCTCTCGAACATCTCGGTCATGATGTCCGAGCCGCCCACGAACTCGCCCCTGACATACAACTGCGGGACGGTGGGCCAGTTGGCGTACTCCTTTACGCCCTGGCGGACTTCCTCGTCCTCCAGCACGTTGACGGTGACGAGGTTCTTCACGCCGCACTGCTTGAGGAGCTGCACCGCGCGGCCGGAAAAGCCGCACTGCGGAAACTGTGCGCTGCCCTTCATGAAGAGGACCACCGGGTGGTCGGTCACGGTCTTCTGGATGAATTCCTTAACGTCCATGGCTTTGATCCTGCGGGTTCGAGTCTGGGCGCGAGTGTAGGAGGCGCGGCGGCCGCCGCGCAAACGGGTAATCCCTGCGGATCGGCGGGGCTTCAGGGCGCCGGCGCGCCCGCCGCAGCCCACCGGCCACAGGTCACCCGCTCGATCCCCTGCAGGTCGCGCTCGCTGCGCACCGCCTCCAAGCCCGCCTGTCGCAGCAGGGCCTGCACGGCACCGGCCTGGTCATGGCCGTGTTCCACCGCTAGCCAGCCGCCGGACTGCAGGTGCGCCGGCGCGCCGGCGCTGATGCACCGCAGGTCCTGGAGGCCGTCGGCGCCGCCCACCAGCGCTTCGGTTGGCTCGTGGGCCAGCGCGGCCAGATGCGGATCGTCGGCGGCCACGTAGGGCGGGTTGGCGACGATCAGGTCGTACCCGGCCGCCGCACCCTCGTACCAGTCGCCGGCGCGCAGGTCGACCGCGGCGGCAAGGCGCGTTGCATTCAGCGCGGCCAGCGCGCGTGCCGCTGGCGAGCGCTCCACCGCATGCACCTGCGCGTCCGGCCGCTCCAGCGCCAGCGTGATCGCAATGCAGCCGGAACCCGTGCCCAGGTCGAGCACCCGCGGCGCGCGCCGCTGAGTGATGAACTGGAGCCCCAGTTGCACCAGCAGCTCGGTCTCGGGCCGCGGTACCAGGACCGCCGGCCCGACGATGAACTCGCGGCCGAAGAACTCGCGCGTGCCGGTCAGGTAGGCAAGCGGCTCGCCGGCGCGCCGGCGCGCGGCCAGTGCCTCGAACCGCGCCCGCGCCGCGGCCGGCACTGCAGCCTCCGGATGCGCGACCAGGCGCTCGCGCGGACAGTCCAGCACCCCGGCCAGCAGCGCGCGTGCCTCCAGCGCCGGCAGGCCGCTGGCATGCAGCAGCGCGCCTGCGCTGGCGCCGTTCACGGGCGCGGGCCCAGCATGGCGCACGGCTGCACCCAGCGGTCGAAGTCGGCCGCGCTCACCTGCCCCGAGGCCAGCGCCGCCTCGCGCAGGGTGAGGCCGCGGGCGTGCGCATCCTTGGCGATTGCGGCCGCCTTGTCGTAGCCGATCTGCGGCGCCAGCGCCGTCACCAGCATCAGCGAGCGCTGCAGCAGTTCGGCGATGCGCTCGGGACGCGCTTCGATGCCGCGCACGCAGTGGGCGTCGAAGCTCGCCATGCCGTCGGCCAGCAGGCGCAGGCTCTGCAGCACGTTGTGCGCGATCAGCGGCTTGAACACATTGAGCTCGAACTGCCCGGAGGCGCCGCCGATGTTCACCGCCACATCGTTGCCCAGCACCTGCGCAGCCACCATGGTGAGCATCTCGCACTGCGTCGGATTCACCTTGCCCGGCATGATCGATGAGCCGGGTTCGTTTTCAGGGATGCTGATCTCGCCCAGGCCGGCGCGTGGCCCGCTCGCCAGCCAGCGCACGTCGTTGGCGATCTTGTTCAGCGCCGCAGCCAGCGTCTTGAGCCCGCCATGCAGCGCGACCAGCGGCTCGTGGCCGGCCAGCGCGGCAAAGCGGTTGGCTGCGCAGATGAAGGGCAGGCCCGTGTCGTCGGCCAGCCGGGCGGCTACGCGCTCGCCCAGTTGCGGATGCGCATTCAGCCCCGTGCCCACCGCCGTGCCGCCGATGGCCAGCTCGAGCAGCGCCGGCTCGCTCGCGGAAAGCGCCTGCTCTGCCAGGTTCAGCTGCGCCACATAGCCGGAAAACTCCTGTCCTAGCGTGAGCGGCGTGGCGTCCTGCAGGTGGGTACGGCCGATCTTGACGATGCCTGCAAAGGCGTCGGCCTTCGCCTCCAGAGTGCGGCGCAGCGCCACCAGGGCCGGCCGCAGCCGCTGGGCGAGCCCAAGCGCCGCAGCCACATGCATGGCCGTCGGAAACACGTCGTTGGAAGACTGGCCGAGGTTCACCTCGTCGTTCGGGTGGACGAGCCGGGTGCTGCCGCGCAGGCCGCCCAGCAGTTCCGAGGCACGGTTGGCCAGCACCTCGTTGACGTTCATGTGGGTCTGCGTGCCGGAGCCCGTTTGCCAAACCGTCAGCGGGAACTCCGCGGGGTGCTGTCCGCCGAGTACCTCTTCGGCCGCCGCCGCAATGGCGCGCGCCTTGGCCGCATCGAGCAGCCGCAGTTCGGCGTTGGCGAGCGCGGCGGCGCGCTTGACGCGCACCAGCGCGTGGACGAGCTCGCACGGCATCGTCTCGGTGGAGACCGCAAAGTGCTCGAGCGAGCGCTGCGTCTGCGCGCCCCACAGGCGCGCAGCCGGCACCTCGATCGGCCCGAAGCTGTCGCGCTCGGTACGCGTGCCGCCGCCGTCGGCGCGCGCCGGCGTGTTCATCAGGCGGTCTCGCCCAGGGCGGCCAGCTGCTCGGCCTGGAACTCGGCGGTCAGCGCCGCCGACAACTCGGAGATGTCACCGTCCATGATCTGGTCGATCTTGTACAGCGTCAGATTGATGCGGTGGTCGGTGACCCGGCCCTGCGGAAAGTTGTAGGTGCGGATCCGCTCGCTGCGGTCGCCCGAGCCGATCAGGCTTTTGCGCTGCGAGGCCTCCTTCTTCTGCCGCTCCTGCACCTGCTTGTCCTTGATGCGCGCCGCCAGGATCTTCATGGCGCGCTCCTTGTTCTTGTGCTGGCTGCGGTCGTCCTGGCACTCGACCACCAGGCCCGTCGGCAGGTGCGTGATGCGCACCGCGCTCTCGGTCTTGTTGACGTGCTGGCCGCCGGCGCCGCTGGCGCGATACACGTCGATGCGGATCTCGGTCGGGTCGATCTTCACATCGTCGATCTCGTCGGCCTCCGCGAGCACCGCCACCGTGCAGGCGCTGGTATGGATGCGCCCCTGCGCCTCGGTCGCAGGCACGCGCTGCACGCGGTGACCGCCGGACTCGAATTTCAGCTTCGAGTAGGCCCCCTGGCCCTCGATGCGCACGATCACCTCCTTGTAGCCGCCCAGGTCCGAGGCGCTCTCGGAGATCATCTCGGTCTTCCAGCGGTTGCGTTCGGCAAAGCGCAGGTACATGCGCAGCAGGTCGCCGGCGAACAGCGCCGACTCGTCGCCGCCGGTGCCGGCGCGGATCTCGAGGAAGACGTTGCGCTCGTCGTTGGGGTCGCGCGGCAGCAGCAGGCGCTGCAGGTCGTCCTCCAGCGTAACCATGCGCGCGCGTGCGGCGTGCAGCTCCTCCTCGGCGAGCGCCTTCATGTCGGGATCCGCCAGCAACTCCTGCGCGGCCTGCTCGTCGGCCAGCGCACGCGCGTACTGGCCGTAGCGGCCCACCACCGGCTCGATCTCGGCACGCTCCTGGCCCAGTGCGCGGTAGCGGTTCATGTCGCGCGTGGCGTCCTCGGCCGACAGCAGCCGGTCGATTTCCTGCAGCCGCGTGGACAGCTGCTGCAGTTTCGAGGTCATGGAAGGTTTCATGGGCAATGGCGATGCCCCGCCCGCCGGGCGCACCCGCGGGCACGCACCGGCCGGCGCGGCCGTCGCAGCTAGTGATCGGAAGAAGAGTGCGAGTAGAAGCGCGCCAGCGTGGCCATCAGCCGTACGCGGGCCGCCTCGTCGTCGCCGGCGGCCTCGTGCAGGGCCGACAGCGGGGCGTGCAGGAACTTGTTGGTGAGCGAATGGGCCAGCTGCTCGAGCACGGCCTCGGCGTCGTCGCCCGCGGCCAGCCGCCGGCGCGCGCGCTCCAGCTCGTGGCTGCGCAGGTCATCGGCGCGCGTACGCAGGCCCTGGATCACCGGCACCGCATCGCGGCCGCGCAGCCAGGTCTCGAAGTCGCGCACCCGGGTCTCGATGATCGCCTCGGCCTGCGCCACCGCGGCCTGGCGCGCCTCGGTGCCGCTCTGCACGATGCGGCCGAGGTCGTCGACCGTGTACACGTAGACGTCGCCCAAGCGCGCCACCTCGGGCTCGACGTCGCGCGGCACCGCCAGGTCGACGATGAACATCGGCCGGTGGCGGCGCGCCTTGATGGCGCGCTCGACCATGCCCAGGCCGATGATCGGCAGCGTGCTCGCCGTGCAGGACACGACGATGTCGTACTTGTGCATGCTGCTAGGCAGCTCGGACAGGCCGATCGCATGGCCGTGCAGCCGGCCGGCCAGCGCGTGCGCGCGGTCCTCGGTGCGATTGGCTACGGTGATCGACTTGGGCTGGCGCGCCGCGAAGTGCGCCGCGCACAGCTCGATCATCTCGCCCGCCCCCACGAACAAGATGTGGCTGTCCGCGAGCGAGCCGAAGATGCGCTCGGCCACGCGCACCGAAGCTGCCGCCATCGACACCGACTGCGCGCCGATCTCGGTGGTGCTGCGCACCTCCTTGGCCACGGCAAAGGTGCGCTGGAACAGGTGGTTCAGCAGCAGCCCCATGCCGCCGGCATCGCGCGCCAGCCGCTCGGCCTGCTTCATCTGGCCGAGGATCTGCGGCTCGCCCAGCACCATCGAGTCGAGCCCGCTGGCCACGCGGAAGGCATGGCGCACGGCATTGCCCTGCGGCAGGACGTAAGAGACCTTGCGCAGCTCGCCCGCGTCGACCTGCTTGGTCGTGGCGATGAACTGCGCCAGCGCGTCGCCCGCGGCCTCGGGCTTCTCGGCGGCGACGTACAGTTCGGTGCGGTTGCAGGTGGAGACGATCGCCGCCTCGGTCACGTGCCCGGCGTCGCGGTCGCTCAGACGGTCACGCAGGCGGGCGATCACGCTGGAGACCTCGTCGGGGACAAACGACACCCGCTCTCGCAGCGCCAGCGGTGCGGTCTGGTGGTTGATCCCGAGGGTCAGCAGCTGCATGGGCGGTGCCGCTTGCGGCATGTGCTCCGGCGCGTGTGCCGGTGCGGTTCCGTGGGTCCGGGTGAATCAGGTCCCGGCGCGTAAACCCTTGACGGTCAAGATTATATTGGTGCCATCCCGAGGCATGGGGACATCTGGACGGCTGCGGCAGAGTAACGCAGCCCGTGACACCCGGACAATGACCTAGATCAGACCCGCCCAGCCGCCGCAACCGATTCAGTCCAGCGCAGACCATGGGGCCGTTCCCGTTTCGCCGCAAGGCCAGTCCCGTGCGCCACCTGCCGGCGCGGCTGCCCGAGCATCATCGCGATGTGGACGCCATCGCCCGCCAGTGCCGTCGCCTCGTGACGCAACGCGCCATGGTGTCGGCCACCGCCGCGGTGGTGCCGCTGCCCGGCCTGGACGTACTGGTCGATGTCGGCGTGCTCGCGCGCATGCTGGAAGAGATCAACGGGGCCTTTGGCCTGACGCCGATGCAGATCGAGCAATTGGAGGCCGGGCGCCGCATCAGCGTGTACCGGGTGCTCAAGAGCCTGGGCGACTCTGCGGTCGGCCGCGCCGTCACGCGCGACGTGCTGGCGCTGGTGGTCAAGCACGTGGCCACGCGCCTGGCGACGCGGGCTACCGTGCGCTACGTGCCCCTGGCTGGCCAGGCGATGGCCGCCACGCTGTCGTTCGCTGCCATCAAGTACCTGGGCGAGCGGCATATCCGGGACTGCATGACCGTGGCCAACCGGGTCATCGATCTGAACTGAGCGTGCGCGGAAGCGATGGCCCGCGCCGCGGCGAGCGGCGCGGGATGCATCGGATATACTTTTCTCCCCATGCTTGTCGTCCGTGCGGTCGGGCAAGCCTGATCGGCCAAGTAGCTCAGTCGGTAGAGCAGAGGATTGAAAATCCTTGTGTCGGCGGTTCAATTCCGTCCTTGGCCACCACACTCCCTCTTGAGCGACCCGGCCGCCTGGGTCGCTTCATCCCGTAATGGGCGCTGACTCTGCCGGTCCCCAGGTCGCCGTCGTCGGCACCGGCGTGGCCGGTCTGGCCGCCGCGCTCGGGCTGGCACAACTGGGTTTGCGCG
>Ga0209972_10002106_pt1 | contig 16577 bp, 16 predicted proteins | sample NOAtaG_7_FD_187302 | JGI IMG/M metagenome (GOLD analysis project Ga0209972, IMG submission 187302) | Freshwater lake microbial communities from Lake Erie, under a cyanobacterial bloom - NOAA_Erie_Diel1S_2200h metaG (SPAdes) (version 2) | ecosystem: Environmental > Aquatic > Freshwater > Lake ... | reverse complement strand
CGGCGCGCTTGGTGTCGAACAGCAATCCGCCCCAATGCGCCGCGAAGCCACCGTCGGCGACGAGGATCGCCTCGGGCGGCAGGATCGCATTGAGCTCGCCCAGGATCCGCGCGACGTTGATCGGCGTTTCGGCCGAGCCGGTGCGCGCGGCGGCGGCCGCACGCCACGCCGCCATGCGCTGGGCGACCTCGGCCACATGGTCGGCGCGGCCGGCCTTGCCTTCGCCACGCAATGCCTCGTGCAGGTCTTCGATGCCTGCCCGGGCATCGGCCCAGAGCAACACCTCGGGCCGATAGGTGCGCCCGAACTCTTCGGCCACGATGTCCATGTGGATGACCGTCTTGCCCGCGGCCGGCACGGTGTAGCGCTTGGTTGCGATCTCGCCGAGCTTGCAGCCGATCACCAGGAGGACATCGGCCTCGGCGATGAGCGCGTTGGCGATCCGGTCGTAGCGGCCGAACAGTCCGGCCGACAGGGGATCGGTGCATGCGATGGCCCCCTTGCCGGTCATCGTGTGCGCCACGGGTATGGCGCTCGCGCGCGCGAAGGCTTCGAGCGCAGGCGCGGCGCCCGAGATGTGCACGCCGCCGCCGGCCAGGATCAAAGGGCGCCTGGCCTTGGCCAGCAGCGCTACGGCCTTGGCGAGATCGTCCTGCGCCGCCCGGCAGCGGATCGCGGGTGCGGCTTGATGGCGTGGATCGGCCGCGAATTCGCTCTCCTCGAAACCGTGGGTGCCGTGCGCGATGTCCTCGGGCACCGACACGACGACCGGACCGGGCCGGCCGCTGGTGGCGACCGCGAAGGCGCGGCGGACCATCTCGGGTGCGCGCTGGATCGTCTCGACGCGCAGCAAGTCCTTGACGGCCGGGCGCAGGATCTCGAGTTGCCGCGCCTCCTGCGTCATGTTCTTCCACGAATACGCGCGGTGGGTGTCGCCGACGAAGGCCACCACCGGCGAGCCTGCATTCAGGCACTCGATCAGCCCGGTCACGAGGTTGGTCGCCCCCGGCCCCAAGGTGCCGTCGGCCAGGCCCACGCGGCCGGTGACCTTGGCGTAGGCGTCGGCGGCGAACACGCCGCAGCGCTCGTCGTTGATCAGGGCGTGCCGCAGGCCCAGGCGCCGGCACGCATCGTAGAAGGGCAGGAGCTGGAAGCCCCCCATGCCGAACATGGGTCCCGCGCCGTGCGCGAGCAGGGCGCGCGCGAGCGCTTCGCCGCCGGTCATTTCGTGGGTCGACATGGTTGGGTTCAGGCGAACAGGCCGCGCACGGCGCGCGCGATGTGGGCCGGGGTCACGCGCAGCAAGTCTTCCAGCGGCGGGGCGTAGGCGATGGGCGCGCGCGGACTGCCGAGGCGGCGCACCGGCGCCTTGAGCGCGCCGTGCGCCTCCTCGGCCACGACGGCAGCGATCTCCGCCCCAAAGCCGCCGACTCGCACCGCCTCGTGGGCGATCAGCACGCGGCCGGTCTTGCGCGCGCTGGTCAGCACCGTGTCGCGATCCCAAGGCCACAGGCAACGCAGATCGATCACCTCGACCTGGCGGCCCTCCTGCGCCAGTTCGGTCGCCGCGTCGAGGGCGGCGTGCACGCAGGCCGACCAGGCCACGATGGTCGCGTCCGTCCCGGTGCGCGCCACCCGCGCCCGGCCGAACGGGATCGGCGCAGGCGGGTCGTCCAGATCGCCCTCCAGGCCCCACAGGTTCTTGTGCTCCATGTAGACGACCGGATCGTCGTTGCGGATCGCGGTCTTCATCAGGCCGTAGTTGTCGGCCGGCGTGGCCGGGCATACGACCACCAGGCCCGGAATGTGCGCGTACCAGCTCTCCAGCGATTGCGAATGCTGGGCGGCCGACGAGCGCCACATGCCGATGGGCTCGCGCACGACCAGCGGGACTTTCGCCTGCCCGCCGAACATGAAGCGCGCCTTGGCGGCCTGGTTGACGAGTTCGTCGATCGCGCACAGCGCGAAGTCAGAGAAGCGCATCTCGACGATCGGCCGCGTGCCCATCATCGCGGCGCCGACCGCGGCCCCCATGATGCAGGCTTCGGAGATCGGCGCGTCGGCGATCCGCTCGGGACCGAACTCCTCGGGCAATCCCTTGTATTGCCCGAACACGCCGCCGCGGCCCAGGTCTTCGCCGACGGCCCAGACGGTGGGGTCGGCGCGCATTTCCTCGGCGATCGCGCGCTTGGCGGCATCGGCGTAGGTGATTCGGGTCGTCATCACGCCCTCCGTCAGAACGCCGCAACGCGCGGATCGCCGGCGTCTTGCACGTCCTCGAAGGCGCGCCGCTGCGGCGGCCAGGGCGTTTCGCGCGCAGTCGCATAGGCGCGCTCCATCTCCGCGTACGCCGCGCGCCTGTCGGCTTCCAGCTCGTCCTGCGCCAGACCGGCCGAGATCAGCGCGGCGCCGAGCCGCGCGATGGGATCGTCCCGCCACTTCGCCTCGACCTCCTCCTTCGGCCGATAGGCCGCAGGATCGACACCCGTATGGCCGGACAGGCGATAGGTCCTGGCGACCAGGAACCGCGGGCCGCCGCCCCCGCGCACTTCGCCGATCAGGCGCTGGGCAGTCTGGTCGACGAGCACGGCGTCGTTGCCGTCCACCTCCTCGGCCGCAATGCCGAATGCGCGCGCGCGGGCGGCCGGTCCTTCGCCCGCGGTCATCGCCCGCGTGCGCGTGGACGCGGCAAAGCCGTTGTCCTCGCAAACGAACAGCACCGGTAGCTGCCAGACGCCGGCCCAGTTGAGCCCTTCCAGGAAGGGCCCGCGGTTGATCGCCCCGTCGCCAAACAGGCAGCAGACGATCCGGTTCTCGCGCTTGAGCCGGATCGCGTGGGCCGCGCCGACCGCGATGACGATGTTCGCGCCGACCACACCGTTGGCGCCCAGCATGCCGACGCCGAAATCGGCAATGTGCATCGAGCCGCCCTTGCCGTGGCAGGTACCGCCCTCGCGGCCGAACAGCTCGCGCATCATGGCAAGGCTGTCGGCCCCCTTGGCCAGCGTGTGTCCGTGGCCGCGATGGGTCGACAGCAGGGCGTCCTCGCGGGCGAGATTGCCGCAGACGCCGACGGCGACCGCTTCCTGCCCGATCGACGGATGGATCGCGCCGAGCACCAGCTTGTCGGCGACCGCGCGGATCGCCGCCTCCTCAAACAGGCGGATGCGCCACATCGTGCGGTAGAAGTCGCGGTAGCGCGGCGCGTCGAAATGGCGCGGTGCGGGATGACGGGTCGGCATGACGCAGCGTTTCCAAGGGACTCTGGCGTGGCGCATGGTCGGACGCACATCGCTCGCTTGTCAACGGCACCTGTTCCCCCGATACTCTTTTTTGCAACCGGTCCCGCCCCAAGAGGCGGGCCGGCCCAAGAACGAATCAACAGGGGGAACCGTCATGCCCATCCGTACTTTGCGCCGCCGCTTTCTGCTCGCGGGCGCCACCGCTTCGGCCGCGTTGGCCGCGCCGTGGGTCTCGAAGGCCCAGAGCCTGAAGAGCGAATACAAGGTTTCCGTGGTCGGCAACCGGCCCATCGCGCTGTCCGAAGGTGCGTTCCAGTGGGCCGAACTGGTCACCCAGCGCACGCAGGGCCGGATCAACATGAAGGTCTATCCGGGCTCGCAACTGGTCGGCGGCGACCAGACGCGCGAGCTGGTCGCGATGCGCCAGGGTGTCATCGACATGACGGTGTCCTCCACCATCAACCTGTCGCCGCAGATCCGCGAGATGAACCTGTTCTCGCTGCCGTTCCTGATGCCGGGTCCGGCGGCCTTCGATGCGCTGATCGGGGGCGAAGTGGGCCAGGATCTGTTCAGGGTGCTCGCCACGCGCGACGTGGTGCCGGTGGCCTGGGGCGAGAACGGTTTCCGCGAGATCTCCAATTCCAAGCGCCCGATCCGCACGCCCGCCGACCTGCGCGGCATGAAGATCCGTTTCGCCGCCGGCGCGATCTTCTCCGAGATCTATACCGCCATGGGCGCCAACCCCGTGCAGATGTCCTTCGCCGATCTGCAGCCCGCGTTGTCCACCGGTGCCGTCGACGGCCAGGAAAATCCGGTCAACCTGTTCCTCGCCTTCAAGATGGACACGCTTGCGCAACGGCACCTGTCCGTCTGGAACTACTGTGCGGACGCCGGCATCTTCCATGTCGCCAAGCCGGTCTTCGATTCGTTCTCGGCGCAGGACCGCGAGATCGTCGTCGAAAGCGCGCGCGAAGCGGCACGGCGACAGATCGCCGCGGCGCGCAGGGGTCTGGGCATCGGCGGCGATACCCGCGACTCGTTCGACGAACTCAAGCGCCGCAACGTCGAAGTCCAGGAACTGACGCCCGCCGAGAAGGCCGAGTTCGCCCGCGTCACGCGTCCCGTGTTCGACAAGTGGGCCGAACAGGTGGGCCGCGACCTGGTGCGCAAGGCCGAAGCCGCGATCGCGCGCGTTCGCGCCTGAGCAACCGCGCTCCCGGCGGCCGCGCGCCCTCGGGAGCATTCTTCGGAGACCGCCGACGTGTCCGACAACGCCGACGTCCAGAAGCCGGGGCTCGATCTGGGCGAACAGCCCCCACGCGTGTCCGACCGCATCGAAGGCTATCTGGCCGCCGCCGGCATGGCGGTGCTGTGCCTGATCACCTTCGCCAACGTCGTGGTCCGTTACGCCACCGACGTGTCGTTCGCCTTCACCGAGGAATACTCGGTCGCGCTGATGGTCGTCGTCGCCCTGCTGGGCTCGGCGGCCGCCTTCGCAGGAGACCGGCATATCCGCATGACCTACTTCGTCGAGAAGCTGCCGCGCCAGACCCGGCGATGGATCGAACTCGTCGTCTCCACGCTGTGCTTCGTGATGTTTGTCGCGATCGCCTGGTTCGGCGCGCGGCTGACCTGGGACGAGTATCGCTTCGAGGTGCTTTCGCCCGGTCTGGGCGTGCCGCAATGGCTGTACACCGTCGCGCTGCCGGCGCTGTCGGTGGTGATCGCCTTGCGCATCCTCGGCCGCTTCGTGCGCGTGGCGCGGAGTCTGGGCACTTGATCGAAGGTTCGCTGATCCTGCTGGGTCTGTTCTTCGGCGCGCTGTTCATCGGCGTGCCGATCGGCGTCGCCCTCGGGCTGGCGGGCTCGGTGGTCATGCTCGTCGAAGGCCTCGGCATCATGGCCATGCCCACCAACGTGTGGACCGGCATCGCCAAGTATCCGCTGCTGGCCTTGCCGATGTTCGTGCTCGCCGGGCTGGTGTTCGAGCGCGCCGGCGTGGCCGGACGGATCGTCGACTTCGCGATCGCCCTGGTCGGCAACCGAACCGGCGGTCTGGCGCTCGTCGCGATTCTGGTTTGCATGGTGCTGGGCGGAATCTCCGGTTCGGGCGCAGCCGACGCCGCGGCGGTGGCCACGGTGATGGGGGCGAGCCTCGCCGCCCAGGGCTATCCCCGCCCCTATTCGGCCGGATTGATCGCCTGCGCCGGCGCCACCGCCGTGCTGATTCCTCCGTCGCTGCCCTTCATCGTCTATGGCGTTCTGGTGCCCGGCGTGTCGGTGCCCGATCTGTTCGTCGGCGGCTTGATCCCCGGCATCCTGGTGGGCATCGCGCTGATGGCGCCGGCCGTCTACTTGGCGCACCGCGGCGGCTTCGGCCTGCCGGTGGCGGGCGCGGCCAAGCGCAGCGTGCTGAAGGCCGCCAAGGACGCCGCCTGGGGCCTCGCCGCCCCGGTCGTGATCCTGGGCGGATTGCGCTCCGGTGTCTTCACCCCGACAGAGGCCGCTGTCGTCGCCGTGTTCTACGGCTTCTTCGTGGGCCTTTTCATCTATCGCACGCTGACCCTGCGCAAAGTGATCGACGTGCTGCGCGAGGGCGGCGAGATTTCCGCCGTCGTGCTGATCATCGTGGCCTTGGCCAGCGTCTTTGCCCATGCCGGCTCGACGCTGGGCGCGTTCGATGCGCTCGCCAAGGCGATGATCGCGTTCACCAAGAACGAAGTCCTGATGCTGCTGTTGATCAACGCGCTGATCCTGTGCGCCGGCATGGTGCTCGACGCGATTTCGATCTTCCTCGTGTTCTTACCGATCCTGGTGCCGATCGCCCTGGTGTTCCAGTGGGACATGACCTGGTTCGGCATCATGCTGACCGTCAACCTCGCCATCGGCGCCTGCACGCCCCCAATGGCGGTCAATCTGATGGTCACTTGCCGGATTCTGGGCTGCTCGATGGAGTCGACCGTGCCCTGGATCGTCTGGTTCGTCGGATCGATGATCGTGGCTCTTCTGTTGGTCACGTTCATTCCGGACATCGCGCTGTTCCTGCCGCGGCTGCTGGCGCAGTGACCGACGCCGGCATCCTGCTGGTCGACACCATCACCCGGCTTCCGGCCAACGCTGCCGGCAAGACTCACGTCGCCTCCTCTCACGGCGGGGTCTATGCCGGCAGCCTCGCGCTGCGCGGCCGCTGCAAAGGCGCGATCTTCAACGACGCGGGCTTCGGCAAGGACGGCGCGGGTGCAGGCTCGCTCGCGGCGTTCGAGGCGCTGGGCGTCCCGTGCGCAGTCGTCGCGCACACCAGTTGCCGCATTGGCGAAGCGGCCGACATGTGGGCGCGCGGGCGCGTCAGCGCCGCCAACGGTCCGGCCCGGCGCGCCGGCGTGCGCGTCGGGCAGGGCTGCGCAGAAGCGGCGCGCGCGATGGCCGCTGCGGAATGTCCCGTCTACGAGCCGCCGCCCCTGCCGGCCGAAGCGCGCAGCGTACTGCGCGCGCCGGGCTGGGTGCGCGCCATCGTGCTGGTCGACAGCGCCGCCCTGGTGCAGCCCGAGGATGCGGGTGCCATCGTCGTGACCGCCTCGCATGGCGCGTTGATCGGCGGCGATCCACGCAAGGCGCTTCAGGTCGACGGCTTTGCGGGCGTCTACAACGACGCGGGCGGCGGCGCCGACGGTTGCGGGACTTCGCGTCTGCCGGCGCTCGAGGCCCGAGGCATCGCCGCATTGACGGTGGCGGCCGCATCGGCGCGCATCGGCGACGCGCGCTCGACCTACGAGGACGGGATCGTTTCAGCCGTCAACGCGCGTGCCAAGGCGCTGGGGGCCGACGTCGGCGCGCCGTTGCAGCCGCTGCTCGAACGCTGGGCCAAGGGGACCTCGTGAGAGAACCGACCGCGGCCGACCCCTCGCGCTGCCGGTTGTGGCCGATCGAGCGGGTGAGCGCGATGGGCGGGCGTAAAGCCCCATACGGCGCAGCGGCGGGCGCCGGGCATCGGCGGCCACTGGCGAGCCGCCGGCAGTAGGAACGATCCTGCCTCGCGCGGGGCCAGGCACGCAGCCGCCAACGACGGTCCCGGTCGCGCTGGCTGGCCGGCGTGATCCGGGCACCATCCGGGACCCAAGCGGCGGCTGCGACCGCGGCGCGGTCGGTCAGTGGCCCGCGCAGCCGGGCACGGCGAAGCGAGTTTGGTTCGCGCCTCCATGGTCCCCTTACACTGCCGTCACGTCGAGCTCGCGGCGGTGCGCTGCGGACACGCCGAACCCTCGCCACCCCGACCCCTTGCCTTGAAAGTCATCCTCGAGCGCCTGTCCCGCCCGATCGAGCTGCTGGTGCTCGGCACGATGTTCGTCGGGCTGCCTCTCGCACCGCTGCTGATGGCCGCCCTGTCCGGGCGCCTGGCCGATGCGATCGAGTACCGGCGTTCGCTGCGGCTGGCCTTCCGGCACGTGGCCGAGATGTACCGCTCCGGGGCGACGTCGCGCTACGTTCGCTGGCGTGCGAGCGGCCGGCAGCCGTCGCGGCTGGCCCCGGATGAGCGCATCGAAGGCACCTGTACGCACTGCGGGCAATGCTGCACCAACAAGGCCTGCGTGTTCGTGCAGTTCGACGCGCTCGGCCGCTCCAGTTGCCGTATCTACGACACTGCGTTCTGGCGCTGGCTGTCTTGCGGCAGCTACCCGGTGTCGCGCGAGGACATCGAGGTGTACCGCTGCCCCTCGTTCAGGGTGATCCGCATCCAGCCGGCGCGCCGGGATGCTGGTGCCGCCGCCGACGGCCGATCGTCGACCGGTGACGTAAGGCCCTGACGACGGGCTTCGCTGGGGACCATGGCCGGTGGTCCGGCCGCACGGTCGGCTCGACCGCGCCAGGTCATCGCCGCGCGCTGTCGCGCTCCGCGCGGGCCGACGCGGCACAATCGCCCGACCCGATTTCGATCGCTGACCGTATCCCGGTCTCTGTGGCCCACCTTTGGCACTCATCGTCCTCACCACCCTCAACGCCCGCTACTCGCACGCCTCGCTTGGCCTGCGCTGCCTGCGCGCCAACCTGGGCGAGCTGCGCGAATCCAGCGAGATTGCCGAGTTCACGCTGCGCACGCCGGTGGCGCAGGTGGTGGAGCGGCTGCTCGCGCTGGCACCGCGCATCGTCGGCTTCGGGGTGTACATCTGGAATGTGCGCCAGACCGAGGCGGTGGTGCGGCTGCTCAAGCAGCGCGCGCCGCAGGTGACGGTGGTGCTCGGCGGCCCGGAAGTCAGCCACGAGGTCGAGCAGCAGCCCATCTGCCGCGCCGCCGACTACACGATCACCGGCTGGGGCGAGGTGAGCTTCGCGGCGCTGGCGCGGCAGATCCTGCACGGGCCGCGGCCGCTGATGAAGGTGCATGCCGGCGTGCAGCCGCCGCTGGCCGACCTGGCGCTGCCCTACGGCGAGTTCAGCGCGGCCGACCTGGCGCAGCGCCACCTCTACGTGGAGGCCTCGCGCGGCTGCCCGTTCAAGTGCGAGTTCTGCCTGTCGGCCCTGGACGCGACCGCCTGGCCGTTTCCGCTGGAGCCGTTCCTGCAGTCGCTCGATGCGCTGTGGCGGCGCGGCGCGCGCCGCTTCAAGTTCGTCGACCGCACCTTCAACCTCAAGGTCGAGACCTCGGTGCGCATCCTGCAGTTCTTTCTCGATCGGCTGCAGGCGCGTCCGGACGATCCGCCGTTCCTGCACTTCGAGCTGATTCCCGACCACCTGCCGGCGCGGCTGAAGGCGCCGATCGCGCAGTTTCCGGCCGGCACGCTGCAGTTCGAGATCGGCATCCAGACCTTCAATCCGGCCGTCCAGAAGCTGATCGCACGGCGGCAGGACAACGCGCGCGCCGAGGACAACCTGCGCTGGCTGCGCGCCGAGAGCCGGGCCCACCTGCACGTGGACCTGATCGCCGGCCTGCCCGGCGAGGACATGGCGAGCTTTGCCGCCGGTTTCGACCGCCTGGTGGCGCTGCGCCCGCACGAGATCCAGTTCGGCATCCTCAAGCGCCTGCGCGGTGCGCCGATCGCGCGCCACACCGCTGCCTATGGGCTGCAGTTCGACCCCGAGCCGCCTTACGCGGTGCGCGCCACCGACCGCATCGATGCGGGGCAGATGCAGCGGCTGATGCGCGCGGCGCGGGTGTGGGATCTGGTCGCCAATTCGGGCCGCTTTGGCAGCAGCCTGACGCTGTTGCTGGCGCCCAGTCCCTTCGCAGGGCTGCTTGCCCTGACCGATGCGCTGCACGCGCGGCTGGGCCGGTTGCACGCCGTGAGCCTGGAAGAGCTGGCCGGCAGCGTCCATGCGCACCTCGTCGCGCTCGGGGCGCCGGCGGCGCAGGCGGCGGCGCTGCTGGCCGCCGACTATGCAGCAGCGGGGGCCCGTGGCCGGCTGCCTTTCCTGGCCAAAGGGGTGCGTGCTGCCGCCGACCCCGCTGAGCGCGCGGGTTTGCCGCGGCAGCGCCGCCATCAGCGCGTACCCGCCGCGCCTCTCGCGTAGACGGCCGGCATGATCGGCGGGCGACCAGCGGGGCGACGAGCGAGGCGACTAGCGGGAAAAAGCGGTGCGACCCGCGGTGCGACCAGCGGTGCGACCAGCGGCACCACAAGCGGCTTGCCGCAGTGGCATGGCTTTGGCTACTGTGAGGCCATGCCGTGGCAGCGCGTCGACACCGAACCGCTGGACATCGATACGGGCGTGGCGCCCGCGTCGGCGCGCGCCATTGCCGCCGCGGTGCTGCGGCGGACCTTGCCGCTGCTGGTGCGGCGCGACGGTCGGGCCGAGCCCCTGGCCACCGGCACGCTGTATCGCATCGCCGGGCGCACGCTGCTGGTGACCTGTCGGCACCTGTTCGACGCCGCGGTCGGCCTCGGCGACCTGCTCGTGCCCCTGCCGCGTGCGCAGCGTCTGCTGCCGTTGCTCCCTCTCGGGCGCCGCGTGGTGGTGCATCCCGAGCGCGACCTGGCGCTGATCGAGCTGGCGCGCGCCCCCGCCTGCGATGCCTTGCTGCGCGAGTGGCCGCCGGTGCCGATCGATGCCAGCGCGCTCGACGACGACGGCGGCATGGCGGTACCGATGTACGTGCTGGCCGGCTGGCCCTACGAACAGATGCGGCGGGTCGATGAAGCGGTGTTCGCCCGTCCGGTGGTCGTGTTCGCGGCGCGGCGCCCCGGACCGGCGGCGGCGGACCTGCGCCTGTCCTACGCGCGGGTTGCGCGCCGCAGCGACGGCGTCGACGTGCACGCGCCGGCGCTCGATGGCGTCTCGGGCGCCACCGTCTGGCAGGTGCTGCCGGCCGGTGGCGACGACGGCAGCGGCGGCGGGCTGCTGCTGCGGCCGGCGGCCGTGCAGTGCGCCTTCAAGCACGATGCCTACGCGCGGGCCGAGGCGCTCGCGCAGGCGCGCGGCCTGGTGGAAAGGGTATGCCGATGAAGGACTGCCGATGAAAGACCACCGATGAAGCGCCGAACGCCCGTCTACAGCCGCAGCACCGGCGCCCCGTCGGGCTCCGCCGCGCCCGCAGCGGCGCAGCGGGCTGGCGCCGCCGCGCCCGCCGCGCCCGCAGCGGCCATGCCCACAGCCACGGCCACGGCCACGGCCACGGCTGCCGCGCCAGCGCGCCGGCGCGGCGGACTGCGCCGCCTGAGCCAGCGCTACAGCGCGCCGCTGTGGCTGCTGACCGGCGGCGTGCTGGTGCTGCTGATCATGGTGGCCAACGGGCTGCACGGCAGCGGCACGCAGCGCAAGCTGACGCAGCGGGACATCGACAAGGCGGTGCTGCACACCCTGAACACCAAGCTGCTGCCCGCGCCGGCCGCCAAGGCGGCCGAGGCGATCCGCCCGTCGGTGGTCATGGTGCGCGATGTTTCCGGCGACGGCAGCAAGGAGACCGAAAACGGCGTCGGCACCGGCGTGGTCATCACCGAGAGCGGCCTGATCCTCACCAACCTGCACGTGGTGGCGCACGCCCAGCAGTTGAAGGTGGTGTTCTACGACGGCTCGGAGTCCGAGGCGAGCATCGTCAACGTCCAGCCCGAGCACGACCTGGCGGTGATCCGGGCGCGCGTGGTGCCCGACGACACCGTGGCCGCCACGCTGCGCTCCACCGAAGACCTGCGGCCCGGCGATGCGGTGGTGGCGATGGGCTTTCCGTTCGGCATCGGGCCCACCACCTCGGCCGGCGTGGTGTCGGGCCTGAAGCGCGAGTTCCGCTCGCCCAAGGGTGAGCGCGTTCTGACCAACCTCATCCAGTTCGACGCCATGGCCAACCCCGGCTCCTCGGGCGGGCCGCTGGTGACCCTGGACGGCGCGGTGGTCGGCATCGTGACCGCCATCCTCAACCCGACCGACCAGCGCGTGTTCATCGGCATCGGTTTCGCGGTGCCGATCGAGAACGCCGCCTCCGGCGTCGGCCTGCATCCGTTCTAGCGCGCGCGATCGCCCACCTGCTCAAAGGACTCCGATGGCTGAAGCTCACCATGTTGCCGCGACGATGGAGCGCATCCTCTACGAGGTGAAGAAGGTCGTGGTCGGCCAGGACCACTTTCTCGAGCGCGTGCTGGTGGCGACACTGGCCCAGGGACACCTGCTGGTGGAGGGCGTGCCGGGACTGGCCAAGACGCTGACCGTCAAGACGCTGGCGCAGGCCATCCACGGCAGCTTCCGGCGCATCCAGTTCACGCCCGATCTGGTGCCCGCGGACCTGGTGGGCACGCGCATCTACAACCAGAAAAACGGCGACTTCGCCACCACGCTGGGGCCGGTGTTTGCCAACCTGCTGCTGGCCGACGAGATCAACCGCGCGCCGGCCAAGGTGCAGAGCGCGCTGCTGGAGGTCATGCAGGAGCGGCAGGTCACCATCGCCGGCGAAAGCCACCGCGTGCCGGTGCCGTTCGTGGTGATGGCTACGCAGAACCCGATCGAGACCGAGGGCACCTATCCGCTGCCCGAGGCGCAGGTCGACCGCTTCATGATGAAGGTGCTGGTGGGCTACCCGACCGCCGACGAGGAGCGCGTGATCGTCGAGCGGGTCACCGGGCCGAGCGTGCACGTGGCCAGCGTCACCACCACCGAAGAGCTGCACGCGCTGCAGACGGTATGCCGCCAGGGCTACGTCGATCCGGCGCTGGTCGACTACGCCGTGCGCCTGGCCACTGCCACGCGCCTGTCGGAGCCCGACATCCGCAGCCGCCAGCCCAAGCCGCTGCAGGAGCTGGCCAAGTACATCACCTACGGCGCCAGCCCGCGCGCCAGCATCCACCTCATCGAGGGCGCGCGTGCGCTGGCCTTCCTGCGCGGGCGCGACTACGTGCTGCCGGAGGACGTGACCGATCTGGCGCCCGATGTGCTGCGCCATCGCCTGGTGCTGTCGTACGAGGCGCTGGCCGAGGGCGTGAGCCCCGATGCGCTGATCGTGAAGATCATGCAGAACACGGCGGCGCCGGACAAGCCGCTGCACAGCCATGCCAACTTCCAGCGCGCCGTCGCCTGAGCCGGCGGCCGGAGCGGTCCCGGCCGGCGGCGCCGGTCCGGAGCAGCTCCTGCGGCGGATCGAGTTGACGGTCCTGCGCCGGCTCGACGGCCAGTTGCACGGCGACTACCGCTCGCTGTTCCGCGGCGCCGGGCTCGATCTGGCGGACCTGCGCGAGTACCAGTTTGCCGACGACGTGCGGCGCATCGACTGGAACGTCACCGCGCGGCTGCAGGTGCCGCACGTGCGCGAGTACCACGAGGACCGCGAGCTCACCGCCTGGTTCCTGTGCGATCTGTCGGGCTCGGTGGATTTCGGCTCGGGCGCACAGCGCAAGCTCGAGGTGGCCAGCGAGTTCGCCGCGCTGCTGGCGCGTGTGCTCACCGCCCGCGGCAATCGCGTCGGCGCCATCCTGTACGGCCAGCAGGTCGACACGGTGCTGCCGGCGCGCTCGGGCCGCCGCCACGTGCTGCACCTGCTGCGCAGCATGACGCGGCGGCCGCCGCTGCGGCTGGTCGGCCAGCCGTCGCGCAAGGGCGAGCGCCCGCGTCAGACCGACCTCGGCGCGCTGCTGCGCGCCGCGCAGGGCGTGCTGCGGCGCCGCTCGCTCGTCTTCGTGGTCAGCGACTTCATCAGCGAGCCGGGCTGGGAGCGGCCGCTGGCGCAACTGGCGCAGCGGCACGAGGTGGTGGCGGTGCGCCTGCACGATCCGCTGGAGCGCCAACTGCCCGACCTCGGCCTGCTGCTGATGCAGGATGCCGAGAGCGGCGAGCAGCTGTACGTCGACACCGGCGATGCGCGCTTGCGGGCCCGCTTCGCGGCGGCCGCGGCGCGGCGCGACGAGGCGCTCGGCGCCGCGTTTGCGCAGGCCGGCGTCGATGCGCTGGAGCTGTCCACCGCCGAGCCGCTGCTCGACACGGTGCTGCGCTTTGCCGATGCGCGCAAGCGGCGCGGCCGCTCCAGCGGCAGCGCGCCGCTGCGCCGGCCGGAGACCCTTTCATGACCAAGATGCCGTTCAGCTTCCAGTGGCCCGAGGCGCTCGTGCTGCTGCTGCTGCTTCCGTTGCTGGTGGCGCTGTACGTCTGGCTCGGGCGGCGGCGCAAGAAGCTGGCGCTGCGCTACGCCAGCCTGTCGATCGTCAAGGAAGCCATGGGCCGCGGCGCCGGCTGGCGCCGCCACGTGCCGCCGCTGCTGTTCCTGGGCGCGCTGGCGCTGATGCTCCTTGCGGTGGCGCGGCCGACCGCCGTCATCACGCTGCCTGCGCAGGAAAAGACGGTCATCCTGGCGATGGACGTGTCGGGCAGCATGCGCGCCAAGGATGTCGAACCGAACCGGCTGGTCGCCTCGCAGAACGCGGCCAAGCAGTTTGTCGCCGAGCAGCCGCTCTTCACCAAGATCGGGGTGGTGTCCTTTGCCGGCACCGCCGCGCTGGTGATGCCGCCCACCATCAATCGCGAAGACATCGTCGCCGCGATCGACCGCTTTCAGCTGCAGCGCGGCACCGCCACCGGCAGCGGCATCATCGTCTCGCTGGCCACGCTGTTTCCCGATGCCGGCTTCGACGTCAGCACCTCGACGCTGAGCCGCAGCGAGGCCGACAAACGCGGCATGCCGCTGGACAACGACGCCAAGAAAGACAAGCCCGAGTTCAAGCCCGTGCCGCCCGGCTCGTACGAGTCGGCGGCGATCATCATGCTCACCGACGGCCAGCGCACCACCGGCCCCGACCCGATCGCCGCCGCCCGCCTGGCGGCCGAGCGCGGCGTGCGCATCTACACGGTGGGCATCGGCACGGTCGAAGGCGAGGTGGTGGGCTTCGAGGGCTGGAGCTTCCGCGCCCGGCTCGACGAGGAGACCCTGAAGGAGGTCGCCCGCATCACCCAGGCCCAGTACTTCTACGCCGGCAACGCCGAAGAACTGAAGAAGATCTACTCCACGCTCGGCGCCAAGCTGGTGTTTGCCACCCGCCAGACCGAGGTCACCGCGCTGTTCACCGCGCTGGCGGCGCTGCTGGCGGCGATCGCAGCCGGGCTCTCGGTCCTTTGGTTCAACCGGCTCTTGTGAGCGTACGGGCCTGACCCGTGGTCGCGATGGAGCGCCCGCGGCGCACGTCGTGACGCCCGAGCGAAGCAACGCGAAAGAGAGGGCCCGATGAGGCTATGAGTGGCTTTGCCACCAAAGCCGATCCGATCGGGCCGGTTTGCGTGCACGTGCGACGGCGCAGCCGTCGCGTACACGCAAACCGCTCAAGTCGCCCAGCGCGAGTACTTGGGCAGAGACGCCTGCAGGAACACCATCTGATCGGCGAGGATGCGCCGGTTGGACAGGATGAAGCCCTCGTTGCGGCACACCGCGTAGGGCACGTAGATGAGCGGCATGCGCGCTTCTTCCGGCGTGCGATTGCCCTTGCGCGTGTTGCACGAGCGGCAGGCGGTCACCACGTTGGTCCAGAGGTGCTGGCCGCCGCGCGACACCGGCTTGATGTGCTCGACCGTCAGTTCGCTCTCGGCAAAATGACTGCCGCAGTAGGCGCAGATCTGGCGGTCGCGCTGGAACAGGCGGTGCTTGGTGAGGCCCACGTGCGCATGCCCGCTGGGGATGCGGTGCCGCCCCCGGATCATCACGATCGAACTGGTGACGAATTCCGAACGCCGCCCGGAAATTTCCTGCAGGCCGCCAGCCATGGAGAACAGGTTGTCGCCGAGGTCGGTGACCACCTTGCCGGAGGCGTAGTAGCGCGCCGCCCGCGGCAGCACGGCCCATCGGACCGGCTGGCCGTGGGAGTCGACGATCAGGATCCTTGGCGCAGACTCCAGCTGCATGGCGGCTCACAGTGTGCCACGCAGCGCGCCGGATTGCATGGCCGGCTACTCGACAGCGGCCGGAAGGGCTGGCGCGCCTGGCTCCGAAGGGGCCGCGGCGGCTAACCGCGCTGCCAGATGTCGCTGGCGAAGGCCTCGTGACTGCCGTTTTCCAGCGCCACCAGCACACGCGGCGGATCGTCCTGGCGCGCGATGGACAGGCGCCCGACACTGCCAGTGGCCACGTGGCGCACCAGGTCGCCTTCGCGCAGGCCGGCGCGAGCCAGATCGCGCATCAGGTGCAGAACGTCCCGGTCATGCGAGATCTGATCGAGCTTGTTCTGCAGCGACAGCGCGGGCGAATAGGGGGGAGATTCCTGCTTCACGGTCCTTGGCGGCTCTACGGGATCGGCCGACCTTCCTGTGAACGGATTGTCGGGACCCTGTTCGGGCGGCGGCAATGCGGTTATTCCCGAGGCGGGTTCCCCCGCTTGCGGGATGCCGGCAGATCACCGGCCGGAGGCCGTTTCGCGACGCCCGGTCAATCGGGCCGGTTGCCGCCCCCGAGAAAACGCGGATCGGGACCGTTTTGCACGGACTGGACCACGCCGCGATCGTCTACGTGGACGGCCATCATCGAGTAGAACGATCCCTCCAGGTACGGATACAGCCAGGCCGTCAGGCCGCTGGCGCGATAGCGCTCGACCTTCCAGGGCGTGCCGAACTCGCGCTGCACGTCGGCCACGCGGTCGCGGCCGGGCTGCAATCGCGCGAAATTCTCGGCCGTACGAACCTGGCGCACCTGGCGCACCGTGCCCGCGGCGTCCAGGTCGACCATGAACACCTCCTGCTGGTAAGGCCCGAGAACGTACTCCAGGCGCCGGCCGTCGGGCAGCGCGTGGACCGCGTCCGGGGCGCCCAGCCGGGACCGCACGACGCTGTCGGGCGTGCCCGGCAGGATGCCCGTGGGCGAGGCGCAGCCGGCGAGCAGCACGGCCGACAAGGCGCACAACAGCAGGGCAAACGGCTTCATGAGGCACTCCCTCACGCGTTCTACCG
>Ga0209972_10002103_pt1 | contig 16583 bp, 11 predicted proteins | sample NOAtaG_7_FD_187302 | JGI IMG/M metagenome (GOLD analysis project Ga0209972, IMG submission 187302) | Freshwater lake microbial communities from Lake Erie, under a cyanobacterial bloom - NOAA_Erie_Diel1S_2200h metaG (SPAdes) (version 2) | ecosystem: Environmental > Aquatic > Freshwater > Lake ... | reverse complement strand
CTTATCAAGTTGCGATCGCTAACCGTAAGCGTCCATCATTGATGGCTTTCACTCGCCAAAACGTGAAGAATTTGGCTGGCACTTCCATCGAAGGAACCAAGAAAGGCGGTTACATCGTTGTTGATGCTCCAAACCCTGAGTTGATCTTCATCGCTACTGGTTCAGAACTTGAGTTGGCTGTTAAGGCTGCGGCAATCTTGGCTGGTGAAGGTAAGGCTGTTCGTGTTGTCTCCATGCCTTCGATGGAACTCTACAACGAACAATCCGAAGAGTACAAAGAATCCGTACTTCCAGTTGCTGTCAAGAAGCGTGTCAGTGTTGAAGCTGGTAGCACCTTTGGCTGGCACAAGTATGTCGGTTCTGAAGGCGCAGTTATTGGTATGGATAGCTTTGGTGTTTCGGCTCCAGGACCTATCGGTTATGCGAAGTTCGGCTTCACCGTTGATAACGTCGTTGCAACTGCACGCAAGGTTCTCGGTTAAGTTAAATTAAGAAGCTTTCTACTTCTATAAAGATGCTTCTTAAACAAAAAAAGCGCACAATGTGCGCTTTTTTTGTTTGCTAGGTTCATTGATTTCAAGCAAATATTCGCTTATGTAACTTTAGCAATGCTAATTTTGAGGACGCAGACTTTTTTGGGTGAATCTTTGACTAACCACGAACAGTAAATAAGCGCAAGGAATGAAGTAGAGCGCAAGCATCGTCGCGCCAAATACCCCACCCGCAATTACGACTGAAAGTGGTGGCCAGAAGCCTCCTCCCGAAAGAATCAAGGGTAAAAAACCTGCCATCGTCGTGAAGGTAGTAGCGAGAACATGGCGAGTGGTGTGGAGAATTACATCAATCATTGCTTGACGATCGCCTGTTTGTGATTTGAGATCGGTTTTGAGCGCAGTCAATACTGTAATGGAATCATTCACCGCCACACCAACTAAACCAACTGTGCCAATGATCGGGTTGAACCCGAAGGGATAGTTAAATAGCCAGAGGGATAAGCCGCCTAATCCCACCGAAAGAATTGCCACAATCCCGATAAATCCCGCTAAGGCAAAGGAATCCATCGACAAAATTAAAGTAATCACAAGGGCGAGCCCTAAAACGATGCCATAACCTAGTAGTCCGCCTGTGGCGCTAGTTCGTTCGGCTTCTTCGCCACCAAATTCTAAAGTATAGCCCTGTGGCAATTGGAACTGTTTAGCTAAGATAGGACGAAACTCAGCTAGAGCTTGGCTAGGGAGAGTCCCCGCCGTGAGGTAGCCTTCGACGGTGCTGACTCGCCGCCCATTTTTACGGGTGATTGCCGCATTTTTAGCTTCGAGGGTGAGGGTGCTGATGGACTCTAGGGGAATATAGCCATTGCGATCGCTGGGCAAAATACTGGTCGATTGCAGTTGATTGAGGTCAGCCCGTTCGCGATCGCTAAATCTGACGCGCACAGGAATTTCTTCCGTATCTTCGAGAATTGTGCCGCCGCGAATGCCCTCGGTGGCACTGTTTAACTGTTGAGCGATGTCGCGGCGACTCAGACCCCGCGATCGCGCTTCTGGCTCATCAATTTGTAAAGCAAGTTGGGGAAAGCGATCGGTTAAGCGAGTTCGCACATGGGTGATCGATGGTAACTGCACCAATAGCGATCGCAATTGCTCACTAATATTTTGCAAAACATCGACATCATTGCCATAGACTTGCAGTTCAATCGGGGCTTCAAAGGGCGGACCTTGCTCAAATTGACGCACCAATACCCGCGCCGCAGGAAAGGCGGCATTCATTTCTATTTGGATATCTTGGATGAGTTTGTTAGGAGCAACGCCTTGAGTTTGTAAGATCGCATTGGCAAAGCTGCTGTCATTCTCGCGATTTGTGATTTGGTTGTAGTAAACCATAGGAGCGCTCCGCCCTAGCATCCAATGCACTTGCTGAATCTCTGGATGAGTCCGTAACTGCTTTTCCACATCTTGGGTTAGGTTTTGAATTTGGATGATAGAACTGGCGGCGGACATCTCTATCTCTAGGGTAAGCTGTTCGCGATTGGCTGGTGGGAAAAACTGCAAACTGAGGCTACTCATCAACACAAAGCCGATGCAAGAGGGTATTAGGGTGAGAACGATCGCTCTTTTGGGATGGCTCAGCGCCCAGTTTAGCGATCGCCGATACCATCGAGTTAAGCCTTGATTGGAGAATCCTGTCTGTAACCATTGGCGATTACCGATCGCCTGATAAATGATGCCACTGCTTGTAAAAGTGCGTTGATGACTCCAGCGATATACAATGGCAGCAATCGCTGGGGTAATCGTCAGGGCAACGACAAGGGAAGCCATAACTGCCAAAATCACATTCAGTCCAATTGTCCCCACAAATTCGCCCACAGCCCCTGGGAGTAATGCGATCGGTGCGAAGGAAAATACGGTGGTTAATGTGCCGCCCCATAGTGGCGCTCGCAAATACTGTACTGTATCTAAAATTGCTTCTTCAAGGGGCATTCCTTGCTTGATTCTCATATTCATTTCATCGACTAAAATAATCGCGTTGTCAATGAGAATGCCCAAAGCGACAATTAGCCCCGTCACAGACATTTGGTGTAAGGGAATGCCCAAAATACCCATGCCAATTAAGGCGATCGCCACACAAAGGGGCAGAGTAATTTGCACAACGATAGCCTGTTGCAAACCCATCATCAAGATACAGATTAGAAATAGAATCAGCGCACCCGATAGCAGATTACTAATTAAATTATTTAATCGTGCTGTCACATAGCGACTTTGATCGAAGACAACTTCTAAACTAAGCCCCTTTGGTAAATCCGCTTGAAATTCTCTAAGCACTTTTTGAGCATCGACTGACCAGCGATCAAGGCGATATTGTGGCTGTACATAGACTCCAATCATGATCGCAGGTTTACCTTTAGCGATCGCCAATTCTGTGGGCGGCATGGCAATCCCTTTACTGACAGTCGCAATATCACCCAATAGGCGAAAATCACGATTAGATTGACAGGACGGGCATCGGATCGGAATCTGTTGCAGACGGCTCAATGTGTCCAGTTCACCCTTAACTTCGTAAAGTAAATTATTCTCACCCCGAAATTGTCCTGCGGAGGTCTTGGCATCGCTTTGTTGGATTTGGTTAGCGAGTTCAGCAGGGGTAATTCCCAAACTAGCGAGATTATTGGTATTCACTTCTACAGCAATCTCTTCATTGGGCGCGCCAAAAATTTTGGCTTCATCGGTTCCTGATATTCCCTTGAGCGAAGTTTCTAACATTTCGGCTCTACGCCGCAAAATTGCATAGTTGGGCGGACTATCCTGCTCCCAATTAATAGAAGTTAACAATGCGTAGCCACGCACTTCACCCTCATCTAGTTCTGGTTCCGTTGCTTCGGCGGGGATGGCGTTGCGGACATCACGCAATTTATCGCGCACTCGAGACCAAACCAAAGGTACTTGACTTCTACTAACGTTATCTAAAAGCTGTACAGAAATCACCGATACTCCTGTCCTTGAGGTTGATTCATAGGTCTGAATTTCAGAGATTTCGGCAATCTTCTCTTCGATGGGATCGGTGACCAAGGTTTCGGTGCGCTCAGCAGTTCCACCTGGGAGGAAAGTGGTAATCAGCGCGAAACGCGATGTCAGTTCAGGATCTTCTAATCGCGGTAAAGATTCATAGTTGACGGTTCCCCAAGCAACGATCAAGAAGATGACCAAAGCCAATAGGCGAAGGTTGCGAAAGAATAGTTGTGCCATTAGTTCATCTGCTAGAGGTTTACTTGTTATTTAGTTACCGTTTGCCCATTGACTAAGCGCTGTGTACCACTGCTGACAACTTCTTCATTTGCAGAGATAGTACCTCTCACGAGAACGCGATCGCCTTCTGTATGCAGAACTTCCACATCGCGCTTTTCGACGCGATAGGCATCCCCATCACGGGCGATCGCAAAACATGACCACAAACCACGCTCACCCCTAGAGAGGGCTGTGGTCGGCAGCCAAAATCCTTGTATCTGCTCAGTTTGTGATACTTTCAGGCGGGCAATTTCGCCCGATTTGGGCATAGCAAAATTAGCGGTATTGGCACTTGCTTTCTTCGCCCCTTGACTAGAACTTTGCAATTTCAAAACCACTGTACTAGTTCGGGTTTGCAAATTAGTTTCAGGCTTAATGGCGATAACGGTCGCGGCATAAGTGCGATCGCCAATCTCTACAGTCTGATTACTGGCTACTTTCAGGGTCGCAGCAACTGAAAATGGTACACCGATTTCTAGCTCTGGATTTGCCGATTCCACCAGTCGCACGATCGCTTGTCCAGACTGTGCGACGCTGCCTTCATCAAGATTGCGCTCACCGATGACACCTCGAAAGGGAGCTGTTAAATTACTCTTAGCGATCGTGATTTCTAAATCCAGAATACTAGCTTCGATCTGAGCCACTGCTGCCGCTTGAGCATTGATTTGTTCAATTCTCGCGCCATTTTGGACTTCTTCAAGCTGACTTTGCGCCGCCGCTAAGCGATCGGACAAGGCATCACGATTAAAGGCAACTTCTTCAAATTGTTCTTTACTCACTGCACCTTCTTTATATAGCGATTCTCTTCGCTGGCTACGAGTATTGGCTAAGCGCAACTGATTTTCTAAATCAGAAACCTGCGATCGCGCCGATGCAATTACTTCCCGCCGTGAACCATTCTGCAATTCCTGTAACTGCGCTAAGGCTCGTAACCTCTGCGCCTCCAGCTGCGATAATTGCGCCTGTAGATTTTGCGTATCTAATCTGGCAATTACGGCTCCTGCTTCTACAACCTGTCCGCGATCATACAGAACTTCAATTACTTTGCCAGCACGCTCAAATCCCAGATCGGTGCGCCTTGTTGCTACGACTTCGCCTGTGTAATAGCGAGTGATGTTATAAGAATTTACTTGCGTTAGATTAATGACAGATACCGTCAAAGGTTTTGTAATTGCTAGCCTCTCTGGGAGCGCAAAACGTTGATAAAGAATAACTCCTGTACCTACTACAACCAAACCGCTCGCAACAATAACAATCCAAGAGTTGCGTTGCCAACCGATGCTGCTGATTTTCTCTGTATTCATAATCTGCTGTGTGTAATTTGCTCTGCGGCAGTTGTGAGGGATAATCTGCTAAAACATCCCTAAAATTTAATGTGATTAATTGCCAAAACTAGATAGCCATATAAAACTAACTTTATAAAGCTAGTTTTGTACAACAAGTTGTATATGTCAAGTAAAATTAAATAAAATTCCAGCAAAACTAAAACCTATGACCCTATCCCATGCGATCTCCACGATCTTGCTTCAATCACCTCATACTGGCTATGATGTCGGCAAAGAATTTGATGAAAAAGTAAGTTGCTACTGGCAAGCCACATCGCAGCAGATTTATCGCGAACTAGCAAAAATGCAGGAAAAAGGTCTGGTCGAAGTTGAAAATGTTCCCCAGTTAAATCGACCTGACAAAAAGCTCTATTCTTTAACTGAGTCAGGTAAACAAGAGTTAATGGCATGGATCACTGAACCATCAGAGCCAACAGCAATTCGGGAGGGCTTACTGGTCAAAGTCAGAGCTGGATATATTGTGCCTGAAGAGATTTTAATCGAAGAAATCAAGCGTCGCAAAAAGCTCCATCAACAAAAATTAGCCTATTATCACTCGATAGAAGCAGAAATTAATACCGCAGAGTTAACTCGTCCTCAACTTCATATGTATCTCCCACTCCGTTGTGGTATTCGTTACGAAACTTCGTGGATTGAATGGTGTGATGAGGCGATCGCGATGCTAGAGCAGAACTAGATGGAAAAATAGAGGCAGAGCCAAGGAGCAAGCTATGAAATGCTCCCACTGCCAGAGTCAAAAGATCTTCAAAAACAGCAAGCATACAAAATTTTGTGTCAAGGCTCATGGGTTTCTAAATAGTCTTGAATCCAGTTATTGCCCAATTCGATCAGATGTGCTAGATCGAAATCCCATAGAATAATTTTCCCATTAACACTAGCTGAGGCAATTGTCTCACCATCAGCGCTAAAGCAAACACTCTTCACTGCTGATTGATGACCTTGAAGCGTTAATAGTTCTTTCCCATCAAGGCTCCAGATCTTGACAGTATTATCGCTACTCCCCGACGCTAAGGCATTACCATCAGGACTAAAGCAAACACTTCTAACTTCAGCATTATGTTCATTTAGAGTTTTCAGTAATTTGCCATCAAGGTTCCATAATTTCACACTACCATCTTTGCTACTACTAGCAACAGTCTGACTGTCTGGACTAAAGCAAACACTATAAACTTCTCCCGTATGACCATTCAAAGTATTCAATAAAGTTCCATCCCAATGCCATAGTTTCACAGTTTTATCTTGGCTCGCCGTCGCTAACATATTGCCGTCAGGACTAAAACAGACTTGATAAACTGCATTAGCATGACCGATTAATGTATGTATCCATTCTCCTTCCTTATTCCACAGCTTGACAGTACAATCAGCACTAGCAGAGGCAAATAGCTCACCGTCACTACGATAGGAGACACTATAAATCGCCGCCTCATGCTCGTTATATATACTTTTAAGCAAGACTCCTTTAGCATTCCAAATCTTGATGGCGCGATCGCTCCCAACAGACAGTAAGAAGCGATTGTCTGGACTGAAACAAACACTATTCACACTCTCTTTATGCCCTTCGAGAGAGGTAATCAATTTAGCGTTAGCAAGCCAAATTTTAATTGTAAAATCGTTACTAGCAGAAGCGATAAATCGGCTGTCACCACTAAAAGCAATGCAGTTTACCTCATCTGTATGTCCAATTAGATGGGGCAAGGGGTTACCCTTGGTACGCCAAAACTTGATTGTTGTATCTTGACTCCCTGTAATCATCGAACTGCCATTAATATTAAAGTTAATGGTATGGACACCACCTTTATGTCCATATATAGTTTGCAGTAAATTACCTTTGGTATCCCAAATTTTAACCGTGCGATCGCTGCTAACAGTAGCTAAAGATTTGCCGTTAGGATGAAATCTAACTCCTAAGACCTTATCGGTGTGCCCGTCAAGAGAGGCAATTAGATTTCCTTCCATATTCCAAAGTTTAGTATCGTGCCCACGGCTTACAGATGCAATAATCCGACCAGACGGAGAAATATCGATATCTTCAATAAATCGATCATGGGCTTTAATAGTTCTTATAATTGTTCCATTTACGTTCCAAATAATCAGCAACTGATCCGCACTACCTGTAACTATACGCTCTCCATCTGGGCTAAAACAGAGGCAAGTTATCCATTTGCTATGTCCGCCAGAGAAAGTGTTAAATGGAGTACCATCATCGCGCCATAATCTGATTTTGGCATCTTCGCCGCAGGAGGCAAATATGGCATCAGTAGGACTAAATTTCACTGCCAAAACTGGAGCCTGATGATCTTTGAGGATTTGCATCGGCTGATCAAGGTACAATTTCGTATATCGATCTATCTTCCAAAGCCTAATCGTGCCATCACGACTAGCCGAAGCAAGAAGTTGTCCAGTACGACTAAAACTTAGGCTAGTAATCCAGTTTGTATGTCCACTTAGGGTTTGTTTTAGATTGCCCTTCATATCCCAAATTTTAATTGTGCGATCGCTGCTTCCAGAAGCAATGAGATAATCATTTGGCGCGATCGCAATGCAGGTAATGGTATTTAGATGCCCTGTAAGGTGATTATATTCGCGCACATTGTAAACAGCTTGGTGCAGGGCGCTAATTCCATGCATTCGGAGACTTGCTCTTTCGCCAGTAGCATCTTCTAAGTCTTGTAACTGCTGACCTGCTTCCATGGACTCTATGAGCGCTTCAAATTGCTGATTGAGGATAAAAGTCGCCTTAGCGGAAGCACTTTTGAGAACAACTTCGGCTTGCGTTAAGCTAGCTTGTAGTCTTTGCTGCATTTCCACCAACCTAACCTTAGCCTGTTGTTCCGCCTCCAAAGTTTTCTCTAGTCGTTGTTTTGCTGCTGAAAGAATTTGATTTGCTTCGGCTTGGGCAAAGAGCGCTACTTCTACTTCTCTTTTTTCAAGGTCTTGACTAGCCGAAAAGAATTGGTAATCATGATTACTCAAATTCTTATCTGAAGCCCATGATAAAGCATCTTGTAATGCTTGTCCTCGCAACAATCGTGACTCATCTTGGTAGTCAGAATCTACCCACGCCTTAAATGATTCACCATAGGGACGTAAATTTGCTAAAGCTTGGTTTACCCAATTTTGATTAAAAATTGCTGCGTAAACTGGGTTATAGACTCTTAATCTTCCTTCACGTTTAACGACTAGTCCAGTAATCCTTAACTCAGTTTGTTCGGGAGTGTCATCGGCAATAATTCCGCATTCGAGCTTGTTTAAAGATGGCTCTGAAGCTAAAATTTGTTGGTATAAGCCGAGTAGCCTTCCTTGACGGTTTTCACTGCTCCAGAGAATGCGATCGCGAATTGTTTTAAAATGTTCAGGCTGATCCTGTATTTCCCAGTTATCAACTAGACGCGATCGCACTAAATTATTTACCCAAACAAGCTCATGGTTTAGCGGAATCGACTCAGGTGAATTTAGAATGATTTGACAAAGTTTTTGGGTGAGAAATGGTTGTCCACCTGTATAGGCTAGGATTGCTTTAAGGACAGCTACAGGATTCTGAGACTTGGTTAAGATGCCTCGCATTAGAGGTTTTGCTTCTTTTAGCTGAAAGCCCTTTAGCTCGATTGCTCGACCAATGTTAAAGGGAGTTCGTTGTTTATCACGGATCAGGTCAGCAGGGGTAGCTACTCCGAACAGAGCAAAGGTTAGACGATTATAGGCAATGCGATCGGCGCGACGATTAAATAATTCACGAATCAATGCAAAAAAATCATCAACGGCAAAATTCAAACTGAGGATACTATCAATTTCATCCACAAATAGAATTACAGGCGAAGAGATTTTCTTGAGCAATCCTTCATCAAGGAATTTACCAAAGCGTTGCACTGGAGAAAGCAAGTGATTACGTTCCCACCACTCTTCCAAGTCAAAGGATTCATACAGACCAAGGCTACTGATAATACTATCAATCAGCCCTGCATACCACTGCTCTGGTGTAATGTCAGATGTGCCGATCGCCGTAATATCAATTGCTGCACAGGCAAAGTTTTCCTCTTGCAGCCGTTTCATTGTGCGGACTCTGAGGCTAGACTTACCCATCTGCCGCGAATTGAGAACATAACAAAATTCTCCAGATTTCAAGCTGTCATAGAGATCGCTATCAGCTTGCCTCGCTACATATGTAGGTGCATCAACAGATAGACTGCCACCAACTTGATATAGATAATTTGTAGTTCTTTCTGCAAGCATCATTCACCTTATGCAAAACGTAAAACCGAGTAATAGGAGAAGGTGCGAAGCACCTTCTCCTATTACTCGGTTTTTCCTGTGGGTTGTCGAAAAATTTGTTGAAAATATTGATAATATAAAGCACACATTGGAACTACCTGATTGCCAACTAGCTTTACTAAACCAATACTTCTCAACTTAAAGGCTAATTGGCTATCTAATTGCAAAGGGCGAGAGCTTGTAACCAATTCTTTGTAAGCTTCAAGCAGTTCGGGGTCTTCCCTTAAGTTTCCTAGCTGACGACGGAGATGATTACCATAAATCCCTTCTTCAGTGGGAGATGATTTTAGTAGGTTTTCCCAATCTATTCTTCCTCTCGCAATTTGATAAAGCGCCTGTCTAACCAAATAAGGATGACCACCTGTAAGCATTAGCAATTGTTTTATCTGAGCTGGTTGCCAATCTAGTTGATGTCGCTGCACTAAATCTGCAATTTGCGCCAGAGTCAATTCAGGTAAATCAATCGGTAAACCTACATTGAAAGGTGACTGATTGATATTTAAAGGAATATAGACTTCTTTGGAATGAACAATTACTAATCTCAGCTTTTTCCAGATATCCTCATTTTTTGCCTTTTCATGCCAAGCTCTTAGTAAACCAAAAAAATCAGAGGCGATTTTAGGATATTGAAAAATTAAATCTACTTCATCCAGCCCTAACACTAAAGGGGTTTCCTTTGCGGCAAGTAAGTAACGCTGAAAATATTTTGTACACTTGTTTTTGCTACCTAGTACTCCTTGCCAATACTCCTCCAAATTATCCTCTAGCTCTAATTCCGAAGCAATACTCGCACAAAACCATTTTAGAAATAAATCTAGGTCATCAAATATATCGCTATCCGCTTGCTGAAAGTATAAATGCGCGACTTGATATCCCTTATGCTTAGCATAAGCTAGAGTGCGTGATAGCAAAGAGGACTTGCCCATTTGTCGAGGCGCTTTAATCCGAATTAGTGAACCTGCTCGCAGCATAGTTTCCAGACAGTCTTTTTCAATAGGAGGGCGCTGCATATAGAAACGAGATCCTAATTCTATTTGACCTTCAGGTTCTTCCAATTGAAGTTGCTGCGGTTGTTTTGGTGGAGGGTTAGAAATAGTTGTTGCCGCTTTGGCATTGCGGAGAAGATTCTCTAGTGCTAGCAGAGCCTCTGTCGCGTCTTGATATCTTTGGCGATAGTCATATCGCACCATTTTGTCAATGATTGCCGCCAATGCTGGATTAATTTTAATATTAACCTTAGCGCCAGCCAAGGCACAGGTATATTCATTGGTTTGCTGATCTTTTGGCAAGTCTTTAAAAGAAAGTCCTGTGAAAGCCTGTAAACACATTATCCCCAAGACATAAACATCGCTGCAAAATTTGGGGTGACCCGCTAATTGCTCATTGGGCATATACATCAAGGAACCAACCACAACACTAGGGTCTGGTTTTCTTCTTCGATAAAGCGCTCTAATGAGTCTGGGCTTATAGCTTTGACGGATCTAAAGTCAATCAGGACAATTTTGCGATCGCTACGACGACGGATCAAGTTATCAGGTTTGATATCTCGATGAATCACTTGACAACTATGCACAAAAGCCAACATGTGCAAAATATCTCTCAAGCCAGAAATCAGCTTTATTTGCTCCCATTTCTTGCCAGCACCAATCTCAGATTCTAGAGTCTCACCTTCAATAAACTCTTGGACTAGATAGAATTCACCACCTTGCTCAAAGCGGGCAAATAGTCGCGGAATCTGGTCGTGAACACCTAAATCATGTAAAGTTGCAGCCTCACTATCAAATAGGCGCTTAGCGATCGCTAGTTCTTGAGGTTTAAGTAATTGGAGCTTGAGTTGCTTAACCACACAAGCAGGCTGATTTGGCAATTGTAAATCCTGCGCCAAAAAAGTCTGCCCAAAACCACCACCAAGCGGCTTTACAATTTTATATCTGCTTGCAAGAATTGCTTCAGAATTGGTCATGGTGGGTCGTGATTAGTCTGTGTTTTATCAATCTTTTTTTCCATGATACAGCGATCACTAATTCATGAAAACTTCTTTTGTAAAAACAAAAAAACTATACTACCCATTACTCGGACGGCATAGTTTTTAGGCTCCTATTACTTATCAAATTGTAGATTACTTACAACAAATTAATATTTTCTTGGATGGATTTTGCTGAGGCATGGAGCGCTGCAAGTTCATCATCTGTAAGTTTCAGTTCGATCACTTTTTCAACACCTTTCCGACCTAACTGTACTGGTACACCCATGAATATATCTTTTAAACCATATTCACCTGTGAGATGAGCTGCAGCAGGAAAAATTCGATGCCGATCGCTAATGATTGCTTCGACCATGACATAGGCTGCCGCCGATGGGGCAAAATATGCACTACCATTTTGTAGCAACTTGACGATTTCTGCGCCGCCATTGCGAGTTCGTTCCACTAGTCGGGCGATCGTCTCCTGTGACATTAGTTCTGTAATCGGAACACCATTTACTGTCGATAGGCGTGGCAAAGGAAGCATCAAATCTCCATGCCCACCCAACACGGTTGTATAGATATCCGCAGTGGATATGCCTAATTCCATCGCAATAAAAGTTTGAAATCTGGCGGCATCTAAAACTCCAGCCATGCCAACTACTCTTTGGGGTGGTAAACCACTGACTTGCCATGCTAGGTAAGTCATTACATCTAAAGGATTAGAGACAATGAGCAAAATTGCATGAGGAGATAGAGCGATCGCCTTCTGTACGACATCCTTAACAATGCCTGCATTAATCCTGAGCAGATCATTGCGACTCATGCCCTCTTTGCGAGGTAAGCCTGCGGTAATGACAATCACATCCGAATCTTGGGTATCGCTGTAGTCATTAGTGCCGATAATTTGGCGATCGAGATTGGAAATCGTATGCGCTTGGGCAAGATCGAGGGCTATTCCCTGCGGTTTCCCTTGGACAATATCACATAAAACAACGTCCGCTAGATTTTGCTTAGCGATTCGTTGCGCTAACATTCCGCCGACATTTCCTGCACCAATGACGGTGACTTTAGGCGATCGATAATCTTGTATTTGCATTGTCATAATTCCTTCTATTGGGAAACATGAAATTTACTGTAGTAATAAAGCAGTGCTTCTGCTCTTCCTTTTTTGGTTTTCATGTTATATGACTCTAGATAAGCATTAATTAGTTGTGGGTTTCGTCCATCATGGTAGAGATACACTTGATAATTTCCACTCTTCCAAACTGAAGGCTGACTATTTGGCAGGTCTTGAGCTGTCAAACGTAAAATTGAACCTGTTTTCTTGTTTTTCTGAATCCAATATTTTTGTAATACATTTTTTTGATCTCGACAAATCATGACCAAAAAGCTGTGGCTCTCAGCAAAGTCTTGGAGATCAGATTTTACTGGACATGATGCGAAAAGACTCTTCTTAGGTAAATCTTGAATTGGCTTACGGATTGTGACTTTCCCAGTTGCTGGTATCGGCGTTGAGAAATCATAGTCACGTTTAAAAATATCATCTGCGATCACGAATGGTTGATAGCTTGCAATTAGCAAAGTGCCAAACAAACTGCCAAAAATTAAATCTAAGCAGTTTTTTATTTTCATGTTTTTTCTCCTAATTTAGGTACTTACACAAAATAACCGATCCCAAAAATATGACGGCGGACTAAGCCCACCGTCATATTTTTGGGTTTTATAAGGCAGCACAAAGCACAGCCTTTAAATTAAAACTTGATCGTGCGTCGATGGGCGGCAACAGACTCCGCTAAGCCGATCGCCATGAAATTAGCAAGTAATGCTGATCGTCCATAACTGAGCCAAGGCAAAGGAATCCCCGTCACAGGTGCAACATTGATATTCATACCGATATTAACAAAGGTTTGAAACAAGACGAAGGAAAACACGCCGATCGCTAGTAGTGAGCCGAAATTATCCCGCGCATTGACAGCAATCACCAGTAAGCGCCAGCAAATTCCTACAAACAATAACAAAACGCATATACAACCCAAAAAGCCAAATTCTTCGCCGATCGCGGAAAAGATGAAATCAGTATGCTGCTCAGGAATAAAATTCAACTGTGTTTGAGTACCCTTGAGCCAACCCTGACCAAATAGTTGCCCAGCTCCTATCGCAATTTTGGACTGAATGACGTGATAGCCAGCGCCGAGAGGATCTTGGTTAGGATCGATAAATAGCAATAAGCGCTTCTTTTGATAATCATGCAGAATATTCCACAATAAAATTCCTGCTTGTCCAGACACCAAATTGACTACCACGGCAATTACGGTACTGACAATCCGAAACCAAGGTAATGAGACCCAAGCCGCCACACCCATCAAGATTACCCATACAATCCAAGCGGGTAAATAAATCGAAAACAGGACTGCCGAGACAATGGGAGAAAATATTAGTAATAGCCAGCCCAAACTCGCTCCAGCCCAATAAAGCATTCCAATCGTGATTGCGGCGAAGACCAAGGACGTACCAAGATTCGGTTGTAAAAAAATTAATACCCAAGGCGGTACGGTCACCCAAGCCACTCTAAAAGCATCTATTGGATTTTGGATCGGGCGATCGTGCATCACCGCAGCTAAGGAAATAATAATACCGACCTTGGCAAATTCTGAAGGTTGAATATTAAACCCACCAATCGTAATCCAACGTTCTGCTCCAAGCGCCGTTGTACCAATAATCATCACCAAGACCAAGGAGATATTAGTGATTGCATAGGTGATCCAGTGCAACCGCAATAACTGATCGTAATGAAAACGGGCGATCGCAAACATAGCCACCAATCCTACGCTACCTGTCACCCAATGTTGCCACCACACTGCATTCTGAGAGCGAAAGTCAGAGCTATAGATGGCAACGCCACCTAAAATCATCAATAGGATTGGGAAAATCAGCAATAACGCATCGGCATCGCGCCACTCACGTTTAATATTTTCCCAACTGGGTATTTCTAAGCCTTTTACGATCATAAACGCAGATAATTTTGCATCAGTTCTTATTATGTATCTTAATTTTCCAGATTTGTAGCTCTTGATATTTGGTCTTTAAGCAGCTACTCCCTTTCCCCCAAGAATTAGTGGTGTGGCGCTCCGCGCCGCACCACTAATTCTTGAGTTTTGTTTTTTAATTCACAGAAGTGTTACCACACTTTTGTGAATTGGTATTACGGGATGCTCTACTGAACAAACCTCCCCTTGATCGTCTATGCAATGGCATACTGAAGGTAACAAACAGGTATGCAAATCACCAATGCATCTGCGATAAACCTTGTAATAACCCTATCTACCTTTATTTCTAGGCAGGACGACCTAATCAATGCTGATGTATACAGTTGAAATCACCCTCAAAAACAACCCGATCGCTTTGTCTGTGCAGCGCAAGGAGCAGGAAAATGCTGAGGCGCTATATCGTGAAATTGCTAGCGCGATCGCTGATGGTAATACCAAAATCTTGGAATTAACCTGCGAAAAACAAGAAGGCAAAAAAGTTTCAGTACTTGTTGGCGAGATCTCCGCCGTACAGGTTTCTGAGAAATCAGGAGCTTCTGCGAATATGGGCGCAGGCTTTATCCGTGGCTAATCATTAAACATGTTTATCGCACGCTGCGCGTGCGATAAACATGTTCGTATCTTCTGTAATTAACTGCAATTAATAATGCGCACTGATCAATCTGTAACCACTGCCATAAGTGTTCGCGATCTTAATTTTGCGTGGGCATCGGGCGAAACCGTCCTCGATCACTGCAATTTATCTGTACCAAAAGGGGAACTTTGGATGCTGTTGGGTACTAACGGCAGCGGCAAATCAACTTTACTCAGGCTCCTAGCAGGCTTGCTTAAACCTAAGTCTGGCGATATTGAGATTGGTGCTCGCATTGGATTTGTATTCCAAAACCCCGATCATCAATTAGTCATGCCTACCGTTGGCGCAGATATTGCCTTTGGCTTAGCGTCAGAAAATCTTTCCTACATAGAAACTCTGCATCGAGTTAAAGAATCACTTAGCGCTGTTAACTTAGAGCAAATGATTCGCCGCCCCATCTACGCTCTTAGTGGTGGTCAAAAGCAGAGGGTTGCGATCGCAGGTGCGATCGCACGTCATGCCGAGATTTTATTGCTAGATGAACCAACAGCTTTATTAGATGGCGAAAATCAGCTTGATCTTGTCGCCTCAGTCCGCGATCTCGTTAAACAAAAAAATCTCACAGCTCTATGGGTAACTCATCGTTTGAATGAGCTTGACTATGCTGATGGCGCATTTTTATTAGAGCGGGGTCAAGTAATCGACAAAGGCGATCCGATGCGTCTCAAGCAAGTATTACTAGAAAAAGGTTAGATTTAATAATGCTTTCTTTTCGAGCTTTTTGCGGAAGGCGATGATCACTCAAGGTATTGGCATTGCGATCGCCTCTCTTGCGACTACCGATGCTTTTATGATGGCGATAACCTCTAAACAGTAAAGCGCTCTATTACTCAGCAGTCTGTTGAAGCGCTCGCACTAACATTCCATGCTTCGGTGCAAAAATCATTGCCGTTAGGAATAATAAGGTTAGCAAAACGACGATACAACCGCCCGTAGAGCCATCAATGTGATAACTGATGTAAGTTCCCAACACGCTGGAAAACATCCCTGATGCCATTGCAATCAGCATCATATGGTCAAAGCGATCGCTCAATAAATAGGCAGTTGCGCCAGGAGTGACTAACATAGCTACTACGAGAATAATCCCTACTGTCTGAAGTCCTGCAACCGCAGTGAGGGATAACAAAGACAGGAGAATGTAATAGAGAAATGTGGTATTTAAACCGATTGAACGAGCATGGGTGACATCAAAGCAAAACAGGACTAAATCTTTGCGTAAAAGCGCGAGTGTTACTAAGGTAATGACGCTAATGATTACGGTTTGGAGGATATCGCTATCACCGATTCCGAGAACATTGCCAAAGAGAATATGCCCTAAATCGACTGTGCTTTTAACTTTGGAAACCAGCACAATCCCGAAGGCAAATAGTCCTGTGAATACCAATCCAATGACTGTATCTTCTTTAATGCGGGTGTTGGATTTGATAAATCCGATCGCCATGACCGAACCCACACCAAACACAAATGCACCGATCGCAAAGGGAATATTCATCACATATGCAAGTACCACCCCTGGGAGGACTGCGTGGGAAACGGCAT
>Ga0209972_10002096_pt1 | contig 16606 bp, 9 predicted proteins | sample NOAtaG_7_FD_187302 | JGI IMG/M metagenome (GOLD analysis project Ga0209972, IMG submission 187302) | Freshwater lake microbial communities from Lake Erie, under a cyanobacterial bloom - NOAA_Erie_Diel1S_2200h metaG (SPAdes) (version 2) | ecosystem: Environmental > Aquatic > Freshwater > Lake ... | reverse complement strand
AACCGCTTGGGAAGACCGTCGGCTATCGCATCCGCTTTGAAAAACAGGTGGGTGCCGACACGCGCATCGAGGTGGTGACCGAGGGCATCCTGACCCGCAAACTGCAACAAGATCCCGGCTTGGAAGATGTGGGCATGGTGATTTTCGATGAATTCCATGAGCGCTCCCTCCACGCCGACCTCGGGCTCGTGTTGTGCAGGCAATCACAGGCTCTCTTGCGCGAAGACCTCCGCATTTTGGTCATGTCCGCCACGCTGAACGCCGAAATTCTCGCCCAAACCTTAGGGTCCGAATTGGGGCATGCACCCGTGGTCCGTTCGGAAGGCAGGCAATACCCGGTGGACATCCGCTACACCCCGCAAGATGATCCTTACCAAGTGGCAAGCAACGTGGCAAGAGTCATCCGCAGGGCCATGGGTGAAACAGAAGGTGACATCCTGGCGTTTTTGCCTGGAGCTGGCGAAATCAACAAAACGCAAGAATTGCTGCTGCAAAGCGACCTGCCGGTGAAGGTCACCCCTTTGTATGGCGACCTTGATTTCCGTGCCCAACAGGAGGCCATTCTCCCCGATGCCCATGGTAGGCGCAAGGTGGTGTTGGCGACTTCCATCGCTGAGACCTCCCTCACCATCGAAGGGGTGCACGTAGTGGTGGACAGCGGTCTTACCCGTCAACCGCGCTTCGACCCGCGCTCAGGACTGTCGCGGTTGGAAACCGTGCAAATCACCCGCGATGCCGCCGATCAACGGGCCGGACGTGCAGGGCGCCTGGGTCCCGGGATCTGTTATCGCCTGTGGACCGCCGCACAACATGGGCAGCGCATCGCGCACCGGGTTCCTGAAATACTGCAGGCAGACCTGGCTCCGTTGGCCCTTGATTTGGCACAATGGGGCATCCATGACCCAGTTGAACTGGAATGGCCCACGCCTCCACCGGCTTCCGCCTTTGCCCAAGCATTGTCGTTGTTGACCCAATTGGGCGCTTTGGCCAACGGCAAAATCACGCAGCGCGGTCGCGAAATCCTTCAACTGCCGACCCATCCACGCCTGGCAGTGATGTTGTTGGAAGGTCAAAACCATGGGATTGCGGAATTGGCGGCAGATTTGGCAGCCTTGGTCGAGGAACGGGACCCGTTTGGGCGCAATCTACAGGCTGGTGCGGACCTCAACTTGCGGTTGGATGCTTTGGTAGCTTGGCGAAACGGGGAACGAACCCATGCCGACTCAGGGATTTTGTCCCGCATCGACCGGGCCTCCAAAGAATGGAAACGTCATTTGGGTGGTGCAGGTGGTCGGGTGGCGGTTGACCATTTCAGTGCCGGCATGCTGTTGGCGCACGCTTACCCGGAACGAATCGGCAAGCAGGAGGCCCCACGTGGAAGCAGGTATCGCCTTGCCGCAGGGAGGAAAGCTGCCTTGCCTTCAAACGATGCCTTGGACAGGGAGGCATGGCTTGCCATCGCCGATTTGGATGCGGGGTTGCAGGAGGGGAAAATCTTTTTGGCGGCCCCCTTCGACCCCAATGACCTGAAGGAACGGTTTGAGTCGAGAGAGGTGGTGGGCTGGGAGAATGGCATCCTCGTTGCCAAAAAAGAGATGCATTTGTTCGGGTTGGCAGTGAAATCGGAACCTCTGAAGGAAATCAGCGAAGAAACACGCAGTAGCTTGATTTGTGATGCCATTCGCGAAACTCCCGGTCTGCTCCCTTGGGATGAATCGGCTCGGCAGTTCCAAAACCGGGTATTGAGTTTGCGTACATGGCAAGCGGAGGAAAATTGGCCGGACCTGACCGACGAACAGTTGCTGGCAAGCTTGGAGGAATGGTTGGCGCCATTTGTCAAGCAGGTGCGTAAGAAAGATGATTTTGCCAAAATCGATTTGGTCGGGCTGCTGCAAGGTTTACTTCCTTGGCCTTTGCCGCAGCAATTGGACAAATTGGCTCCCACCCATTTGGAAGTCCCTACGGGCAGCAACATCCGCTTGGAATATTTTCCCGACGGCAGTGCTCCGGTATTGGCAGTACGGTTGCAAGAGGTGTTCGGATGGATGGAAACCCCGACCGTGAACGAGGGAAGGACCAAAGTCCTGATGCATCTGCTTTCCCCAGCCTATCGTCCTTGTCAGGTCACGATGGATTTGGGTGGATTTTGGCGAACCTCCTATGCCGATGTGCGCAAGGATTTGCGGGGACGTTACCCCAAACACCATTGGCCCGAAGATCCTTTGACCGCTGAGCCGGTGCGGGGGGTGAAGAAGAAGGGGTGAAGAAGGGAAGGATTCGATGGTGGGCTTGGTTTGTCAATCCGGGTTGGCTGCTACCTCCGGGTTGTAAATGGTTGGGAATTGCACCGAAAGTCATTGTGCCCCATTCGCCCCTAAACTCAACCCTGACCAAGCGGCTCTCCAAACAATTCAGATTTTTGTTGGTCAAAAGGATGGAATATAATCATGCTCTTGCTGGAAGGGCAGATTGTTTTGATTGCGGGGAGGTGGTTTATTCCCCAAATTTGTCACACATTTGACCCCTATGAGAAAGATTTCAACCTTGTTTTTGGCCTTGGTGTTGAGTTCAATCGCGCTGCCGATTTCCGTGGAGGGTCAGACCCGGGTTTGCCCGGACATGTCGGTTTTTTCGGGAAGCATGCTGCAATGGCTCACAGGCAAAGGGCAGGTGAATACGACAGCGTCCTCGGGTTTGGGCACGCAGTTGACGCAACTCGCCTCTGCTGGGAAAGAAGCCGAATTGCGCTCGAAATTGAATGCGCCGGGTGCGGACAGCCTTTCGGGTCTAGGGGTGTTTTGGTTGGCTTTGGGCGATGTGGAGTCAAGTGTGAGGGCCTTTGATTTGGATTCCTTGCCCGACACTGCTTGCAGTCAGCGTGAGTTGAAATTGGCCGCACGTTATTTGAAGCAATATGGTTCGCAAACGCCCTTGTTTCCAGGGTTCAATGGAGGGTTTTACCAATTCCTGAAGGACAGTCTCTATGGCGGTGAAAAGCTGAGTGTGGAGCGTTATGAAAAAGCCTTGTCCGCTTTGTATGGTTGGATGCGCATGACGGGTTTTGGTTCACCCTTGGCCATGGAGCTTTTTGCCGATGTTTTGTACCGTCACCCCGATCGTTTTGTCGGAAACTTTTTTGGTTGCATGGCTTACATGCGGGCAGCCACAATGTGTGAAGGTGCTTCTAGGGAGGTCTTGATGACCAAAGCTTTGTATGCGTTGGAAGCACCCAACTCGGCCGCCCGGAGATTTGATCGGTACCGCTTCACGCAACTTCAAAAGGCTTTTTTGGCTGCCTGCGAGGGAAAGGACAAGGGGGAGGATGCGGAAGGGTCTACTTCCGTGGAGGTTCAGACGGGTGGAATCCTTTTCATGGATGCTCGTGACACCGGCGGGTTGGGTTCCTATCTGTCCAAGGCCCGCACCAAGCATTTGGAAGACCAAGCCAAGGTGGTGGTGACCGACCAAGTGGACGCGCGTAAGGTGAAGAAGGAAGCTTCTTTCAACATGTATGCGATTTTCGTCATCTCCACCGTGATTGCTTCCGTGGTGTTTTTTTGGGTAAAAATCAAAAGGGCTCAAAGCAGGAAGTCGGCTTGATTTTCTTGTGATTTCCGGAAGGAATGTTCCATCGATTTGCCACTGGGTGGTGAGACATAAACAAAACGGCCAACCTGAGGGTTGGCCGTTCCATTTTGAAGGAGGGTATTATCACATGTAGCCGTTGGCATCCAATGCGGTCCACCCGGTGAGCCAATTGTCGTTGGGTCCGAAGGCTCCTTTGAAGGTGGCGGGTGTGAACCATGGGTCGCTCGCGGGTGTGGCTCCTGAGGTAGCGGAAGGCGAAGCTGGAATGGGATTGAGGTTCCCGGTGGCTTCACGGGTAATGTTTCCGATTTGAGGATCGGCCACTGCATTGCCTTGCGAGGAAAACGAGGAGGTCAGTGCCGCCAAGGCATTGCTGGAGTCTGTTGGGTTCAAACTCCCATCGCCTGTGAGGGTGAACATGTTGTTCGGGTTGTTGGCTCCAATGTTCCAGAAAATGTTGTTGGAGAGCAGGAGATCTCCGGCTTGGAATCGGTTGTAGGTACATTCTCCCGAGCTGAGCAGTTCGAAATCGGCGCCTTTTCCATATTCGGTGAAAATCGAGTTGTAGTACTTGCCGCCGGCATTGTCTCGGAAGGTCAATGCACGTTTGGCGGCGGGGATTCCTCCCCCGATGTATGTGGCGTTGTAAATGGTAGGAATGGCGTAAGGAGCTCCCGTCTCGGGTGTCGTGCCACCGTCGTGTTCACCTCCACGGTCGGCGGTTGCGTCCACGATGGAGAACCAGAATTGACCTTTTCCGCGGAAGCCTTCGTCGTAGTCGAACGAATCGTCGCCACAAAACGAAGCCACCAGGTACTTGGCATTAACCGTGCCGCCGAAAAATTCGAAACCGTCATCGGCATTGGAGAAAACTTCGAGGTGCTCCACAACCGTGCCCGAGCCTACTCCACCGAAGGTGATTCCGTTGATTTCGTTGTTCCCTCCGATGAGTGTGCCGCCGTACCGAACCGAAATGTATTTCAGGATGCCCGAATCGTCGGCATCGTTTGTTCCTCCGTACAGTCCCCGAACTTCGGTGGTTGGGATGCCTTCAATAGCAGAGGTGCCCGGGGAAGAATTGAGGGTTGCTTTGCCCAAGACAATCAAGCCTCCCCACAAGCCGGTTGTTCCCGCGGGAATGTCGTTGGCGTTGTCAACGTCGTCTTGCTCTGCAGTGAAGATGATGGGTTCGGTTGCGGTACCCTCGGCAATGATGCGGCCACCCCTTGACACGATGAGGGCTGAAGCATTTGCTCCTTGGCCGGGTTTGCCTTTGATGACTGTACCTGCTTCGATGGTCAGAGTCTGTCCGTCGTTCACAAACACCAAACCGTCGAGGATGTAGACCTTATCTTTGGTCCAGGTGGTGGTGCCGGTTCCGTTTCCGTTGTCTGTGATCACATTTTCATTGGAATATTGGCAAGTTCCGTTGTCCTTTTCAGCTTCCGGGTCGTAGTTGAGCGATGTGGGGTCCGTGCAACCTTCTTTTTTCTTGCAACCGGAAACCAGCAGGCTACCGCAAACCAACATCACCAAGGTGGCAGTCAGGAAATTTTGGGAAAATTGTTTCATGTCTTCGGAGTTATTGAAGTTGAATCCGCTGCGAAAATGGAATTCCGGTGTAATCAGGTGTTGATGTCGTGTTGAAGATTAGGTTAAGGATACAGGTGATTTATTTACCTCTTCTTAACATCTTGGATGTGCATTGGCAACATTTCATGTCTTTCGGCGGTTGTGAACGAATGCTTAACTTGCGGCTTGTGAAGCGATTTTATCTCACCTTGATCGGGGTATGTTTGGGTGTATGCTCTATGTCGATGGCGCAGACCGACTATCGATTGAAAATCAAAAAAGCGGAATCCAAAATCACCGTTGACGGAATATTGAATGAGGAGGTTTGGCAACAAGCCGAGGTGGCTGGGGAATTTTACCAACAGTTTCCCTTCGATACGGCATTTGCTTTGTCTCGAACCGAGGTTAGGGTGGCCTATGACGACCTTCATCTTCACATTTCGGCCGTTTGTTTCGACGAGTTGCCGGGCCCTTACGTGGTTCAAAGTTTGAAACGGGACTTTTCCTACCCTGTGACCGATGCATTCGGAGTTTACATCGATCCCTTTTGCGACAAGACCAATGGATTCAACTTCACGGTTTCGCCTCTAGGTGTTCAGCGTGAAGGATTACTGGAAAATGGGGGTAGTTTCGGTGTAAGCACCCAATGGGACAACAAATGGTTCAGTGCTGTGCATCGTGGTGAGGGAAAATGGACGGTTGAGATGGCTATTCCTTTCAAAACTTTGCGGTTTCCTGCAGGTCAGACAGAATGGCGCATCAATTTCAGCCGCAATGACCTTAAACGGAACGAAAATTCAACTTGGGTGCCCATGCCACGTCAATTCAATACGGCGACACTTGCCTTCACGGGTGTTTTGGAATGGGACTCCCCACCACCCAGTCCGGGGCGAAATGTTTCCTTGATTCCCTACGCTTTGGGTAATTACACGGCAGACTACGAGCGAGAAACCACCCAAGGCAAACCCAATGCAGGCTTGGATGCCAAAGTGGCTGTGACGCCCGGCCTCAATTTGGATTTGACCGTCAATCCCGATTTTTCCCAAGTAGAGGTGGATCGTCAGGTTACCAACTTGAGCCGTTTCAGTTTGTTTTTCCCCGAGCGAAGGCAATTTTTCATCGAAAACAGCGACTTGTTCTCCAATTTCGGATTCAGCAAAATCCGTCCCTTTTTCTCCAGGCAGATCGGGCTATACAATGGGGAGGCCATTCCCATATTGGCAGGAGCACGGCTTAGCGGAAAACTAAACCGTGATTGGCGTATCGGATTCATGGATATGCAGACGGAGGGGGTGGCTGAATTGGGTTTGAGGCCGCAAAATTATGCGGTGGCGGCCGTGCAAAGGCAAGTGTTTTCCAGATCCAACATCGCTGCCATTTTCGTGAACCGTCAGGGCTTTGCAGGGAATGTGCCCGATGCTGCAGACTACAATCGAATCGTCGGATTGGATTTCAATTTCGCCTCTGACGACAACAAATGGAGGAGCAAAGCCTTTTACCATCGGAGTTTCGACCCTGGTGGGGACAAGCTTAAAAGTGCCAATGCCGTTTGGATCAGACGATCCACGCCTGTCATGGACCTTGATTACAATCACGAGTGGGTGGATGCCAATTACAATGCTGAGACTGGATTCGTTCCGCGCGGGGGGCATTTCAGGTTCGAACCCGGATTCAAGTACAATTTTTATCCCAAGAAAAAGGGTGCCATCCTGCGTCACGGACCGAGTGCGCTCATGAGCTGGTATTGGGACAACCGGACTTGGCAAAGCATCGAACGACAAACCCGGGTGGGCTATTCGGCATCCTTCCGCACTCGGGCAGAATTGAGCGCAAATGTCGAAGATTGGTATGTGTACTTGTTGGCGCCCTTTGATCCAAGCCGTACCGGACAGACACCCCTTCCCGACAGCAGCGGATACCAATGGAGGCAAGTAGAAATCACCTATACTTCTGATTTTCGCAAACCATTTTATTTCACCACTACCCTCACCGGAGGAGGGTTTTACGCGGGCAACAAAATCACGGCATCCGGCGAAATCATTTTCAGGAGGCAGCCTTGGGGCATTTTCTCTTTGGCCCTCGAACAAAACCGGATTGCCCTTTCGGATACAGTGGTGAACTTGACCCTGTTGAGTCCAAGGGTGGAGGTTTCATTCACAAGAAGCTTGTTTTTCACCACCTTTTTCCAATTCAACACGCAGACTCGAAATTTCAACATCAATGCCAGGCTTCAATGGCGTTTTGCTCCGATGAGCGATCTATTCATTGTGCTTACTGACAACTACCTCACCCAGAATTTTGCAGTCAGGAATCGTGCCATCGTTCTGAAATTGAACTATTGGCTCACGCTTTGACAACTTGGTCTTTGCTTGACTTTCAACAATCGAAATTTTATCTTCGGTTCCATTTAAAAACGGGCGTGTTTCCCGTTTGTCTTTTCTGATTGGATTTGTGTCGATTTAGACTTGTTTCAAGGCAATTCATGATTGGATTTTTCAGATGGTTTTTGTGTGGTGTGGTCCTTTTGGGGACGCTTCCCTCGTTTGCATCCCATGGCCATGATGTGGTTTCCTACGACCGCTTGCATGTAGTGGGTGGGTCCAAAGAACGATTTGAGCGGGCTTATCAAACCGGCATGCAGCAAGGTTATTTCTACTACGAGGAATTGGTCAAAACCCTTTTGCCTCAGTTTGGAGGAATTACTTACGGTGTGGGTGGTGCAGGCTGCCCTTCCGAAAAAACCCTCATCAATTTCTTTTCTTTCGATTGCGTCACCTTTGTCGAAACCTTTTGGTCAATTTCGCGGACCCTGTATGAGTTTCAATCGGGATTGGTCAAGGCATCACAAGATCCGTTTTTGGTGTTTTCCAAAAACCTCAACCGAATCCGATATTTCGGCGGTGAGAATTGTGGTATATCCTACCGCATCCATTATTTCACCCAACAAATGGAAGAATTGGATCGTGCAGGCTTTGTGTTCAATGTGGGCATGGCAAACGGTGTTCCGTTCAAAAAGAGCATCAATTACATTTCCCAAAACGGCAATCGCTACGGAGACATTTCCGGCTCTGCACACAACAAAAGCTTGGAATCCATTCTCAGCAGCACGCCAAGGTTTTACTATCCCACTTCCATCCGCGAACAATACTATCCGATGGCCAAAAACGGGGACATCATAGCATTTTCAAGCGTGGAGCCGGGATTGGATGTGTCACATACCGGGTTGATCACCGTGGAAGACGGTCGCCCCAGACTGAACCATGCATCCCAAAAATACGGTAAAGTTGTGCTGGGTCAGGATTTGGACTACTACCTCACCAACCGGACCAAGGTGGACGGATTTTTTGTGTATCGTCCGAGATTCGACTAATTTCAGAATCCGTAGCCGATTCCAATCCAAGGAAGGAATAACAAGTTGTCTTTCCGGAACCCTTTCATGAAACTACCTTCAGAGTATCCCACGCTCACCCTTCCTTGAAGGTGAATCTTTTGCAGGAAAACATGTTGGTATCCAACAGCTCCCATGAATGCCGTCTCCTTTGATTCGGATGGGGTCTCGATGATGGGTGAAAAATTATTCGCTTGGAAGGTGGTTTTGCCCTTGGTACCACGGTAGAAAAACTGAGGCTCCACAAAAAGTCCTTGGCCGGGCACGCCCTTGGTGAGGGCTGCGTAGTAGCGGATTCCAACACCAGCGATGAAGGAGGAGCTCTCTTGCTTGGTCTGTTCGTTCACCACAAACTTTTCTTTCCAGGCCGAAAAGATGGGAGAAATCGACAAGCGGAGTGGAGGAATGTTGCATTCCAATTCCAGTGGGAAAAAGGTAGGGAAGTTTTCTGCAATCACCACGCCGGCCCAAAAAAGGTCCAATTTGGGGATGAACAGGGTGTGTTTGGTTTGGATTTCCGAAATGTTGTTTTGTGCCAAAGCCACATTACCCACACCGAGCATCATGCCGAAGAGGACTAAAATCTTTGTGATTTTCATATACATCCAAACGTTACCTTGTCCAAATAACATCAAATTGAGGTTTTTGTCAAAATAAAGGTCAATAAATCAACCAAAACTTGCCCATTTAAGTTCAATGGTGGGGGTTCAGAAGCTTTTTGTAGCTGGTGGATGGGTTGTCGGTCCATTGGTAATACCCAAACATTTTGCGGATTGCAGCTTTAGGGAAGAACCGCTCCAATTCCCGGTAAAGAATCAAATCATACTTACGATGGAAGTTGATCCAGCACCCATTGCAATTGTCATGTTTGTCTTGAAGTGTGGCCATCGTATTTTCTTGGGACAGGATTTCATCCAAGGAGTTTTGGTGAATATTTCCCAACGAGTCGCTCAAATGCATGCAAATGGGGACATCTCCGTTGGGCAGCACCACCACGCTGTCCAGGATGCTCTTGCATGGGAGCACCAACTTGCCCGCCCGCCACTGTTCGTACAAAATCAAATAATCGTAATTCTCCTTGAAGGCTTTCAGGCTTTCCGGTGGGGTCGCAAGCTTTGCTTCCTCATAAGCGGGGTCTTGCGTGTCGAAAAATTTGATATCGCTGTACACGCCAACCCTAAGGTCCACACCGTGAAACTTGCAGATTCCGGCTACATGATCAAGGTCATCCATGGTGTTCCAAGGCGAAACGCAATACATGACAGAAATCGGAAGAATGTTTTTGAGGGACTCGATTACCTTCAACACCTTGTGGTATCCATCCTTTCCGCGCATGTTGAGGTAGGTTTCCTCGGTGCCGTCCAACGAGATGAATAACCTGGCTGGTGGTGTGGCCTTTACCGTCTCGATGAGGTTATCAGGCTTCAAGCAGTTGCTCAGCAAGTCGAAATTGGGATGGTTTTGATGGAACCAACGGATGATGTCCCGGCTCTCGGGATGCAACAGGAATTCCCCGCCTTCCAACCCTACTTGCGTGGATTTTGTGATGCATTTGTTTTCCATCAAGCCTAGGATGGAGGCCATCGGCAAGTATTGAACCGGTCTTTTCTGCCAAATCAGGCAATGTTTGCATCGACTGTCGCACAGGTCCGTAGCATACACCATCAGGGTGGAGATTTTCCGTTTTCGTGGGAAAATACCATTGTGGAGCAACTTCCCGCCCCGGGTCATGTAGTCACCGATTTTGTACATTCATGGCAAAGATAGGGTTTGCAGGGGAGAATGATTCTTGTCATGAATCGAGGACCTCGGGGGAAGTGTGGTAATTTTGCGACGTCATCCATTCATCAAACCCCGAAACCATGGAAACAACCACCTTGCATGCCCTTTGGGTAGAAGCCAGAACCCGATTTTCAATCCTGTTGACTCAGGTCCAACCCCATGATTTGTCCAAAAAACTCCCCGGGTCACCCAACAGCCTGGGCTTTTTGCTGAGGCACATCGCCGAGGTGGAGTTGTTGTTTGCCAAAAACGTGTTCGGTAGCGCAGACCTGAAGGTCGTTGCCAAAACGGTCATCGAAGGCAGGGATTCGGGGGTTTGGACGGACCTTGAGTCGTTGAAATCATTGGAGCGGGAGTCTTTTGCGGCTTTGGAGGCTGCCATTTTGCGCCAAACCGAAGGCGATTGGTCATTTACCGTCACAACCAAAGAGTTCGGGACCAAAACCAAGGCAGAAGCTCTGGGCAGGATTGTGTCCCACACTGCCTACCACGCCGGGCAGATGGCGATTGTGTTGAAATACGGGAAAGCCTAGCCATCAAGACTTGATACTCACTTGGCCGTTTTCAATCAACAAGGGATTCAAATCGTCTTTGCGGGTGCCGAGCGGACCATTTTCCAAATTCAACACGCCACGTGGACAAACTGCGGAGCATACCCCACAGCCAACGCAGCTCGCCCTTGCGATGTCTTGGCCACGCTGTGCGTACCATTTCACATCGATGCCCATCTCACAATAGGTAGAACAATTGCCACATGAAATGCACTGACTGCCATTGGTGGTGATGCGAAATCTGCTGAAGTGTTTTTGAAGGATGCCCAACAATGCGGCCTGTGGACATCCAAAACGACACCAAACGCGGCTTCCTAAAATCGGATAGAACCCTGTGCCGACCACGCCGGAGAAAACTGTCGCAATCAAAAATCCATATCCACTTTTCAAGGGCGATTTCACCGAATCACCCATGAAAGGAAATTGCCAATCCACCAACAGGAGCAAGGTGATGAGGCTCACCAAGGAGAGCACGCCGTAGATGGAATAACGTTCGATTTGCCAAGCACGCAAGCTCTTGTCGCTCTGTTGCCGGAATGGGTCTCCTGCCGTTTCTGCCAGGCCGCCACATCCACACACCCAGGAACAGTACCATCTTTTTCCGAAAAAGTAGGTGAGTGTCACCACCCCGATGGTGCTCATGAACAAGGCAATGCCAATCACTCCCCACCCAAATGCACCGAAACCCAATTTGGAGTAAACACTTCCGTCCGGATTGGCCCCCACTACGTTGTCCCATGGTTGCTCGCCTGTGAAATAGGTGATTCCCTCCGGCTGCAGGATGTCATAATCCAAAGGCCAGAAATAAGTGACGTAATGGCTGCTCACTTTGGGGGAACGTTCTTTCAATGCTGGGTTAAATGATTGTGCGAAGGTCCGGGATTCAACATAATTGATTTCCGCTTGGCGGGCCAAGGGCTCGATTCTGCTTTTTTCTGTGGGGTCTTCGGATGCCAGTTTGAGGCTGTCTTGGTAGGCGAAATGGGTGTTTTTGGCGGCCTCGTAAGTCTGGAATGCAGGTAGGTATTGGGTTTGGACGTATGACCTGAATTCGGTTTCCTGTTGATGGTTGAGTTTCTCCAGCAAGTGGGGCAAAAAAAACGCCAACAGCAATTGGATTGTCATCACCGAAATGGTGCGGAGGATTTGGTAGTTGTTGTGCCGGTATTTGTAAATGAACCTGACGCCCATCACCAAGACTGCTAAGGTGTAAATCAGGCCGTAAACAAACCATTGGCTGATGACATGTCCTTGTCCTTTTTCGTCGATCCAATAGCTTTGCTTGCCGGTGAGGGCTTGATAAAGGGGGTCTGCAGCTGCCACCAAGCCAAACATTTGGTCCGGGAACCAGTACAGGATCACATAAAAGCCAGTGAATACGATGGCCAACATCCAGCTTAAAACCCCTGCCTGCCTTGTGGCCGAAGAGTGGAAAACACCATTGTTTTTGATGCCGGCGGGTCCTTTCCCGAAGGTGCCTTTGAAGTAGACAATGGCACCAGCCGAGCTCAAACCGAAAACAGCAGCAAATGCCCCCCATCCTTGAAGATTGAGTTTGATCACCAGCAAGGCAAGGCTTAGAATTCCTCCAGCAATCAACATCCGGCGTACATTCCTGTAGTTTGGTTTTTCACGGAGCACGCCTGCGGTGACCAACATGGTGCCGGCCAAGCCCATTGCAATCCAAGGACTGAGTGGGGAGGCGCCCAAAAAACAGACCAACAAGGAAAGGATTCCCAATCCGATGGTGAAAGCACCCCATCGTTCAGCCCGATTCATGTCGGCGGGCGGGGTGAGGGACATGGTGTGGTCTACTTGGCTCATGGATGTTGGGATTGAAGGGGGTGGAGATTCATCGGCCGAAAATCAGATGAAAGAGCTGTCTCCTTTTTCGGAGGCGTAAATTACTGCCCGTTTTGGAGTTGTATTGGGCAATTACGAGGGGTTCGTATTCACTGAAAAACTCCGGATCGAAATTGGCGGCACGAAGGTCAAGCAACACTTCGGCGATGGGAGTCTCATTCCTGATCCACCTTTCGCAGACCTTGTGGCGGTACCGAACTCCCATCAGGTTGAACCCCAAGACTTTTTGTGATGTTTGTTCATACAGGATTCTGATGGACCGCTGCCCGTCTGGATGTTCCCAATACAAGCTATCGACACTTGAAGTCCAAGTCGGAGGCACATGGCCATAGGTTTGGTATTCGATGTCGAAGAATTTGGCTGAATTGAAAAATACTCCGGGCTGGTAAGGGGTGGATTCCTTGCAAATGTTCGCCGCTACTTGCTCGCCGTGCATCTTGCCGGAATACCAGATTTGCTCCAGGGTTCCCCTGCCGAGGGGAGCGGTCCTGAACTCTGCACAATCTCCGATGGCATACACGTCAGGGGCGGAGGTACGGAAAAATTCGTCCACTTTCACTCCTTTCCCAAGTTCGATGCCTGAGTGCTTGAGAAATTCGACATTGGGCCTGACGCCAGCCGTCAACCCTACCCACTGGCATTCGATGGTGTCCCCTGCTGATGTTTCCACAGCCTTGACCCTTCCGTATTCGTCACCTATGATGCGCTTCAGTTCGGTGCCAAGCCTGAGGTCGACGTGGTGCTCCCGTATGTGGCGGTTGACCATGGCGCTTTCCTCGGCCGGTAGTACATTGCTCCAATAGCTGTTTTCCCGAACCAAAAAGGTGGTTTGAATACCCCTTGAAAGCAACATTTCAGCCATTTCGATGCCTATCAGGCCCCCGCCGACCACCACCGCTCTGTTGGCTTTGCGGGTGTAGGTTTCCATGTAGTCCAAGTCTTGCAGGCTGTAGAGGCCACCGACTCCCTCCAAATCTTGACCGGGCCAATCGAATTTGTTGAAGGTGCTGCCCGATGCAATCACCAACGTGTCATAGTGCATGTCTTTGCCGTTGCTGAGCGACAACTTTTTCTGGTGGATGTCAACGGCTTGAACGTAGGCTTGGATGAGGCTGATGTCATTCTTATCCCAAAACCAAGGCTCGTAGGGGGTGATGTCCTCCATGCGCATGTGTCCCATGTAAACGTACATCAAGGCAGTCCTGGAGAAAAAATATTTGGACTCCGCCGAAATCAGGGTCACGGAATAACGACTGAATTTGCGGATGTATCGCGCGGCGGTCACGCCTGCGATTCCGTTGCCGATGATGACGACATGCTTCATGGGGGCGCTTTGAATTGGCTGGATTGAAGGTGGCCCGGGTGGTATTGGGGTTGCCTCTTCGTGAAGATAAGCCATTGAAGGGAAATGAACCCACCCGAAATGGAAAATTAACCGAATGAAAAGTGGACGGCATGGTGGATAACCCAATCATTCTGCCTCCAACTTTTGCTTAATTTCATCCCTGTTTTGGGCAAAAAGGCGGTTAAAATCGAATTTTGTCCTTTCACATCTATTTTTCGTAGGACCTGTGCCCCGTTTGGTAGTTTTGATTGGCTTGTTGTTGGCGCTTTTCACGGGGGCGTCGACCACTTTCCTTTGGAGCCAAAAAGTCAAAATCGGAGGTAAGGTTTCCGATGCGGAGACCGGGGAGAGCTTGCCCTTGGTGGCAGTGGTGTTGGAGGGTACCAAATTTGGCGTGAACACGAATTTGGACGGGGAATTCTTAATGGTGGTGCCATCTGGAAAGTATTTTCTTTCTGTGCGGGCTTCCGGTTATGTACCCTTCCAGGATAGCATCAACATTGTGGTCGACAGCACCAAGTTTGACTTAAAGCTCAATCCCGTGTCGCTCACCATCGAGGATGTGGTGATTTCGGCCAAAGCAGTAAACCCGGCCCATCGGGTAATAAGAAATGCCATCGACAACAGGCGCAAGAACCGGTTTGATAAAATCGACAACTACCAATACGAGGCCTACAACAAGTTGGTGATCACCATGGACAATGTCACCGACAAGTTTTTGGAAAACAAGCTTTTGGGTGGCGTCGGAAAGGAAATCCAACGCATTTTGGGTGATTCTTCCCATACCGATTCCAGTAAATTCAAGATTGCGGCTTTTGTTTCCGAGAGTGTTAGCAATTTCTATTATTCCAGGCCGGATAAGAAAAAAGAAGAAATTCTCGCAGCAAAGACATCTGGGGTGAAAGGTGCCGAGTACAATTTGCTGAGCTCCATGTTTTTACAATTGGATATGTACGACAACAACGTGGTGATTGTGGACCGTACGTTTCTCAGTCCGGTGGCCGATGGAGCGTTCGTGGACTACGATTTTTACATCCGTTCCGTGGAAACGTTCGGACGTGACACGCTGTTTGGCATAGAGGTGATTCCCAAGCGCCCCTATGACCCTGTCTTCAAGGGCATGGTGTACATCGACAACCACGATTGGGCCTTGAACCGATTGGACTTGGTTTTGAACGACAATCCCAACATCAATTTCGTGGAGGACATCCGCATCAGGCAGTCTTACGGCAAAGTGGACAGCTCTTGGGTGCCCACTTTGTTGGATGTGGAAGTGGATTTTCAAAACAGCCTCACCAAACGCAAGGGAGGTGAGAGCATCGGCATTATCGGGCGGTCGAGTTCACATTTGTACAACTACAACCTCAATCCGGTTTTCCCGACCAATTTCTTTGCCAAAGAGCTGCTGGAGGTGAAGGAAGGAGCCACGGACATGGATTCCGCATTTTGGGCCGAGCACCGCAAATCGCCTTTGGACAAAAGTGAACAATTGGGGTATGCCTTGGTGGATTCCTTGACTTCGAGGGGAGTATTGGATTTTTACATTGATGCGGTCACCATCATCACTTGGGGTACATACAACACCAAATACTTGGAGTTTGGTCCGTATTTCTATTTGATGGGCTTCAACCAAGCCGAAGGTTGGAGGACTCGATTTGGGGTATACACTTCCGAGGAGTTTTCGAAAAAACTATACATCGGGGCACATTTGGCCTACGGTCTTCAAGATGAAAAATTCAAGTACCAAATCGAAGGCAAATATCGGTTGATTCGAAAGCCAAAACTCATGATTGGCTTCAGGAAGGCCTATGAAGTGGAACAAGTTGGGTTCGAAAATTTCTTGCAGAATGGGACGAGTCTACTTCAAACCGGGTTGCGCCGAGTGCCCTTGACCCAACTCAACTACTATTGGGAGCACAGACTTTCTTTGGAGAGTGATTTGGTGAAAGGTCTTACGGGCGAATATTGGTTCAGGACAAAGGTGTTTGAGCCAGCATCCACGTTCGACTTCGGATTCAAGGATCAAAACGGGGATTTCAAACGGAACTACAACATCGTAGAAGCTGGGTTGGATTTGAGGGTGTCATTCAAGGAGCAATATATCTTGGACGACGATGGGGACAGGGTTTATTTGGGCTCCAAATACCCCATTTTCCACCTCAAGTACATGCATGGCTTCAGTGGCATGCTGCAAGGTGAGTTTGACTACGACCGTGTGGAATTGAACATGCGCAATTTTGCAAGGTTGGGTCGATACGGGTGGCTGCGCTATGATGTCACGGCAGGCCAGATTTTTGGCACATTGCCCTATCCGTCACTTTATGTTTTTCGGGGCAATCAAACCTGGGGATACGACAAGTATGGGTTCAACATGATGAACTATTTTGAGTTTGTAGGCGACCGGTATGCCGCGGTAGCCTTGGAACAACATTTTGAGGGACTTTTTTGGAACATGTTGCCTGTTTTGAGGCATCTGAAGTGGAAGGAGGTTTTGACCGCCCGCCTTGCTTATGGCTC
>Ga0209972_10002093_pt1 | contig 16623 bp, 15 predicted proteins | sample NOAtaG_7_FD_187302 | JGI IMG/M metagenome (GOLD analysis project Ga0209972, IMG submission 187302) | Freshwater lake microbial communities from Lake Erie, under a cyanobacterial bloom - NOAA_Erie_Diel1S_2200h metaG (SPAdes) (version 2) | ecosystem: Environmental > Aquatic > Freshwater > Lake ... | reverse complement strand
CAATTGCCCGACTCCTCATGAAGCAGACTCGGGTTGGGTGCTCATGATTGCATCGGGGTGATCGACGAGCCACGTGTCGAGTGTCAACAACGAGACGGCAGCACGTTCGACCACGACACTCCGTTCGACACCTTGCTGAAAGCGGCCGAGCGCCTGTAGGAGTCGCACGACGCGCACCAGGCGCAACAATGAGGGCAAGGCGTGGAGCTCTGCGTCCGTTAGGCTGATATCGCGTTGGAGTGCACCAAAGAATGCGTTCATGGCCTCTGTGTGATGATCAACATCAAATCCCCCCCATGCCAAGAGGGCTACGGCGATATCGAGGGCGCGGACATCGTGGCGACACAACTCAAAGTCCAACACCGCGCTGATTTTTTGGTCGTTGACCAAGATATTGCGTGGTGTAAAGTCACCATGAATGATTTGTTGCGGTAACGAATCGTACAGCTCCGGGAGTTGTTGTTGGAGCGTGGTGACGATCTCGGTAATCTGTTGAATGGTCGCCGTCTCGAGTGGTGCCGCCCGCAATGCGGCTACTGGATCAATCACATACGGGTGGATGCGCTGGAGTTGGGCATACGATGTCGACGAGTTGGTGGTTGTCTCAACCTGGGCGAGGGCATTGAGGAGTTCAGCGAGGGCGCTCCCTGCCAAGCCTGCTACCGATACCTCGTCCGCATCGGGGTGTTCGCCGGCATACCACGGAGTCAGCGTCATCAACCAGTTGCGATAGCCATCGTCGAGCATGTGCCAGTATTCACCGGCGCGTGTGCGCATCGGTGTGGGCACTGCAAATGATAATGTGCGTTGTGACAATGCACTGAGCACCTGATGGACATACGTGAGCTGTTGCGGTTGCTCGTGGGCAAAAGTACAGAGGACGGCTTTTTGATGATTGTCGGCGGTGATGAGGGCCAAATGATTATTAGAGCTGCCCATCATCGGTTCGATTTGCCAAGGTGTGGGCAAATCCCAAGCTCTGCTGAGTTCGGTAATCTTCATATGCGACTTCTTTCTGACGCAGAGGCGTGCGACGCTGTCTCATGGCGAAGCATTCGTCGGACCAACAACAATACAGGGATAAGCAGTGGGAGTAACACCGCAGGTCGGGCACCTGCCCATAAGAGCGCTCGTAATCCGGCTCGCATTCGGGCTACCTGCCGATGATTCTCATCGGCAACTGGCAATGGCTGACGCCACCAGGTTGGCTGGGCGATGTGTTCATGCCATCCATTAGCAAAAATATGCGCCATCTCGGTAATGTAGATGCGCTTGACACCGCAGGCGGCGACGTGCGCCACATCGCGCAGTAACTCAGCTAAACTCAATGGATGATTCGCATCGTTACCGTCATCAACCGTGCCGATGATGACGGCACTGTACTCGGGCGCATAGGTAGCAATTAACCCTGGCCCATATGGTCGGGCGGCACTGCTACACAGGCGTACTACGGTGTGGTGGGCTGCGAGATTGGGTAACCCGAGGAGTCGGCGCGCCACGGTTGATTGACTGACACGATCGTCGCGCACAAACGGCACTTCGTAGCTTTCGCTCTGATAACCATCAGCGTGTATGCGCGCCATGACTGATTGGTACTGTGTAGTAGCCTCATCAATATGCCAGCGATTGCCAAAGCGTTGAATGAGCGTTTGATAATCGACTTTGGGATCATCACCGAAGCGCACTGTATCGCGGATATCAGGTTCGATATCAATACCAATCGCATCCCAGCGTAATCCTTGGGCTACGCTCCATTGGTGAATGTGCTGGTAACGCTCACTGAACGCTCCCGCATCGTGCATGCGATAATCACGCGCTGAGGCGTGTTCATCGGGCACGATCCAGGCAACAACCGGAATCCGCCGCCGATTCAGCTGTCGTACAATCTCTGCGCGTAGGTCGGATGTATCACGTATTGCCATGCACACGCGCATTTGATGAATACTGAGGTGTGCGTAGACCTCGTCACGCCAAAAATCGGTGAGTGTGTGGCTCGGCATGTTGTATATGTATGTCACAATTGGTTGTTGCGTCATTGTTTTGTCATGTGTTGATATGTATTGTCATCTTATTGTAACACGATGACACTATAATAGCATAACTAAATGAAAATTTTAAGTGGTAAATTTTTTTCATATTACAAATATTTGTAAAAACTGCTCTTTGCGTATCATATGCGTGAAAACCGTGAGTGCGTGCCTTTTGCATGCAGATTTTGGTCAAATTGCGAAACACATTTGCATCTTGGGTTAAAGCGTGCTATAGTTATTGACGTTGTGACTCTGTAGCTCAGTGGATTAGAGCGCTTCCCTGCGGAGGAAGAGGTCGGGCGTTCGAGTCGCCCCAGAGTCGCCAAATGGGCGGCTGACGCCGAAATGCGTCAGCTGCTTTTTTAATCTACGGGAAGGTGACGGAGCGGTTGAACGTGCTCGTCTCGAAAACGAGTAGGGTGCAAGCCCTCGAGAGTTCGAATCTCTCCCTTCCCGCCAATGACAGCACCTCGTACAAACCGCCGCGGTTTGTACGAGGTGTATCTGTATCAAAATTGCGGAGGTGAGGTCATGCCTCAGTCAATTCGACGCCCACGTGCACTCAAACCAGGCGATACTATCGCCGTATTGTCGCCGTCATCCGGTGCCGCACACGCCTACCCGCACATTTATGAGCAGGGGCTCGCCACATTGCGCGGCTGGGGGTTGCGCATCAAAGAATACCCGACGACGCGTATGTCGGGTGATGCGTTGTCACGTCACCCCGAATGGCGTGCCCGCGATGTGAACCATGCCTTTGCCGATCCCGATGTTGCGGCGATTATTGCCAGCATTGGCGGCGATGATTGTATGCGCATACTGCCGTGGCTCGATGAATCCTTGATTGGACGTAACCCCAAAATTCTCCTCGGTTATTCGGATACGACCACGTTGTTATGGTTTGCCCATCTACAGGGGATGATTACGTTCCATGGCCCGAGTGTGATGGCCGGGTTAGCGCAGTCGGCGTATCTGCCAGCGTACTATCGCCAACACTACCACCAGATGCTCTTTTCGCCTTGTGACACGTACACCTACCAACCGGCACTGCAATATAGTGACGGGTATCTAGGGTGGCACGATACAACTCAGCGCAATCGACTCAAGCCATGGCAATATAGTCGTGGCTGGCAGTGGTTACAGGGGCGCGGGCAGGTGCGTGGGCGTCTCGTAGGGGGATGTATCGAGGTACTCGAATTCACCAAAGGGACGCGGTATTGGCCAGCGGCTGATTTTTGGTATCACAAAATGTTGTTTTTGGAGATGTCCGAAGAGCGACCAACGCCAGTGCAGGTTGAGCGCTGGTTGCGTAATTATGGCCTACAGGGGGCATTTGATCGCATCAGCGGATTGATGTTTGGTCGACCACGCGATTATTCGGTGAATGAGCAGATTAATCTTGATGCGACCATCTTGCGGGTTGTCCGCGATGAATTCGGCGCCAAGTCATTGCCGATAATTACCAACTTTGATGTGGGACACACCGAGCCGCAACTTATCGTGCCACTCGGTGTGCTCGCTGAGCTTGATTGTCAGGCTCAAACAGTTACGCTGTGCGAGCCGTGGTTGCGGCCAGCGGACGGTAGCTGAGCAGGACCATGGCAATCGCCAGCGCAATAGTCAACCCTGCAGCCCAAGTGCCGGCTTGGTCGGGGGTAATTGGGTAGGCCAATGCGGGGTAGTGCCCAAAGCCGTAGTCGACATAGACGGACAACGCTAACCAGGCAATTGCGCCAAAGCGCACTGACTTGGGGACATTGATGAGCGCTGGCCAGAGCAACAACCCTTGGCCGGCCATGGCCAAATGAATGATGACGAGGCCGATCTCGAGGGGGAGATACTCGCCCGTGGCGGCCCATTTTGTACCCCAAAAAATCACCGTCCAGATGCCGTATTTGATGCAGGCTAGGCTGGCGAGTGCGGTCAGCCAATCTGGTGCATGGCCTTGGCGGAGCCGGATAAACGTAATCATGCCGTAGAGTGCCGCGAGTGGGCAATCGGGGATAAACAACCAGGCCCACCATGGGGCGGCGGCGAGTTGAGGCCCGTACCAGATGATTGCGCCGATCAAAAATCCACCAAAATCAACCGCCATACACAACCAAAAAATCGCCGGGACGGCATTGACGAGCTGCATCAACTGGCGTAACCAGTACTCGCTAAACTGCCAGAGTCGTGTCATGCAGATGCTCCATTCGAATCATCGGAACGGATGAGGCGAATGGGGACGCCGCCTACAACTGCTCCAGCTGGTACGTCGCAATTCACCAAACTCCCGGCTGCGACGGTGGCACCGTCACCAATGATGACGCCTGGGAGAATTGTGGTGTTGGCGCCAATCATCACGTCGCGCCCAATGACCACGGGGCCACGCCGCCATTCATGCCGCAAAAACTCGTGACACAGGATTGTACTGTGATAACCGATAATCGTATCTTCGCCGACGGTGATGTCTTGAGGGAAGAAGACATCGAACATGACCATTAATCCCACCGATACATGATTGCCAATTTTCGACCCCAAGCGGCGGTATAGCCACCGTTTAAGCCCAAGCCAGGGGGTGTAACGGGCAATCTGAATGATGATGGAGTTGATGGTCACGCGCATCATGCCACCCGTCACCTGTGGGAAGTAGGTCAGACTGTTGTGCGGACCTGGTGACGGGTGGATGCTCAGGCGTTCATGTCGGGCACGTGTCGAGCCGAGCGTCACGAATGCTATCCTTGGGCTTTCTCAGTGATGGTGACCTTCATCAACTCGTCACCCTGACGAATCGATGTGATGACCTCGAGTCCCGAGAGGGCCTGACCAAATACGGTGTGCTTGCCGTCGAGGTGTGCCGTTTGCTCACGCGTATGCACCAAAAAGAACTGGCTGCCGTTGGTGTTGGGGCCAGCGTTGGCCATCGACAAGGCACCAGGACCGTGCTTGAGCGGGTTGCCACGGCATTCGTCCTCAAACTTGTAGCCTGGACCACCACGACCGGTGCCGGTTGGGTCGCCACCCTGCGTGACGAACTGTGGCAACACGCGATGGAAGATGGTGCCGTCGTAGTAGCCGTTGTTGGCCAAGAAGACAAAGCTGTTGACTGTCTTGGGGGCATGCTCTGGGTAGAGCTCAATCACAATCTCACCGCGCGCTGTGCTCATGGTGGCAATATAGTGCTTGGTGACATCGATTTGCATAGCAGGTGGGGTCGGCCATTGTTTTGGGCTGGTCATGATTCATCCTTAAGAACAAGCAGAGCAACGAATACACCCCACCATTATACCAAGTGTCACTCGGGTGTGAGATGTGTTGCACCTATGACGATGAACAGTGGTATGCTAGAGGCGGGTTAGGACAATCTTGGAGGAGTTCAACGATGAGTAATCCGACGCGTGTTGGTGTGATTGGTGCCGGTGCGATTGCCATGTACGGCCATATCCCCGGGATTAAACGGCATCCACAAGGGAGTGTGGTTGCAGTATGCGATACCAACAAAGAACGTGCCGAAGCCTTGGCGACCAGCCAGAGTGTGGCGAAGGTCTACACCGATTGGCGTGAGTTGGTCAAAGATCCCGAAATCGACGCCGTGACCATCGCATTGCCCAACGCCTTGCATGCCGAAGTCGCCATTGCTGCACTCAAAGCGGGCAAACACGTGCTCAGCGAAAAACCGTTGGCCATGACGGTCGCCCAAGGCGAAGAGATGGTTGCAACTGCCCAAAAAGAAGGCCGCGTCTTGGCGGTCAATATGACCAACCGACCCCGTGGCGAATTTCAATATATGAAAGCCAAAATCGCTGAAGGTCGTATCGGCAAAGTCAGCTACGCCACTGGGCGCATGATCCGTCGCGCCGGTATCCCTGGCTTCGGTAGCTGGTTTACTCGCAAAGAACTTGCCGGTGGTGGTGCGTTGCTCGATATCGGCGTGCACATGCTCGATGCCGTGTTGTACATGCTCGGCAATCCCAAAATCTCGGCATTGCGCGGTGAGGTCCAAGCCGTGCATGGTCCACAACGCCGCGGTCTTGGTGGCTGGGGTATCGATCGCGTCATGGATGGCACGTTTGATGTCGATGATTTAGCATCGTTGCACTTGCGTTTGGCCGACGGTGGCTTGGTGACCATTGAGGTTACGTGGGCCATTTATGGCCAAAACGAAGAGCGCGTGCAGATTACCGGCGACCAGGGTGGCTTTGACTTCTTCCCGAACTTGTATGGTACCGACAAGCCATTGCGCTACTACAGTGACGACAATGGTAGTCCAATTGAGACCATCCCGACGTTGCCGACTGTCCCCGAGGGCGCAGGCAATGTGGGCTACAAGCAGTTTATTGAGGCGATTCAAGGCAAAGGCAACGTTGTTGCATCAGGTGCTGAAGGACTAGCGATTTTGCGCTTGCTCGAGGCAACCTATCGATCAGCTGCTGAGAAGCGCGAGATTACCTTGTAAATTGTTGATTGACGACCGCTCCACCTAATTGGTTGGAGCGGTTTTTTCATCAAAATTTTACCTGTTGTTGACAAACTGATACATCCACATACACTATGATAAAAGAGGATATCAACGACATAATGTGCCGTCAATACCGTACCATTGTGTGCGGGTATTGTTGCATAGTGCTCCGGATTAAGGAGTGTGCGTCATGACACGTGGACGACGAGGTACGACACAAAAGGCGATACCGCTGAGTCGACTGATTAATCGTGAACAAAGTTGGGTCGAATTTAATGCACGTGTCCTTGACGAAGCGCTCGATCAGCGGAATCCATTGCTTGAACGCGTCAAGTTTTTGGCGATTGTCAGCACCAACATGGACGAGTTCTTCATGATTCGTGTGGCTGGCCTACGCGAGCAACAACGAGTCGGCGTGCAAACACGCTCTCCTGACGGACTCACCCCCAGTGAACAACTCCAGGCGATTCGCACTGCAGTCACGGCTCAACTCAAGGTGCAGCGTGACTGTTGGGTTGATGATGTGACGCCCAAGTTGCGTGAGCACGGCATTTGGTTGCTTGATTATCAAGAGTTGAATACAACGCAACAAGCGATTATCGATAATTACTTTGTCAATCAAATACAACCCGTCTTAACGCCGTTGGCGTTCGATGCGAGTCATCCGTTCCCATTGATTTCGAATTTGAGTTTAAATTTGGCGGTGGTGCTTGGTGATGATCACGAAGAGCGTTTTGTGCGCGTCAAAGTGCCGGGCGTCTTGCCGCGGTTGGTGCCACTGCCGGTTGAGATGATGCATGTACCAGCCGGGCTTGATGCATCTCAATGTGCCTGCTATGTATGGATTGAACAAATCATTGCTGCAAACCTGCATCGGTTGTTCCCAACTGAGCTGGTCCGTGAGGTGCATGCGTTCCGGGTGACGCGTAACGCCGACTTCGAAATCGAAGAAGACGAGGCCGATGATCTGTTACAAACCATCGAGGAGAATGTGCGTCAACGCCGTTTTGGCGCGGTCGTACGGCTTGCAGTGCAATCCAGCATGCCAAATCGTTTACGGGTATTGTTGCTCCAAAATTTACGTCTTGACGATAACGACTTGTACGAGATTCGCGGCCAACTCGGCTTGTCGGTGATGATGCAATTACTCAAACTCGATCGTCCTGAACTCAAAGATGAACCTGATGCACCGCGCATTCCGGCATCGCTCCGTGAATCGGCCAACCCGGTTGCTTTGTGGGATGTTATCCGGCAACGTGACGTCCTTGTGCACCACCCGTACGACTCGTTTCAACCGATGATTGCCTTCATTGAATCGGCGGCCACCGATCCAGATGTCTTAGCAATCAAGCAGACGTTGTATCGGGTTGGCAGTAACTCGCCGATTGTCAAAGCGTTGATGCGCGCGCGTGAGCTCGATAAACAGGTGACCGTGTTAGTTGAGCTCAAAGCGCGATTTGATGAGGAGAACAACATCACCTGGGCGCGTGCGCTTGAGCGTGCGGGCGTGCATGTGGTGTATGGCGTCCCAAACCTCAAGACGCACGCCAAAATGTGTCTGGTGATTCGCCGTGAGGGTGAGGTGTTGCGCCGATATGCGCACCTCGGTACCGGGAACTACAACGCCAGCACGGCACGCATCTACACCGATCTCGGATTGTTTACCAGTGATCCTGCAATTACGGCAGATGTGGCCGATGTCTTTAACTTTTTGACGGGCTACGCCAAGCACGACCAATTCCGTTCGTTGTTGGTGGCACCGGTTAATTTGCGCAGCCAACTGAATGCGTTGATTCAGCGTGAGATGGACCATGCTTCGGCAGGACGACCCGCCACAATTATTTTTAAGGCAAACTCGTTGGTTGACCCGCAGATGATTGAGCACCTCTATGCGGCATCAAATGCCGGTGTCGAGATTGAACTGATTATCCGTGGGATGTGCGCGTTGCGTCCGGGCGTGCCGGGTATGAGTGCGCGTATTCGCGTGCGCAGTATTATCGGTCGGTATCTTGAGCATAGCCGTATCTATTGGTTTGGCAACGACGGCAATCCTGAGGTGTATATTGGCAGTGCCGATATCATGGAACGCAATCTTGATCGGCGCGTCGAAACGTTGTTCCCCATCAATGATCCTGCGATGCGTACCTGGGTTGGTGACCGCATGCTCGAGGCCTATCTGCGCGATACCGAACGCACGCGTGTGTTGCACAGTGACGGCTCGTGGCATCGGGTGCGCGACCAGGTAGGCGCAAATCACTTTGATGTACAACGCTTTTTTACGGATGAGCTAACTGCGGAGTAGTGCACACATGCCTAGTCTGCGTATCACGCGCATATTGCTGTGGCTGGTGGCTATTGGGGCTACCGTATATCTTATCGAACGACTCGCCGTCGTGACTGCGCTTTTGGCGGGACCAATCGTGATGTTCACGTGTGCGTGGTTAGTTGCGCTGATTATCGAGCCCGTGTTTGTGGCACTGCATACGCTACGTCTCCCACGGATGTGGGCGGTGGTATCGGTTTATCTTTGCTTGGTGGGCATCATCGTGGTGCTCGTGATTGCCGTTATTCCCGTGATAACCACCCAAGTTGATGGATTTGTGCAGAACCTACCCGCTGGTATTGACCAGTTGCGTGATTCATTTGCGACCCTTCACGTGCAGCTTGAGCGCATCGGCATGCAAAGCGATATGCGCAATCAGTTGCGCGTTGAGGCACTCCTTGGCCAACTTGGTAGCCTTGGTCCTACTGCGGTGCAACAATCGTTGGGTGTGGCTGGTGGAATCGCACAGGTGCTGTTTGATATCTTTATCGTGCTGATTTTGAGCTTTTATATGGCACTTGATGGACAGCGAATGTTCCGCAAAATAGTGACGTTGTGTCCTGCCGATTGGCGCGATGAAGTCGAAACGTTTGGCCAAATCATGACGAACACCTTTGGTGGGTTCATGCGCACCCAGATTTTGAGCTCGTTTGTCTACTCCTTGATAAATGCAATCGTGATGCGTTTGTTTGATTTGCCGAGTATCACGCTCGTCACCGTGATTGTCGCCATTGCCTTGATGATACCTGTGGTTGGTGGCATGATTGCACTGATACCGTCGGTGCTGATTATTATGCTCAATCAACCGCAGTCGCTTGTTCCATATCTCATCATCATGCTTGTGGCGCAGCAGGTCTTATTTAATGTGCTCTTGCCGCGCATCATGGGGCGTGCTGTGGGCTTGCACCCGTTGCTTGTGTTTGCCGCACTGCTGATTGGTGGAGCAGTGGCAGGTCCATGGGGCGTGTTATTTGGCATTCCTCTTGCCGGTGTGGCAGCGGCAATTGCGAATTACGTGTATGTCAGGGTACAGCCTGCACGTGCCCAGCAAGAATAAATAGTACACACGCTGTACACGCATTATCCACGAGTTATCCACATATTGTTGTTTTTGTCTTTAGAAAGCCATGAACGCCTAGTTTTGCACATGCGATACACCGTATTTCCACGAGTTATCCACAGGTCATCCCCCGCATACACGAGGAGATAACCTGTGGATAACGTTTGTTTTAGCGCGGGATAAACGATGTATCAGCAGTGAGGCGGCGTACAAACGCAGCCATCAAGCGGGCAGCATTGAGTGCGTCTTCAAGGTCGATCATCTCGTTGGGTGAGTGCATGTAGCGATTAGGAATCGAGATGACAGCGGTCGCCACACCAGACCGGGAGTTATGGATGGCATCGGCATCGGTGGCCGTGCGTGACGGATTGGCTTGGATGCGATAGGGGATTTTGGCCTGTTCCGCGGTCTCGATGAGCATCTCGACGAGGAGTGGGGCATTGGCTGACCCACGGGTGAGCACGGGTCCACCACCGATAGTGATATCGCCTTGCGAGTTGCGGCTGGCATTCGGGTGGTCGGTGGCGAAGGTGACATCGACGGCAATCGCCACGTGTGGCTCAAACGCAAATGCGGCAGTGCGTGCGCCGGCGAAGGTGATTTCCTCTTGGGCGGTGGCCACGGCGGCAACCGATGCCTGTGGCCGATCGGCAGCGAGTAGGCGTAATGCCTCAAGGACCACGAAGGCGCCGATACGATTGTCAACACCGCGACCGATGATACGATTATTGGCCAAAATGAGTGGGTCAGCGTCAATCACGGCTGAGGCGCCGACACGAATCAACGCGTTGGCCTCGTCAAACGACTTGGCGCCAATGTCGATCCACAGATCATCAATGCGTGAGACTTTGGTGCGGTCGTCGGGAGTCATCAAGTGAATTGGTTTTTTGCCGATGACACCACGCACCATGCCATTGCGACCGATAATGCGAATGCGTTGACCAACCAAGACCTGACTGTCCCAACCGCCAATTGGTTGAAAGTAGCAGAAGCCCTTGTCGTCGATATGCGATATCATCAAGCCGATTTCGTCGATGTGTCCGGCAAACAATACGCGTGGGGCTCCGCCATTCAGCACGGCAAATGAGCTCCCAAGTACATCGCCGTAGACATCATCGGCAAATTTTTGGGCCTCGGTCCGCCATACGCGCGCTGCGGCGATTTCGTCACCGGAGGGGCTGGTTGTATTAAGTAAGCGGAGTAACATATCACGGGCGGCGTCGCTCATACCAATTCTCCTTTGTCATGGGTTGCGCGAATATCCACCCGTATTGTGCCATGTTTTGTAGGGTTGTGTGTCGTTAGTGGGGCAAAATCCGTAGCGCCATATTAGTAACGGTGCGTTGCACCAAGCGACTGCCGGCGGCAACCATATCGCCCATGCTCCAAAACGTGCCATCAACAGTCGTCTGTTGCGTGGTAATGGCCTGACGTAGGTGTGCTGGTGAATGACCACGAAACAAGGTGTACCCATAGCCAATCGTGTCAAGGAGGTGTGAATCACTGCCACCAATTGCGGGTAGGTTGAGGGCACGGGCTGCCTGTGCTGCTCGCATATTTGCATAGCGTGGGCGCAGACTGGCATTGAGTGTCTCGATGGCATCAAAGTTCCAAACGCGATGATGTTCGGCTGCATGGGTGAGGAGCCCAAAATGCCCGAGTGAGCGTACCATCCAATCGTAGGGGTGTGCGGCGACGGCCAGCCCACCTTGTTCGTGGACTGCGGCAATCGTATCACGTGCACTCATACCGGGACGAATGCGTTCGTGGATGAAGTAGGCCAGCAAATGTCCCTCGCGGGTTGATATTTCTTCGCCGATGATGACGTGCAGTCCAGTCCCCTCGGCATGTTTTTGGGCTTCGTAGGCACCGTCAATCTGATCGTGATCGGTAATAGCGATGACCCGGATTGTGGTCTGTTGGAGCACATGTTGCACGAGGTGTGCAGGGGTGCTGTGCCCATCACTGTAGGTGGTGTGCAGATGTAGGTCGGCTTTGCTCAGTGGCAGTTTCGTCATGATCGTGCTCCAAATCGATGCAATACGAATACCCACAACTCCGTTGTTGCACGCACACTAAGCGTACTGCGGTCGAGTTAAGGTTGATGCAACGCAGTGTTAAGATTTGGTCAGGTGTATGATGTGCGCAAATTCCGAGTAAGATAGAACCATAGATTGAGAGGAGTTCTCTATGGCATACAGTCAACTACAACACGAGATTTATGCACAACCACAGGTTACCAAGGCGATTCTGGCACAACGACCGGTGATTCGTCAGATTGCCGATGTTATTCAGCAATATCAACCACGTTTCGTGATGATTGCTGCCCGCGGCACATCTGATAACGCAGCCCGCTATGCCCAATATTTGTTGGGGATTGCGCTCGGCTGGCCTGTGGCGCTGGCCACACCGGCACTTGGGACGTTGTATCACGCTAATGTGCGTCTTGAGGGTGCATTAGTGATTGGCATCTCACAATCTGGTCGTTCGCCCGATATCTGCGATGTAGTGCAGCGTGCGCGGGCACAGGGTGCATTGACGCTAGCGATTACGAATAATCCTGAATCACGTTTGGCCCAGACTGCGGCACACCATATCGACATCTGTGCAGGGCCGGAGTTGAGCGTGGCTGCCACCAAGAGTTACACCAATCAACTTACCGCTATTGCGCTATTGGTGGCAGCCTTGACCAATGATGCCACACTAGAGTCAGCGCTCGACGGGTTGCCCGGATTGTTCGATGGTGTTTTGGCGTTGCCGCAAGTCACCATCGATGCAGCCGCACAGGTGTTAGGCAGTGCGCCTGCGGCGATTAGTGTGGGGCGTGGGTTGCAGTATGCGACGGCGTTTGAGGCTGCCCTCAAAATCAAAGAACTGAGCGGGCTGCCAGTCGAGCCGTATTCGTCGGCCGATGTGTTGCATGGGCCTGTGACGATTGTGGAGCAGGGGTTCCCGGTTCTCGTCACAAGCGATACCGGTGCGACGTGTGCAGACATGACGGCGTTGTTGGCGCGCTTCCACCATCAATCTGCCCGGCTATTGGTGGTCAGTAATGCCAGTGACCATCTCGAGCAGGCGACGGTCGCCCTGCCATTGCCAGCCTGTGATCAACGCGTGGCACCCATCGTTGCAATTGCAACCTGGCAACGAGTGGCGCATGCAAGTGCGAGTGCACGTGGACGTGACCCGGATGCGCCACAGGGTTTGACCAAAATCACTGAGACGCGGTAAATAAATACCCCCCGGTCATCATGATGATGCCGGGGGGATTTAAACAACCAACGAGAACTAGTTGATGGTCAAGGTGCCCTTCATACCGCCGCCGTAGTGGCCGGGGTAGGTGCAGATGAACGTGTAGGTGCCGGCCTCAGCGGTGAACTCAATGGTCTCGCTGGCGCCTGGTGCCAACATGGCGGTGTTGGCCAAGATGTTGGCCTTGTCAGCTGGGATGTAACCAGCGGCATCACCGGCCTCAGCAGCGGCCTCGTCAACAGCAAGTGCAACGTCATCGCCACCCTTGATGATTACGACGTTGTGGCTCTGTGCGGCTGACGTGTTGTTGAAGGTCAAGGTCACCTTACCGGCTGGAGCGCTCAAGCTGGCGCTGTTATAAGCCAAGTTCTCACCATCTGGGGTTACGGTCAATGCACCGTTGCTGGCGCCGCCGCTCTCACCACCACAGGCTGCGACCACGAATGCAGCCACGGCCAACAAGGCCACTGCCCACTTGCGAACTGAGATCTTCATGCGATCTGACTCCTCGTTACGATTTGACTATCTGTAGATAACACACACCTGTGTCATGACAGCATGTGTATATTATCACAATGATATCGCTTGTCAACAAATTCACAATAATAATTTGATGAAAAAACGAATGAGTTGTTTATGAGAGTGGTTGAAATGCCAGAATATCAATGCGTGGGCGCCAAATCTCGACCCAGTCGCCCGTGCTGAGGTGATCCGTGCCGAGGCGTTGTCGCAGTTGTGGTGCGGTAGCGTGTGTGCGCACTCCAACGCTCCCCATACCGATATCAATCACGAATTCGCAGTAAAGCGATTGATACGGGAGTGGCGTATCAGGAACCTCCCATGTTGCTACATGGCTGACACGCCCGTAGACACGCGGTGCACCCGGGATACCATCGGCAGTTGCCTGTAGCCCTTGGCGTGGTGGATTGGTTTGCAAACGAAACTGACACAGCAACAGGACGAGCAGCGCATTTCCGCGTAACCCGACATGATGCTCATTGACTTGGTGATGGCGATCGACGACCGGTAAGTGATAGGCTTGGTGCGTCCCTTCGGCGAGCGATAACCCGAGGATGGGCAAGTACCGGCGCCCATCGTTGTGTACCTCGCCCGGGGTGAATGAGGCAAAATGACACGGAAGATGCAGATGATCCGCAGCAGAAAAAATCATGACGTGTTACCCCTTGGGGTTTATCGATTCACGGAGGGTCGCCAAAAATGCCGATGGCTGGTATGGGCTAACAATCAAAATTGGCGCCAGGTGTCGTGCCACGGCAATTGTGCTATCACGGTCGGTAACCATGCAAAACAGCCGGCCGTAGCGTGCCGATACAAACGACCCTTGATAGCCAAACAACCCTGCGTTGACTGCTCGTGCACTCCGTTGCAAGTCGCTCGCGACATTCAGGATTGTTACCGCCTCGATGGTGCGATACGGCACACGAATCGCCCGCCACCAACGGCGTTTAATGATGAGTTGGTCAGCATGAATCTCGAGTGATAGGGGCATTCCCGCCCACGACCACCAGACGAATACGAGAAAGATTGCGGCCACTATGCCACTGATGATGGCGCCATAATAGGCGATAGGCGAGCTGAGGAGCCCACTCAATGCCAAAAACAGTCCCGGTAATGTCAGCACGCCACCGACAAATATAAAGCCTTGCGTAATGCGCTGCGCATAGGTGTCTATTGGTGCACAATCAAAGATTTGAGGCGTTGTCACGCGCTTTCCTTTGGTCAAAGAGTCATTGATGCGTATCATACCATAGCCGTGGATTGCTTGACCATCATACCGCCAAAGGGCTATACTAGGAGATATGTTTTTATGCTGTTATTGGGGAAGAACATGTCGGCTTTTTGTGTAATTGTGACGACACAGGCTACTCCTGATGAGCGCACGCTCTACCTGCTTGGTGGGACTCTCACGGCAGCCGCCATGCCGACGCTGATTCAGCACCTTTTGTGTGACCCTATTACCCAATCGGCTGAATGGTACGATCTACACCAACCAGCGCTTGACCAACTCGGTGGCGCTTGTGTTGAAATCGCCTATCGCCCCGGTGTCACCGATAACGAAGCTGAGAGCATCCTTGTGGGTGCCCACCATTTGGGTGTCACTAACCTGACGCATGTGCGCACGCTTCGTCGCTATTACGTGACTCCCGGCGATACCACAAATCGCCATAATGATCTCATCCAAATTAAACAACAGTTTGCGCCAGTTGATACGGCGCGGCGGCACGCGTTTTATATGCAGCTACTCGAGGTGCCGAGCGAACGCCCGAGTCATGTCGCCGTCGTAGCGCTTCGTCAACTCGACGATGCTGGATTGGTTCAGCTGAGCAAAGATGGTCTGCTGGCACTTGATCTCGACGAGATGCGCACAATTCAGGCCTACTACAACGCACTTGGGCGCGATCCAAGTGATGGTGAGCTGGAGACGATTGCACAGACGTGGAGTGAGCACTGTTCTCACAAAACCTTCAAGGGCAAAGTGACATACAAAGGAGCCCCGCACCAATTGTCGCCAGAGCGCCACACTTTACATCCCGCCTTGGTCGGGTTGGGTAGTGCCGCTGAAATTGATAGTTTGATTCGCCATTACCTGATGCGTGTAACCCAAGTTACGGCTCCGCATTTGACGCATTTGCCATTGATTTCGGCATTCGTGGATAACGCCGGCATTGTGGCCTTTGATGATGAATACGAGCTTTCATTTAAAGTCGAGACGCATAATCATCCATCAGCACTTGAGCCGTTTGGTGGCGCTAACACGGGTATGGGTGGTGTATTGCGTGATGTGCTTGGTGTCTCCGCCAAACCGATTGCGGCCACGGATGTCTTTTGTTTTGGGCCACGAGACAGCGATATTAGCCGATTTGCCGGTAATGTGTTGCCACCCGCACAAGTTGCTACCGGTGTCGTTGCCGGTGTACAAGATTACGGCAACAAAATCGGCGTCCCGATTGTCAACGGCGCAATCTACTACGATCCCGGTTATGTGGCTAATCCATTGGTGTTTTGTGGTACCGTCGGTCTAGCGCCGCGCAACACGCACCCACGCAATGTGCAAGCGGGTGATGCGATTGTGGTGCTTGGTGGGCGTACGGGGCGCGATGGCATTCATGGTGCCACGTTCTCATCGATTGAACTCACGCATACGACAGCCCAAGAGGCGGGTAGTGCGGTGCAAATTGGCGACCCCATCACCGAAAAGAAACTGATTGATGTGGTCATCAAAGCCCGTGATGCCAAGTTATATAGTGCAATCACCGATTGTGGTGCTGGTGGTCTTTCGTCGGCTATCGGCGAGATGGGCGAAAAAGTCGGTGCGCGTGTTGAACTTTTGACGGTTCCACTCAAGTACCCCGGTCTTCAGCCGTGGGAGATTTGGCTCTCCGAGGCGCAGGAGCGCATCGTGATGGCTGTACCACCAGCTAACCTCGACGCATTATTGACCATGTGTGCGGCAGAGGAGGTCGAGGCAACGGCCGTTGGTACGTTCGATGGGAGC
>Ga0209972_10002089_pt1 | contig 16637 bp, 15 predicted proteins | sample NOAtaG_7_FD_187302 | JGI IMG/M metagenome (GOLD analysis project Ga0209972, IMG submission 187302) | Freshwater lake microbial communities from Lake Erie, under a cyanobacterial bloom - NOAA_Erie_Diel1S_2200h metaG (SPAdes) (version 2) | ecosystem: Environmental > Aquatic > Freshwater > Lake ... | reverse complement strand
GATCGAGCTCGTCGAGCGCGAGAAGATCGACCGCAAGAGCTTCGTGTTCGCGATCGGCGGCGGCGCCATGCTCGACGCCGTCGGCCTTGGCGCCGCCACCGCGCACCGCGGCGTGCGGCTCGTGCGCCTGCCGACCACGACGCTCGCGCAGGACGACGCCGCGATGGGCGTCAAGAACGGCGTCAACCGCTTCGGCAAGAAGAACTTCGTCGGCGCGTTCGCGGTGCCATACGCGGTCGTGTGCGACGAGTCGATGCTGTCGACGCTGCCAGCGGCCGCGTTCCGCGCGGGTTTCAGCGAGGCGGTGAAGATCGCGCTTCTGAAGGACCCGGCGTTCTTCGCGGAGATCGAGCGTGCGGCGGCGGCGATCGCGGCATGCGACCTCGATGCGGCGAGCCCCGTCATCCGCCGGTCGGCCGAACTCCACCTCGCGCACATCGTCGACGGCGGCGACCCGTTCGAGGCAAACGAGGCGCGCCCGCTCGATTTCGGGCACTGGGCAGCGCACCGGCTCGAGTCGATGAGCGCGCACGCGCTGTCGCACGGCGACGCGGTCGCGCTCGGGCTCCTGCTCGACTGCCGCTACTCGAACCTCAAGGGCTGGCTGTCCAACGTCGATTTCTCGCGCATCCGCGGGTTGATCGAGGCACTCGGCCTCCCGATGCGCCATGCGCTCTTCGCAGACACCGGGCGCCTCCTCAGCGGCCTCGAGGAGTTCCGCGAGCACCTCGGCGGGCAGCTCACCGTCACGATGCTGCGCGGCATCGGCCACGGCTTCGAGGTGCACGAGCTCGACGCCGACCTCGTCCGCCGCGCGGCGGGCGAGATGGCGTAAGCGGGTCAGCCTCCGGACGGACGCCCCGATCGACCCTCCAGCGCTTCGACATCCGCGAGGTCTTTCATTCGACCCGACGCGCGCTTGTTGGCGATCAGTGCCTCGCACGAGATGAGAGGCACCTTCATGCCCGCAATCTCCCCGATCGACGGGTTCATTGAAGCTGCCGCCCAATCAAGACCGTCGACCTTCGTGAGGATGTCGATTCGCTGTGGCGCGAATCCGAGCTGGACGACGGGGCCTTCCGACTCAAAGTCCGACGGTTCACCCCGAGCGCGCCAAAGCCGAAGCGCGCGAAGGCCTCGACGACCTTCGCCGCGTTCTCTGGGTTCACTCGGACAAGGACATCGATGTCACCCGTGAACCGGGGACATCCATGGTGCGCAAGCGCATAGCCGCCGACGACGAGAAACTCAGTCTTCGTGCCGATCAAGCACGCGAGCCACTCTTTGAAGTCTTGGGAAAGCTCCGTCAGGGGGGATTCCGTAGTACTCGCGGCGCAATCGCTCGACCTCCGCAATCCGCTGCTCCGCCGGCTGCGAGAGCCAGTAGGCCAGAATGCGTGCCGCCCCCGAGTCGTCGTGCAGATTGGTGATTCGGACGGTCCGTTCAACCATGCGGAGATTCTACCATGCCCGCATGTCAGCCACGCCTCCCCCGCTTTCGAAGCGCGCCGTCGTCGACCGCTACTTCCTCGAGCATCGCGCCAAGGTGCTCGACATCGCCGCGTTTCTCGACCGGTTCGATCGCGCGCAGGGTGACGGCACCGACGACTACCGCGTGACGGCGCTGCGCGAATGCTGCGCGGTCCTGCTCGACGGCAAGCCCGACCGCGCGCGTCGCGTGCTCGAGCTCCTGAGCGACCATTCGGCGGAACCGATCGCGAAAGCGCCGATGAAGGGCGCGACTGGCGCGATTGAACTTCAGAAGAAGGGAGCCATCTGATGTACATCGACCCCCATGTCCACATGGTCTCCCGCACCACCGACGACTACCAGCGCATGGCGCTTGCCGGCTGCGTCGCGGTCACCGAGCCCGCGTTCTGGGCCGGCTACGACCGCAGCTCGCCCGCAGGCTTCTTCGACTACTTCCGCCAGCTCACCGACTTCGAGCCGAAGCGCGCCGCGCAGTACGGGATCCGCCACCACACCTGGCTCTGCATCAACCCGAAGGAAGCCGAAGACCCGGTGTTCGCGAAGGAAGTGATCTCGCTCATCCCGCAGTTCCTGAAGTGCGAGACGGTGCTCGGCATCGGCGAGATCGGCCTCAACAAGAACTCGCGCAACGAGCTCGAGATCCTCGACGCGCATCTCGCGCTCGCCGCGGAGCACGACCTCCTCGTTCTCGTCCACACGCCGCACCTCGAGGACAAGCTCAAGGGCACTCGGCTCATCATGGACGCGATCAAGAACCACTCGAAGCTCGACCCCGGCCGCGTGCTCATCGACCATATCGAGGAACACACCGTGCGCCCCGTGCTCGAGCGCGGCTTCTGGGCGGGCATGACGCTCTATCCCGACACGAAGTGCACGCCGCAGCGCGCGGTCGACATCTTCGAGATGCACGGCACCGAGCGCTTGTGGATCAACTCGGCCGGCGACTGGGGAAACAGCGACCCGCTCGCGGTGCCGAAGGCGCAGATCGAGATGAAGGCGCGCGGCCACACGCTCGACAGCGTCCGGAAGGTCAGCTTCGACAACCCGCTCAAGTTCCTGTCGCAATCGGGAAGGTTCCGAATCGCATGAAGAAGCGCCCGCTCATCGGCATCACCGCGGATCTCGTCGGCGACTACGCGCGCAACCGCCGCACCTACATCGACATGGTCGCGGCCGCCGGCGGCGTTCCCGTCCTCATGCCGACGAACGCCGCGCTTCGCGAGCACATGCTCGACCGCGTCGACGGCGTCGTGATCACGGGCGGCGACGACATCGATGTCTCGAAGTTCGGGATCGCCCTGCACCCGAAGGCCGAGTGCATGGCGGCCGAGCGCCAGGAGGCCGAGTTCGCGCTGCTCCGCGCGCTCGACGCGCGCCCTGACAAGGCCGTGCTCGGCATCTGCCTCGGCATGCAGTTGATGGGCTTTCACCGTGGAAACCCGCTCATCCAGCATCTCGGCGACGTGCTGCCCGACGCCGACCGCCACCGCAACGACGCCGTCCACCCGGTCGAGGCCGAGCGCGGGTCGCTCCTCAAGTCGGGCGCCGTGCGCTCCTGGCACCACCAGGCCATCTCCGAGGCGAAGGGCTTCGACATCATCGCGCGCTCGGACGACGGGGTGATCGAGGGCATCGTCGACCCGAAGCGCCGCTTCTATCTCGGCGTTCAGTGGCATCCCGAGCGGACAGAGGCAACCGAGACCGGCCTCGGCGTCGTACGGACGCTTGTTGAGCATGCACGCTGACGCGTCCCAGCCGTTGAAACTCGAGTGTCCGCGCTGCGGCCACGCGATCGCACCCGCACCAGCCAAGGAGCTGGCGAGCGCTCCCGCAGCCGTCACCTGCCCCGAATGCGGGCTCCGCTCGGACCTGCGCCTTCTCGCGGAGCACGCCGCGCTGCCACGCTGGTTCATGGAGTCTCGCACCAGCGATCGCGGCGCATCGCGCCGGTTCATCTCGACCTTCGTGCGGGCGCTGTGGCCGCTTGGCTTCTGGCGCGCGCTGCGCATGGATCACCGCTTCTCGCCGCGCGCCATCGCGGGGTTTCTCGTCGGAATCCTGCTCGCGATCCACCTCTGCATCGCCGCCGCGACGACGAGCGCCGTCCTTGCGGAGGCGCGCGTGGTGCCAGTGCTCGGCCCGCGCAGCACCGGCTTCCTGCCGCCATCAAGCCGGCCCGCCGAACTGCTCGTCGTCGACCTCGCGCTTGCGGCCGTGTTTCCCTATTGCCCCGCGCGTGGCGGCGACGTGATGCTCGCGGCGGCGCAGGGAAGCCCGGACCGCACCATCGATGCCGGCACGCTCTCTCGGTTCACCGCAGGCGTCGCGCGCGTCACCGTCGTCCGGCTTCCGATCGGACTGCCTGAGGTTCCGATGCGCGCAGGCGCAAGCGGCGCGTACACAGGGCCGGCAAGCGCCGCGTCCGGCCCCGCGAACATCATCTATCCGTCGGAAGACCTGCTCGAGATTCTCCGCGGCCTCGCCATCACCACCGCGATCGCTGCGTCCCCGATCGCGCTCGTCCTGCTGCTCCTCCTGCTTCCTGCGTCGTTCCGCCGCCTGCGCATCCGTCGCACGCATCTCATGCGCGCAGCCGCATACGCGCTCGCGTGGATTCCCGTGGCGCTCGCGCTGGTGACCATGCAGCTTGTCGTCGGCTATGCAGAGGCCGCCGCCGGACAGAGCATGGCGGCGACGTCGCCGCTGCGCATGGCGCTCGTGATGATGCTGCCGGTCGGGACGCTCGCCTTCTCGATCCTCTGGATGTTCGCATTCACCAAGCGCTATCTGCAGCTGCCGCGGGCGGGACTCGTCACGGCGCTGCTCCACGTGATGGTCGGGCTCGGGATCACGGTCTTCGTCATCGTCACGCTTCCACTTCAATGAGCGGGCGCGGCGCCTTGCCGCAAACTCACTCGCCGTCCTTTGCATGCTCGCGAGAAAGATGCGCGCGCAGCGCATCGCCGCCGAAGTTGTTCGCCGGATCGCTCCAGACGCAGTGGACGTGCGAGGCGTCCGCATTCGTCGAGCCGTACTCGATCGTGAAGCACGGCGTCGCGAGGCGGTAGTAGTGCGGCTTGCGGAGATCGTCCTCGCCGACGAACGCAAACGCCAGTTCACCCGCGTGCTTCGAGCGCCACTCGCGCAGCTGCGCGTTCGCGACCCCCTCCTCGAGCAGCCCCGCGTGCACCGCGAGCAACTTGTCGACGAGCGCCTTCTGCGCGTCGGTCATCGACGCGCGCGGAACACCCTGCATCTCCGGCGCCTTCGCGTCCGCACCGACCGCCCACAGCACATCGGCGGGCGTGCCGTCCATGATGCGCGCAGCCTTGCGCTGGGCATCGTCGAGCGAGCGCACGAGCTCGAACGCCGCATCGACCGCTGCGCCGAGCGGACGCTTGCCCTTGTCGTCGCCACGCGCGATCTCCGCGGGAAACGAACCCGTGAACATCGGCGTCACCGTCACCGCGTCGCCCACGCACGCGGCATGCAGCACGAAATGATGTCCTTCGATCTCGAACGCCCACGCGGCGTCCGACGGCGCGCCGAAGAAGTGGACCGCATAGAGGTCGTCGCCGTAGGTCGGCGGCGCGATGCCTGCCGCCTTCTCGTCGGCGCCGTTGATCGCCTCGGCCACGCGGATCAGGCGCCACTGCTCGCGGCCGGACGCCGAGAGACACGCATCGACGAGCCGAAGCGTCGCGGCGCGCGTGTCGGCATCCATGTCGCGCAGGAGCAGTCCTTCGCGCTCCCCGCGGGCGAAGTGCCACTTCGTGCGCGCCGGGTGGCCGAGCGGCCGCATCGCCTTTCCGCGCTCCACGTCCGAGAGCGACCGCACGAACATCTCGGCGGCCGAACGCCGGGCGGCCGCGGCTTTCGGCGGCTCCGCCGCGATCGCCGCAACTCCGGCGGCGCACGTGACGATGGAAAGACCGGCGGCGAACGCGGTTGCCATGCGCATGGCTCCAATCGTCGCAGGAATCCTGTCACAATGGAAGCGTGACCGCGCCCCGCGCCCAGCTTGCCTACTGCACGAACGTCCATCCGGGCGAGACGCTCGCGCGCATGCGCTCGATGCTCGAGCAGCACGCGACGCGCGTGCGCGAACTCGTCGCGCCTCGCGGGGAACTCGGCCTCGGCCTCTGGCTCTCGGCGCAGGCGGTGCGCGAGGTGCTGTCCGAACCCGACGGAATCGCGCGTCTCCGCGACTGGCTCGCCGAGCGGCACTTCGCGGTCCGCACGCTGAACGGCTTCCCCTACGGCGACTTCCACCACGAGACCGTGAAGACGCGCGTCTACCACCCGCACTGGGCCGACCCGAACCGCTCGCTCTACACGCTCGACCTCGCGAAGGTGCTGGTCGGACTCGTTGCGCCGGGCACGCGCACGGCGTCGATCTCGACGGTGCCGATCGGCTGGCGCAGCGACTTCACGAACGAAGGCTGCGGCGCAAGCGTCGGGCTCGCGACGGCGCAGCTCGAGTGGATCGCGGAGAAGCTCGCAGAGCTCGAGGAGGCGAGCGGCGTGCGCGTGACGGTCGACCTCGAGCCGGAGCCTGGATGCCTCCTCGACCGCGCCGAGCACGTGGTGTCGCTCTTCGACCAGTGCTTCAACTCGGACGAGACGCGCCGTCACCTCGGCGTCTGCCACGACATCTGCCACAGCGCCGTGATGTTCGAGGAACAGGACGACGCGCTGGCGCTCTACGCCCGGCACCACATCCGAGTCGGCAAGGTGCAGGTCAGCGCCGCGCTTTCCTGCCACGGCGCGCCGAAGGAACTCAACGAACTCGCGCAGTTCGCCGAGAACCGCTACCTCCACCAGACCTGCGTGCTCGCGGGCTCGGGCGAGGTCCGCTTCTTCAGCGACCTCGACATCGCGCTCGACGCCATGCCCGACGGCTTCTGGCGCACGCACTTCCACGTGCCCGTCCATCTCGACGCGATCGGCCGCCTCGGCACCACCGCGAAGGAGATCCCGAGCGCGCTCGTCATGGCGTCGCACGCCGATCCGCCGTGCTTCGAGGTCGAGACGTACGCCTGGACCGTGCTGCCGCCGCATCTGCGCGAGCGCGATCTCGCCGCGGGCATCGCGAAGGAACTCGCGTGGACGCGCGCAGCGCTGGTCGACGCGGGCTTCGACGTCGACATGGAGAGCGGGCGATGAGCACGCTCCGCGCGTGGCTCGAGATCATGCGCATCTCGAATGCGCCGACGGTGCTTTCGAACGGCATTGCGGGCGGAGTTTTGGGAGCGCTTGCCTTCGATCGCTCGGCCGAGATCGCTGCGCTCGACGTGCGCTGGCTCGCGGTGCTCTCGCCGCTTGCCTGCTACCTCGGCGGCATGGTCCTCAACGACGCCTTCGACGCCGCGATCGACGCACGCGAGCGACCGGCGCGACCGATCCCGAGCGGACGCATCTCGCGCGGCGCCGCCTTTGCAGCCGGCGCGGCGCTGCTCCTCGCGGGGGTCGGCATCGCGGCCGCGACGGGGCCGAGCCCGGCGATCGCCTGCGCGGTGCTGCTGGCGCTTGCGGTCGTCGCCTACAACGCGATCCACGCGCTCACAGCCGCCTCGATCGTGCTGCTCGCCGCGTGCCGCGCGCTGGCGGCGCTCGTTCCCATGTGCGTGTTCGCCGGCGACTGGCAGGCGATCGCGCCGAGCGGCGCGCTGCTGCATCCGGCGTTGCTGGCCGCGTGGACGCTGCTCCTTTCGTTCCTTGCGCGCAGCGAGGCGGTGTCGCCGCCAGCGGGCCTCGCGTCGTGCCCGTCCTGCGGGCACCTCATCAAGCCAGACGCAGCGCGGTGCAGCGAGTGCGGCAAGACGCCGAATCCAGCGATCGCGCAGACGCGCATGACGCGCAACGAGCATCTCGGCCTTGGGCTCTGCGTCGCGACATTTACAAGCATGGGCGCTGCATGCATGGCGCTGCTGCCGCAGCCGTCGGCCAGCATGGCGCGCGCGACGAGCCTGGGCTGCGGCGCGGTCGTGCTCGCGTTCGTGTTCGCACCATTCCTCGCGATTGCGGCAAGACGCGTGCGCGAGAGGCGCCTGGCGATGCCTCGCTACATCGGGATGCTGATCGCGACGCTCGCCGTGATCGACACGATCGCGCTGACAGCGGTCGGCAGCGCGCTCGGCGTCGCGTGCGCCGCGTGCGCGGCGGCCACGCTGCTCTTCCAGCGTCGCATCGCAGGAAGCTGACGCCCGCGCGCGACGCGGGGAAAATCTTCCTGCAAAACATGCAGAGATTCGCGGAGCGCACAACGACATGGCCATGATGCGGAGGTCGCGCGGCCACGTGCCTTGCGCGGATCCACCCGCTCCCCGGCGCAGCCCGGGGAACACCATGCCGGGCGCAGCCCGGGGAACACCATCTCGGGCGTAGCCCGGGGAACACCATGCCGGGCGCAGCCCGGGGAAAGATCGACCCATGGCGGTACGCATGTTCGCTGGCTTTCTCACATCGCCAGGACGAAGCCTCGTCCTCCTGACAGCCTGCACCGCGCTCGGTGGCGCCGGCTCCACAGCCCTGACCGGATGTCAGTCGCTCTCGCCGATCGTCGATGTCGCGGTGCGCGCCTGCATCCAGCTCATCTCCGAGCTCCTCAATGCGCCCCTCTCGGAACTGCCGCCCGGGTTCGTGCCGTGCAGCGGACCGGTCGAGTGGCGGATCGGCGACTCCGTGATGACCGTCTGCATGTACTGCAGCAAGACCAATCCGGGCACGGTCTACATCCAGTCGGATTGCGAAGGCCCGTACTACCCGATGCGCGTCCGTCCCGCAGAGCCCACGCTCGACGAAGAGGACCGTCTGCCCGGACCCACCAAGCTGAACTGCAAGGACCAGCTGCTGGTGCGAACTCAATCGACCTACGACGCGTGGCGCGAGCGCGTCAGCCTGTCGTTCAAGTCGCCGAATGCGCGGCTCCTGCCGGGAACGGGGCGCTACGACACCATTCAAGTGACGATCGACGGCGCCGCTGTCAAGACAGGCCGCGAGTTCGCCGTCGGTTTCGGCGCGCACATCGAGCTCTCCGGCAGCGTCGACGAGGTCGCGCACTATGCGATGCACGCGGGCGTCGACTCGATCGCATTCGAGGACGACGGCAAGAAATACGACGTCTTCGTGAACCCGGAGATCTCAGCGATGATGGTCTTCTGCAACGGCGTCTGCATCGACAAGCGCTTCTTGTTCACGCCATCGGAGGAGTGATGCGGCGCAGCACCTCGGAGGCGCGTGATGCGCCGACGCACCAGCGACCACCGTGACAGCCACGATGGCCACGATGGCCACGACGGCCTCGATGGCCTCGACCACCACGACGGCGTCGACCACCACGGCGGCCACCGCCAGCGGGCTTCCGCAGCCGTGGCGAAGTCTCGGTCGAAGACGGACGTCCAGGCGATTGGTCGCCCTGCGCGTGGTTCAGGAACCCGCGCAGGGCGGCCCGCGCCGTACCATCCGGACGTGCCCCGCCCCGTCTGCCTGCTCAATGTCGTCGCGCTTTCTCCGAACCTGATCGGAGACCGGACGCCGCGCATCCGCGAGTTCGCCCGGCGCGTCGGCGGCGTGCGCACCCTGGTGCCGCCGCTTCCGGCGGTGACGTGCACGTCGCAGTCGACCATGCTCACCGGACTCGCGCCCAGCGGGCACGGCATCGTCGGCAACGGCTGGCACGACCGCGCGCTCGGCGAGGTGCAGTTCTGGAAGCAGTCGAACCGCCTTGTCCAGGCCGAGAAGATCTGGGAGACGGCGCGGCGCATCGATCCTTCGTTCACGTGCGCCAACATCTGCTGGTGGTACGCCATGCACGCGTCGACCGACGCGATGCTGACGCCCCGCCCCGTCTACAAGGCCGATGGACGCAAGATCCCGGACTGCCTCTCGACGCCCGCAGGCTTGCGCGACGAACTTCAGGCGAAGTTCGGCCAGTTCCCGCTGTTCCGCTTCTGGGGCCCGATGGCCGGCATCGAGTCGTCCGACTGGATCGCGCTTGCCGCGATGCACGTGATCGAGTCGCAGCGGCCGTCGCTGTCGCTCGTCTACCTCCCGCATCTCGACTATGCGCTCCAGAAGCTCGGCCCGGGGCACCCGTCGATCCAGCAGGAACTGCGGGAGGTCGACCGCGTGGTCGGGGGACTCCTCGACAGGCTCGAGCGGCTCGGCGTGGCGCCGGTGATCGTCAGCGAGTACGGCATCGTGCCCGTGCGCGATGCGATCTGGCTGAACCGCGCCCTGCGCGACGCGGGCTATCTCGCCGTGCGCATGGAGGACGGGCGCGAGATCCTCGACCTCGAGCACTCGCGCGCGTTCGCGGTCGCCGATCACCAGGTCGCGCATGTCTCGGTGCGGGATCCAGCCGATGTCGCGGCGGTCGAGCGGATCCTCGCGAGGATCGAAGGCGTGGAGCGCACGCTGTCGGGCGATGCCCGGCGCGCGGCCGGGCTCGACCATGCGCGCGCGGGAGACATCGTCTGCGTCAGCGCCGCCGACCGTTGGTTCGCCTACGGCTGGTGGATGGACGATGCGAAGGCGCCCGACTACGCGCGCACCGTCGACATCCACCGCAAGCCCGGCTACGACCCGTGCGAGCTGTTCTACGATCCGAAGCTGGCCTGGCCCGCAGGCCGCGCGATGGCGAAGCTCGCCTTGCGCAAGCTCGGCTTCCGCACGCTGCTCGACGTGATCCCTCTCGATGCGTCGCTCGTGCGCGGCTCGCACGGGCGCGCGTCGCAGGCGCCGGGCTTCGACCCCGTCCTCATCGGCGAGCTTCCCGATCCCTTCCTCGAGCAGTCGCTGCCGATGGGCTGCGTGCGCGATGCGGTCTTGGCCGCCACGCTCGGCGCGTCGCACGCGAACGCGGTCGCCAGCGAGTGGTCGCACGAGACGCGCGCCCTGCGCACTGGAGCGCGTCGCTGATGCGCGCGCTCTGGGCGGCCATCGCGATCCTGGCGGCGGCCGGCCTGTGGTTCGTGCTCTCCGAGCCAGCGCCGACGGGCACGCGACGTGTCGAAGTCGCGGACACCGCTGCAGACCCAGCAGACGTCGGCGGCGCACGTGCGGCCGCGTCGGTCACGGGTCCTGCGTCAGACCCCGCATCAACGACTGCTTCCGCGCCTTCACGTGCGTCGCCGCCAAAGAGCGCCACTGCCCCCGCGGATGCACAGCCCCCGTCGCTCGGCGACACGCTGCTCGCGGGGCTTGGCGTTCCCGCCGCGGCCACATCTCCGTCCTCGTCTCCGTCCTCTTCTCCGTCCTCTTCTCCGTCCTCGTCTCCGTCCTCGTCTCCGTCCTCGTCTCCGTCCTCGTCTCCATCCTCGTCTCCGTCTGCACCCAAGCCCGCAACCCGGCCACCCGTCGCATCCGACAGCCGCTCGCCCGAGGAGGTCACGCGACGCATCGATGCACGCACCCTCGAGCTCGATGGCCGCTTCCGTGTGATTGGCAACGGCGGTCCGGCCGACCCCTACCGGGTGTCGTGGGAACTGCTCACCTCGGCGGAGCCGTTCATCGATCCGGTCCAAGAGGCGTTGACGACGCCGCCGTGGGTGCGCGCGGTCAACGGCACCTACATCGAGATCTCCGCCTACTACTCGACCGCGGTGCGCGTGTCGACGACGCGCAACGTGCTGCTGACGTTCAACCGCTGGGACGGCTGCTGCATCGGCCTGCCGCCCACGCCCTTCGACGCCATCGACACCACGCTGGCGAAGCCCCTCGACATGCAGGGGCTCCACCTCTTCCGCTACGGCACGTTCCGGGGCCGGCTGGTGGTCGAGCCATTCACCGTCGGCGGATATCTCCTCGGGCTCTATCGCCTCGAGGATGCGTCGTTCGTGTCGCAGTGAGCGGAACGACGAGCAGGCGGTGCATCCGCGATGCACCGCCTGCAAGCTCACCAAGATTCGTCGTGCAAGCCACGAGGGCTCGCGCTTCATGGCCCTGCGACCCTTTGTCGCCCGGTTCGTCGGCCGTGCTTGCCCCGGCAGTCGCTCGTTCAGAACTCGAACGAGAGACGCGCCTGCACGGCATGCGTCAGCACGCTCTCGCTCTCGACTTCGGCAATGCCCACGAGCAGTGGATCGCTGAACGACGCGGTGCCGAAGCTCGCGCCTCCGACCGCCATCAGGCGGTACTCGACGCCCAGCTCAACCGCATGGGTCAGTTGCCACGAGAGGCCGATCTTCGCCTGCCCGCCGAACTCCCAGCTGTCGCCATCGACCGTCGCCGTCACTCCGGGCACGCCGGCGGCCGAAATCGAGTCGATGTCGGCGGACACGTTGATGATTCCGACGCCCGCGCCGAGCTTCAGGCTGAGCCCTCCGGCCGCGCCGGGCGTCTCCGGCTTGGTCAGCGGGATGTCGAACATCGCATTCACCAGGACGGGGATCTGCGTGAAGTCGCCGTCGCCGCCCTCGATCGCGGCCGAGATTCCAAGATCGGTCGTGAACTCGCCCGCCGAGAATCCATCAAAGCCGTTGCGGTAGTAGCCGCTCTCGAGCTCAACCGCGAACATGTCGCTGAAGCGGTATCCCACGTTGATGTTCCAGGCCAAACCCGCGCTCGTGTCGGCTTTCACACCTGCGACGCCGAATTCAAGAGAGCCGGGCGTCGGCGCGTAGTCCTTGATCTTCACCGACGACAGGAACGCGACGCCGATGTCCGTTCCGATGTAGAGGCCGCTCTCGCCGAGAGGCCCGGGCGCGGCCGATTCGTCCGCCCGGACGGTCCCCGCGACCGAGGCCGCCGCCACCAACGCCATTCCGCCCACCGCGCAGCTCGTGACGCTGCTCCGCTGCCATGCGAACCTATGCATTCGATTCTCCTGTTGACGAAATCCACCCAATGACACAACAACCCGAGAGTCGCTCCGCCTTTGCGGAGCTCTTCGGAGCGATGCGACCGCCCCTGATCACCGCCTGTGCGGGGCTGCCAAGGGGAAAGCGAAGGAATCGCGCGCGCGGACCATCCACTCGGCGCGATTTTGGATTTTGCAGACCGAAAGTCCGCCCGGCGCCCACGTCGGAGGACCGCCGGGACGGCACAATGCCGACATGGAAGAGACTTTGGAATCGAGCGGGGCGAATGGGCATGGGCAGTCGCATGGGCAGTCCCACGAGCCGTCCCACGAGCCGTCCCACGAGCCGTCCCACGAGCCGTCCCATGTGCCTCCGCCGTCGCCGCCATCCTGTGGCAACATCGAACAGGCTCACGATCATCTGCGTTCGGTCGATCCGAGCCTCTACGAGGAACTGCGCGTCATCGCCGCACGCGCGCTGCGAGGCGAGTCGCGGCGGGTGACGCCCGGCACCACCTCGCTTGTCCACGAGATCTGGCTCCGCCTCGCGCGCAGCGACCGGAATCCCGTGAACGACCAGCAGCATCTGCTGGCACTTGCCTCGCTTGTGGCGCGGCGCGCCCTCGTGGACGACGCGCGTACGCGCAAGGCCGATCGCAGGGGCGGCGGCACGCTGCGACCGAGGGAACTGCCCGAGGAGATCGAGGCCTCGACCACGGAACCGAGCACGCTGATCGCACTCGACGAGTTGCTCACCCGGCTGGCCAAGCGCCACCCGCGGCAGGCGAAGGCGCTCGAGATGCGCATCTTCGGCGGAATCTCCCCGGAGCACATCGGATTGGCCCTCGACATCTCGGCGACCCAGGCGAAGCGCGACGTCGCGTTCGCGCGTGCATGGCTCGCGGCGCACGAGGACACGGGTGATCCTCCTGCTTCGGATCGGAAGAGCGACCAATGACCACAGGACGCGATGAACCACAGCCCATCGGCGGCAACCGGACCGCGGTCGTCTTCGAGGAACTCCTCGGTCTTGCCGACGACGCACGCGCTGCGCGCATCGCGGCCATCGCCAGCACGGACCGCACGCTTGCGGACCTGCTCGCAAGACTGGTGGATTCAGCCGCGCGATTGAACACGCCGACGCAGGTGCTCACCGACATCGCCTCGGGAGTCCATGCGCGGGAGCCGATCGAAACGCGCGAGGGCGACGTCCTTGGCGACTTCACCTTGGTCCGGCGCATCGGCGCGGGCGGCATGGGCGAGGTCTGGATCGCAGAGCAGAACAGCCCGGCTCGGAGGGTGGCGCTCAAGATCATCGACACGCGCATGCGACGGCTGTCGCTTCTCGCGAGCGCTCGAGAACGCGAGGCCCTCGCGGCGATCCGGCACCCTGCCATCGCAACCATCTATGCGGCCGGCGAGTCCGGTGGCGCCGCGTGGATCGCGATGGAGCTCGTCGACGAGGCGCGCGACCTCGTCTCCGCAGCCCGCGAACTCCGGCTCGCGGCGCGCATCGCGTTGATCGCCGACATCGCCGACGCCGTGGCGCATGCGCATGCAGCCGGATTCATCCACCGCGATCTCAAGCCCTCGAACGTGCTCGTCGGCCGCGACGGAAAGCCGAAGGTCATCGACTTCGGCATTGCATCAAGCGGCAGCGAGGCCTCCGATCCGCTCGCTCGCCTCGGTACCCCCGCATACCTCGCGCCCGAGGCGCTTGGTCCGCCGGACGGCGCACCGGGGCTCGGCGTCGGAATCGTCGACGCCCGCGCCGACGTCCGCGCGCTCGGCATCCTGCTGCATCAATGCGTGCATGGCGAGTTGCCTCGGGCGCTGACCGACGGCACGCCATCCGAGATCCTGACGCGGCTCGCGACCGTGCGCTTCGAGCCGCCCGCCGACGCGCCGCGCGAGACCCGCGGAGACCTTGCCGCGATCATTCGGCGGGCGACCGCCGTCGATCCCCGCGATCGCTACCGAACGGTGGCCGCGCTGGCCGACGACCTGCGCGCATTCCTCGCCCGGAGGCCGGTCGTGGCGGCGCCGCGCGGCGCAATCGCGCGCGCATGGCTCGCGATGCGCCGGCATCCGCTCGTCGCCGGCGCGGTCACCGCCTCGGCAGTCGCTCTCATCGCCGCGACCCTGGCGGGCCTCTGGTCCGCGCATCGCGCGCGGCAGGCGACGGACCAGGCGAACGCACTTGCCGATGACATCAGCGGCATCTTCGGGACCTTCATCGACGTCGTGCTGCCGCGCGGGCTGCCGCCCGACTACGCGCGGACGAAGACGATCGAGGACTACATGCGCGACAGGGTCGCGGCGCTCGAGTCGCTGGCGGCGAGCACGCTCGCACCGGATGGGCTCCGGAGCATCGAGGAGACAGCAAGCGTGCTGCAGTTCGCCTGCATCGCCTTCGGCATGCCGCAGGAAGCGCGTCGTTGCGCCATCGCACGCCAGTTCGCGGCGGCCCGGCTCGAGGATCCCCGGGGAGGCGTGCCGCTTGGCCGCCACTACGACGACGCGCTCGCTCGACTTGCGATCGACCCCAGCGATCCGGCCGCGCTCGCAGCCATCGAGACGATCGTGCCCCAGATGGTCGCGCAGCATGATCTCGTGAGCTCGACGGCGCTGTTCCGCGTCGCGTCGGTCGACCATCTCGGCAGCATCGTTCTCTCGACCGAGGTCGCGGAAAGCATCCTGCGCGCCAACCCGCGCGATCAGGAGCTCGTCATCACCGCGGCAAGCCGCATCTATCTCGCCACGCTCAACCGGCTCGGCCGGCCTGATTCTGTCGACGCGGACGTCGAGCGCTCCCTCGCACGGGCCAACGAACTCGTGCGCGGCCTGATCGAGAGCGACGACCGCGCGCTGCGCCTGCGGGCTGCGGACGTGGCTCGATCCGTCGACTTCCAGTTCGCACGCATTCTCGCCGTGGTGCACGCGCCATCGATCATTCCCGCGTTCGTGGAATGCGCGCGCCTCGGTGCGCCTCCTGGCCGACTCGGGGCGATGGAGACGATCGGACTTCGGCTCCTCCGCGCGGGCCACGTGGATGCGTGGAGCGCAGTGCTCGCGGAGATCGACCGCCGGGACCTCGCGCTCAGTCCAGCTGCGGCCCTGCCTGTCGAGCGCGCGCGCGCGGAGCTCGTGCTCCTCAAGTCGACCGACACGACCACGGAGGGACGTGAACGCGCCATCGGAGAGGCGCGACGCATTCTCGCGGCCGTCGGCGCGCTGCCGATCAGCCACACCGTGGGCGAGATCTACGACCAACTCGCGGTCTTCGAGAGGCACAGCCACCTCGCGACCGAGACAGGCGACATCGACGCGGTCCTGCGCGACATCGAGCGCGTCAAGTCCCTCGCGGTCGCGGCACGCTCGCGCGGCGACGAGTGGGCTGCAAGCCGGTACGACGACTGCGCAGGCCAGCTGGCCGACATGCTCGAGGTGGGAAACTGGGAGACCAAGTGAGGCGCACTCAGCCTCCCCCACCGCGCACCGCTACGCTGTGTGCATGCTGCGCATCGGGCCGGTCCAACTCGCCTCGAACGTGATCCTGGCGCCGATCGCGGGACACACCGACCTCGCGTTCCGCCTGCTCTGCCGGGAACAAGGCGGCGTCGGCATCGCCTACACCGATCTCCTGAACGCGCGCGCGGTTCTCAAGGAGACGACGCGCACGCTCGACCTCGCGAAGACCAGCGACGCCGACCGCCCCTGCGGCATGCAGCTCTACGGCAACTCCGAGGATCCGCTGCCCGAAGCCGCATGCTGGGCGGTCGATCACGGGGCGCAGGTCGTCGACATCAACATGGGCTGCCCCGTCGACAAGGTCGCGAAGAAGAACGGCGGCAGCCTCCTCCTGCGCGACTGCGGCAACACCACGTTGCTCGCCTCGCGCATCGTGCGCGCCGTCGAGCGGCACTCGGGCGGACGCGTGCCCGTGACGGCGAAGATGCGCCTCGGCTGGGACCCCGAGCACATGGTGGCGCCGATCCTCGCGCGGCAGCTCGCCGACGTCGGCATCGCGGCGGTCACGGTGCACGGCCGCTACACGGTGCAGTTCTTCTCGGGCAAGGCCGACTGGCATGCGATCCGGCAGGTCGTCGAGGCCGTTCCGCAGATTCCCGTCATCGGAAACGGCGACGTCACCGAGCCGGAGCACGCGCACGCACTCATCGAGACCAGCGGCTGCGCGGGCGTCATGATCGCGCGCGGCGCGATGCGCACGCCGTGGATCTTCCGCCGCGCCCATGCGCTCCTCGCCACGGGAACCGTCGGACCCGAGCCGCTTCTCGCCGAGAAGGTGGACGTCATCCTCCGCCATCTCGCCCTCTCGATTCTC
>Ga0209972_10002087_pt1 | contig 16638 bp, 11 predicted proteins | sample NOAtaG_7_FD_187302 | JGI IMG/M metagenome (GOLD analysis project Ga0209972, IMG submission 187302) | Freshwater lake microbial communities from Lake Erie, under a cyanobacterial bloom - NOAA_Erie_Diel1S_2200h metaG (SPAdes) (version 2) | ecosystem: Environmental > Aquatic > Freshwater > Lake ... | reverse complement strand
CGGGGGTGAGGGGTGAAGACCCCCTGGAAGCTGGTTGTGCTGAGCCACGGACGAACGCGGATGAGGGATGTTTTTGAGCCACGGATGAACACGGATTTTCACGGATGAACCGCAGGGGTTCGTGGGTGTTCTCTCCTTTCTACTTTCTCTGATCTGCTTTCTATGGCATGGATGCCATGCCCCCCTCACCCCCGACCCCTCTCCCCCGTTCCGGGGGCGAGGGGAGGATTTGGTGTTTTTGAGTTGCATTAAAAAACACGCATGGCACCCCTCGCCCCTGGAAGGGGAGAGGGGTCGGGGGTGAGGGGTATAAGTACCCGCCCATGAACCCCCTTCCCGTAGCTCGGGCTTTCCAGCCCGAGATCTGCCCCGCAAACCCCAAAATTCTGCGGTTCACATCCCGCCACACAGTGTCTGCTGAGAACCCACACCACTCTCAACAGGCACCACCTCATGTCCGACTCGCTCCCCGAACTCCTTGAACGCATCGAATCCTTCCGCTTCGATCCTCCTGGCTGTTCGCTCACCTTCGCCGATCGACTGGCACGCGAAAACGGCTGGTCCAGCGGGCATGCCGACCGAGTCGTCAGGGAATACCTGCGATTCTGTGTGCTTGCCGTCCGCTGCGATCACCCGGTCACTCCCAGTGTGGATGTCGATCAGGCCTGGCACCTGCATCTGACCTACACCAGATCCTACTGGGATCACTTCTGCAAAACCGTGCTGCAGCAGCCACTGCACCACGATCCCACCACCGGCGGACCGTCAGAGGGGCGAAAGTTCCGCGACTGGTACGCTCGCACGCTGCACAGTTATTACAGGCTGTTCCATGAGCACCCTCCCGCCGATATCTGGCCGTCGCCCGAGCTGCGTTTTGCCGATGCCGCCGAACTGCGCTGGATTAACACTCGCAGATTCTGGCTGATCAGAAAGCCACCGCACTGCACTGTCTGGATTGGAGCCATGGTGGTGGCCGCCCTCCCCGGATGGGACAATTTGCGGAATGCACTGCTAAACTGGCTGCCGCACGGCCTGCACGCAGGCATGGCACCAGCGCTGCTGGCGTTACAGGCCGTGGTCTGCTTCGCCATGCTGCTGCTGTGCCCGATCCGCGATTACTGGAAGAAACAGTCAACCTCGCCACAGCCGCTGCCGTCCGGTGAACCCACCGCTGAAGAACTGGCAGTGCTGGCAGGCGGTCGAAACAGACTGCTCTGGCTGGCCGTCGTCCGGCTGCGCGCTCTCGGACTGATCACCGTCGACAAACCCGGACTGTTTCGTCCCGCCAGGCTGGTCCCCTGCAGCGAAGAACCGACGGAACCTCCCAGGCTCACACCACTGGACACTGCAGTCCTGACCGGCATCAGACACCAGCTGGCACTGCCGGCCCTGTCCCGCTGGGCCCAGTCATACCACGATCGCATCCTCCGTCGCCTGCAGTACCATAAATTTGTCAGTGAAAGCCTTATAACCAGCCCCGGTATTCTGGCACTGCAGTTATGCGTCCCGCTCCTGACCTTTCTCGCCAGCTTGCCCACCCTCGTAAACACCGCCTGCTTCCCGCACAGTGTCTGGCTGACAGTGGGCACCATCATACTGAGCCTGATGACCGGCGTACAGACGTCACGCATCACCTCATACGGCCGCCATGTCCTGCTCTCCAAACGCATCGAAACGCTGCCCGAGGAATCCGATGAGACGCAGCAGATGACAGCCGTCACCCCACCATTACCGCAGCTCTCCAGCGCAGCCGCTGTGCATGGGTACGCAGCCGTCGCCGCACTGCAGGAATTCGATGAAGTGCGAGCACTTTTGCAAAAGAGCTTCCCTGCCCGTCAGCAGCCAGCAGCCGACAGCAGCTCAGATGGTGGCGGAGGCTGCGGCACAACCGGCGGTTGCTCAGGTTGTGGCGGCTGTGGCGGCTGTGGTGGATGCGGTGGATGCGGCGGCTGATGGTCGCGATTCCTCAGGGGGTGCGAAGGGAGCCTCGAATAGTTTTTTCGCCACGGATAAACACTGATTGTCACGAATAAACTGCAGGCTAAGACAGCTCTGTTTTTGTACTGTGAAGCACACATGGCACCCATCGCCCCTGGCAGGGGAGAGGGGACGGGGGTGAGGGGCGTAACACTCCCTCGCTCCAAACCTTCAGGCATGCGGCAGCCTGCACAGCACAGCTCCTCAACTCAGCGTACTCTGTGCCTCGATGCTGATAATAAAACTCCACACGGAAGCATCGATGCGGCAGAGCCCGCTTGCAGGCCCCTTCGCACACTCAACCGCAGCACCCCTATTGGGGCTTCGTTTCGATGCCCGGCGCTTTCAGTTCAGCCGCCAGAAACGCGACCGCTCGCTGGATCGCCTGCTGATTCATAGCCGCCTGAATATGACCGGCACCCTCAATTCGATAAACCTCAGATCGCACCCCCGCACCACGCAGTGCCGTGTGACAGGTCATGCTCCAGATCAGCGGAACCAGCTTGTCATCCGTCCCGTTGAAAAAGAAAAATGGCGGATCCTTTTCGTCCACAAAGGCCGTCGGCGAAGCCGCTTCAAATTTCTCAGGCACCGCCTTCTGATCACCACCCATCCAGTACTCAGCCCACTTGCCGCCATCCGGCATCAGCCGAAACTCAGTCGGTGCACCGCCGGCGACGACGGCCTGCAGACGAGTATCCAGTTTTTCAGGATCCTCATCAGCCGCTTTCCCGGTCGTCCCCAGCAAAGCCGCCAGATGACCGCCCGCAGAATACCCAATCGCACCCAGTCGCGCGGCGTCCACCCGATACTCTGCCGCATTCCGACGCACCCACCGCACCGCCGTACGACAGTCATCGATCTGCGCGGGAAATTTGTGATCCGGAGCCAGTCGGTAGTCAATCGCAAAACACGCCATGCCGCGTTTCGCCAGCGAATCGGCATAACCCCGCAGCTGCTTGCGATTACCCGATCGCCATGCCCCACCGTGAATCACAATCACCGCCGGAACAGGACCCTCCAGCTCCGGCAGGAAAACATCCAGCAGCAGCTCGCGATCACCCACCCGGCCATACACCACGTCCTCCCGCAGCCGCACCGAAAACTCAGGCGACTCCGAGATCACAGCAGTCGGCTCTCCCGGCTTCTCGTCACCACAAACTACACCCACAAACGTCAGCAGACTCAGACTTGCCATCAGCAAACAAAGACGACTCATCACTGCCGCTCCCCAACCCAATCAGCCTGCGTTAAAGAACTTTGCCCGCCACGTCGCGCTTCAAAACTGTTCAGCACTGCCTCAGACTACCATCTGCGGAATCACCGGGAAACCCAGTCGCCCAGTCCGGCCGCCAAAAACATCGGCGACCGACCGGCAATGCCAAGTGCACATGCACACAAGTTCGCAGCTCTGCAGCACAAGCCGCGTGCCAGCGGTCCTCGCGAAAACCAACTGCTTCGCCGCTGTCACCGGGGCAGGGAGGGGCAGGGCAGAGCAGGGGGGACCGATTGACTTACCGCGAGCAAATCGATGATATTCGCCCTGCCGTTTTCTCGGTCCGGTTTCTGCAGACTGCTGTCTCGATGGCGAGGCTGACGACGCGGGTTTTCCGGCTGCTGCGGTGTGTCGCTCTGTCAGCTGGCTGCAGCGTTATTGCTGCGGCTCAGCAGGGTGCAAGTCAGCCCAAAGAGGTGACTCAGGGACAGTGGAAAAAAGTCATGGGAACCAAACCCTGGACAGGCCAGAAATACGCGCAGGAAGGCGATGACTACCCGGCTGTGTACGTCAACTGGCACGACGCTGTGGCGTTCTGCAAAATGCTCAGTGCCCACGAAGGGAAGACCTGCAGGCTGCCGACGGAAGCCGAGTGGGAAGACGCCTGTCGCGGCGGCACGAACACGGCCTTCGGTTTTGGCGATGATGCGTACGACATGCACGGCAACGTTTTCGAATGGTGCAGCGACTGGTACGGCAATTACCCATCCACTCCGCTTACGGATCCGCGCGGGCCGGACTCCGGGTCTTTTCGCGTGTGGCGTGGCGGCTCCTGGCGCGGCGTACCGAGCTTCGTTCGTTGTGCGAACCGCGACCTCAACGCTCCGGAAAACCGCTTCAACAGCAACGGATTTCGTTTGGTGTTGCAGTAGTCTGTCTGGCCGAATCCTGCCTCTGCGTTTCGGACGCTGGCTGCTCTGAGCCTCTGGGACTTTGGTCCTCTGTAACTCTGATGCGATTCCTGCGTTCTCACGACTGAGCACCAGGCCCCGATCAGCATACCGATCCGGTTTACGACGCGGATCTCATCAGCAGAGTCCCCCCCGGGCTCCCCAAAAAGAAAGACCTGCAGCTGATAGCTGCAGGTCTTTAAGGGTCTTAACGCCGAACCAGTTTTTCCCGGCTGAAACTGATTAACCCGGCCAGGACTCGAACCTGGAAAAGCAGAACCAAAATCTGCTGTGTTACCATTACACCACCGGGTTACGAAATCACGGTCAGCATCGTCAGTCGTTTCGCAGACGCATGCCAACTTCCTTCAGCTTCTCGCGAATCTCGTTCAGAGATGTTACACCAAAGTTGCGACTGGCAAGCAGTTCGTCCGGAGTCCTTTGGCAGAGCTGTCCAACCGTCTGAATGTTCAGGCGAGACATGCACTTGCGGGACCGCACGGACAGGTTCAGATCCGTCACCAGCTTGTTCATCATCGCCTGCTCTTCAGGAGACAGACTCTGATCAACAATGTGCTCGCGCGAATGAATCTTGTGCAGATTCTGGCCGATCCGCAGTCCATGAGCCTGCAACAGCTCACGAATCTCCATCAGCGACGTTTCGCCAAAGTTCTTGCCAGCCAGCAGCTCCTGCTCACTGACCTCGGTCAGATCACCCAGCGAGATGATGTTCATGGCCTGCAGACAGTTGCGGCTGCGAACAGACAGTTCGAAGTCCGTGACCGGACGTCCCAGCAGCTGCTTCATGCGAGCTTCCTGCTTCGCATGGTCTTCGTCGTAGTACATCCCCTGAGTCGCCTCGATGTCCTTCAGGTACAGCTCGGCAAACTGATTGTTCGGGTCATACTCACGCACACGACGGAAACAGAACGCCGCCGCCTGATAGTTCTCGCGGTCCTCGTACAACAAACCCAGATTCAGCAGCGCCCCGATGTAGAACGGCGGGCGCGACAGAGATCGCTCGTACAGCCGAACCGCCTCTTCGTCGTTGCCCCGCAGAGCATTCTCGGCTGCCAGCCAGAACAGAGCCCGCGAATGATGCGGATCCATGTCCACAGCACGCTCGAAATACTCGACCGCAGTCAGCGAATCACCACGGTCCGCCCAGATGCAGCCCATCTGGAAGGAATACTCAGCACGGCTGGCCGCAGATGCCGCCACACTGCGCAACAGCTTCTCTGCCTCATCCACACGACCGGCCGCACGGATCGCTCCAGCCCGACGCAACGCACAACCCACCGGGTCAACACCGAGGCGGGAAGCCGCTTCAAATCGGACCGCCGCTTCGTCCGGTCGACCCAGGGAGGTCAGACACTGGCCGTGAGCAAACAAGGCCACTCCGTCCGAACTGACCGCCGCCAGCAGACGATCAGCCTGCGACTGACGCGACAGCACATAAGCGCCAACTCCCGCTCGCGCTAATACAGACTCTCGCTTCTCGCCCGCTTCCACGCGGCGAGTCAGGTCGCCAACGACCTGACGAATCTCCGTCAACTGCGATGTCCCCGCCGCATACTCAAGTTGCTGCAGCTGGTCCAGGGTCAGCAGATTGTCGGATTCGAAAAACTCTTTAATGTTCAAAGGACTGGCTGAGGGCACTTCGTTTGCTTCCTGTGAAACACAAATTCGCGCAATGACGAACGGCATGCACCAAACCGCAATCTGCCAATTCTAACAACCCGGACTCCCGGGAACAAGTCTGGGGATTTTTCGAGAATTCCGGCAGACCGTAAACCTCACCCCTTCGGCCCCAAACCACTCGTCTCTGCAGAATTTTCCCCCAAAACACCAAAATCCCCCCAAACCCCGACTCAACACCACACACCGGCTGCCATCAACCTGCCCCAAAAAACGACAGAAATGTCTTCTTTTGTACCCGCCAGAACCGCGGTGCATGGCCCCGCAAAACTGCACGCACACTCAGCTTTTCACCCCTTTTCCCCACACAACATTCCCGCCACATGCCGATTTTCACTGACTGACGATTGCGATTTTCCCAATGCCCACCGTAGACTGATACGCTCAATCCTCTACAGGTTCCCCGCCACCAACGCCGAATCCGCCCACCCCCAACCCGTCGGGCAGACCGGCTCAACCCACCCACAGGACAACTTCCCATGCTGGTGATTCCAGGAAATTACGGCAAAGACACCTGCGACGGTTACTCCCGCCGCGCCGTTCTCCGCGTCGGCAGCTCCGCCATCGCCGGACTCAGCGCTGCCACTCTTCTGGAAAAAGCGGCCGGTGCGGCCGAAATCAGCGACGAAGAAGCCCGCTACGGGGGCAAGGGATTTGGCGCCGCGAAAAGCGTCATCATGCTCTATCTCCAGGGCGGCCCCAGCCACCTCGACCTGTGGGACCCCAAAACCAATGTCCCCGACAACGTCCGCTCCGTCTTTAAAAACATCGACACCAAACTGCCCGGTATCCAGTTCACCGAACTGATGCCGAAACTGGCGCAGCAGATCGATCGCGCCACGCTCATTCGCTCTGTCAGCTACACCCCCGTGGGACTCTTCAACCACACCGCTGCCATCTATCAGATGCTGACCGGCTACACCGCCGATAACGTCAGCCCCTCCGGACAGCTCGAACCACCCAGCCCCAAGGACTTCCCGAACTTCGGCTGCAACATCGTACGGCTGAAACCACTGGCTGCTCCCATGCTGCCGTTTGTGATGATGCCGCGACCGCTGCAGGAAAGCAACGTCATTGGCAAAGCCGGCACGGCCGGGTTTCTGGGTCGCGCCTTCGACCCTTATTACCTGTACCCATCCGGCGATGACATGGACATGGCCAAGATGGAACGCGTCCGCGTCGATGACCTGACTCTCCGTCAGGATGTCCCGCTCGACCGCCTCCAGCGCCGTGCATCACTCCGCGATACCATCACCGCCGGCATGAAAAGCATGGACAAGGCCGTTCAGCAGTACGCCCTGAACGAGTACTACGAAAAGGCACTCGGACTGGTCCTCTCAGGCAAAGCTCGCGAAGCGTTCAACCTGTCCTCCGAATCCGCTGAACTTCGCGAAAAGTACGGCAACAACACGTTCGGCCAAAGCTGCCTGCTGGCTCGCCGACTGGTCGAAGCCGGAACTCGCGTCGTCGAAGTCAACTGGCCCAAAGTTGCCAACAGCGACAACCACTCATGGGACGTTCACACCGGGCTCAGCGATCGCATGAAACGCCAGTCCGCTCCCATGCTTGATGCCGCACTCTCCGCACTCCTCGAAGACCTCGACCAGCGCGGACTGCTCCAGGAAACCCTCGTTGTCGCCGTCGGCGAATTCGGACGCAGCCCCAAACGCGGCGTCAGCACCTCCGGCAACAGCAACAGCGACGACGGTCGCGACCACTGGCCCTATTGCTATACCGGACTCATCGCCGGCGGCGGTACCAAACGCGGTTATGTGCACGGCAAGTCCGACGAAACCGGCTCCGCACCCGTTGAAAACCCCGTGCACCCCGGCGAACTGCTGGCCAGCATCTACCACGCAGTTGGCCTGTACCCCCGCCGCACCGTTTACAATCACCTCAATCAGCCCCGCGAAATGGTCAAGAACGATGCCGTCATGGAATTCTTTGCCTGACCGCTGGCTGACCTGTCCGTGACCACACATGCCGGTGCCATGGGCTAAACCCCATGGCACCTTTCCTTTCCGTACTGCATCAGAACCAGCCACACGGGCCCCCATCGAACCAACCGCATGACCGCTGATTTCACCGCCAACAAACCCGTTCGCTTCGGACTGGTGGGCTACGGAGCCTGGGGCTCGCACCACGCCCGCGCCATCGCGGAAACTCCCGGTGCGGAACTGGTGATGATCGCCGCCAATTCCGCGCAGTCCCAGGCCGCCGCTGCCTCCGCGCACCCACACATCCCCGTCACCGGCGACTACAAACAGTTGATCGCCAACCCCGACATCGATGTTGTGGACATCGTCGTGCCCACCCATCTGCACACCGAAATCGCCTGTGCCGCACTGCAGCACAATCATCACGTCCTGCTCGAAAAACCCATGGCAGCCAGTGAAGCCGACTGCCACCGTATTCTCGCTGCCGCTGATGCCTCAAAAAAACTGCTCGCCATCGGTTTCGAACTGCGCATGTCCAGGCTGTGGGGTCGAGTCCACCAGCTGATTCAGGAAGGCGCTGTCGGTACGCCCCAGTACTGCCTCATCGAACTCTTCCGCAGACCCTATCGACAGGGCTCCGCCGGCTGGCGTTACGACCGCAGCCGCGTCGGCAACTGGATCCTCGAAGAACCCATCCACTTCTTTGATCTCGCCTGCTGGTATCTTAGCCAGCTCGGGGAACCCACTGCCGTTCAGGCACGCTCCAATTCACGCGATCCCGGCCGACCGCTGCTGACAGACAACTTCACCGCAATCCTGGATTTTCCCGGCGGAGCCTGGTCCGTCATCAGCCAGACACTCGCAGCATTCGAACACCATCAGACAGTCAAAATCACCGGCACCGCAGGATCCCTGTGGGCGTCGTGGAGCGGCATCATGGATCGCACCACCACCCCCCAGTTCTTTCTCAAACAGGGGTCAGCCGCTACCGGTGAATCGTGGCTGGTCGACTGCGGTGGTCCGGCCGGAGAAATCTTCGAACTGCAGCAGCAAATCGCCCGCATGTGCGATGCCGTTCGCGGCGAACAACCGCTGCACGCCGACGGCCGTGACGGACTGAAAGCCGTCCGGCTGTGCCTTGCCGCCGAACAGGCCGCACTCACACCCGGACAGTCACAACCCCTCGCTGCACCACACTAATCCCCGACCATCAGCACGGAAGTCCTGCTCATGAGCTTCAGCACGGAACGTTGGTATCACGGCATCACCCGGTATCAGTGGACCGTGCTCACCATCGCCTCGCTCGGATGGGTCTTCGATGCCTTTGAAGGCCAGCTGTACAACATCACTCGCGCCGACATGCTGCCGCAACTGCTGCACGTCGCACCTGATGCCCCCCTGATCCGACTGTGGGGCGAACGGCTGCTGGGAGTTTTTCTGCTGGGCGGGACTCTGGGCGGCTGGCTGTTCAGCTCACTGGCCGATCGCTGGGGACGACGCCCGGTGATGGCCCTGACCATCCTGTTCTATTCGCTGTTCTCCGGATTGACCGCTTTTGCCACCAGCATCGAACAGGTCGGGGCACTGCGGTTTCTGGTGGCCATGGGCGTGGGCGGCGAATGGGCCGTCGGAGCGGCTCTGGTTTCTGACGTCTTCCCAGCCCGCGCTCGGGCTCAGGCCGGAGGCATCTTTCATGCCACCAGTGTTGCCGGGTTGTGGCTGGCCGCAGCTGCCGGACTGGCCGTCGGCACCGATTGGCGCACCGCCTATCTGCTGGGAATACTCCCGGCCATCCTCTGCGTCTGGGTCCGCACAGGACTGCAGGAACCGGAAAGCTGGCGCCGCGCTAAACTGGAACACCCCGAACAGGCCGGCAGCTTCCGCGCACTGCTGCAGGACAAACGGTATCGCGGTCGCGCGATTGGCGGAGCAATTCTGGCGATGGTCGGGCTGGCGACATTCTGGGGAGTCGTTGTGGCCGGACAGGACCTCACTGCCGAACTGCTGAAAGGACTGCAGGATCCCGCAGCCACCGCTAAATCCCGCATTGCCTTTGGCTTCGTACAAACCGCCGGCGCCGGAGTCGGTATGCTGTGCTTCGGAACACTCTCGGAAAAACTGGGGCGGCGAGGCACCTTTGCTCTGATGCACCTCATGGCCGCCGTCCTGACTCCCGTCATCTGCTGGGTCCCGTTTCACTACCACAGCTATCCGCTGATGCTGTGCCTGCTGCCACTGTTTGGCTTCTTCGCTCAGGGTATTCATGCCGGCTACGCCATCTATTTCCCTGAGCTGTTCCCCCCGCACCTGCGAGCCACCGGTGCCGGCTTCTGCTTCAACACCGGTCGCATACTCGCCGCACCCATGCTGATCTGGGGCTCCGCCGAACTGAAACTGCGGCTGCCACTGCAGCAGGCTGTCACCCTGCTGGGAGGACTATTCGTGCTGGGACTGCTTGTCCTGCCATGGCTGCCCGAAACCAACACACCTCGAAATTCACAAACAAGCAACCCGGAAAATTAGCACCCTCTGACACTCGCACTCACACCCGTGGGCTTCCGCCCACGGCTCGCCTGGCTGACTACTAATTCTCCCCTCGCCCCCGTGAAACGGGGGAGAGGGGTCGGGGGTGAGGGGGCCATCAACCCCTGAAATCCCTGACAAACACGCGCAACAACGACTGCACAGTGCTCGGGCTGGAAAGCCCGAGCTACAAAGAGGGCCACCAGTGGGCTCCCGGCCCACGGCCCACAAACTAACCCCGCACCGCGGTCGTCAGCGGAGTCACCGGGTTTGCCACCAACCGCCCCTGCAGCTCGTTCAACCGACAGCGCGGCAACCGCGGCAACACAGATTCCGCAAACAGTCGACACTCCTCCGCATGCGGATAACCACTCAGAATGAAGGCCCGCATCCCCATATCCATATAGACGTTCAGCTTCGCCAGCACCTGCTCCGGATCACCCACGATCGCACTGCCGCAGCCGCTGCGAGCCAGTCCGATGCCGGACCACAAACAGGGTTCCAGATACAAGTCACCACCCGCCGCAGCCCGCAGCTCGTCCTGCCGCCGCACTCCCGCACTCTGGCTGTCCTGCGATCGATTCCGGATCTCCTGCCCCCGCGCACGATCCAGTTTCGAAATCAGCCGATCGGCCGCCGCCCGCGCCTCTCGCTCCGTCTCACGCACAATCACATGAATCCGCAATCCAAAATCCACCATCCGACCATGCTCAGCCGCCTGCCGACTCAGACTTTGCATCGTTTCCCGCAGTTGACCTTCCGTCTCAGGCCACATCAGATACACATCACAGTGCTTCGCACACAACGCCTGCGCTGCCGGTGAGATGCCCCCGAAATACAGCAGCGGACCACCATTCTGCTGATACGGCTGAGCCGGCTCGCTGCTCGCCAGGTCAAACTGGTAAAATCGCCCACGCCACTCCAGCGGACCAGTCCGCCCCCACAACGCCTGCAGAATCTGAATCACTTCACTGCTGCGCGCATAACGATCCTCGTTGCTCTCCTTCAGTCCCGGCAGATCCGACGAAATCACATTCAGACACAGTCGCCCCTCAGCCAAATGATCCAGCGTCGCAATCGCTCGCGCCAGCATCGGCGGCCACACTTCGCCCATCCGCAATGCCACCAACTGGCGAATCTGCTGAGTCCGACCGGCCATCGCCGCCGCAAACGTCAGCGCGTCCTGACCGGCGATCCAGCCCGATGGCAGCAAAATGTTGTCATACCCCAGCCTGTCAGCCTGCTGCACAATCTCGCTGCAGTGCCTGAATGAACTGCGCAGTTCACCGTCCGGAACACCCAGATATCGGTAGTCATCGCTGCACAGCGCCGAAAACCAGGCCACCTCGGCCTTCCGCTCAGATGTCCTGATCTGCACTTCACTCATCGTCAATACAACTCCCTTCCGCTCAGCAGGACCGAATCCGCACTCCACCCGCTTCCAGCCCCCGCCGCACCGCCAGCAGCAACTGCTCAGCCTCAGGTGTGTCACTGTGAATACACACCGAATCCGCCTCCACACACAACTCCACTCCACACGCAGATTTCAATCTCCGCTGCTGCACCAGCCTCAGCACACGCTCCGCCACCACTGCCGGATCCCGCAACACTGCCCCTGCGGAACCCCGCGGCAGCAACCGACCCGCAGCATCCACACCACGGTCCCCGAAGGCCTCACGCACCCCGCGCAGCCCGTAAGATTCCGCCAGCTCCGGCAGCAGTGACCCCGCACGACCACACACCGCTGTACCCGGCAGCTCCTCCCGCACGACCTCCAGCAGCAGCTCCGCCAGCTCCCGCCGCTCACACACCGCATGATACAATGCACCATGCGGCTTCACACGGCCCACTGCAATCCCGACGTGTTCAGCCGCCAGCGCAGCCAGTCGCAGCTGAACCGTCAGCGATTCACGCAGTACCCGCCGATCCAGCGACAATTCCACTCGACCAAAACCCGCTCGATCGGGATAGGATGGATGAGCACCAAAGGTGATGTTCTGCTGACGACACTGCCGGGCAATCACCTGCAGCCGCTGCAGATTGCCGGCATGTCCGCCACAGGCCGCATTCACACAGGTCACCAGCGGCAGCAGACGCAGATCCAGCAGCTCGCCCTCTGAACCTTCCTGCTCGCCCAGATCGCAGTTCAGATCGATTCCGGACAGCACGGTTCAGACTCCGTCCAGGGCTGCCGCAAATCGACCCCACAAATCTTCCAGAGGCTCCGTACCCACGCTGATTCGCAGCAGCCAGCGCGAGACCCCCACGGCTTCCACCTCGTCCAGTTCCGTATAATGCGCCAGAATCGTGTATGGACAGCACAGCGTAAAACTGGTCCCCAGATTGGGCCCTTTGCAGACCTGCAGACGATCAAACACACCCGCTGTCCGCTCGGCCGCAGAACGCAGCACGATTGACATCAGGCCACCACGGCCAGTACCCGCCGACGTCGCCACCGGATAATACACGTGCTGCACCGCCGGATGCCGCGACAAACGCTCAGACAATTCAGCCGCATTCCGATTAATCACCTGCACACGCTCAGCCACATCCCGCGAATTCCGCTCCAGCACTTCCGCGTCCGCATCACACAACAACTCTTCAAACTCCGCCTCCACCGCCGCCCGCAGACGATCGGCCGTCGGACGCTGCTGATTCAGTCGCAGCCCACCAGCCAGCACATCACCCTGACCACTGAAGTACTTCGTCAGACTGGTCGCCACCGCATCCGCCCAAGGCAGCGGATTGTCGTTGATCACCGCTGCCAGAGTATCATCCACAATCAGCAGAAATCCGTGCTCGTCCGCCAGTCGACGCAGCGCCGCAAGATCCGGCATCGTCAGCAGAGGATTTGTCGGAGTCTCACAGAACAGCGCACTGATCGACTGACTTTGCAGCAACCCCGCCAGCCGCTCCAGATCCCCCGCATCTCCCCGCGGCAGAAAATGCCACGCCTGCGGATGGAAACGCTGCTGGATCTTCAGAGTATCCACGTAGGGGAAACCAAACTGCACCGTCGGTCGCTGCGGATCCAGCCGACGAATCGCCCGCCACACACACGCAATTGCCGCCATCCCCGACGGAAACAGCCACGCCACGTCTTCCGCACAGCCACCATATCGCGCGAAACGACCACGCACCGCCCGCCGAGACTCAGTCTCCGTCACCGCCGCCACAGATCCCGACAACAAGCTCTCCGCAGCTCGAGAACTGACAATCTCCCCGGCATGCTGCCAGTACTCCTTCAGCCTGCCAAAGTCATCACTCGGCACCCGCACTCCGGTCGCACCGGTGCCCGCCACCGGGATCAGCTCCGTCACCGCCCCGCCACGATTCCGCACGTGCGCCGCAGCACGCTCGGCACAGCGAACAGTCGGAAAAATCAGACCCGCACCCTCAGCACCAAACACCTGCCGACACAACTGCCGCACCAGCGGATGCAGACAGAATCGAGGATACGCGGCACGCAGACGGTCCACCACCTGCGGATCACCCTCCTCGTAACGAATATTGTGTTCCCACAACGGCAGACACGCCGATGCAGCATGCGTCGAATCGGGCATCGGAGCACCCAGTTCGGCAGCCCGCCAGCGCGGCTCAAGCAGCAAATTTCGAGTCTCAGTTCCGGACATGGCTCAGTCAGAATACGGATTCAGTCGCCAGCCACCCATCGGCTGCTCAATCGGGGCAATCGCGGGTGGCAGTGCGAGGCCAACCAGCGGATGCACCCAACGAGCCGCCCCGCGCAGTCGCTCTGACACGTCATCAATCTCAAACGACTCCTGCACGATCGGCTGCGAGGCTGTGGAACGCATCATACCCAATGCCAGCAGACAGGCACGCCGCACCGGGAAACGTTCGGGATTCGGAGAATTCCGGTCCTGAATCCGATCGTGCAGCCGCGCCGCCAGAGCCGGATCCGGATTGTTCTCATACAACAGACCCAGCGCCCACATCGACGCCACTCGACGCTCCAGCACCCCCGGAACACCCTTGTTAAACTGCTTCGCCAGAGTCTCCTCGATCTCCTTTACTCGCATGATCCCAAGATACTCAAACAGAAACGCCTGCTTCATCCCATGCTCTCGCGCACGCTCAGCCGGATCATACAGCCACTTCTCAGCATCCAAAGCTGCCTCCAGCACACCCGTTCGCACCGACACATCAGGAAACAGATGGATCAGCCACGCCGCAGACACCATGACTTCGTTGCGAGGATAATTGAGCAGGGCTACGGCCTGTGCCGAAAATGTCGATGCCCGCAACTGCCCCAGCAGCACCAGTGACTGCTCAATTCCCTGCCAGTCCTGAGATGCCGGCTGCAGCGAACCCGCACACAAACTGATCATCTGCTCCTTCAACGCCGGCTGCTCACCCGCGACCTCGTACAGCATCCCACGCGCCACATTCCGCACCAGCAGATGTTCATCGCTGAGCATCTGATGCAGCCAGCTCGTTCGCTCGGCGTCCGGCAGAGCACGCATCACTCGAGCCGCCGTCATCCGTACATAAGCTTCCCGATGAACACGTCCTGCAGCCAGCAATGGCTGCAACAGATCCAGCTTCTGACGAAACACCAGCTGCCAGGCAGCCGACGCTACCGCAGCCTGCGAATCCTGCGCCAGCTGCACTGCCAGCTGCAAACCCGCCGCGTCCTGATTCTCCAGCAGTGCCACCGCAATCAATCGCTCAGATTCGGCACGATTCGCCAGAGTCTTTGCGAGGGCCACACTGTCCGCCGGTGCCAGCGACGCCACTGCCGACGCCGCAGACATACGCTTCAAATAATCGGCGGTACTGTCACCCGCCAGCTTCAGCAGCGCCGGCGAACTCTCGCTGTCACCCAGCGCCACCAATCCACGACAGGCCAGACTGACAGATGTGGCCGACTCACGGTCATTCACCACTCGCTCACGCCACAAGGGCTGAGCCTCAGCGGTCTTCCACTTTGTCAGTGCCGCCTCCAGAATCACTCGCTCGGAATCCGAAGCCGATTTCGTGAAGTCCAGTATCTGCGGAGCCAACTGCTGCAGATTCCCCGCCGCAGCGGCCCGCATACACGCTGATCGCACCCGCCGACTGGTCGATGCCTTGTATGTCTGCTGCAGCATTTCGGCCGCAGGAGCAATATCTGCGAGGCCCTCGCGAGCAAACCGGTAGAGCTGTATCGCAGCGACTTCCTGCACTTCTTCGTCCGTCGATTCCCGCAGCGTCCGAATCGACAGCGGCACATACGCACTGTCCAGTACCGGAATGCGAATCGCATCCGTAATGTACGGCTCAAAATCCATCCGATGCGGCAGCTTCAGGTAACGAGCCGTCTCGGGAATCTCGATCGGACCCTGAAAGAAACCCTGCGGGGAGAAATCCGCGGGAGCCCCGCCGATGTCACTGCCCAGCAGTGCCGCCACCGATCCCGGACCGTCCTTGATCACCCGCACCGGTGCGGCAGGAGCATCCTGGGCAGCCGCAGGAACAGACCAGAAAGACACAGCCTGCAGAATCAGCGGCAGCGACAGCACCCGTACAGAGACGAGCACAGCGGCCAGCAACGATGACCGCCCGCCCGCAGGACAGTAAGACACATTCCGCATTCTGCAATTTCCTGAATTTCAATGGTCCGAGCCGACAATGCAGGCAGTCGACATGTGACACCACCAACGCGTTGTTGGGGCAGTCTCGCCGAAAATCGGGGGGATTTCATGCGAAACGGGGCAGAAATCGGGGTAAATCTGCTGAGCCATGCGGGATGGGAAGAAAAACCGGTACTGCCCGCCGGCACTATTCCCCCTGCACACGCTTTTTCGCCCGTTCATGCAGCTCCACCGGCACCGTCTTCAGCAAACGCTCAATCACTGCGTCCGGAGTCATTCCCTGACTGGCCGCCGCATAACTGGTCATCAGACGATGCCGCAGCACCGGACGAGCCACAGCGCGGACGTCCTCCGTCGTCACATGAAAACGCCCCTGCAGCAGAGCGTGCGCCCGAGCACCCAGGATCAGATACTGACCCGCTCGCGGACCCGCGCCCCACGTCACCAGCTCACGGACAAACGCCGGAGCCTCCGGTTCGCCAGGCCGAGTCGCACGCACCAGATCCCGCGCATAAATATAAATGTACTCCGCACACGGCACCCGCCGCACCACCTCCTGCAAAGCCTGAATCTGACGACCCGTCAGCACCGGAGTCAGCTCGGGCTTCTCATTGCCAGTCGTCTGCTTCAGGATCCGCAGCTCCTCAGCCGCCGTCGGATAACGCACCAGCACACTGAACATAAAGCGGTCCAGCTGAGCCTCAGGCAGCGGATACGTGCCCTCCTGCTCAATCGGATTCTGA
>Ga0209972_10002073_pt1 | contig 16715 bp, 17 predicted proteins | sample NOAtaG_7_FD_187302 | JGI IMG/M metagenome (GOLD analysis project Ga0209972, IMG submission 187302) | Freshwater lake microbial communities from Lake Erie, under a cyanobacterial bloom - NOAA_Erie_Diel1S_2200h metaG (SPAdes) (version 2) | ecosystem: Environmental > Aquatic > Freshwater > Lake ... | reverse complement strand
TACAAGATTAATACAAGATTAATACTAGCATTAAAAAAATTTAAAATTAATTAAAAATATTTTTTTTATAAATATATTGGTGTCTTTTAGTGAAACTAAATTGCACGATTACCAAGAATGATATCAATAGCTCTTTGTGCATCATCAAGATTGGGATTAATGGCTGTATTGATAATATAACTGGTGGTTATTTGCCGTTGTGCCATTTTATCTAGTTCATTTTGACTGATTTCAATGTCATAAAAGATTTTGAAAATGTTTTTAATTTGGTATTGATCGGCAAATGTGAATTCTATTTTATGATCAACTCTTCCAGGTCTATAGACGGCTTCATCAACATCTTGCAAATGATTTGTTGTCATTATAATTATACAATCACGAAAATAATCATAACCATCTAGAACATCCAAGTATATTTTTAGTTTTTCTTTGGGATAACCATAACCATACTCTGATTTTGCCGAACAAAACTCATCGTCGGGTCCATACGCAATTTCACGTATGTTTATTTTCTTTTTAGGTTTTGATTTAGAATTTTCATTTTTATTATTAACAGATTCACCTTTATCACCATTATCACCTTTATCTTTACCATTATCATTTTCCAAATCTAATTTGGTGAATCCTAGATTATCTATAGATGAACTTGAACCCCAGATTTTAGTTTTAGAAGATACATCATTATCATGTTTATTTCTTGGTTTAAGAGCTTCAATTGTGTCAATTTCTTCAGCTACCACTAAAGAACCATCCGGTATCAAGGATAATGCATTTTTAAGTTTATCTTCATCAGCAATTCTAGGGATATAGTAAATATTTCGTCCAGTTTCTCTAGCAACAGCATAGATAAATGATGTTTTACCACAACCTGGTTTTCCATATAAGAGATAACTAATTTTATAAGGAATACCTCTTTCATCATAGTATTTTTCGTTATTTTTAAAAGAGTCAATGGATCTTCTAAGAAGTTCTAGGTCTTGTTCTTTGAGAAAGGTATTAATAAAATCCTTTTTGATTTTAATAGGTCTGTATCTCCAATTTTTCAACTCGATATCATATGTCATGATTTGATTTTTAATTTTTTTCTTATTCTTTTCAAATTCTAAATGTTTTAGTTGAACTTCTGCAATAAATTCGTCAATGATACTTATATCTGATTCGGTCATAATAGTTATCATCGGAATTTTATTTTTAGATTCACCATGTGAAGATGATAAAGCTTCACTCAAAACCTTTTGTATTACCAATGTATGAGTTTTTTTCCATGTTAAGTAAATGTATTTATCATAAGGTAATAAAAATCTAGCTTTTGTTGAATTTTGCTCAGATTCGTCTGAATAACAATGATTAATTTTCATTGTCCGAAGTGTTTCATCTAAATATAATTCTAGCTGATCATAAATATCATTACGTGTCCATCCATTTAATTTATTAAATCTATAAATATATCTATAGTTATAAGCGTTGATGTGCACTTTTTTTTTGAAAAGATATTTGGATATCATAGGTTTAAGAAGCATTATAATAAGTGGTAGTAAAACAACAATTAATTTTGTGAAAGATAATTCTTGTGAGAAAGCTATGACTGGTATAATTGCCACAAAACGGTTAAGAATTTCATCTAATTGTTTTTCATATGCATTTTTATTATTTTGATCATCAGTTGATGATTCCTCTTGTAGCGAATTGTTAAGTAAGTTCATAAGACTGATAAATGATAATGACTATTATTATTTACATAACAATTCATATAAGTAATTCAATTTTTTTTATTAAGGTTTATATTAAGGTTTATATTACGGTTTATATTAAGGTTTATATTAAGGTTTATATTAAGGTTTATATTAAGGTTTATATTAAGGTTTATATTAAGGTTTATATTAAGGTGTATATTAAGGTTTATATTAAGGTTTATATTAAGGTGTTTAGTGTATTGTCTAAGTCTATATAAAAAAAAATTGAATGTGTATGTTGCGTTTAAAGTAATCAAGTAAAAAGCATTTAAAATAAGTAAAAGATGTCTACAACTCCGTGTATTGGTATTGATTTAGGAACTACTTATTCCGCTGTTGGTGTATTTCAACATGGAAAAATTGAGATTATTGCAAATGATCAAGGGAATCGAACAACCCCTTCATATGTAGCATTTAATGATAATGAAAGATTAATTGGTGATGGTGCTCTTGCTCAAGTTGCAATGAACCCCATGAATACTATTTTTGACGCCAAACGTGCTATTGGTCGTAATTTTAATGACGCTAGTTTACAGTCTGATATGAAACACTGGCCATTTACGGTCTTAAATGTCAATGGTAAGCCTAAATTTGAGGTAGAATTTAAAGGTGAAAAGAAGAGTTTTACGCCTGAAGAAATTTCCTCAATGGTTTTAATAAAAATGAAGCAAACCGCTGAAGATTATCTAGGTTGTGAAGTTAAAAATGCCGTTATTACAGTTCCTGCATACTTTAATGATAGTCAAAGACAATCTACTAAGGATGCGGGTGCTATTGCTGGATTAAATGTAATCCGTATCATTAATGAACCTACTGCTGCCGCCATTGCATACGGTTTGGATAAAATTACTGATAGTAAGGAACGTAATATCTTGATTTTTGATTTAGGCGGTGGTACTTTTGATGTGTCTGTCTTATCTATTCAGGATAACATTATTGAAGTTCGTTCAACATCTGGTGATACTCATTTGGGTGGTGAGGATTTTGACAATCGTATGGTTAACAATTTTGTAGCTGAATTTAAGAAGAAATACAAAGGAAAAGATTTAACAACGAATCCTAGAGCTCTTCGACGATTAAGAACGGCTTGCGAACGTGCTAAAAGAACTTTATCATCTTCAACTACTGCTAACATTGAGATTGATGCTTTATTTGAGGGTCAAGATTTCTATACGTCTATTACTCGTGCTCGTTTTGAAGAATTGTGTTCTGATCTTTTCAGAAGCACTTTGGATCCGGTTGATAAAGCTCTACGTGATGCTAAACTAGATAAGGGTCAAATTGATGAAGTTGTTCTAGTTGGTGGTTCTACACGAATCCCCAAAGTTCAAAAGCTATTGAGTGAATATTTCAATGGTAAAGAACTGAACAAAAGTATTAACCCGGATGAAGCTGTTGCCTATGGTGCCGCCGTTCAAGCCGCTATCCTCTCTGGTGCCGCCGCCGGAAATGATCAGATGAAAGACATACTTTTGTTGGATGTTGCCCCATTGTCTCTCGGATTAGAAACCGCTGGTGGTGTTATGACACCGTTAATCAAGAGAAATACTACTATTCCAACTAAACAAACTCAGACATTTACCACATATGCTGATAATCAACCTGGAGTTTTAATTCAAGTATTTGAAGGTGAACGCACAATGACCCGTGATAACAACCTATTAGGTAAATTTGAACTTTCTGGTATTCCTCCTGCACCTAGAGGTGTTCCTCAAATTGAAGTATCTTTTGAAGTTGATGCTAACGGTATCTTAAATGTTAGTGCGGTTGATAAGAGCACCGGTAGATCTGAAAAGATTACTATTACCAATGATAAGGGTCGTTTGAGCAAAGAAGACATTAACAGAATGGTTAACGATGCTGAGAAATTCAAGGATGAAGACGAAAAACAAAGGGCACGTGTTCAAGCACGCAATGAACTTGAAGGATTTGTCTATAATATTAAAGAAATGACAACTGATCCCCAAAAATCATCCGCTTTATCCGATGAAGATAAAGAAAAACTAACAACTATGACAGAAAATACTATGAAGTGGTTAGATAGTCATCCTCTGGAAGATGCTGATGTCTATGAAAAGAAAATGAAAGACTGCCAACAGGTTAGTAATCCAATCATTACTAAGATGTATCAACAAGCTGGTGGTCAAGGATCTACCCCTGATATGTCTATGCCTGATCTAGGTGATCAACATAAACATGATGACATTGAAGAAGTTGATTAAAAAAACTTTTTAAAGAAACTTTTAAAAAAGTTTTAGAAAAAAGTTAGGACAAAAACAAACTTTTTAAAAAAAAGTTAGGACAAAAACTTAACTGGTATTGAAAAAGTTTGAACAAAAACTTAACTAGTAAATTCATAATAAAAAATTTATTTTTTTTACAATGATTTTATATATTTATTGTAAGAGTTTTATGATTTTTTGGGAATAAGAGAAGGAAAATGTGGGTTTTCTCCATTATTTTCTTTAATATATTCATTATAAAGGGAACCAAAACATTCAGTTGCTATAGTAAAATTCATTAGATCTTTTGAAATTATGGTATTAATACGTACTAGATGATCATTCTTAATATTAGTTGAACAAAATTGGTATCCAGATGAAATATAGAAGGCAATATGATCACCAAAGAAATTATTATACGACATTGCTAGTTGTGTTAGTGGTGATTGAAGGTTATATGTTTTTTTGAAATTTTTATCATTTTCGCTAATTTTTCCATAATTAGGAATAGTATCTATTAATTTCTTATTTAGATAAACCTCTAGATCAGAATTGTCATTAAATTTAATTTCAACATTGCTGAGTGGTGTTGTTTGTGTTGTCTCCATATGGTGATATGTATATTTGGTTGATCTGGTGCAATAAGAAGTTTTTATTTCAATTTTATCATTATTTAATCAGAGTTAAAAGAGTTAAAAGAGTTAAAATTTAGGTGTTATTTTACAAGAAAAAATTGAAATAAAATTTTCTTATTAAACTTAAATATCAAATAAGCTAATATGGATCATACTGAAAAGATTCTAAGATTGCAAACACTTATTGGTGAGAATGCGATGAAAGAGTTAGATGAAATCATCAAGAATGTTTTAAAGGAAAATCCTCAAATGGATAAGAAAGAATTAAATAAGCAATATGTATTTCCTAAGATCAGACAGCATGGATTACAGGTTCAGATAAAGAAGCGTTTATTGAGAACCATTCAGTTTCAGAAAGATGGACAGAAGAAGATTTATACTTTCAATCATCATTTGAAAAATACATTGTTTAAATCTATCGAAAAGAAAATTAAAAACAAGAAACCTGAGTTTGAGGTTGATGAACACTGCACTGAAATTATTGAGTATTTATATTCACGCAATGCACTCGTTGATATTGAACATTATAGTGTTTGGGTAAATAAAAGAATTTATCATTGGGGTCCGAGTAATATATGGGTCATGTATGGTGAATCTGAAACAAATCGTGAAATTACAAATGAATGGGAAATTGACAGTGAATTTGATCATCTAGCATTTACACTAAGAACAAGTAATGAAATTGAAAAATTTTGTGATAATTTTAAAACAATACCGTTTGATATTGAAACTAGAAGTAGTAAAACTTTTAAAAATGAATTGCTTGCTTTTCTAGATCCAGACTATTAATTATTTAACATAAAAAATAGTAATAAATGGTCATAATATAAATTAAAAAATTGAATCTTATTATTTTTATATATATATTATTAAAAAAAATGCTAAATTTACAGGATGATACCATTACATTAACTACATTACTCCCGGCTACTCCGGTTGATATACATAATTTAAGTATGATACATAACTCGGGTAAGACACACAACTTGAGTAATAGTCAAAAGAAGTATTTCGAGCTTGCCGCTCAATGTGCATCTAAGTCTATCATGGGTAAGCAAACTGGATCCGTCATTGTTTGTGATGGTTGTGTTGTATCTGATGGATACAATACTTATGGTGGGTCTTATTTGAAGGATCCTCTTGGTTATCCGATGGCTATTTGTTCAATTCATGCTGAGGTCATGGCTGTCATGAAGCTATGGGATCGAGAAAGATCGTTTAAACAAGCAAAAGTCGCAAAAGTTGCAAAAGGTGCTTAAGAAGTTAAAGAGAATGACGATGTATGTAGTAAGACTTGGTGGCAATGGTATTACATACCAAAATGCAAAGCCTTGTTCAGAATGTACTAAGTTTTTAAAGAAGTTTTTCCCAGGTAAAATCGTTTATATTTCTGATACCGGTTGTGCACGTGAAAAAGTATCCGCATTAGAATCCAATCATTTATCATTTTATCAAAGAAAGTTATTAGGATTAAATACTAGTTCTTCATCAGATGATGACGATGATGATGATGACCAGGGTGATGATAACGATTAAATAAAATAACTCTAAATAATAACTCTAAATAATAACTCTAAATAAAATTGATTATATAATTAAATTAATATATTTTTTATATATTATTTATTCAAACTAAACAAAATGTCATCTCAAAATTTTAATAATTATTATGGGACACACAGAGATTCAACTGGGCATTATAATCCATCTGTAGCAAGTTCATCTATCCCGACATTGACACATATACAACCTAATGTATATGGATATTATACTAGAGCAAATGGTATTATACCTTTTGATGATATAAAAGGATTACCACTGAGTTATTTTCATTCTTATGGATCACATAATCAACTAGAACATAGTAATAAAATTTTATTACCATCAACCGTTCTAGCTGAATTATCAAAATATGATAATATAGTCTATCCTTTAATTTTTCAGGTAGATGGTGCAAATGATTTATTGGGTATAGCTGATTTTGTTGATGATATTGATGTTGCTTATATACCCAATCGTGTCTTTAAAAAAATTTTATTAGCTTCTGGAATAGATAATGTTGATCAACCTATATCAATTGGATTAAAACTTCATAATCAAGAAATAGCTAGAGGTGAAAAAACATTATTAAGAGCACATGATCCTAATTTTCTAGAAATAGATGATCACCAGAGTTATCTTCAATTACATCTACAACAATTTTATTCAATTTTGCAAGAAGGTGAAATTTTAGAATTACCTGCACCAGATTTCCTAGGATATCCCCCAGATACTTTTATTAAAATAGATGTTCTTAAAACTTATCCAGAATCATCTATATTAATTACAGATACTAATTTAGTTATCGATTTCGAAGAACCCCTCAATTATAAAGAATATCTACAAAAAAAAATAGATGAAAACAAGCTAAGCAAGCAAAAGCAAATTGATGCTATTAATCAAAATTATTATGATTATATACGCACATTTATCCCAGAATATTGTTCAGAGTTCTGGGATAAACGAGAACAAAAATCTTTACAAGATACTAATATGATGCCTATGCCATATATTAAATTATCTAATGGTTCTACAATTTATAGATTAAAATTCATAAAACCTTAAGACCCCTAAGTTTTTAGAATAAAAAATTGAATGATGTTATGAACATTTTATTTTTTCTAAGATTTTCTAAACTTGCAAGTATGTTATCATATTTTAAAGAATATTATAATAGTTTCCATAGACCTTTAAGCCCTTTTACATTAAAATACAACGGTTTAAAAATTATTATTACTGATCAAGATGAACTCAAAAAATTAGATAAATCATGGGACAATTTAGATTGGTCTCATATTAAAGTTCCAGTAGGAATTAATCCGATTACAAATGAACCATATTCACGAAATGATGTCATAGTTATTGAAGATGAACATAGTTTAAAAAAGTTTAGTAAAAAGTTTAAGAATGTTGGATCAAATGAGTCTTTTTATCAAAATATTAAAACGCAATTTAAATATGAGAGAATTACCATTATTGTATCGCTGACACTACTTATTTTATGCATTTTAAATTGTTGGTTATTTATGAATAGTTCAGAATGTGGTTTTATTGAAAAAATGACATGTGTTAGTTTAATAAGTGTTATATTAACTATTATAGGATATCAATGTCAATCTGCATCTATATATAAACTATTTCCTGAATGCATTGGATATTATGCACCATCTTTAATGTGTTATCAAGATCAAAAACTGAAATTTTTGCATACACTATTAAGATATCCAAATAATGAAAAAGATTACAGTTTTAACAATTCAAGATATGTTTCTAATTATATCTATGGTGTATGTCAACACAAAGATGATATTGATAATATGATAAAAAAAAATCCTGAAAATATTTATGGTTTATTAAAGAGACTTTCTAGACCTGATGTTGTAATGAATACAATTGCTATAAGATTTCATCACCCTAATTTTATAATTGCTTATTTAATTTTGTCAACCATAGTATTAAGTGGAAATATATCAAACATATATAACACTTTAATCACTGGAATTTTCCTACAACTATATGCTATCTACATTTTCACTTATTTTGGTATAATTGGTGATTATTTTATTAATATGCAACAATGGACTTATGGAAAAGACCCTAGTTCATTATTACCAATTTCTTCTGATTCAACTGCTGAGTTATCCTTATCAAGCTTTTTACTATGTTCTATGCATTTATTTACCATGTTAAGTGTTGGTATTTCAGTGTCTTCTTCACCAATGTATTTATTAAAATCATACCATATTATTATTGACCATTTTGAACATTTAAAACGGATTAATAAATTATACCAACAAAAAATAGAAGACTTCTTTAGAGATAAATCATTTGATGTATCAGAAGATGAACTAGAAGGATCAGATGATGAACTAGAAGGATCAGAAGATGAACTAGAAGGATCAGATGATGAACTAGAAGAATCAGATGATGAACTAGAAGGATCAGATGATGAACTAGAAGGATCAGAAGATGAACAAGAAAATAAACCAGAAAATGTATTTTCTGATACATCAGATGATGAACTAGAAGAATTAGAAGATGAATCAGAAGATGAATTGGATAAAGAAAGCAATCGTAAAATTAAAAAATGGAAACGTGAAACTGAAAAATGGGAACGTGAAACTGAAAAATGGGAAAACATTGTGAAATTGATAAACAAACAAGTAGAAACATCAGAAGATAAACAAGAAAAATGGGAAAACATTGTGAAATTGATAAAATTGAAACGTGAAACATCAGATGATGAACTAGAAGGATCAGAAGATGAACAAGAAAATAAATCCGAAAATGTATTTTCGGATACATCAGATGATGAACTAGAAGAATTAGAAGATGAATCAGAAGATGAATTGGATAAAGAAAGCATTAAAATACATTCTGAATTGGATCGTAAAATCGAAAAACTAGACAAAGAAATAGAAGAATTAGATAAGACATTAGAAGAACTAGACAAACAATTAGAAACACCCCTTGAAAGAACACCCCTTGAAACAACCGAAATTACATTAGATGAATTGTTTGAAAGTATTATATGTGATATAAAAAAAATGAAGTAAATGTATAAGTTAATGTATAGTGTAGTTAATTATTTTTTGGAAGTTTGACGAAGGATAGCAATAACACGTATTAAATTATCCAATCGTGAATCCATAGCAAATTTATCACTTTTTAATTTTTTTATAATATCATAATAGGTTGGAGTTCTTATACGATGAAACCATAATGTTCTATGATATGCAATACCAGTTTTAATATCATTAATATCTTTGTGTATATCATCTAGAATATCTTTAATTTGTTTGAGTGAAATGTTGAGTGAATTGGATGGTGTAATTAAATTTGATGAAATTTCATCAGTAATATCTTTAACAATACTACCAACAACTTGAACTTTTGCTATTAAATCCATTGGTTCTGTAATATCCTTTATGTCTGGATGAGTATCACTTACTATATCCCATATACGATTAAAAATTCCTTTCGAAGTTTCAGTGACTAATTCTTGACCTGCATAAACACCTATAAATGATGCGAGAACCATACCAGATGTGGCAAACATTAAATTTACTATTAATATAGATTAAATTCTCAAATTATTTAGATTCAATTTTTCTCTTTTAAAGTTTTCTCGTTTAAAGTTTTCTCTATTAAAGTAAAAGGATAAAGTGAAAGAACAAATAATGAATATACAATTAATAATTCTAGTATTTATGGTATTATGTCTAGCATTTTATTACATCTTTAAATTTAGTACTTTTCAAGAAAATTTTGAAGATGGTGTTGCAAATACTTTACCAAAAATTCCAATGGATATGGGTCTTCCACAAGAACCTCAAATTTATCAAGAATCATATAATAAATCTAACAATATCCCTGCATCTTTAATTTTTAATTTAAAGATTGATCCTAGAAGAAGAGAAGTTGATCAAGAGACAGGAAAAGAATATAAAAGATTACTAGTGCCTTTACATATTGTAAAAACACTAGATAGTAAATATATTGGGGTATTTAATGATGGAAAATTATATAAAAAAAATGATATTTTCCAAGATAAGTTATGGATTGGACCATTAAATAATTCTTTATATGGGTCTCAAGATGACGGTATAGGGTTTAGAATGGTAATGTTCTTTCCTTTTAATGTTAATCAAGAACGTCAAATTCGTATGATAGGTATTGGACAAGATTCTAAATTATATTATAAAGAATCAGAAGATATTCAGAGTAAATGGATTGAACCGGAAAATCAAAATAATCCAAGTAATGCCAACCTAATTTATTTATTTTGCGACTATCATCAAAACAAAGAAAAATATTATCCACTTTTATATGGTATTACAAAGGAAGGCAAATTTGTATATAAAAATATAAAAGGAGAAACACCACCTAATAATATCGAAATAGATAAATTTCTAGAATTACCGTTTACAACTCCTAAAAATGCACCTGATCAAAATATTAAAGTTCTTAAGGTATTTTGGGATCGTAATGGATTCATGATAGGGATCGGTCAAGATTTTAAATTATATCAAAAAAGAGGTATAGATTGGATTAATAGACCATGGGAAACTACTAGTGATATGAGAGGAAATAATCCAGGATCAGAGGCACAAGTAATAGATATGTTGATGGATTCTGATGCTAGAATGTTAAGTTTAAAATTAATGATTAATGAAGATGAACCTATGATATTATTGCAAAAACAGGATCAAACACATTATTTAGCTGATCATGATGATCCTGAGAGTGTTGGAACAAATCCTAGAGTATTCAGTGATATAAAATTATCGATGTTTAAAACTGGTTTAGACTGGGAAACATATTTAAGTTTTGAGGATCCAGATGAAATATTATATAGATCAAATAATTTACAAGCAATTCAACAAAGAAGTATTATGATGAATAGGTTAAAATTAAGAGAATTATGTAAGAGCCGTAATCCTTTAATGAATTTGGAAGCACGTAATTTTAATTTAGAAAGAGCTATACAAACTAAAGAAAAGAGAGCTACAGAATTAAGAAAAGAATTAGATGCATTGATTACACCAGTTATAAAACAAGAACCTTTTTATCAAGGTTTATAAAATTATTTTAGTGTAATACTTTTTTCTGAATTAAGTATAAGATGAATCACCAAAAATATGGAATTTTATTATTTATAACCCTTTTAATTCTATTTTATTTATTAAATTTTAGAGGTAGAGTCCACAATAATATCAGTGAAGGTTTTGAAAATAAAAGCCTAAATACTAGAATTATTAATGATTATGTGGAATATCAAAATACATATATGCATTTAGATGGTTCAAAAGATAAGAAATGGAAAGATCAAACACTAGATAAATGTTTAACACTTTGTTCAAATGATAAAGATTGTTATGGTATTACTAGATCTAACTCTGATTCTGATACCGCTCAAGCAGATTGTCATCCAATATATAATTTATCTAAATGTCAAACTACATATCAAGGATCTGGGGAGGAACGTAGTATGGCTTTAAATTACAAAACTTTTATCAAAAAATCATTGGATGATCATGAACATCTTTGTATATCATCAAATAATCTTAATAGAGGTATTTCTATAAAAAATGCAAATGATTTATATTGGTTATTAGAGGATGACAAAGTATTTGGATATTCTAGTAGTTATATTGAAATAGAAGAATTATATCCTAGATCATCTTTTAAAGTTGTTGAGGGTTTATATGGAAATGGCACCGTGTCATTTCAATCTCTTTTATCAAAACATATGAATAAATTTTTGGTTCATAATTATCCAAGAAGGGATCAACTTTATTTAGAAGATAAAAACAATCTTAAAACATCTGAAGATAATGCTAGAGCTTCTTTTAGAGTTTCAAGTGGATTAAATGGTAAGGGAATTTCTTTAAAAATCCTCAAATTCCCAGAAGTATATGTTCGATTTGAAAACAAAACACAAAAAAGAGACCGGTTGATAGTTATACCCATCGAAAACAACAACCAAATAAATGATCTAGCGACATTTTATTTCCAAGATCAACTCACCAAAAACACTATTAATACTTCTACATCTAGTAATGATGTCGATACTTCAACTTCTGGTAATGATATTGATAATACCCCTAAAATTATTACTCCATTAGAAAAAATTAAAAAGGTTAAAACTAAGAACTTACATGATCTAGAAAAACAAAAAGCATTACTAGAAAAACAAAATCAACAAATATTAGATTTTGATTTTTCACAAGCTAATCGGGTGAGTTATATAGGTCGTGAATTAGCTAAACAAGCCTCATATGTTGAACTAGGAAATTACCTAAAAGAACAAGAAGATATACAACTACTTGATCGTAAATTACAAAACCAAAACCAAAATGGTGTTTCCATACCAAACAAAGAAAACTTTAGATATTCACTTTAGAATAAATATAAAGAATACCAAGCATTATGACGGTGCTTAGTAAATATGAAGATGCGGTAGTAATAGCAAATATAAATGCATCTAAATAATTGTTAAATTTTTGTTTTGAATTTACATTTACCATTATACCAATTACGATTGATTGTATAAATATTCCTATTAATAAAGCTATAATATTAATATTACGTAAAACTTTATCATATCCATATACAATAAAATATAGTAATAAGGCTAATAATGATCCTATAAGAACACCTAAAGTAGTAAATAATATTAAAGGATATTCAGATTTGGTAATGTTATATCTTTCAGCGAGTAAATGAAAAATAGTTCCAAATAGGTTAGCCATTGAGAATATTATAGCAATTATTAAACTAATTTTATAAATAGGATTTTCTTTATTATTATCATGTAGTATGATTTGACCAAAATAGGAAGTTGTAAATATAGTAAAAAATATACTTGGAACTACGATTGACAACTCTTGAATAAAATAATCTATATCATTTTTTCGTGTTGGGATGTTATTTAGATTTAATAATCTCCATAAATAGTTAGAAATAAATAAGGGGATTGCTATGTAAAATAAATCTTTTTTGAAGGATAACATCTATATATACTTAAGTTATATAAATTATTTTCTTGTCATAATTCAAAAGGATCATTTAATCATGATGATGTCTAAAAATACATTAACAAATACATTGACATATATAATTTTGTTTGGAATAATAATTATTTGTTTATATTATCATAGTTATTATAAAAAAAATGAGGAAAGTTTTATGATGATTAAACCTGGCGCACCTGGAGAACTTAAAGTAATTGTAGAATCTCTAGATACTATTATAATTACATGGGTTAATACATATGATCCATCTGAAGATCCTATTAATGGACATATTGTGATGTTAAGTTCTCTTAATAATACGACAGATGGTAGTTTTCTAAGTTTTTCTAATAAAACTAGATGTGATCCTATGTGTCAATATCGTTTAAGTAATTTACATCTAGAAGAAGGTGTTGAATATAAAGTTTCAGTAATGGCATTAAACAAAAGTGGTTCAAGTGAACCTTCATTACCTTTAACCTTTAAAGCAACACCTGAACCAACACCATCTGTTCAACCAGTATTAGGAGCAACACCAGCACCAACACCTGCATTTTTGGAAGATGTTATAGAAAGACAAACACCAAAACAAAATGTAGATAAACATTTGGATGATATGGTGGCTAGAGCAGAAGGAATATTTGAATTAAATAATAATAAATTACAATATGCTGATGTGGAATTATCAATTAAAGATCAATTACAAGCATTAAATCAAAATTTATTAGATGATTTGGTAAGCAATCGCATTAATATTCATTTGGAAGTTAAAAAATAATTAATTCATTTTTCCCTACTTTTTTTTACCACTTTAATATAAATATGAAACTAAATATTAAACATTATAATATTATTGGCTTTTTTATAACAATAATCATAATATATTGCTTAATATATCCATGGTCAAAACAAAATGTTAAGGGGGGTAATGTTAAGGGGGGTAATGTTAAGGGGGGTAATGTTAAAGAAGGTTTTGAGGGATCATTAAAGTTTAATATAATGGATGAATTTGAAAATTTATTTGATTATGTTTTAAAATCTAGAAGAATGGCAAAAAAATATGGTGTGAAGATTAATGCTTTGAAGGATGCATTAAAAAATGAAGGAACCACTGTTAAAATTGAGGATTATCGTAAAGTATTAGATCAAATATCAAAAATTATTGAAGATGAATATAATCCTGAAAAAGCATCTTTTACTTTAAAACAAGCATCTCAAAATATAAATATTGATGATATTTATCAGCAAGCCAAACAACTTGAAGAACAACTAAATAAAAAAAATGATTCTAGAATAAATACTAATGGATATAGCATTGGTAGTATTAAATCTGTTGATTCTGGTATTAATTTTAATGTTCAACAATTAAAAAGTGATAAAATAGATATAGCATCTAAGGATCAGATGTTTGGAGATAATAAACATCCTTTAATGGTATATTTGAATAATGGATGTTTAACATATGAAGCAAATGGAAAATATGGGACACAACATTGTGAAATGCAAAATCCAACACAATATATGATTTATCGTAAAATTAATAATCGTAATGAGCTAAACACACACATTGCTGATCCAGATTTACATGTTTCTGAAAAGTCAGATCTCAATAAATTATATCCTTTTAATATTATTACACCATATAATAATGATAAGATATGTCTTCAAGTTGATCATGAAGGTGCAAGCTTTGAAGATTGTTTACCTTTACATAGTAATGAACCTCAAAAATGGACAGATAATGCCTTACCACGACAAGGGTGTAGTAAAAATAAAGTTAAGTGATATACATTGTAAAAATATTTTTCTCTTTAATATTTTCTCTTTAATATTTTTCTCTTTAACAATTAAAATAAAATGGTTTCCGTAGATTTAAAAACTATTTGGGTCTTGGCAATATTATTATTAGTCATTATTTTATTAAGTTCTATTACAAATTGTTCAAAAAACAAAGAAAACTTTAATGTTTCTAATGTTTCCCCAGATCTAAAGGGTTTAGAAGAAATTATAAAAAAAAAACGTGATAATACTCTAAATCAACATGTTTATTTAATGCGTCAAGCCAACGAAATAAATAATTTAGAAGAAAATATTAAAAATATAGAAAATTTACTTTCAAAGGTTGTTTAAAAATGTTCTATAAAAATCTTGTGTTTTTAAGTATTTTAAGTATTTTTATGAGGTATATTTGAGTAAAATTAAATTGAATTACTTTATTCTTCTATATATTTATAAATAGATATGAATGATAAAAATGATGTGAATGATGTAAATAATGTGAATACACAAGTAAAATCTTGTTATCAACCACGCAACATTGAACAGTTATCTTCAGATATCCCGCAGTTAGAAACACAATTGAGATTGGCTAATCAATTAGGATCAGATGAATCTTTATGTGATCTTATCACATATGATTTAAAGATCATAAATGAAATGGGTATTACCCAAACACAGGTTAGAGATTTTCTTAGTTTAATTAAAAATACTAATGAAATTAACATACCCATAAAATTTTCTAAAAATGATATTGACAAAATTATTAATGTTTTTAACATTAGTAATGCTACTCTCTGGAGATATTTTGAAATTAACGATAAAAGATTTCTGTATTGCATAGTGGTTCATAGAAGAATTGATAAATGCCCTATATTAACCTTTTATGATAAAACTTATTATGGAGCCGATTATGGTTCAATTGATCACTACTTTCTTAATATAGATACTCAAGAAACTTTTAAATACCCTGATATATTTGTATTACAATTCTTTAACTATGGTTTTTGTCAAGGACACATTAGTGATTATAGAACAGATCCAGTTAAATTAATAAAGTTCTTTGGTTTAAAACCTAACGTAAATTATAGTGCAATATTAGGAGATAAAACCTATTTGGAATTAAGACATAATCTTGATAGAATAATAGAAAATGAAACTAATTGCACCAACAGGCATGAAATCCATAAATTATTTAGTGAAAAACATTTAAACACCCTAGTATATGAAGATGACGATATTGTGGTTTATAACATTTCTAATTTAGAAATCACCAAAAATACTCTTCAACCACCTAAATTCAAAGACTCTACAGCATACTGTTTATTTGTTAAAAATCCATTTGAATATGAAGTCTCTAAAGATAAAGCCCCCAAAGATAAAGAGAAAAAAAAGAACAAATATGTCATTATTGATCACATGTTATTATATTGTAATTTAGAATCCGCTGGACCAAATATTTATATACCTAACGAATGTTGTATGTTCCTTGGACACCACCTACCACATTTTTATAGCGCCGAAATTGATATTGATGACCCTTTAATACCTCTAAACTTTTTAGAGGAACTTCTGTAAAAGTTCCGGAAAAAGTTAGGTCAAAAAAAACTTTTTAGAAAAAAGTTAGGACAAAAATTTAACTGGTGTATAAAAACAGTTTTAGAAAGGATTTTAAAAACCATTAAACTTTTTAAAAAAAAGTTTGAACAAAAACATTTATGATAACTAGAACAACTAGAATTTCTTACTTTTTTACACCAGAAAGGATTTTAAAAACCATTTTCTAGATGTATT
>Ga0209972_10002067_pt1 | contig 16723 bp, 17 predicted proteins | sample NOAtaG_7_FD_187302 | JGI IMG/M metagenome (GOLD analysis project Ga0209972, IMG submission 187302) | Freshwater lake microbial communities from Lake Erie, under a cyanobacterial bloom - NOAA_Erie_Diel1S_2200h metaG (SPAdes) (version 2) | ecosystem: Environmental > Aquatic > Freshwater > Lake ... | reverse complement strand
CTCTGTTGCATTAGGTTTAGCAGTTGCAGTTGCAGTAGGTGAAGGAGAAGGAGAAGGTGTTGAGGCAACAGTAGGTGAAGCTGCGGTGGTTGGGCTAGAAGTTGCGGTGGTTGGGCTAGAAGTTGCGGCGGATTTAGTGTTGTTTGGGGATGGGGAGCTAGGAGTACATGAAACTGCTGCAACCGACAAACTAGCTGCGATCGCTAGATTCCTCAAAAAATTTTTTTTCATTAAATTGTCTTAAATACCTGACTTAATATGAATAATGAGAAACTATAAATTGAAAGTTGCTTTTTAGCAATTAGCTATTTGGCTAAATCCCAAAAGAAAAGGACAGTGACGCTTTGCATCGCCATCGCTTTCTTTTGGGATTTATTTCTATTTTCGTCCCCAAGTCTTGGGAACTGTTTCCTTTTTTCAAGCTTCACTAGATATTACCAAAGCCCCAGAGCGATCGCGCAAAGCCTTTTTGGGTATATTCCCATTTCGATGGAAATATAACTGGTATCAATCCTTTGAAGTTCTCCGTGGCAATGGACGGATTTTCGTCGCGCCAATTTTGCATAGGACTTACGCAAGAGTGATAGGGATAGAAAGATGTTTGAGTTGAGTCCGCAAATAATCAGATAAAAGATAGGACTTACGCAAAATGACCAAGAACTTGGCTGAAAGCTAAAGTCAGCTAAAGCAGACTAAGGAAACCCTATAATCAATCCGTTGAAACAGGTTTAAGCTTTCAGCCCGTAATTTATTACAGGGCTACTGCATAAGTCCTAACTAAATTGAACCATCGCCAAGTCATAGGGGTAATTAATGTACTTAGGAATAATTTTAAGCGTAAAGAGAGAGATGATACGAAGCATCATCTCTCTCTTTTATAGCGAAGAGTTCCATTATCGCTATCTATTTCAGCAAAGCAACCAACTGGTACGGGCGCATTCTCACCATCATGCCCAAAGGGTAAATTACTGACAATGGGAATGCCTAAATCAGATAGGCGATCGCGCCATACATCCTCCATAGAGAAACTAGGTGTTGATACTTCCGCTTGGCTAAACCGACCAATCGCAATGCCTTTGAGCTTTTGTAAATGTCCCGACCAGCGCCAATGGGTTAACATCCGATCAACCCGATAGGGTGCTTCCCCCACATCCTCGATCGCTAAAATCACATTCTCTAGATCGGGACAAATCGCAGTACCGATGATATGTGTCGCGAGCGTTAAATTTGCTGGTAAAAGCACACCTGTCGCTTTGCCATTATTCCAACCTTTACCAGATAGGGTAATTGCATTGACCTTGCCCTCTAGCCAATCAAATAATTGCTGTTGTGATCGTGCTGGTTCATTGCCTAAAGTGGTTAGCACAGGTGCATGTAAGCCGCCAATACCCTTATGTTGAGCAAATCCCCAAAGTAGAGCCGTGATATCCGAGAAACCAATTAACCATTTCGGGCGATTGCTCAGTTGCTGCCAATCTAATTTTTCCATGAGGCGCATCGAGCCGTAGCCGCCTCTTGCACAGACAATTGCTACAGATTCAGGATCATTCCATGCGGTGATTAACTGCTGACAGCGTTGCTCATCGGTTCCTGCAAGATAGCCCCAAGGTTGACTTAGGTCTTCAGGAATCAACAATTCATAACCGCGATCGCGCCAAATCTTGACACCCTGCTCAAATCGCTCCCATTCTCGTAAGGCTCCACTAGGGGCGATGACTGTCACCTTTTGCGAAGGATGGATACTTGATGGAAGTTGGGATATTTGCATCCTGAATCACCTTCTATTTAGGTTAGTAATATCTCTCAAACGCCAAATCTATCAAGCGATCGCATAGTTCTGTGAAGGGAACACCTGAATATTCCCATAGCTTGGGATACATACTCAGCGAAGTAAATCCAGGGAAAGTATTAATCTCATTAATTAAAACTGTTCCCGTTGCTTCAACATAGAAGAAATCGACTCTGGCTAGCCCCGAACCTGCGACGGTTTGGAAAGCTTTTACTGCCATGGACTGCACCGCTTGGGTCACATTGTCGGGCAATTGACTGGGGATAATGAGATCAGCTTTTCCTGCGGTGTACTTGGTTTCATAATCGTAGAAGTCGCTATTAAAGGTGATTTCACCAATTGCCGATGCTTGAGGCTGCTCATTACCAAGCACCGCACATTCAATTTCACGGGCAGTGACACCTTGCTCAATGATGATCCTTGGATCGTAGTTCGTGGCTCTGGCGATCGCTTCCTTTAACTGTTGGCGATCACGCACCTTAGAAATCCCCACCGATGAGCCAAGATTAGAAGGCTTGACAAAACAGGGATAACCAAGAGTTGCTTCAATATGCTCACTCCAAGCAAGTTCATCCTGTTGCCATTGCCAGCGATTAATAGCCACATATTTGACCTGAGGTAAACCAGCATTCGCGAAAATTGCCTTCATTGCAATTTTATCCATACCGACCGATGAGGCAAGCACACCATTCCCAACATAAGGCTTATGCATTAACTGTAAAAGCCCCTGCACCGTACCATCTTCGCCATTGGGACCGTGAAGCACAGGGAACCAAAGATCGACTTGCTGAACTTCCGTCGGTAAGAAAAAAGCCGCATTAGTTAATATTTCTGAACCCTCTAAAGCTTTACCCAAATCTAAAACTTGTTGTGATACATCAGGACTGCGCCAAGTGCCATCGCGTTGAATATAAAAAGGCTGGAGTTTGTAACGAGAGTTTTGATTGAGGGCTGAGGCGATCGCTCTTGCCGATGTGATTGAGACATCATGTTCTCCTGACTGTCCACCAAATAACAAACCGACATAAAGAGGAGATTTTGCCTTCAAATCGATCGATACAGCCGTCATTAGTAAACACCCTCGCCAATCTGACGTTAACTTTTAAGTATTGACTACTTTACCTTAAAGTCACCTTTGAATGTGATAAAGCAGTTTTCAAATGATTGTGTACTCATTAGGACTTACGCATTCGGTAGATGTGGTGCGGGCGAAGCCCGCACCACATCTACCTCAATCCTAAGAAATTCGTTCGGTTTGCGTAAGTCCTACTCATTTGAAAATCAAAAATATTTACTATTAGGGACTTGCGATTAATTAAAGTAACTACAGCTTCGACTTTGCTCAGAAGTAGAACCTTGCTAAATACCCATTTGTGTAACTGCAATTTTGCCAGAGAAACAGACATCAACATCGGTTTCGGGAGCGCGATCGCGCAGATTGTAACGACCAGCGTAAGTTACGCGATCGCCATCGACTTTAAAACCCAATGGCAAAGGCTGACTCGACTTTTCGCAAAATACAATCTCAGGAATAGTATCAAGATCTGTCGTCTCTAAATGGGGCAAGTTCACATTCCAATATGACTGCGGTGGCAGGTGAATCTCTAACAGTTGCTTAATTACCCTAGCGGAAGTTTCAGCAGCCCAAGTCCAGTTAAACTCTCTGCACCGATCTCGATAATGGGAAATTGAGATCGCAGGAATATTATGAAAAGCTGCCTCGCGTACTGCCGCCACAGTCCCTGACATATAGACATCCACGCCCATATTGCCACCATGATTAATGCCTGATAGTACTAATTTCACATCACTATATAAATGTGCGATCGCCACCCGCACACAGTCTGCAGGCGATCCATCAATGGCATAGGTATCTTCGCCCAGTTCTAATCTTTGTTTAATAGCGATCGGGGCATGGGTGGTGACTTGATGCCCACAGCCCGAATATTGACGTATCGGCGCTGCGATCGCCCCCTTAGTTCCAAATACTAACTCTGTAGCTTTTTGTAAAGACCAAATCCCCTCTGCATCAATGCCATCATCATTAGTCAAAATAATAGTCATGAATTTATGAATATCTATAAATTATTTAGAATTATTTAGTGATAAAGACAACAAAGCTTTAATTCTCACTGAAGCTGAGAATTAAAGCTCCGACGCATATTGAAAAGCTCATCCTTGGGATGAGCTTTTTGTAAACTAGGCGGCTTGCTCTTCTAACTGATCCTTGTGGAGCCAAATTACAGGGGTTGGTACTTTACTAAACTTGACTTGGACATAATCACCACGAAACTCTAATACTTCGCCCCATGTCTCAAAAATGTAGGATGACCAGCGAGTATCATTAGCCGTTGCTTCAGTGCTATTTTCGAGCTTTTCCCGAATTGCGCGAACTAGAGTGCCTTTCTTTAGTGCCATAGTATTTAATGCAACAAATTATTAAGAAATTAAAACTGTTAGTAGGTATTGTATAGCAATCCGATGTGAGAGGTACATAGCATGGTTTAAACCTCTTCTAGCCCTTTGTGTTCACACCTAACCCAAGCAAAATTTTAAAAGCGTTGCGAGGCAACGCTTTTAAAATTTTGCTTGGGTTTTTTGAAGAAAAAAATGCTAAAACAAGCTCTTTTAGCATTTTATAGTTATGAAATCAATTAAAAATTTTCAATATCTCATATGTTTCTACTACAGCGCTTTGTGCTCAAATCCAAACCAAGATATTTCCTAAAAAGCTTGCTTCGCAAGCTTTTTAGGAAATATCTTGTGGTTCGTTTGATCGAAAACTGCTGTAAGTATCTCAGCATAGTAAAATTCAAAATCAGAAGGTAGGTTGCACACTTAGCGGGCAACCTACCTTCTGATTTTAGGTTATGCATACTACTTAGCTAAGAATAGATTTAAAGTTTTGCTTTATAAGGTTTTGAATCTATTCTCATACTCTTAGGACTTACGCAAACCGAATGAATTTATTACGCATTGGGTAGATATGTTGCGGGCTTCGCCCGCAACATATCTACCCAATGCGTAAGTCCTAACTCTATAACTCCCTATAACTACTTATAGGCTTTCAGTAAACATCTCAAGGAATTTTTGTTAGGATAGCCCCATGAATTAGGTATAACTGCCATGTGTATCTGCGTTAATTGCACCTATGTCGATCGCTGCATCACCTATCACTCCGTCGAAGCTTTACACCTTCAACCCCATCTCACAGAGCATCCAGACTTTGAGGCAATTTCTCCCACAATTAACGTTAATATCCGCACTAAATCGAATGACAATATTCAAATGGAATGGGATGTTGTCGGTTGTGAGAGCTTTGTATCTGAAATGGGAAAATGGATCAAATTGCGACCTGGCGAACTTGTTCCCACTTAGGCATTACAGAGATTATTGCCGACTGCTATGCGGGTGGCAATAATCTCATACTGAGAGATGTATTTGTTTTTCGATCATTTTAGTCGCCATGTGTTAAACAGCACTTTGCAATTATCTAAAACACAGAAATATTTTTGAAAGTGTTACTTGGCAGCACTTTCAAAAATATTTCTGTACTATTCAAAGTCTCAATAGATTGTATTTAAAACACCTCTGCAACAAGTTAGAAATTCATGACCAAAGTTGTCAAACCATTTTTGCTCAGTACTTTATTAGGTCTATCTTTTAGCGATTACTTCCTTCCCAATTCTCATAATATTGATCAAAAAGATCATATTGTTGTCATAGCAAAAAGTACACAGACTGAGCATACTAATGTATCTTCTAACTTTGGCTCAGGTACATCTACAGAATCTGCAAGCAACATAATAGAATATCAGCGATTAATGCAGTTGTTTAGTGATCGTCAAGTATCCAAATCATCATTTAGTGAAGTCCTTAAGTCTGTTGCTAATCAGTTTATTGGTAAAAGTTATCGTGAGAGATTATTAGATCAGGGGGAAACAGAAAAACTATTTATTTCATTTACAGAATTTGATTGTGTGCTATTTGTGGAAACAGTTTTAGCTTTCTCACGCAATTTATTTTCAGTGAATCCCTCCTATGAGAAATTCGTCCAGAATATTCAAGAAGTGCGTTATATAGATGGTAAGTTAGATGGTTATTGCAGCCGTTTACATTACTTTTCAGACTGGATACGTGATCATCAGAAGCGAGGGATTGTCAGAGATCACACTGAGGAACTAGGTGGTATTCCGCTTAACAAGACCCTCAACTTTATGAGTAGTCATCGGCAAAAATATCCTCGTCTCAAGCATAGCGAAGCCAATTATCAATGTATTTTGGCAATGGAAAAGAGAATCGAACTAGAAACGAAATCTCAGCCATTGCGATATATTCCCTCTCATAAAATCCACTCGATCTATCCCTCATTAAAATCTGGCGACATTATTGCTGTAGTGACAGACATTAAAGGGCTAGACACCACTCATACAGGATTAGTTTATCTCAAGCCCAAAAGCACCAGTTTCATTCATGCTTCCCCATCAGGCAAGGTCAAAATTGCTCCTGATTTACAGCATTATGTCGAGCGCGTCGATCATGCGATCGGCATTATGGTTGCCCGTCCCAATTTAATACCCCAAAAGGAAAGCATATAGCGTTTACTAGTCTGGAGAAGTATAGGTTTGCTCAGCTAACCATAAACCGATCGCTGAGCGAAGCCGAGGCTAATGATGTTACAGCGCTTTGCGGTTGCTTAATGCCCAGAAATATTTTTAAAAGTGGCGCATAGCACCACTTTTAAAAATATTTCTGTAGTAATCAAAGCCTCAATAGGCTGTAACAACTGATTTAATCCCGAGCGCATTCATTTCTTAATATTCAGATCGCCTAATTGTTAGACAAGCCCATTCCTGACGCTTCCAGAAAGTAGCTATCAACCACTTATGGGCATCTAAGACTTCTGCAACCTTGGGGACTTGCTCGATCAAAATGCCGCTCAAAATTCCCCAGCCATTCTCATCCACTAGTTGATCGAAGTAGGGAACCATATCCATAATGATATCGGCAAGAATATTGCAGGTAAATCCATTAGCAGGAGCAGGCATATTCGCAATTAAATCTTGAATGCTCCCTTCCTGTACCCAGATTTTTTCCTCAGCAATATTATTCAGTTGGCGATTATGATTAGTTGCCTTGATCGCCAAAATATCATTATCGATCGCATAGGCTTGGCTTGCACCAATTAGCAACGCCCCAATACTGAGAATTCCTGAGCCGCACCCGACATCCGCTACGACAATATTGTCTTCTGGCTTTACGCCCCAAAGACGCATTTCTAGAGCTTCTAAACATAACTGTGTCGTTGCATGAGCACCCGTACCAAAGGCACTACCAGGGTCAAGTCGCAAAATCTGACGATCGCTATCGGTGGGTGGATCAATCCAAGCAGGATAAATCATCAACATATCGCCAATTTTCTGTGGACTCCAATGTTGCTTCCAACTTGACGACCAGTCCTCATCACTGATGATCGTCCACTGCGTAATCGGAGCTTCGTAATTGCAGGCGATCGCATCTTGTTTGAGCAATAGTGCCAGAGCTGCTAAATCTAGAACCTGTCCTTTCTCAATAGGTAGATAGCTATTAACGCGAATTTGTCGATCTTTTTGGTGAGTCACCATACCTTGACAACCAAAACTTTGTAATCTCCAAAAAATTTGTTCTTCCAATGCTTGATCCGCAACAACTTGGATTTCCCACCAATTATTGATTGAGGTGATACTCGAAAGTGACATCTGGCGCTAATGACTAAATGTAATGATTATTCTAGAACTATATTTTGCGGGTAATGATTCCCTGTAGCAAGCATATTTCATCGTAATATTTTAGGATTCTTCAGGATTTAGTCTTGGATATATTCTTGCTGCTGTAATAAAGCTAATTCTGCGCGTTGTGCTTCTCGCCCCAAATATGCAGCATGATCGAGAAGCGTAACAGGACAAGGTTGAGTTTTTTCAAAGATTTCTACACAGAGTTCCTTAGCAGAGCGACCTGTAAATAATTGCATCGCTTGGCGCTCCACTTTACCTTTAGCGGGAATAGGCTTCCCAGTTTCAGGATCAACTGCTAAGCCCTGTTCATTAATAAAATTGCTATAGTGTTTTGCACAAATTAAATTTTGCTGCCGATCAATATAAATTATAAAGTAGCCACTCGGATCAAGAGCCAGTGATCGCTTGGACAGTTCATCGTCAATTTGCTGGATTTTTTTGGGAAGTACATCCGTTTCTACGATCAGATTCATTCACTTTAGGGCTTGAAAGTATTTTGTCTAGATCCCATGATACGACTTAATATAGCTATTTATTGAGATGACATCATAATATCCTTAGCTTATAACTCAAGAGACGATCACCATGCCAGCCAAAATACTTGATGGACGTTATAAATTAATTAAAAAAATTGGAGCTGGAGGTTTTGGGCAGACCTTCATTTCTAGGGATATGCGTCGTCCAGGTTCACCGCCCTGTGTTGTCAAACAACTCAAGCCTGCTAGTGATGATCCTAACTTTATTCGTGAAGCAAGGCGATTATTTAATACTGAAGCCGAAACTCTCGAAAAACTAGGTAAACATGATCAAATTCCCCAGTTGCTTGCCTATTTTGAGGAAGATAAACAATTTTTCCTAGTTCAGGAATTTATCGAAGGGCAATCGCTATATGATGAATTAAAAGCGACTCTCCCTGAAGTGTCCGACCTCGATCATCAAACTCAAGAACAGATTTTGGCAGAACTCCAAAATATTGATGCTCCTCCTAGAGATAAGCAGCTTGGTGAAGTTGAAGTCCTCAATATCTTAAGAGATGTTCTGGAAGTTTTAGAGTTTGTCCATTCTGAAGGCGTAATTCATCGTGATATTAAGCCAGATAATTTAATTCGCCGCAAGAAAGATCAAAAAATAGTCCTCATTGACTTTGGCGCAGTTAGAGCTATGCAGGACGCAAATACGAAATTGACACCCGATGAAAAAGGTGAGTCTCGTTTCACGGTTACGATTGGGACACCTGGCTATATGCCTAGTGAGCAATGTGCAGGTCGCCCAAATTACAGTAGTGATATCTACGCATTAGGCATGGTGGCGATTAAAGCGCTCACAGGCTATGCCCCCACGGACTTACCCACCGATCCTGCTACAGGTGAATTAGTATGGCGGGACAAAGCGAAGGTGAGCAATGGTTTAGCTATGGTTTTAACAAGAATGGTGCGCTATCACTACACCCAGCGCTATCAGTCGGTGCGTGAAGTCAATCAAGGTATCACTACCTTTGCGACGATGAGTGAAGTTGAACGTCAAGCTACTACCAGTAAGATTGTCAGATCAACTATTGTTAATAATTCAATTCGCCTAGCCAATTCTAATAACAGTTCCAAGTCTATTAGCGATCACTCATCAACACGCCGCACACTATCATCATCTCCATCATCTAGTTCTAACTCTGGAGTCCTATTTTTATTTGGAGGACTTTTAGCTTTTGTTGCTGTCATCTCTGTATTTGCGCTACCAGCAATGATGCGGAACAATCAAAAATCGGTAATTGTCAATAATGCACCTCCTATACCTAAGCCAATTTCCACTGAAGTAGCAAATCCTATTGCTACTACCCCCAACCCAGAAGCAGTGAATCAGTTACTTGCAGTGGAGGCAAATAAGGAGTCGTTATTGATTCCAAACAAAATATCGGGGAATGCTGTTCATGCCTACAAAGTTACGGCGAAGTCTGGACAATTGCTGAGTGTTTCAGTTATCGGGAACGGGGTGTTATTAAGTATTTTGAATGAGCAGGGAGTGGGGATACCTGGCACGGTCAATTTACCAAGTACGGAATTAGATATCCAAGCAGATGGTACATACTTGCTACAGTTACGAGCTATTGCAGGTGCACCTGAAACTCTATATCAGTTAAAAGTCGCGCTAAAGGATAAGGCGATCGCCTCACCTCCTACTATGCCACCATCAGGTGTACCCACTCCACCTACAGGTGTACCTACTCCACCTACATCACCTTCACCATCGGCAACGCCATCACAAGCACCAGCACAAATAGAAATTAAAGTTAGGAATAGATAGAACATCCACCAGTACAGAGAAAATACTGAAAGCTTCATAAGACTTGATGATTGTTATATAAATGAAAATATATGGAATTGATTTTACAAGCACTCCAAGCAAAACCAAAAGGATTGTCTGTGCAGAGGCTTACCTCGATGACACAGGTTTGCATATTGAGAGGTTTGAGCGCTTTACCAACTTTCCTGATTGGATAGAATTTTTACAGCGCTCACCATCTTGGATTGCAGGTGTTGACTTCCCCCTTGGTCAACCACGCAAATTGGTCGAAAATCTACGATGGGGGACAACTTGGATCGAATATGTCAAGTTGGTAGGGCAGATGTCTAAATCAGAATTTGTAGAAACTCTAAATAAATATCGTCTAGGTCGCGCCAATGGTGATCGCGAACATTTGCGTCAAACTGACCGCATCGTAGGTGCAATTAGTCCAATGAAGGTCTATGGTGTGCCTGTAGGCAAGATGTTTTTTGAAGGTGCACCTCGAATGTTGGCAGCAGGCTTTAGTATTTTGCCTTGCCATCCCACGGATGATCCACGGATCGTGATTGAGATTTATCCTGCGCTGATGGCAAGAGCGATTATTGGCAAACAAAGTTATAAATCCGATGACAGGCGCAAACAAACTAGAGAAATGCAATTAGGTCGTCAGGCTGTCATAGAGTATTGGCGATCGCCAAACTTTGCAGCAACCTATGGCTTGAGTATAGATATTAACGTTCAGCTTGCCGAAGAATGCGATCGCGATGCATCTGGTGATACGTTAGACGCTGTACTCGCCGCAGTGCAAACTGCATGGTCAGCTAAACAACCTAACTATGGCATTCCGACAACTTGCGATCCCCTTGAGGGATGGATTTGCGGAAAGTTATAAATTGGCGATCGCCTTTTTCATCTGTTCTTTGATAAAAGGGACATCTTGCTGTGCTAAATTCCACAAAGTATTCAAGTCAACTTCTAAGTAGCTAAACATCAAGTTATCACCAATACTCGTTAAGCTACGCCAATTAATTTCGGGATATTGATCAATAAAACTAATTGGTAAACGCTTTGCTGTAGCTCCGATGATGCTAATGGCTCGTTCTACGGCAAAAATTGTCTTTTGATCGCAACTAAAATCTAGAAAATCAATTCCAGCTACAAATGACTCAGTGGCTGTCAAGGCCTCTAAGATGTCTTGTATTTGCACTTCAAGACGATGGTTGATATTTATCTCAGCAGGAATAATCACTTTTCTGGTTCCCATTAGTTTTTTTATTTAAAAAACTAGTTTAACATTCAGCAGTAATTCCTAAAATTGACAATATTGCCGATAACGGCGATCGCAGGTGGCGCAAATTTTGCCACTTGTACCAGTTCGACAATATTACCCAGGCAGCCGATCAATTCCGACTGATCATGGCGAGTCCCCTGACGAATTAAAGCTACAGGTGTTGAATCAGGTAAGCCAGCCAAGTTTAATTTGGTCACAATTTCCGCCAAATTATGTAGTCCCATATAGACCACAATCGTCTCCGCAGCCTGTGCGATCGCTGTCCATTGCACCTGTGGACGATATTTCCCTACAGACTCATGCCCCGTCACAAAAATTACCGACGAGCTAAAATCACGATGGGTGAGAGGAATCCCTGCATAGGCGGGAGCTGCAATCCCTGAGGTAATTCCTGGGACTATCTCCACTTCAATCCCTGCGGCACGCAAATCTGCCAACTCTTCCCCACCACGCCCAAAAATAAACGGATCGCCCCCCTTCAGACGTACAACAATCGCATAATTTTGTGCCTTATCGATCAGTAGCTGCGTGGTTTCCTCCTGCAATAGCGAATGATTACCGCGTCGCTTACCTGCATGGATTTTTTCAGCGATCGGATTAATCATGGTAAGAATTTCATCACTGACTAAAGCATCGTATAGCACCACATCACAGGTTTCTAGCAGGGCTTTCCCCTTTAGCGTCATCAAGCCCGCATCTCCAGGTCCCGCTCCTACCAAATAGACCTTACCAAAAGCAGGCGACTGTAGTTCTTTTGCCAAAGATTGATCCGTATTTATGTCTGTATTTGTGTCTGTATCTACCGTCATGAGCATTTTACATATAGCGAGGTGATCTTACCTAGCCAGCCTTAGAGATGTGATTCTCAAGAATGCGGGATATCTAAGCCAAATATTGCAAGGCGATCTCATCACCATTTTCCTCATGTATTCTAATTGTATTAGGTTGAGACGTAGCCATCTTGTCAAGTCAGATCAAGCAGAAGAAACTATTTCAGGGAGCCTGATAGAACTTCTGATCAATCTTGTCACGAAATATTTATATGCTTAAAACCCTTCTTGAAATGTAACGAGTACAACGAATCAAAATGAGGCAGGCGTGAATCTTACCGACTTTACCAAAGCAAATCTTACCAAATCTAGCCTAGAAGGAATCAACCTCAAGGGGGCGGATCTGAAGCGTGTGAATCTCAGCAATGCCAAACTTGCAAAGGCGATGCTTGCCAAAGCGAATCTGACAGGTGCATTTCTGCATGGAGTTGATCTCAATAACGCGCATCTGGGCGAAGCGAACCTGACCGAAGCAAATCTGACCTCGGCCTTGTTAATTAAGGCAGATCTACAACGAGCTTGTCTCAATGATGCATATTTAGTCGCAGCCAATCTCAATGGCGCAAATCTCACCAGCGCATCTTTAGTGAATGCTGATCTAAGTCTTGGTACTCTCACAGGAGCCTGCCTCAATGGTGCAAATTTAAGTCAAGCGAAACTGAACGGTACTTTTTTTATCGAAGCGAATCTTTTGGGAGCAGATCTCAGTAGTTCCGACTTTACGGGCGCATTGATGATCAAGGCAAATCTTAGTGGTGCAAATCTCAGTCAAGCTTGTTTGATGAATGTCGATCTCACTGAAGCTAATCTTACAGGTGCAGAGTTGCATGATGTTGATCTATGCGGTGTAATTCTCAACGAAGCTAACCTTAATGCGGTCGATCTTGTCCATGCGAATTTGAGTGGCGGCTCTCTTAGTCGCGCCAACTTAAGTTGGGCAAATTTACAAGGTGCAAACTTAGAAAAAGCAAATCTCATCGGATCTGATCTGAGTTGGGCAAATCTAAATGAGGCAAATCTCACTGATGCAGACTTGAGTTGGACAAATCTTACGGGGGCATTTTTAATGAAAGCTAACCTCAGTGGGGCAAATCTCAATGGGGTTAATCTGTCTAATGCCAACCTCAGTGGTGCTAACTTGAGCGGTGCTAACTTGATGGGGGCGAGCTTAAGTGGTGCAGATTTGAGCAATGTCGATCTGAGAGGTGCTTATTTAATTCGGACAAATTTACATAATGCGATTTTAAATGAGGCAAATCTTACTGGTGCAAATCTTGATGAAGCTGTACTCAACGGAGCAAGTTTAAATCGTGCTAACCTGAATCGTGCTAATCTCACCAGAGCTAGCTTGACAGGGGCAAATCTAAAAGGAGCATTTATGCTCTGGACAAATTTGAAAGGAGCTTTCATGTTGTGGACAAATTTGGATGGAGCAAATATGACTGGTGCGATTTTACCGACGGATAAGTAACAAACATGAAAGCTAGAGAACTAGTCGATCGCTACAATAAGGGGTTTCGAGATTTTAGTGAAATCGATCTTAGTGGTGAAAATCTCAGTGGTGCAGGTTTAACTGCGATCGACCTCAATAATGCAGATCTGAGTGACACAAACCTATCGGCAAGCACTTTAAATGAAGCCAATTTGTATGGCGCAAAACTGCATACAGCCGTACTATATCGAGCGAGTTTGAGTGATGCAAATCTCAGTGAGGCGGATCTAAATGGTGCTAGTCTGATTAAGGCTGATTTGCATGGTGCTAGTTTGGAAAGGACAAATCTAAAATATGCTGATTTAACTGGTGCTAATCTCAATGCTGCAAGTCTAGTAAATTCTGACTTAACGGGAGCAAATTTGAGTTGTGTGTCTCTTGTTGGAGCCAATCTAGAAGGGGCAAATCTTACCGAAGCATTTTTGAAAGGAGCGAACTTAGATGGAGCAAAATTAAATGGTGTGAATCTTAAAGGCGCTAATCTAAGTGGGGCAAGTTTTAGTGAAACGAATCTTAGTCATGCAAATCTATCTGAATCCGATCTTTCCCATGCAAATTTGTATGCAGCGAATCTCAGTGATGCTTTGTTGTCAAAAGCGGATCTAAGTGGTGCAAATCTAAGTGGTGCGAATCTGAATGATGCGAATCTTCAGGATGCTGATCTAAATGGAGCATTTCTGATCGATACTCAGTTAGGTAGAGCAAATCTTGAAGGCTCAAACCTTAGTAAATCTAATTGCTATAAAGCTAATTTTAAAGGTGCTTTTTTACTAAGAACTCATTTCAATGGTACTAATTTAAATGGCACTGATTTTGCCAATGCTACCCTGCAAGTCATTGAAGATGATACTGGTCATCATCCCGAATATGCAGCAGATTAAGCAAGTTATATAAATTTTAAGTTATGCCATTTGCTGTAGAAACCGCAAAGGTATGTAGATCCGACGGCATCTAGTAGAAAGCAAACTATCAAAATCGATCGCTCATAAAGAAGACTCAGAAGGCTGATCAAATCAATGATTAGGAATGAAACATGAACTCAATAAGTAATAAACAGCAAGAAGTGCCAAAATACAAACGCATTTTATTAAAACTCAGTGGCGAAGCGCTGATGGGTGATCGCAGTTTTGGGATTGATCCTGAGGTTGTTCAAGACATTGCTTTACAGGTTGCAGAAATTGTCCGTGATGGTATCGAGGTAGCGATCGTTGTCGGTGGTGGTAATATCTTTCGGGGTATTAACGGAGCAGATAAGGGAATGGATCGAGCTACGGCTGACTATATTGGTATGATTGCCACTGTGATGAATGCCCTAACCTTACAGGATGCCTTTGAGCATTTAGACGATCCAATTCCCACCAGAGTGATGTCGGCGATCGCCATGCAAGAGATTGCCGAACCCTATATTCGCCGCCGCGCTATTCGCCACCTTGAAAATAATCGGGTGGTTATTTTTGGTGCAGGCTCAGGTAATCCCTATTTTACTACAGACACTACCGCCGCTTTACGTGGAGCAGAAATTAATGCTGATGTCATCATAAAGGCTACTAAGGTCGATGGTATTTATGATAGCGACCCTAAGAAAAACTCTAATGCAAAACGTTTTCATTCTGTGAGTTTTGACCATGCGCTGATCAATGATTTACGGGTCATGGATGCGACAGCTTTTGCCCTATGCAAAGAAAATGGCATTCCAATTATTGTGTTTGATCTAGGTGTAGTAGGTAACATTCGTCGCGTCGTCATGGGAGAATCGATTGGTACTTATGTTGGAGGTTCCTGTGAAATTAACTGATGTTGAGGCGCGAATGCAGAAAGCTGTAGAAGCGACCCAGCACAATTTCAATACTGTGCGAACGGGGCGTGCAAATGCTTCGCTGTTGGATCGGATTACGGTGGAATACTATGGTGCTGAGACACATCTCAAGGCGTTGGCTAGTATCTCTTCGCCTGATGCAAGTACCCTACAAATTCAGCCCTTTGATCGTTCGACGATGCGGGCGATCGAAAAGGCAATTTCTGAGTCTGATATTGGGCTAACTCCAAATAATGACGGCACAAGCATTCGCCTAAATATTCCGCCTTTAACTACTGATCGCCGTAAAGAGTTGGTCAAGATGGTTGCCAAGCTCGCCGAAGAAGGCAAAGTGGCGATTCGGAATGTGCGCCGTGATGCGATCGACTCAATTCGCAAGCTAGAAAAGGCAAAAGAAATTTCTGAAGATGATTCCAAAAGCCAACAAGAGCAAGTGGATAAGTTAACAGAAAAGTTCGTTAAGACTATCGATAAAGTAACTGCCGAAAAAGAAAAAGAAATTACCACAATCTAAAAATTAAAGGAGATGCAAAGCATCTCCTTTAATTTTTAGATTGCCTATAAGCCGAAATTGTTGCAGATGAGATCGCGTTGGGACTAGGCAGCTATCTCGCGGCATGAACGGAAGCGGAATATATTGCTCTCTAAAACAGGCGATCGCGAACGTCACTTAATGAATCTAATGAATCACCGAGGGTAGTGCTGCAAAGTAATTTTTTTAGTAATTGTGTTGCGGGCGCTTTGCGCCTTCAACACAATTACATTGCATGACTACCTAATTTAGCTGTTTAGCTTTTGTTGCGATCAAATCTATTGATCGCTCCAATGTTGAAAAATTTGACAGTGATCCACGTACAGAATACAGCTATTGAGGCTTTGAGTAGTACAGAAATATTTTTAAAAGTGACGCTTCGCGTCACTTTTAAAAATATTTCTGGGTTTTGAGTAAGCGCAAAGCGCTGTAATATCAATTTCAAGGCATTGTTGAAACAATGGCAACGAGTATTTGAATTAAGGGGATAGAAGAAATGATTCTAGACAACGAAAACCAGAATCTAAAAGTCCATGAGTGGATTAAGCAATATACAGAAGAATGCTCAATTGATATCGTTACAGGCTATTTCACGGTTGGCGCTTTAGCTTACCTTTCGCAGCAAGTTAAATCAAAAAATTACCATGTTTCGGCTAGTACTGGGAGATATCGGGGACTGTCAAGCAAAGTGTGTAAAGTCTAGAAGCTAGAGATGGAGCCGATCCTCGAAGAGGATCGCAAAGCGATTGAGAGCAGGTTTCCAATCGCGAATGGGCATAGTCCATTTCTTAGAAATATTCCGCATAGCCAAGTAAACTAGCTTGAAAGCAGCCTCATCGGTCGGAAAAATCTGCTGAGACTTAATCACCTTCCGCAAACTGCTATTCATCGACTCAATCGCATTAGTCGTATAAATTGC
>Ga0209972_10002062_pt1 | contig 16749 bp, 14 predicted proteins | sample NOAtaG_7_FD_187302 | JGI IMG/M metagenome (GOLD analysis project Ga0209972, IMG submission 187302) | Freshwater lake microbial communities from Lake Erie, under a cyanobacterial bloom - NOAA_Erie_Diel1S_2200h metaG (SPAdes) (version 2) | ecosystem: Environmental > Aquatic > Freshwater > Lake ... | reverse complement strand
ATCATGATTCAACGTGGAGAAGAGGGCAAGAATGTTAAAGAAAACATTTTGAAGGTTACGAATAGTCCAACAGTTCTAATTATGGAAAGAGGAGCAGAAGGTCTCTTTGTCGAAAACAAAGGAATGGCGAAATTCGATATCCCTGTACTAGATTTAACCCTATCCAATCTAGAAGGTTGCTATCGAGAGCTTCGCAATAACTTTACAGTTGTAGTTGAGAATCGCAACGGCAAAAAGTATATAACCAAATGGGGAACTTGGGATCGTGGGGGCATGAACGTTGTAGGACGCGATGCTCTCTACTTCATCCGCGAACCATTTAATGGATTTTTTTGAGAAGTCGATCTCCATTTAATTCTCAACCGAGAAGATTTGGGGCGATCGCTTTTTAATTAATCCATTTATTACGGCAATTTTAATTGTTGGGCAGGAGTGAAAAATTGGCGTGTAACTAGAGTCGTTAATATTAATGCAGTGATGAGATTAGCTGTAGTAATAGCGAATAGAATTACTAACTGATAGCGCACTGCTAATAGTGGCGAAGTACCGCTTAAGATTTGCCCCGTCATCATCCCTGGTAAAGAGACGACCCCTGCGACCATCATCACGTTAATGGTGGGAATCATGGCGGCTCTAATGGCATCGGTTTGATAATTAAAAATAGCCTGCTGCGGGGTTGCGCCTAAACATAAATGCGCTTCGATGTCCCGCGATCGCTTGACTAAATCCTGTGTAAATCTCTCGGCAGCGATCGCAGCCCCATTCATCGAATTGCCTAAGATCATGCCTGAGAGAGGAATTAAATATTGCGGTGAATACCAAGTATCGGGCTGAATCACTAAGAAGGTGGTGTATGCAAGGATGGCGAGAGTACTGACGATCACCGATATCCACATAATCGGTAGAACGTAAGGTACTTTTTCACGCACACGGTTTTTGGCTTCACGGGCTGCCATCAGGCTCATCAAGAAAATGATGAAGAGAATAACTACGGGCTGCTTGATCTCAAATACGGCATCTAGCAAAAAACCAACCACAATCAATTGAATGATGCTACGAAAAGTAGCGATGATTAGATTCTTGGCAATGTCTAATTTTTGCCAGACCGAGAAACTAGTAGCGATCGCAATCATCCCGACCGCGATCACCATTTTGGGAATATTCAAATCAATGACAGTAGTCATAAGTAATTCACCGTAGAAGATGGCAGCACTTTTATTATTTACAGATATCCATAGAAAAAATAAGCCTCGCTAAGCGAGGCTTATTTTTTCTTAAGATTGTAATGCTGCTAGGGTTTGTGAACCAAGCACTCCATCTACAGGCAAGCCATAAAATGCTTGGGCTTTTTTGATGGCAGCCGTTGTCCGAGAACCTTGAATACCATCAATCGCTCCATCATAAAAACCGAGATTACTCAATAGAGTTTGTCCTTGTTTGATGGCATTATCGGAAATGTTAATACTTGGTTGAGTTTCCTCAATCTGCACTGTCAGAGGATTGATATCTGCCTCCAATGCAGCAACAGTCAAAGAACCTGCGATACCATCAGGGATTAAGCCATAGGTTTTTTGGGCAAGAATAATTGCCTCTTGGGTCATGGGTCCTTTAATGCCATCGATCTCACCGCCATAAAAACCGCGATCACTCAGCAATTGCTGCACATTTTTCACCGCATCTGAGGACTTGTATTCATCTGGTGTTTTGTAATTAGCAGGAACTGACTGAACAGCCTCATATTCGTAAGTGTCCGACTGCAACGCGGCGAGAGTCTCAGAGCCAACAATACTATCAGCTTCAATCTTATAAAATGTTTGAGCCGCGACGATTGCTTCTCTAGTCGCAGGTCCCATCACACCATCGATCTCTCCAGGATTAAATCCTCGTCTTGCCAATAATTGTTGCAGACTGGCAATTTCTGGCGTATGGGCAAAGGCAGAGATTGGCATAGCATTTAGAGTGATCGCGCTTGCGGCGAGTCCAACACATACAACGGACTTAGCATGGTGAGACGATTTCGCGATCGAGTCTAATAATTGACAATCTAAAGCTTGATCAATAGATTCGCCTTGTTGGAGGCGTTCAGAAATCATTTCACTGTGGAGATAAGCAACAAGTTCCATACAATTCAGCCTCAATAAAAAACGCCACTAGGCTAATTAATTGGCTCTTTTGTGTTCGTAAGAGCCTATATATTTATTGTATGGAAAAAAGCCAGTAAATGTCAGATAATGCTTGTTTTTATAATCTTTAACAACTGAGATCAGGTGCTTTGTACCCACCTTTACTTCCTTTACTTAAGGATTTTGGCGATCACTTCAGCTAAACCATCTAGGGTATATTCCACAGCCTCACAATCAACGCGCCCCAATAAATCATCACAGGCTTTGGAAGTTTGAGGACCAATAGAAGCAATTTTTGAGGAGGCAATCCAAGCCTGCCAAGTTTCTCTGGCAGCTACTCGATCCAGTAATTGACAAAAATGGTGCACAGTCTTGGAGCTAGCAAAGGTAATGACATCAAGTTTTTGGCTTTGAATAGCGGCTAAAGCGACAGGATCGATCGCTTCAGGACAGCCCGACTCATAGGCTGGAATTGCCTCAACAATTGCCCCATGCAGTTGCAACTGCTCAACTAAAACTTCGCGTCCCCCTGATTGCACTCGCGGGAATAATAACTTTTTGTCAGCTAAAACATGATGGCAAGACAGAAATGCGTCAACCAGAGCATCGGCAATAAAATCATCTGGCACTAAATCGGGCGTAATTCCATAATTAGCAAGCACTTCGGCGGTCTTGCGCCCCACTACGGCAACTTTGAGGGAATGTAAAGCCCTGCTATCTTGACCCACCTGTTGCAATCTCCCGAAAAAACTCTCAACGGCATTGGCTGAGGTCAAAATCAACCAGTCGTAATCAGGTAAAGAAGCGATCGCCTGATCCAACATTTCCCAACTGGTCGGCGGTACGATCGACAAAGTTGGCATCTCGATAACTTCAAAACCTTGTCTAGTGAGTAAATCTGTAAATTGGCTAGCCTGTGTCGCTGCCCTAGTTACTAAAATCCGTTTGCCCTGCAATGGTAATTTTTCCTTTTCTAGATCAACACTGGCTTCGACTTTGCTCAGCCAACGTTGGCATCGAATTCTCTCAGCCAACGTACTTTTGATGGGACTTGATTCCAAGTCTTGGCAAACATAATTTTCTAATAATTTCTTTTCAGAATGGGACAAAAGCTCATGAAACTTTACGACTTCCCCAATAATGATCACCGATGGCGATAGCGAGCCTTCAGGCAATTTTGACTGGATATCCTGCAAAGTCCCTGTCCATACCTGCTGCTCAGGTCGTCCACACCACCGCACGATCGCGATTTTTTCATTCCCAGATTTTCTCTGTTGTAATTTTGCCAACAATCCCGCCAGATTCTTTGTCCCCATCAAAATTACCAACGTCGGAATTTGGGCGATCGCATCCCAAGGCAATCGATCTAAATCATGCCCCGTCATGACCGCAAAACAAGAACTCGCCTCTACTTCCGTAAGTGGTATCCCAGCTAACATCGGAGCTGCGATCGCACTAGAAATCCCTGCAATTACTTCCCATTCACAATTAGCGGCTTGCAATGCTGATATCTCAGGTAGCGATCGGCTAAATATCCAAGGATCGCCACTCTTTAGACGCACTACTTGCTTACCCTGTAAGCAATATTCCACTAGCATCTGATTAATTTCTGCTTGCTTAATGCTTTCATAACCGCCTCGTTTACCCGCAATAATGCAATTACATTGTGGCGACGCAAGATCTAATAAATTACGATCTACCAGTGCATCACTAATAATTATTTCAGCGGTACTGATCAAATCCCTAGCACGAATCGTCAAAAACTCCGCGCCCCCGATTCCTGCGCCAACTATAAAAACTTTGCCTTGAGCTAAATTGAGTTGATAAATATCTTGCATTCTAGGATTTGTGGTAATTGTCATTTACAGCGCTTTGCGCTTAGGGACTTGCGATTAATTAAAGTACCTACGGCTTCGAGTTCGCTCAGCCAACGTTGGCTGAGCGAAGTCGAAGCCATACAAACTCGGTGATACCTTTTTTCTCGTCAAGTCCCTTACTTAAAAACCAAAAATATTTCTGTACTACTCAAAGTCTCAATAGTTTTTAACTCTCAAGAGCAGCAAAGCCCTTTAATGATAGTAACTCGAACATATAGCTATCCTAAATAGTGTGTTCCATAAACCATTTAGGATAGCCACAGAAATTAGTCGATGCTACATTTACTCAATATGTAAGTAAGTCCTAATGTCAATTTTAGATACTTTATGGAAGCATACCTCAAAAGGGAACTTTTCTATAAATCTAACGATCTACAAATTATTTAGAACTGCTATATATTTGTAGTAGAGATATAACAGTAATTAGCTAGATGTTGTAAGTTTATGATATTTCCTTTCCTAGCGCCATCTGTTCCTTCTTACATAGTATCACCATCACCATCGCCATCACCATCTCCATCTCCACCATTTGTTCCTTCCCGCATAGCACAATCACCATCACCATCTCCATCTCCTTCGCCACCACCACTTATTCCTACTGCGCCTACAAACCCCACAAATGTAAACAAGCCAATTTTGAAACCTTCTTGTGATGAACTATTAGGTGGAATATTTTGCAACAATGGTGAATCAACTCAAACTGAAGTGAATATTGACATTAACAAGATTGATGGAGAGCGAACTAGATCAGTATGTGCGTATTCTGGCGCTTGCAATTCTTCAATCCCTACGATTAGCTTTAATTCCATCCAAGAAGATCTACAAAGAGCATCAAAAATTACTGATAGTCAGTCTTGGGTAATTTATCCAATTATTTATGATGATCGTATTGAGCTTATCACTATTCCTCCTTCTGGCAAAGAAATCCATAAAGTTATTCCTAATGTTAAGCAGGTTGAACTAACAGAAACAGTCCAGAACTTCTTAGATTCCATACGTGATCCTAGTAGCAATGACTACCTAGAGTCATCTCAGCAACTATATAACTGGATCATTCGCCCACTTGATAGCGACTTAAAAGATGCAGAAGTTAAAACTTTAATTTTCGTGATGGATGGAATATTGCGGGCAATTCCCATAGGAGCATTGCATGATGGAAAGCAATTTTTAGTTCAGAAATATGCCATAGCAGCAGTGCCATCAATGGGATTAGCAAATTTGAAAATTCCTGATCGCCGCAACTCAAAAATACTCGCCATGGGATTAACAAAAGCTACCAAAGATTTTGTAGCTTTGCCGAACGTAGAAGTGGAAACTAGGCTGATTACGTCAAAAATCTTAGCTGAAAATTCAGATCTATTTCTTGATGAGAAATTTACAATTGAAAATCTTAAGAAGCAGCAAAATTCAAAAAACTATGGAATTGTGCATATAGCTTCCCATGCTCAATTCCTAAGCGATAGCGTAGACGGAGCATTTATTCAATTTTGGAATGAGAGACTTAAATTAAGTGATCTTCGCACAATCAGACTGGGAGAAGAGCCAATTGAAATGTTGACTCTAAGCGCATGTCAGACTGCAGTAGGAAAAAATTTGGGACTTAGTGGAACAGCATTAATTTATCGGGCTAAAAGTGTCCTCGCATCATTATGGGCAGTAAGTGATGCAGGTACAACACCGTTAATGTTGAATTTTTACAACTACTATCCTAACGTGAAGAGTAAAGCGATCGCTATTCAGCAAGCACAATTAGATCTCTTAGAAGGCAGAGTAATAATTGAAGGAGGAAAGATCAAAGGGATTCGTAATTTGCCAGCAATACCCGTAAATCAAGCTTCTGTTGACATCAATTTGAAGCATCCATACTTTTGGGCTTCTTTTATTCTAGTTGGCAATTGGCTCTAAAAAATGACCTACGCTAAGCGTAGGTCATTTTTGAACGGAGAGAGAGGGATTCGAACCCTCGTTAAAGTTTCCCCTAAACAGCATTTCCAGTGCTGCGCCTTCAACCACTCGGCCATCTCTCCTCGCTTGATGTCGTAGCAAGTTTTAGTAAACTACTTATTTCATCGTGCGGATTCTAATCATACCAAAGCTTGGTACATATGCAAGAGATGACATCGTAAAAAAACTAATTTTTTTGATGTTTTTTGCTCCTATGGGTAAACCTAAAACTTATACAGCATGCTGGCGATACCAATCGATTGTTTGGTTTAAACCTTGGCGAAAACTGATTTGAGCAGTGAATCCAAAGGCTTGTTTGGCTCGTTCGACATCAAGACAACGACGGGGCTGACCATTGGGCTTGTCTGTTTCCCAGATAATCTCGCCATCATAACCCATTAACTCGGCAATTAAATGAATCAAGTCTTTGATCGAAATTTCAGAACCAGTGCCAATATTGACTGGCTCAGATTCGTTATAAAGACCTGAAGCTAGCACAATGCCACGTGCCGCATCTTCAGAATAGACAAACTCTCTAGTCGGTGTACCATCACCCCATACCGAAATTGTGCGATCGCCCCTTTGTTGAGCCTCATAAACCTTACGAATCAGTGCAGGAATCACATGGGAGCTACGTGGGTCAAAATTATCCTCAGGTCCATATAGGTTCACTGGTAGTAGGTAAATGCCATTAAACCCATATTGCTGACGATAGGACTGTAGTTGTACAAGCAATGCTTTTTTGGCTACCCCATAGGGAGCATTTGTAACTTCAGGATAGCCATTCCAAAGATCGGATTCTTTGAAGGGAATGGGAGTAAAGTTCGGATAGGCGCAGATTGTGCCAACACAGACAAATTTCTGGACATCTGCTTGATATGCCGAGTGAATTAATTGCACACCCATTATCAAGTTGTCGTAAAACAATTCTGCTGGTTTTTCGCGATTGAGCCCAATGCCACCAACATGGGCAGCAAGGTGAATGATTAAATCTTGCCCTTGAACGACTTGTTCGCAAACTGCTAGTGATCGCAAATCATGCTCTTTTGATCTAGGTACAGTAATTAAATCTGGATTTGCACCTGTGGCAACTAGTTGGGCAATCACCTGCTTGCCCAGAAAGCCTGCACCACCCGTGACGAGAATTTTTTGATTCTTGAAGTGATCTGGCTTGAGTTGAAAATTTGCTTGAGATTCTGGCATAAAAATTTCTGGGAAATAGGAATGATTTATGAAAAATTAGAAGAATTGCCAAATTGTTTGGTGGCAATTACCAAGTAGCAGCCTGTCCAGCTTTTCTCAAGGTCGCAATGTCCTGAGCTTCAATACCTTTAGGATTAGGCAAGCCCAATGCTTCTAAATCTGCATCAACCATTAGTTCAACTAATCCCTTAAAGGTTACTTTGGGTTCCCAACCCAGTTTTTGTTTTGCTTTAGTGCAATCACCTAATAACAGATCAACTTCCGCAGGTCGGAAATAACGGGGATCAATTTCTACATAGTCTTCCCATTTGAGATTAACATAGGCAAAGGATTCTTCGAGAAACTCTCGCACGGAGTGGGTTTCACCTGTCGAAATCACGTAGTCATCGGGTCGTTCTTGCTGCAACATTAACCACATAGCCTCAACATAGTCCTTGGCATAGCCCCAGTCACGTTTAGAGTCTAGATTACCTAGATACAGTCTTTTCTGTTGACCTGCAAGGATCCGCGCGATCGCTCTAGTGATTTTACGTGTAACAAAAGTTTCTCCGCGTCTTGGCGACTCATGGTTAAATAAAATGCCATTGCAAGCGAACAATTCATAGGATTCGCGGTAGTTTACCGTTTGCCAATGAGCATATACCTTAGCGCAAGCGTAAGGACTGCGAGGATAAAAAGGTGTTGTTTCACTTTGGGGGACAGCTTGTACTAGCCCATACATCTCCGAAGATCCCGCTTGATAAAAGCGAATTTCTGTATCATTACGTTGCTGATAATCGCGCAGAGCCTCTAGTAATCGCAGAGTCCCCATGCCTACAGCATCAACGGTATACTCAGGAGAGTCGAAACTAACACGAACATGGGACTGTGCTCCGAGGTTATAGACTTCATGAGGTTGAACTGCTTCTAAAATACGCCCTAATGTTGTGCCATCAGTTAAATCGCCATAGTGCAAGAATAATTTTGTTTCTGGTAGGTGCGGATCCTGATACATATGATCAATGCGATCGGTATTGATCGTTGAAGAACGACGAATAATGCCATGAACTTCGTATCCTTTAGCTAGTAAAAGTTCTGATAAATAAGATCCATCTTGACCAGTAATGCCCGTAATTAAAGCGCGTTTAGATGTACTCATGAATTATTGTTTGAAAGAACTCTACAAAATTTTACTCGCTTGCATACCTAATAAAATCCCCAATTTAATTTGAGTTAAATGAACTTTGATGGCTGTGATCACAATAAGAAAAGCATTTTCAGGAATCATATCGAAGTAAAATCTTTTTATAATTATTGAGAATGGAGTCAACAAACTGCCAATCTGAAGATTATTAATTCTATATCAATCCTACATTGTGCGCTTCCACATACAAAAGTCTGTAATTTGTAGGGATTACTTAGATATTATTTTTAAACTCCCCAAAAGCTTGAAGGAAAAAGGAAAATCCTAGGATAGTCATGCAATGTAATTGTGTTGCCGATGCTTCGCGCCCGCAACACAATTACTAAAAAAATTACTTTGCAGCACTACCAATCCTAGAAATCTCTAATTCAAGTGCAGAATTACAAAGTTTTACCATCAATTAACATCTTTTCAAACTCAGCCGCAGGTAAGGATGGACTAAAGAAATATCCCTGCATTTGATCGCAACCATGATCTTTTAAAAACTGCATTTGTTCCCTAGTTTCTACCCCTTTAGCACTAACTTGTAATGACAAACTGTGGGCAAGATCAATAATTGCTAAAGAAATTGTGGCATCGTGACTATCTTTAGTGACATCTTGGATAAAGCAACGATCAATTTTGAGGGTATTCACAGGAAAATGTTTGAGATAGCTAAGTGAAGAATAGCCAGTACCAAAATCATCGATCGCTACTTTGACACCCATAGTTTGCAATTGTGACAACACACTAATCGTAGATTCTGCATTTTGCATGATGATCCTTTCGGAGATCTCTAGTTCTAAATATTGCGGTTCAGTATTACTTTCTTGCAAAATCTTGCCGATGACTTCGGGTAAGTTATTATCTGGACGAAAATGCTGACCTGATAAGTTAACAGCAACAAAACCATAATTGATACCCAGTTCTCTCCATGATCGCATCTGTTCACAAACTTCACGAAGAATTAACTCACTTAAACGCAGAATCAATCCTGTCTGCTCAGCAATGTGAATAAACTTACTAGGCATTATGATTCCTAGATCTGGATGTTGCCACCTTACTAGAGCCTCAGCGCCAACGATTTGTCCTGACTGTAGATCAACTAGAGGTTGATAAAACACTCGAAACTCATTGCGATCAAGTGCCCGATGAAGGCTGTTGGCTAAAGCCATATACTCCGCAGATTGGATATTTAGCTCTGAACTATATAACTTGTAGCTATTTCTGCCATGGGTTTTGGCGTAATACATTGCAAGTTCCGCATTTTTGATTAGTCCATCGGCTTCTTGGTGATCATCGGGAAAAATAGTAATGCCAATGCTACTGGTAATAAAAACTTCATGCCCATACAGATTATAGGGACGACTTAATAAATCTAAAATTTTTTGACTTTCAATTTTGATGCTCATCGGATCAGATACATCAGAGATGATCATCGCAAACTCATCGCCCTGTATGCGAGCTACCATATCGCAGGGAGCCGTATAGCGCCTCAGTCGTTCCGCGATCGCTTTGAACAATTGGTCGCCAATATCATTACCAAGAGTATTGTTAATGACATTAAAGTTATCCATATCTAAGAAGAGTAAAGCGAGGGACTTATTATTGATTTTGGCATGCAGGACTGCTTGAGTTAAAGATTCATGAAACAAAACCCGATTAGGTAGCTGTGTTAGTGCATCATGGTGAGACAAATACTCAAATCTTGCACCAACAGCTTTGATTTCATCGTAATAATGCTCCCTCACAGAGTTGTATTTCTGTAATCTTGAGGCGATCGCCCCTAGTAGTTCTGAAGATGTAAATGGTTTGGTAAGGTAGTCATCTGCCCCCAACTGCATCGCTTGGCGCATATCCGCTTTATCTGTCATCGCAGTCAAAAAGATAAACGGAATCATGGATGTTTTTGGCTCTTGTCGTAGTGCCATCAGAGTGCCATAGCCATCTAGCTCTGGCATAGCAATATCACAGATAATTAGATTTGGCAAATAGGTTTTAGCAGTTTGCACCCCCAAAACTCCATTTTCAGCCCCCAATACCTCAAATCCTTCATAGGAAAGCGTCTCCATGATCTCTTCGCGTAAAGCTTCTACATCTTCGATGACTAAAATCGTTGTCATGACTTTGTTTTCTCGATCAATTTGTTGATATTGGCATTGAGTGGTATTTGGCTGCACTTCCCCTAATCCATAGATATTGGCAACTTCACTCGGACAGTTGTCCCCTTATTTTCAACACTAGTAAGTTGAATTGTGCCACCGAGAATGTCAATGGAATTTTTGATAATTGCCATACCTAACCCAGTCCCTGCGATCATACCAACATTGTGAGCACGATAAAAATGCTCAAAAATCTTTTCTTGATCAATTTCAGGAATACCTATTCCATAGTCTTTAAATTCTAATAGTAGTCTGGGCTGGAGATCACTAATTTGTGAAATCGTAAAGTTAACCTCCGTACTATTTGGCGAATATTTAATTGCATTGGACAACAGATTAGCAATAATCTGTTTAAAAAATTTAGTATCGATTACAATGTTGGTCGGCGCATTAATATTTTTAAAGATAACTCGATGCTTACCATTACCTAAGAGTTTTACTTGCTCAATAACCTCTAAACAAAAAGATTCTAAGTTAATCGTCTCTCCACGTAGTTCAAACCTTCCAGATTCAGTTTTACCAATCACCAGTACTTCTTCTAAAAGGCTAGTCATCCCCTTGACTTCTCGTTGAATCTTATCGATTCTTTCGAGCTTTTTCTCATTGGACATCTTATGTCCATAGTTGCGTAATAGGTCACTGGCAGTTTGAATTGTAGCTAAAGGAGTTCGGAACTCATGGGAGGCTCTAGAAATAAACTGGGATTTAAGTTCATTTAGTTCTTTCTCTTTAAGTAAAGCTATTTCAAGCTGTCTAAGACTTTGCTCTAGTTGTTGAGTTCGCTCAGTAACTTGAAATTCGAGATTTTTATTAAGGTCTTGCACACGCTCAAATAATTTTACCTGTTGAATCGCGATCGCCACATGATTCGCTAATTGTCTTAGTAAGTCAATCTCAAATTCCTCCCATAGACGTGTTTCTAAGCACTGATGAGCAATTAGTAAGCCCCAAAGGGTATCTCCAAATGAAATTGCAACAACAATATTAGCCTTGACTTGAAATTGTCGTAAAATTTCTTTGTGACATAGGCTGATTTCGTCAGTCTCAACATCATTGATACTTGATATTGGTTGTTTATAATATTTTTGAATATTCTCTTGATTGAAGCATGGATCATTTATAGTTTTGCCAAGAATAGATAATGATAAATCATTAACTGCTTCAACTACAAATGTACCACTCCAATCTTGATTAAATTGATAGATAGCAACACGATCAATGTGTAATAGTTCTTGAGCTTCTTTAACTGTAATTGCTAAAACTTGTTCAAGGTTCAGCTCTCGCTGAATTTTGAGTAAAATTGCATTTAATAAGCGTTCTCTTTCGCTTTGATAGCGCAATTGTGTCTCAACTCTCTTCCGTTCAGTAATATCATAGTAACTACTCAAATACATCCGTTTCCCCTTATAGAGCATAATTCTTGTGGAAACTAAAACATCTTTAAATGTGCCATCTTTATGACAAATCCGAGTTTCAACAGTAGTTGTGCGACCAGTTTCTTGCAACAGTTGTAAGCGTTGTAAAGCCTTGTCATGCTCACCCCGATCAGGATATAGAAAATTAGTAAAGTCATGACTAGCATTTGCCTCAGCGATCGTATATCCCGTGAGATTTTCCATCCCATCATTAAAAATCGAGAAATAGCCTGAGTCATCACTAAAAGTAATTCCTTCCTTAATTGATTTTAGGACTGTGCGTAGACGTTCCTCACTTTCTAATAATCTTTGGGTAGATTTGACTTGTTCGGTAATGTCGATTTGAATACCAATATAGTTAGTTAGTTCACCATGATCGTTAAATACTGGTGCGATATATAAATCATTCCAAAATGGCGTTCCATCCTTGCGATAGTTAAGTAATACTGCGTGACATTCTCTTTGTTCCTTAATCGCTTGGCGTAAATCTAAGATCCCAATCTGATTGCGATCCCCACCTTGTAGAAATTTACAATCACGTCCGATTACTTCTGCTGCACTATAACCTGTAATTCTCTCAAAGCTAGGATTTACATAGATCATCGGATTGTTTGGTTGCGTGGCATCAGTAATCACGATTCCATTAGGACTAGCAGCGATTGCCCGTTCGCGTAATTTCAGCGATTCTTCGACACGATTGCGTTCAGAAACTTCACGTAAAGATGCAACTACATATACTCTGCGATCTTCATCAATAGTCTCTGATACTCGCATTTCTGCCGAGGTTGTCTTACCACGACTGAGAATGTCTATATCTGTACTTTCCCCTGAGACGATAGGTAAACCAAAACTCTCTCCAATAATATCTTCTGCTTTACATCCAAACATCTCTTCGGCGGCATGGTTAACATAGCGGACAATCCCCTCGTGATCAACTACTACAAACGCATCGGAAATAGAGCTAACTAAATGACCAAATTTTTGATCATTGGCATATCTAACATGAGCCTTAGATTTCGATAAATTTGTCATATTTTGACAAGTACCGATAATTTTTTGCAGATTATCACTATCGCAAGTTTTAAGTGATAACGAAATTAATAAAACTCGATTAGTAATCAGATCAAGATGTGCTTCATACTCAACCTTTTGTTGCGATTGCAAGCACTGACGAATATGTGAATCTAAGGAATTAGCAAATTCTAAAGGTAAGCATTCATTAACTGTTAATCCAATTATATCAACAGTTTGATCGATCATTCGTTCCCCAAATACCAGATGCACAAAAGCAAGATTGGCAATTTCAAAGCGTAGTGTTAACTCCAGATCATCTTCACTTGATACATCTGGATTTGACTCAACGGTCAAAACAAAAATTCCGCATTGAATAAGATCTAGGATATTTTGCATAATAGCCAAATTCTTATACTAAATACCAAATATCGCGGTTACATTAATTTTACATTGAAAATTAAAAGTCTGAGCATAACTGAAACATCCCGTCACAAGTGAACAAGGTTTCTAAATCCTCTTATACCGAATATACTCATGCCACAATGAGGGATTAGCATCTTAAAACAGAGTAGTTTAAAGATGAAGATCTAATGTATGCTAAACCTGCTTACTAATAGCTTTATAATCTACAAATGTTTATATTGCCTTTAGAGTGCTTCCTTAATATGTCTTTAAAGTTATTGGTTCCCTCAATCGGCTGTGCTAGTTGTATCGAAACAATTTCCAAAGCGATCCAATTTGCCGATACATCAGCAATAGTTACAGGTGATCCTGCTTCTAAAACAGTTAATATCGAGACTCAATTACCTGAATCTCAAGTCCGTGAACTAATTGCGAACGCAGGGCACAAAGCTGCCTAAAAATTTGCTTCAAAGATCGCAAAATGCGCCACTCGGTGAATTAAATTCTCCCGACTTTCCCCCACTTTTATGTAATAACCTTGCATTAGAAATAATCATCGTTTTTTCTAGGGATTTAGCCATATCATAAATGGTGAGAGCCGCAATGGTAACAGCAGTTAATGCCTCCATTTCTACCCCAGTCTCAGCTTTGGTCTTGACCTCTGCTTCAATCTGATAACCAGGAATATTTTCATCTAAAATAATTTTGACATCGACACCAGTCAAATTTAGTGGATGACACATTGGGATTAAGTTGGCAGTTTGTTTTGCTGCCATAATCCCTGCCAATCTTGCCGTGCCTAAAACATCTCCTTTCGGTAAGTTTCCTGCTTGGATTGCGTCCAAGGTGGTTGTTTTCATGGATATTTCGCATACGGCGATCGCTCTTCTTACTGTTGATGGCTTGAGCGTCACATCCACCATTTGAGCATTACCACTTTGATCAAGATGAGCCAGTGACTGAGGAGTATCCGTATCCATAAAAGCTTTGCTGCAATTCGCACAATAATAAAAAACAAGGTATTGATAGAGTTTGCGCTTAACTGATAGCAATAAACTCTTTCCCTAGTACAAAAGTCTACCTGAATATATGACTGAGACTTTAAAGATTGACCTTTATGCTAAGAATCTAGCTGCGACTCAAGCGATCGCCACCCAACTAGCCCAACTTGTGACCACAGGTACAATTATCTTGCTAGAAGGAAATCTGGGCAGTGGTAAAACTACTTTCATGCAAGCTTTTGGGCGGGCTCTTGGTATTAGTACCACGATCGCTAGCCCCACCTTTACCCTCATCGATGAATATACCGAAGGGCGCTTGCCACTGTATCATATTGATCTCTATCGCCTCGATCCATCACAAGTTCCCAGCCTTCACTTAGAAGAATATTGGCGGGGTGAAGATTTCCCTCTCGGTGTCGTAGCGATCGAATGGGCAAGCAAGTTACTCACTATCCCTCCACAACATCTAAAGATTAATCTCTCAATGCCAGCAAGTACATTCTATGATCAAGAACAAAAACATCAAGTCCAAACAGATGCTTTAGCTGAAGATTTTGTCGATGACTTGCCTAGTGATCGACTTATTCAACTAATTGCCAAGGGCAGAACCTATGTAGAGCTTCTTAAAAGTCTCCCAAATACTAGTGTGCTTTTGTAAGCAAATAAAGATTTTGAGAGTGTGGCAAAGCTACACTCTCAAAATCTTTATTTGCTAATTGTTCTTCTCAGATGTATTTGCAGGATCTGCTTCACCTTGCCCCCTCATCTCATCCTGAAATCCTCGGAGAGATTGTCCCACGCTACGACCGATCTCAGGGATACGTTTAGCTCCAAAAATTGCCACACCCACAAGCGAAATTACAATTAATTCTGGCCATCCAATTCCAAACATTGCCCTTACATCTCCTCAAACGTATCTGCTATCCTTTTATACAGCCTTTTGTAAACAAAAGAGCTACAAAAATTATTTGCTTGAATAAAAAGTAAGCACACTTAAAAACTAATGGAAGCAACCATTATTTGGCAACTTGGTAGCAACGATCCTGAAGCTGAGTCAAATCTGGCACGCATTGCTCAATGGTGGGCATCCCTTGCTGGACAAGAAATTATTTGGCAACAACGCCCCATTACTGACAGTACCAATTATGAAGCGATCGACTGGAGCAAACAATCTCTCGACGAAACCTTCACGATTCAAGCCCCTAGCTTACGAGGTATTACTCTTTATTGGTATAAACCCAGTAGTCCTGATGAGCGTAATATTTCGGTTGGCTATCTCAAACTCGATCTATTTAATCAATGTTTAGACGTATTGCCTTCATCAGGCAGAAGTTACCAGCTTCGTGTGACGCTGCCTAAAATCGTCTACCAAAAGATTAAGCTAGACGATCCACAGTTTGGGAGCCTCACTCAACCTAACGGCGACACAGTCCTACTATTTCGAGATGAAAATCAACGCCTCGAAATTCAAATTAATCTCAGCGCAATCAACACAACTTTACTTCAGCAAAAGATCTCATCAACAAATTCTTAGTTTTATCGGGAAATTGGGTCTAAAACCCCGTGCTAGAAGGACGGCTTTATATTAATCTATGCTACAATATACAGCATAAGACTTACTAAATCCATGTTAGTACTTGAAGCAAAACTAAAAGGCAAGACAGGACAGTACAACCTCATCGATGAGGCGATTCGTACTGCTCTGTTTGTGCGTAATAAGGCTTTAAGGCTATGGATGGATGTAAAGGATAGCGATAAGTACGACCTGAATAAATACTGCGCTGTGCTTGCCAAAGAGTTTGAGTTTGCGAAAAAGCTAAACTCACAGGCAAGGCAAGCCAGTGCGGAGAGGGCTTGGTCAGCAATTAATCGGTTCTTTGAGAACTGCAAAAAGAAAATATCGGGGAAGAAAGGTTTTCCCAGATTCAAGAAGCGTGGTCATTCTGTGGAATACAAAACTTCAGGATGGAAGCTTAGTGAAGATCGAAAATATCTAACTTTGACTGATGGCTTTAAGATTGGCAGACTCAAACTGATTGGTTCGCGTGACCTTAATTTCTACCAGATAGAGCAGATAAAACGAATCAGACTGGTAAGACGGGCTGATGGTTACTATGCTCAATTCTGTGTTGATGTTGATCGGCGTGAAGAAATAGAGCCGACTCAAACCACAATCGGATTGGATGTTGGACTTAATCACTTCTACACTGACTCAAAAGGCGAAGTAGTTGAGAATCCTAGATATCTTAGAAAGTCAGAGCGTCAACTCAAAAAATTGCAGCGCAAGGTTTCTAAGCGTAAAAAGGGATCTGCTAATCGCAGGAAAGCAATTAAACGATTAGCTAAAAAGCATTTGCAAGTAAGTAGGCAGCGTAAAGACTTTGCGGTAAAGACTGCAAGGTGCGTAGTGAGGTCTAACGACCTGATTGCCTATGAAGATTTGCAA
>Ga0209972_10002058_pt1 | contig 16786 bp, 15 predicted proteins | sample NOAtaG_7_FD_187302 | JGI IMG/M metagenome (GOLD analysis project Ga0209972, IMG submission 187302) | Freshwater lake microbial communities from Lake Erie, under a cyanobacterial bloom - NOAA_Erie_Diel1S_2200h metaG (SPAdes) (version 2) | ecosystem: Environmental > Aquatic > Freshwater > Lake ... | reverse complement strand
AACGCGCAGCGCGGAGCATGCGGAGTGGGTCATCGGAGAAAGAAAGTTCTGGAGTACTTGGTGTGCGTAGTGATTTTTTAAGTAGATCAGTGACGCCGTTGTGGGGATCGATAAATTCTGGAGTTGGGGTTGTTAACTCAATTGCCATGGCATTAACGGTGAAATCGCGACGGAGTAGATCCCCTTCGATGGTGTCGCCAAAATCTACTTCCGGTTTACGTGAATCACTTTCATATGAATCTGCGCGATAGGTTGTTACTTCAAAAGTTATATCGGATTTCTTTGCGCCAATTGTTCCGAATTTAATTCCAACATCCCAGATATCTTCCGCCCACTTCTTCATGATTTTCTTTGTGTCGTCAGGACGTGCATCTGTTGTGAAATCTAAATCATTTCCTAAACGGCCAAGAAGTGAATCGCGAACTGGTCCACCAACAAGTGCAAGACGGAAACCGGCAGCCTTAAATTGCGCCGCAAGTTCAAATGCAAGAGGCGCGCGTTCACGAAGCGTTGCGATTGCAATCTCGCTCGCTGCAGTTTGTGGTGTTTCCATATCAGCCTAAGGCTACCGATGGAGGCCACCCACTAGTCTTGGGCTATGACCCCGGCACCTGGTGCGGGCGGCGAAGAAGTTAAGAAGAAGCGGAAGCGTAGGCGCTCTCGTTCTAAATCTTCACAACGCTCACACCCAAAGAATTCGCAACCACAAAATCGCCCGAAAAAAACCTATGCCAAAAGAGTGGATGAAGTCAGCGCTGGCGGCTTAGTTGTCGATAGCTCAGGTACAAAGGGATTACTTATTGGCCGTATTGATGCCAAAGATGCAAAACGGGAACGGTTGTTGTGGTCACTTCCTAAAGGACATATTGAAACTGGCGAAACTCCCGAACAAGCTGCAGTCCGTGAAGTAAAAGAAGAGACTGGTATTGAAAGTCAGATCGATAAATCTCTTGGCGTTATTGATTTCTGGTTTATGGCAGGTGGAAAGCGAATTCATAAGACCGTGCATCACTTCTTATTTAAAGAGACGGGCGGAAAGATCTCCCCCCAGGTAAGCGAAGTTGATGATGTGCGTTGGTTTCCACTTGAGGAAATCGTTGAGAAATTGGCATATCCCGATGAGAAGAAGTTGATTGCGCGCTCTAAGGATTTGATCTCGTGAAACGGGCGTGGGTTGTAATTCTCTTATTAACCGGTTTAGTTCTGGCGCCCTTTACCCCAGCGCGTGCCGAAACTCTTATAACTTTGACGCAAGCTCCATCACAACTTGCTGATGGCAGATTTCTCAATAATGAATTAGCGCTCTCGATTAGTTCCGGTGGAGAGCTCGATAAAGTTTTATCGGCGCGTTATCGAGGTGTAAAGAGTTGGCTGATTGATCCAGCACTTTTAGAAGAAATTTCTGCGCTCAGTGATGGTTATGTTTATCTCGATCTAGAAGGTAATGAAGTCAGCGTCGATGAATTTCCTGCTGCGGCTGATTGGTTGAATTTGCTCCGATTTATCTCGCGCAATGATCGAGTAGTAACCATGACATATGGCGGCCCGTCGCTCTCTTATCTTCAGAAAGCCGCTCCAGGAGAGTTAGCGCTCTATAACCAACTCTCTGCGCTGCGCCTTGAGGAACTTCTTGGTCGCCCCGTTGTAGCTGCCGATGCAACTCCACAAATCACCGAGACTGCGCCTTTGGTTGCTAGAAATGCTTACACGCTACTTCGCAAGAAGATGCGAGTAATCAATAGTTTGGTTACAACCCCTGATGTTGAAAGCCTTCGTTTAGGGATCGCGAAAACTTTAAACCCAAAGTTAGAAGGCGATAGAGCAGTACAGCTGACGCGTAGTTTTGAAAATGAAGTAAAGCGTTTTGATGGACGGCTCCGTGTCTCAACAGGTAACTACACAATCACCGCTTCAAATTATGAATTGCCTGTCACTATCATCAATGACTTTGATCAGTTAGTAAGTGTTGACTTAACAATCACCACCACCAATAGCCGCGTCCTGGTTACTCAAGTACCACGAATTACTGTCGATGCGCGTTCACAATTACAGATCAAGGTACCTATCCAAGTTATTGCATCAGGAGATACTGCACTTCGCCTTCAACTTCGCACTCCAAAGGGGAGCGCTATCGGTGAGATGGAGCGGATACCGTTACGACTCGCGGTTATATCGCCCATTACAACCTGGTTCACAACCGGAATGGCGATAATTCTTTTACTCGCAGCTGTCATACAGAGCGTCCGACGAGTGAAGCGGAGGAAGCAGCATGAATGACGATGATGCTCGCTTGATTCGCTCCTCTTCATTGATGGGACTTGGAACCATCATCTCTCGCGTTACTGGATTAGCAAGAAATTTATTGTTGGTTGCTGTTTTAGGAACGGGAATTCTTGGCGATGCTTACAACGTCGCAAATACAACGCCAAACATTCTTTATAACTTACTTATTGGCGGAGCTTTATCTGCTGTCTTTGTCCCGCAGATTGTTAAATCATTCCGCGATAACGATGGTGGTAGCGCTTATGTAAGTCGACTTGTCTCACTTCTTGTGAGCGCGCTCGTACTTATTACTGTGGTCGCGATGGTTTTAGCTCCACTATTCATCTCTTTATATGCGCCATCATTTACTGGCCGCTCCCGTGATGTAACGGTGGCATTTGCCTTGTACTGCCTCCCACAGATCCTTTTCTATGGGCTTTTCGGGGTACTTGGCCAGGTCGCTAACGCAAAGGAGAAGTTCGGTCCCATGATGTGGGCGCCGATCGCCAATAACCTTGTGGTGATTGCACTCTTTACTTACTTCTTAACTGTGGTCGATGAAATCTCACTTCAGACTATTACCGATACTCAAGTTATGACTTTAGGTCTTGGAACCACTCTTGGTATCGCCCTACAAGCGTTGATTTTGATTCCGACTTTGAAATCAACAGGTTTGAAGCTTCGTTTTAGAACTGATTGGCGTGGGGTAGGTCTAGATAAAGCGCTCCGCTTAGCAAGTTGGATGTTCCTCTTTGTTTTGATCTCACAACTTGGTTTTCTTATCACGGTAAATCTTGCAACGCGTGCTGGAGTAGCGGCGGAAGCTGCTGGAGTTGCATACGGCGTTGGTTATACCCCTTACGCGAATGCGTACTTAATTCTCTTATTGCCACATTCAATCGTCACAATATCTATCGTGACCGCGTTATTACCGCGGCTCTCTAGTTTTGTGATTGATAAGAAGATAGATGAATTAAAGAGCGCTCTTGCCACAGCACTACGTTATGTTGGAATTATTACTGTCCCTGCTTCGATATTCTTTCTACTTTTCGGAGAGAGAGTTGCAGAAGCAATCTTCTTTGGAATCTCAGAAGAGAGTGCGATCTATATCGGACGCCTTCTTTCTGCGATGGCCCTTGGGTTGATTCCGCTCTCAATAAATCTTGTATTTGTCCGTGGTTTAAATGCTTTTGAAAATACTAAGTATCAAGTGATCTCAAATCTAGTCATTAATATCGTTGCAGTAACGCTCTCGTTGATCGCTTACTCCAATATGGAGGCGCGCTCTGTGACTGTGGGGCTAGCGCTTGCCTTTACTGCGAGTTATTGGTGTGGAATTGTGGCGACTTACTTCTTGTTGCGGAAATACACGGGCGCGTTAGCTCTTGGAGCACTTCTCTTCTTCTATCTCAAAGTGATACTCGCCTCCATAATCTCTGTTCTGTTTGTGGCATACGCCGCGCAAGAGTTGGGCCTGGAGGGGAATATCGTCGACCTGGTTGGTGTTCTGGCTATTACTTCACTTCTCTATCTCATTGTGGCGCGCGCCATGAAGATCGATGAAGTGGGCCAGACAATTAAAGTTCTATTACGAAGGTAAGGTGCGCTTGTGAGCGTTGATTACAGCAAAGTGCACGAACTTGTCATTGTTGGATCTGGTCCAGCTGGTTACACCGCAGGTGTTTACGCAGCGCGTGCTCAATTAAGCCCGGTTTTGTATGAAGGTTCTGTCACCGCAGGTGGCGCTTTAATGAACACAACTGAGGTAGAAAATTTCCCAGGTTTTGAACACGGCATCATGGGCCCAGATTTGATGGACCAGATGCGTAAACAAGCGCTCCGATTTGGAACTCAATTAGTCACCGATGACATCACTGAGATGAAACTTGATGGTGAGATCAAAACTTTAGTTGATGGTTCTGGCAATACTTTGAAAGCGCGCGCTGTCGTTCTTGCAATGGGATCGGCTTATAAAGAAATTGGTTTAACAAATGAGAAGCGTTTATCTGGTCGTGGCGTTTCATGGTGTGCAACATGTGATGGATTCTTCTTTAGAGATCAGGTAATTGCTGTCGTTGGTGGCGGTGATTCTGCGATGGAAGAAGCAAACTTCTTAACTAAGTTTGCAAGTAAAGTTGTATTAATTCATCGCCGCGAAGAATTGCGTGCTTCAAAGATCATGGCAGAACGCGCTAAAGCAAATCCCAAGATTGAGTTCTTGTTTAATACCGAAGTAATAGATGTGTTAGGTGAAGATAAAGTCACAGCTTTGAAGTTACGTAACACTGTAAGTGGCGAAGAATCAACACGTGATTTCACCGGGCTCTTTGTTGCAATTGGCCATCTACCTCGCAGCGAACTCGTTCGCGGCCAAATCACCACCAATAGCGAGGGATATGTTGAAGTGGAAGGTCGTTCCACCCGTACCAATATCTCGGGCGTATTTGCCTGCGGAGATTTGGTGGACCACACCTATCGACAAGCGATTACTGCTGCGGGATCGGGCTGCCAGGCTGCCCTCGATGCTGAGAGATTTTTACAAGGTCACTAGAGTTCGCGATACAAATAGAGGAGAAGAGATGGCAACCGAGAAAGTAACTGCAGCAAACTTTGCAGATGTCGTATTGAAGAGCTCAACACCGGTATTGGTGGATTTCTGGGCGGAGTGGTGCGGACCTTGCCGCGCAGTTGGGCCAATCTTGGAAGAGATCTCTAATGAACATGGCGAGAAGATCAAGATTGTGAAACTCAATACCGATGAAGAAGGCTCCATCGCGATGAAGTATGGAATCAACTCGATCCCAACCATGAATGTCTTCGTTGGCGGCCAAGTTGTAAAGAGCATTGTCGGCGCACGTCCAAAGCCTGCGCTCCTCAAAGAGCTCTCTGAGTACATCAACTAGTTTTTGTAATTTAATTAACCATGATTAAACCCGGCGATCGCGGGGATGTCGTAACAGCTGTTACCAACACCTTGCATCGCCTTGGTTTGATCGCATCACCTACCGACACATTTACTCCGGAAGTCTCCCAAGCTGTACGCGCATTTCAACAAGAGCGCGGATTAAGCGTTACTGGTGAGATAGATATCGGGACTCATGCCGCCATCGAAGAAGCGCGGTGGAAATTAGGGGATCGCTCACTCAAAGTTGAATCACCACCTATGCGCGGTGATGATGTCGCAACTCTTCAAAGTCGTTTGATTGATATGGGATTTAATCCCGGTCGCGTCGATGGAATATATGGCGCCACCACTGAAGCTGCAGTAAAGGATTTTCAGAAATCGGTTGGTGTAAAGATTGATGGAATTTGTGGCCCTGGAACTGTTATTGCCTTGATGCGCTTGATGCGCACCGTTACAGGAGGCGCTCCCACACAACTTCGTGATCAAGCGGTTCGTGAAAAGCGTGGGCCTGCACTTGCTGACAAAGTAATAGTTTTAGATCCAAGTTCGCGTAGCGATATCTCTGAAATAACTTTTGATATCGCCCAGAAAATCGAAGGTCGTCTCATTGCTCTTGGAGTATCTGTCTTCTTAAGTCGAAATAGTGCAACAAAACCATCAGAATCTGAACGAATTGCATTTGCTAATAGCACTGATGCTGATCTTGTTATTTCATTGAGCGTTGATCAGTATAAGAACGATAAAGCTGAAGGGTTATCGACCTACTTTTATGGCAGCGATCATCACGGAATTCATTCCATCGTCGGTGAGAAGTTTGCAACGATTGTGCAGCGCGAATTAGTTGCGCGGACCGACTTACTCAATGCGCGCACCCAAGCAAAGACATGGGACTTATTGCGTCTGACTAAAGCGCCAACAGTTCTTCTAGAGATTGGATATCGCACGAATCCAAAAGATGCATTGAGGCTGGCAGATTCACATTTCAGAGATGTGATTGCTGAAGGTCTCGTTGTTGCAATTCAGCGCCTGTATTTATCAGCTGAAGAAGATGCAAAGACTGGAACGCTTCGAATTGAAGATCTCCGCAGAGCAGGAATTCGTCGCTAAATACCTGCACCATCTTTGATAACTCGTATGGCAGAATTCCCCAATGACTTCTGACGATGTAGAGCGTTTTAGAACTCACGCGCCAGAAAATCTCACTGAGCGTTACGCGCACCGCGCCGCTCATATGAAACCAAGTGAGATTCGCTCTCTCTTTGCGGTGGCATCGCGCCCTGAAATCGTTTCACTTGCTGGCGGTATGCCGAATTTAACTGCGCTACCTATGGATATGTTTGCTGGGATTGTTGAAAAGCTGATTCGTGACCACGGACAAGAAGCTCTCCAATATGGAAGTGGTCAAGGCCATCCACAACTTCGTGAACAGATCTGTGATGTGATGGCGCTGGAAGGAATTCGCGCTAATCCCAACGATATTTTGGTAACTACAGGATCCCAACAAGCCCTCGATTTAATCTCACGCATTTTTATCGATCCAGGTGATGTTGTCTTGGTAGAGGCGCCCTCCTATGTAGGCGCGCTGGGAACTTTCTCCCAATATGAAGCTGATGTAGTTCATGTTGCGATGGATGAGAATGGATTAATTCCAGATGCGCTTCGTGATGCGATCAAGACTCTTCGCTACCAGGGCCGGAAGATTAAGTTCTTGTATTTGATTCCAAATTACCAAAACCCTGCTGGCGTATTACTTCCTGCAGATCGCCGTACTGAAATTCTTGATATTTGCAGGAATGAGAAGATTTTTATTGTTGAAGATAATCCGTATGGTTTGCTCGGCTTTGATCGCCCATCACCCAATGCAATGCGCTCCCAAGATTCCGAGAATGTCATCTATCTCGGATCATTTTCAAAGACGATCGTCCCTGGATTCCGCATTGGTTGGGCGCTCGTTCCTCAAGCGCTCCGTGAGAAGTTAGTCATCGCCTCCGAATCCTCGATCTTATGCCCATCGAATTTCTCCCAGATGGCAATCTCTAGCTATCTGGCTAACCAGCCCTGGCGCGACCAGATCGCCTCATTCTGCAAGCTTTATAAGGAGCGTCGTGATGCGATGCTCGAATCGTTGGATGCGCATTTTCCAAAAGCTGCGACATGGACCAAACCACAAGGTGGTTTCTACGTTTGGGTAACGCTGCCACCTGAGATTGATACGAAAGCGATGATGCCGCGCGCGATTGTGGCGAAGGTTGCTTATGTTCCAGGAACTGCTTTCTATGCAGATGGTTTTGGAAGTTGGTCGATGCGTCTTTCTTATTGTTATCCAACCCCTGAGCGAATTCGAGAAGGTATCGCTTCGCTAGGAAAAGTTGTGGAACAAGAGATGGAACGTCGGGGAATTCCCCAAATTAACTAATTACTCCGACGATACGTTGGAGATCTTGGCCATCGGCATATTCGATAAGAATCTTTCCGCCACTTTTTCCAGATTGGATATGTACTCGAGTATCGAGCGCATCTTCTAGGCGCTCCACAAGTTCTTGATACTTGCCAGCGCTCTTTGGTTTAGATTTTTTACCCGACACTTTTGTGCCGGCGCTTCCAAGTGCGATGAGTTCTTCGGTGGCTCGAACACTTAAACCTTCGTTGATGATCTTATTTGCTAAGCGCTCCATCTCTTCGGGGTTTGCTAAACCAAGAAGTGCGCGGGCATGTCCCGCGCTTAAAGTTCCGGCGGCTAACCTTTTCTGAACTGATGGTGGGAGATTAAGTAAACGTAAAGTGTTGGTGATGACGGGACGAGATTTTCCAAGTTTGCTTGCAAGATCATCATGGGTAAATCCAAAATCGGTGAGCATCTGGTTGTACGCAGCTGCTTCTTCCAATGAGTTGAGGTTGCTGCGATGAATATTTTCAATGAGCGCTTCGCGCAGAAGTTCGTTATCGGTTGTCTCGCGGATGATGACGGGGATAGTGGTGAGGCCGGCGAGTTTTGCAGCGCGATAACGCCGCTCTCCCATGATCAATTCATATTTATCGGCGCCTATTTTTCGTACTACTGGGGGTTGGAGGATTCCGATTTCTTTAATCGATGCTGCAAGTTCATTGAGCGCATCACTATCAAAGACTGAACGTGGTTGTTTTGGATTAGGTGAGATAGATGAAAGTGGAACTTCGCCGCGATCTGCGATGGGTTGTGAAGTTCCGGAAAGTTTGATGGGTGTGGGGATGAGTGAATCAAGATTTCTTCCAAGTCCACCTTTCTTCGCTGACATTACCCAACACCTACTTCACTGGTATTTGTTATTGATGGTGCACCACGACGTGCAATCTCGCGCGCAACAAGTCCATATGCTTCAGCGCCATTAGAACTTGGGTCATATGTCATAACAGTCTGTCCATATGATGGAGCTTCAGAAACGCGGACCGCGCGTGGAATGGGAATATCAATTAACTGATCTGGGTAATGTTTGCGAACTTCATCTGCTACATCATTTGCAAGTCGAGTACGTCCGTCATACATCGTTAAAACAATGGTTGATAATTTAATATTTTGGTTGAGATGTTCTTGTATTAATGAAACAGTATGAAGTAAAAGTGTTAAACCTTCTAACGAATAATATTCACATTGAATTGGAATGAGTAGCTCATCTGCTGCAACAAGTGCATTGATAGTTAATAAACCTAAACTTGGTGGGCAATCAATAATTACATAATCAAATCTCTCGCCGCGTTGTGCTGCATCATTTAAATAATGTGTTAGTGCTTTCTTTAAACGAAGTTCGCGCGCAACCATGGGAACTAATTCAACTTCTGCATTTGCAAGTGATTGTGTTGCAGGAACAACTTCTAAATGCGGATAACCAGGAACTTTGAGTGATGCATCAACAAGTGGAAGATCTTTTGTGATGACTTCATACATTCCATTAACTTCATCGCGGGAAATTCCAAAAGCGGTGCTGGCATTGCCTTGAGGGTCGAGATCGATAATGAGGGTGCGAAGGCCCCCCATCGCTAGGGCTGCCCCGATATTGACGGCGGAGGTGGTCTTACCTACCCCGCCTTTCTGGTTGGCAACAGTGAAGATTCGGGTGGTGATGGGTTTGGGCATCGCCTCACGGAAGCGCTTAGTGCCGACAATTCGGCGAGGAGCGGCGCCTTGGGGCGGATTTGTTTCACGTGAATCACTCACGCGGGATAGTTAACCAGCCTTAACGAGTTCAACCACGCGTGCTAACGGCAAGTCATCAAGATTTATCTCATGGAGGAGGTGTTTGGAGGCCTTAGATAGGTCGCTCTCAGCCATCTCTGTTGCTGCTGACTCCCCTTTCATCGCAAGAAGGGAGCCGCCTTTGGCAACCAAGTGCCAGGTTGTATCAATGAGGCGCGGAAGTGGGGCGACTGCGCGGGCAACAACGAAGTTGTAAGAGCCTTTGATCGATTCGGATTTAGCGCGGATGACAACCACATTGGAAAGGCCAAGGGAGTCAATAACTTCATGTAGGAACTCGACCCTTCTTTGAAGGGGTTCAATCAAGGTAACTTTGAGCTCAGGTTTGGCAAGGGCGATGACGATTCCAGGTAACCCTGCCCCTGATCCGATATCGGCAACGCTCGCGCCTGTGTTAGGTAAGAGGGTTGTGATAGGGATGCAGTTTTCAATATGCCGTTCCCAGATCCGCTCCCCTTCTTTGGGGCCAATCAAGCCACGTTCGATGGCGGTGGTGGCGAGAAGGTCGGCATAAGCCAGGGCCTCGCGCTGCTTCTGAGGAAAGTAGCGTTGAGCCCGCGTTTCACGTGAAACGGTCAGGCTGGCATCACCACAACGCAGCGATCAGGGTCTTCCCCTTCGGATTCGCTTGTGAGGCCGATCTTTTGAATGGTGTCGTGGACGATCTTCCGTTCAAAGGCGTTCATGGGGGCGAGTTTGATTGGCTTCCCGCTTGATTTAACCTCTTCGGCGGTCTCTTCGGCGAGCTTGGCCAAGGCGCTCTTCTTATCTTGGCGGTAGCCATCAATATCGAGCATGAGGCGGGAGCGTTCTCCGGTTGAAGTTTGAACTGCGAGGCGGGTGAGCTCTTGAATCGCATCAAGGACTTCGCCATCGCGGCCAACCAAGTGGGCAAGGTCGCCACCTTCAACGACAAGTGAGGCGCGCTCGTTTTCAACGCCAATCTCGATATCTCCATCGAGGTCAGCGATATCAAGGAGGCCTTCTAGGTAATCAGCTGCAATATCGCCTTCTTCTTCAAGGCGCTGAACTGCGGTTTTCTCTTCAGTCATCTCATCTCCTGTACGTTTTGCCCCGATTTGGGGCTTTTAAACCTATTTTCGCTTCTTCTTTTTCTTCTTTGGTTGCTCGCGCTGACCGGTTGGCTTTGGCTCCTCGGTCGCTACCCCACCTGTGGGGTTCTCATTTGGGGTCTCAGTACCGCCTTTTTTCGCCTTTTTAGCTTGGAGCTCCTCCCAGGCTGGTGAGCCAGGGGTTGGGTTCCTTTTAATGACGTAGAACTGTTGGCCCCAGGTCCATAAGTTTGTGGTCGACCAGTAGATCAAAACTCCGATTGGAAAGTTAACTCCGGAGACCGCGAAAATTACTGGGAATAAATACAACATGATTTTCTGCTGCTGCAACATCATGTTGTTTGATGCATCAAGTTTTGGCATTCCTTTGACCATCAATTGACGTTGAGTTGTGAATGTTGTGATTGACATCAACGCAATTAAAAGTACGGTAACAATTTTTACCGTCACATTTGATGAACCTAAGAATGTTTGTGAAATCGGAGCGCCGAAAAATTCAGCTTTTGCTGCTTGCGCTGCTAACTCTGTGGTGAGAGTACCGCGCGCTTGTGGTGGGTTCTTTCCAATTCCATTAAGAACTGTGAAGAGCGCAAAGAAGATTGGTGCTTGCGCCAAGATTGGGAAACATGAAGCCATGGGATTGGTCTTGTGTTCTTTGTAAAGCTTCATTAACTCTTCGGATTGTTTCTGGCGATCATCTTTATATTTCTGTTGAATCTTCTTCATCTCGGGGGAAAGCGCGGTGAGTGCGCGTTGAGATTTGATCTGCTTGACAAAAAGTGGGATGAGCAGAGTACGAATTAAAATAACGAGACCGACGATAGAGAGTGACCATGTCACGCCACTTGCTTCACCAAATACAGGTGATAGGGCGCGGTGGATAACAACCATAACTCCAGAAACAATCCAATATAAAGGATCTAAAATAAAGCCCACTAGCGCGCTCCTTCTGTTCTCTGATTTATCAGCGTAAAACGCTTGATTTTCAAGGTTTCTGGCACATAGTCGACTCCCCCATGGCTAAATGGGTTGCAACGGATGACGCGCCAAGCACCAAGAAAAATTCCGATGATGTTGTATCTCTTAATTGCTTCATATGTGTAATGTGAACATGATGGGTAGTACTTGCAACGCGGCGCGAGACCGGGTGCAATAAATTTCTGCCAGAGTTTGATAACTCCTAAAAATGGCAACATGGGGAGTTGAAGTAGTTTTCTCATCAACGCGCCGCCTTGGCATTTAACGCCGAGAAAAGTTGGGGGATCTCGTTATGAGGATCTTGTTCTTTCTTTGTCGCTCTCACAACAACCATCGAGCTCTGGGGAAGAATATGAAGAGAGTTTTTTGATGCATGGCGAAGTTGGCGAGTGACGCGATGACGTGTGACTGAACCGCCGATGGCGCGAGAAACAACAAATCCAATTTTTGGAGATGTGAGCGCAGGCTCTTTCGTTAAATAACCAACGAGGGTTTGAGTGGTGGATCTAATTGGTGAACGCGTAACGCGCGCGAAGTCTTCGCGTGAGGTTAGGCGGTTGATGGCTGCTAGCACGCCGCGTGGTGGAACTTATGCGGAGATACGAGCGCGACCCTTGGCGCGACGAGCAGAGAGAACTGCGCGTCCACCACGAGTTGCCATACGAGCGCGGAAGCCATGCTTCTTCGCGCGCCGACGATTGTTCGGCTGGAAGGTGCGCTTCATGTTGTGAGTACTCCTTAGAACAAGTCTGCGATCAAAGTCTTAAGGCAATCGCGTTCTTCGATAGGGGGGCCTCAAGAGCAGGGGGCAACGGTAGCCTCAAGAGCCCGATTTTGAAAAATGGGCTGGGTTTGACCAGGTTCCAGAAAAGAATTTGTGGATAACCCCTTGCTTTTCATAGGATGAGGGCTTACTTTCCGCCTCTATCCACAGGCTCCCTCAAATTTTGGGTGTTTTTGGGTCGATTCAAGGCTAAAGTCGAAGTTTAGACCACAGCCTGTGGATAACTTTGTGGATTTCTTACAGAAAGAGGAGATATGTCCTTAACAGAAACGGGCCTTCCAACCCCCGGTGTTATTGAAGAGGACCTCCAGGCGCTGTGGAGTGGGGTCGTCAACTCCGTCTCACACGACTCCCCCCAGAACCGCGCCTTTCTTACCCTGACAAAACCTTTAGGGCTCCTTAAAGGTGATGGTGGATCGAACCTTCTACTAGCTGCCCCCAATGTTTTTGCTAAAGATGTTTTAGAGAGCCGTTTGAAGACTGTTCTTAATGATGCGCTCTCGGCCAAGCTCGGTGAAAAGATCAATATCGCTGTCACGATTGATGAATCCCTCGATGCGCCCCAGGTTGATCCGGAAGTTGTTGAAGTTGAGTTTGAAGCTCCCCGCGCCGGAACTGGTCGTCAAGAAGCTCCATCTAAAACTGTTGAGTCCTCTCAATTAAACCCGCGCTACATCTTCGAAACTTTCGTTATTGGTGCTTCGAATCGATTCGCTCACGCCGCAGCTGTTGCAGTCGCTGAAGCTCCTGCTAAGGCCTACAACCCGTTATTCATTTATGGTGAATCTGGTTTAGGAAAGACCCACTTGTTGCACGCTATTGGAGCGTATGCAAAAGAACTGTATGGCAGCGTTCGAGTTCGTTATGTCTCGTCTGAAGAATTTACTAATGACTTCATTAACTCAATCCGTGATGATAAATCCTCAAATTTCCAGCGTAGATATCGCGATCTTGATGTTCTTTTAGTTGATGATATTCAATTTTTAGAAAATAAAGAGCGCACCCAAGAAGAGTTCTTCCACACTTTTAATACTCTTTATAACGCCAATAAACAGATTGTTATCTCAAGTGACCGTCCGCCTAAACAATTAACAACACTAGAAGATCGCTTACGTTCTCGTTTTGAGTGGGGATTAATTACTGATATCCAACCGCCAGAACTTGAAACACGTATTGCAATTCTCCGCAAGAAAGCAGCGCAAGATAAATTAAATGCGCCGGACGATGTTTTGGAATATATCGCCTCAAAGATTTCTACCAACATCCGCGAGCTTGAAGGTGCTTTGATTCGTGTTACAGCCTTTGCTTCATTAAATCGCCAAGCTGTTGATATGAATTTGGCTGAGATTGTCTTGAAAGATTTAATTCCTGATGATTCCGCTCCAGAAATTACCGCGAATTTAATTATGGCCCAGACTGCTTCGTACTTCAGCCTTACTATTGACGATCTTTGCGGTACTTCTCGTTCGCGTGTTCTTGTAAACGCGCGCCAGATCGCAATGTATTTATGTCGTGAAATGACAGAGTTATCTTTGCCAAAAATTGGACAGACTTTCGGAGGACGTGATCACACAACCGTGATGCATGCTGATCGAAAAGTGCGCCAATTAATGGCCGAGCGCAGATCTATCTTTAACCAGGTATCTGAGCTCACCAACCGGATAAAACTGCAGGCGAAGGCCTAATTCCTGTTATTGACAGGGGTTGGGGATAACCTGTGGATATCTGTGGATAATCTGTTGGTAAAGGGTGGGGTTATATCGCCCTTGTTTTTACCTCAACAATTCCCCACAGTTAACACACAACGTTACGCACAGAAAAAGGTGGTTTAAGTGGAGAGAAAAGCAGCGTTGAACTGCGGTTTTCTAACTTCTCCACAATTACAACCGTTGGTTATTACGAATAGTTCTATAGATAGAGAACAAGTTGTGCGCGAACCTCTCGCACTTTACATAAATATGAACGAGTTAGGCTGATAGGTATGAAGTTTGTTGTAGATAGCGCAACACTCACAGATAGCGTTAATTGGGTTTCTCGAAGCCTTTCAACTCGTCCCATTATGACCGCGCTTCTCGGAATAGTAATTGATGCGGGAAACGACATCACACTCAGTGCCTCTGATTTAGAGACATCTGCAAAATCTTCTTTCTCTGCCGAGATCAAAGAGAAAGGACGAGTGTTAGTTCCAGGGCGTCTACTAGCTGAAATTTCTCGCGCTCTTCCTAATAAACCAGTGTCGTTCACACTTGATGGAAGTCGAGTTTTAGTAACAGCGGGATCTGCAAAATTCACACTTCCAACTCTTCCTATCAATGAATATCCAAACCTTCCAACCATGCCGGAAACCTCAGGCCAGATTGCAAGTGATTTATTTGCAACCGCAGTAAACCAAGTGGCTGTTGCTGCAGGACGAGATGATTCACTTCCAACACTTACCGGAATTCATGTCGATATTAATAAAGAGACCATCACATTTGCCGCAACAGATCGCTACCGCCTTGCTGTGCGCGAAATTAACTGGACCCCAAACAACCCAGAAGAAACCGTCACTGCGCTACTTCGCGCGCGAACTCTTGCTGATGCAGCTAAAACCATCTCTTCAACCAAAAACATCTCTTTTGCTGTCGCACCAAGCACCTCAAACGAGAGATTGATTGGCTTCACAACAGAGCAGAAATCAATGACTTCCCGCCAACTCGATGGCACCTTCCCGCCATATCGCCACCTACTACCTTCCGAAAGCATCGCCACAGCGGTCATTGAAGTCGCAGCTCTTTTAGATTCCGTTCGTCGCGTGGCGCTTGTTACCGATAAAACCGTCCCACTCCGACTTAAGTTTGCCAACAACACACTTCAACTCGAAGCGGGCGCTGGCGATGAAGCACAAGCCACAGAAGAAATCCAAATTTCTTATACCGGCGAGGCGATTGATATCGCATTCAACCCAACATTCTTAGCAGACGGTCTTAATGCACTTGGCACAACTTATGTAAACATTGCATTTACCGGCTCTAATAAACCCGCAGTGTTATCCGGCAAAAACAAAATTGATGGCGAGATCGATAGCACTTATCGATACTTATTGATGCCGATGCGCTACGCCTCATAAACGTTTTTAAATGTTTGTCTCACATCTGTCATTGACAGATTTCCGCTCTTATTCCAATCTAGAGCTTTCTTTTAAACCTGGACAAAATATCTTCATTGGGGAAAATGGTGAAGGTAAAACAAATATCATCGAATCTTTAATGTATCTCGCCTTACTTTCATCTCATCGAATTTCTTCAGATCAACCACTAGTAAAACTTGGCGCTGAGCGAGCATATGTACGGGCCAAGGTTGAATCAGAGGAGCGAACAACACTTGTTGAATTAGAGATAAATGCCTCGAAAGCGAACCGAGCTAAAGTGAATCAAAACCCAGTTCGTAGCCAGAAAGAATTAGTTGGGATTGCAAAGAGCATCTGTTTCTCTCCTGAAGATCTTGATTTAGTAAGGGGCGACCCAAGTGAGCGGCGTTCCTTTCTCGATCAACTTCTTGTACAAAGAAGCCCTAGGTTGGCAGGCGTCATTAGTGATTATGAAAGGGCTTTAAAGCAGCGAAATTCATTGCTAAAGAGCCGCGCCCCACAAAGTTCGCTTACGCCATGGGATGAGCACCTTGCTAATTTCGGTGGTGAAGTTATTGCTGGCCGACTCAAACTTATTTCAGAGATTGAACCTCTATTTCAGGAAGCATATAAAAATCTCTCCGAGAAAAAAGTGGCGAGATTGGGCTACAAATCTAGCGTTACAAACGCCGATACAAATAAAGACGCAAATAAGGAAAGAATCCTTGCAGCCATCGCAGAAATTAACCCCCAAGAGCGAGAACGAGGAATTTCATTAATCGGCCCGCACCGCGACGACTTGCTTCTAAATCTAGGAGATCATCCAGTTAAAGGTTATGCCAGCCACGGAGAATCATGGTCAATTGCGCTCGCGCTACGGTTGGCAAGCTATCAATTATTTATCGAAGATGGCGATAAGCCCATCTTGATACTAGATGATGTTTTCTCTGAGTTGGATGAAAATCGCCGCGAGAAGTTAATTGAAATCTCTCAAAGCGCAGAACAGACCTTCATCACAGTTGCAGTCGAAAATGATCTTCCTAAATCAATTAAAGGCGCAAAATTCAAAGTCACAACCGGGAAAGTGGCTGAGTTGTGAAGCGCGATATCGCACGCGAACTTTTCCGCTCATACCGAAGCGGCCTTCGAAAAAAGAAAGAGATAGTCCAAGAAGAGCGAACTGAATTAAGTGACCCACAAAATATCGGCGCAATCCTTAATGAGTTAGTAAGTGCGCGAGATTGGCGCCAAGGAATCGCAGAAGGAAATCTTTTTAGTGATTGGCGCGAAATTGTCGGCGCGGATATTGCAGAACACTCAACACCCATAACTTTGTATGAAGGTAAATTAACAATCCAAACTTCATCAACAGCGTGGAGTACACAACTACGTTTAATGCAGGGCGATCTCTTAAAAACTATTCGCCAATCTGCCCCAGGGGCCC
>Ga0209972_10002048_pt1 | contig 16813 bp, 11 predicted proteins | sample NOAtaG_7_FD_187302 | JGI IMG/M metagenome (GOLD analysis project Ga0209972, IMG submission 187302) | Freshwater lake microbial communities from Lake Erie, under a cyanobacterial bloom - NOAA_Erie_Diel1S_2200h metaG (SPAdes) (version 2) | ecosystem: Environmental > Aquatic > Freshwater > Lake ... | reverse complement strand
GCTCGCTCTACCTGGTTGGTGAGGTTCTGGAATTGCTTGGCTAGCGCGGTGGCGCCGGCTCCCGCCGTCTCGATGGGCGCCGATCCAGGTTGACCGGCATCGCTCGAGGTCGCGCTTCCGTTTGGCTGAGTGCCGGTTAGCCGATGATTAATCTGAAATAAGCCGCAAATCTGAGGGATTTTCTGTCTATTCCATTCAGGACTGCTATACTGGCGTCGCGAGTGCTCGGGCCGTCGTGCGCCAAAAAGATGTCTCGGGAGAGGAGCCTGGTCGAGTCGCCGCGCTCATCCGCCCCGATCCTTACTGGCAAAACCGGCATACATACTTTTCTGACGTGATCAATATCTGAAGACAGACAAGGAGCGAAATGGACCGCAGGAGTTTTCTGGAATTGTCGGGAGCGTTGGTGGCTGGTCTGACTGCTGCCGGGAGTACCGCCCAGGCCCAGTCGGCAGGGAAGCGGATTTTGGTGATTGGCGCAGGGATGGCTGGTCTGACCGCGGCCCAGACGCTCAAGGGGCGTGGCTACAACGTGCTTGTTCTCGAGGCGCGTGACCGGATCGGGGGGCGGGTCTGGACCAGCAATAAATGGCCCGACGTGCCCGTCGATTTCGGCGCGAGCTGGATACACGGCGTGCGCGGAAATCCATTGACCCGCATTGCCGAGCAGGCGCAATCCCGTCAGATTGCGACCAGTTACAATCGTGCCCGCACCTACAACACCTCCGGCCGGGTCATCACGCGGATGGAAGAGGCCAGTCTGCGCAACTACGGCAATCAGCTCTACCGGGCAATCGATCGCGCCCAGGACCGCTATCCCGACACCTCGCTCAGACAGATCGCCGACACGATGATCACCCAGCTCCGCGCGGTGCCCGATGCGAGCCGGTTCATCAACTTCTTTCTCAATGTGGAGATCGAGCACGACTATTCCGGAAGCGCTTCGAGTCTCTCCACCAATTGGTACGATAGCGACGAGGAGTTCTCTGGCAACGACGTGCTGCTCGAGAAGGGCTTTGCCACCCTGACCGATTTTATGGCAAAGGGGCTCACCATCGAGCTCAACCAGATCGTCAAACAGATCGACTGGAGCCAGCCTGCCGTGCGCGTCATCACCGAGCGCGGCGAGTTCACGGCTGACCAGGTCATCGTCACCATTCCGCTCGGCGTTCTGCAGGCGAAGAGCGTCGCTTTTACTCCGGCGCTTCCCGCCATCAAGCAGAATGCGATCGACAAGCTCGGGATGGGGGTTCTCAACAAGTGCTACCTGCGGTTTCCAACCACCTTCTGGCCGATCGATCTCGATTGGATCGACTACATTCCGGAGAATCATGGCCAGTGGGCGGAGTGGGTCAGCTTCCGTCGCGCCATGAACCAGCCGGTCCTCATCGGCTTCAACGCGGCTGACTATGGAAAGCAGATCGAGGCCCTTCCCGATACCGAGATCGTCGCGTCGGCCATGACCACCCTGCGGACTATGTTCGGGGAGAACATTCCCAACCCGGTCGACTACCAGATCACCCGCTGGGCGAGCGATCCCTACGCGCGGGGTTCCTACTCCTTCAATGCCGTCGGATCGGTTCCGCTCATGCGCGTCGAGCTGGCCCGGTCGGTCAACAATCGCCTCTTCTTTGCCGGAGAGGCGTCGGAGCAGAACTATTTCGGCACGGCCCACGGCGCCTATCTCTCCGGGCTCCGCGCCGCTGGCGAGGTGCTGGCCGTCTGAAGTCCGGACAGTCGGAAGTGACCGGGCAGGCTCACCCCACGCGGGGCGGGCCTGCCCTTTTTGATTCTATCTGCCCCGACCGAGCAGCGGCGTCACCGTCCGGGTGTTGTATTTTTCAAGGTAGTCGAGATTCCTCTTTGTCAGCGGGTAGCCGGGCCAATTCGGATTACCAGAATCCGGCGCGGGCCGGCCGGGGACGGACTTCATCCCGTGGTAAGGGAGCGCGCCAATCGTCTCCGGCGCGGCGGAGTGGATGTCCATATCCTTGCCAAACCCATCAGCATAGAGCAGCCAGGTCCGGCGCCATCCCGGCTTGAGCGGCGGGAGCTGGCGGGCCTCAAAGTCGACCTGCAGTTCGTCGCCATTCCGGGTGATGACGTAACGATCGTCGGGGCTTCCGAGAAGCTCCCGCACATCGCCGTAGCGGGTATAGTTGCCGAGGTGGGTCTTCCAGGGCGCTTGTTGGTCGATGATGCGGTAATCATAGATGCGCGGCCGTCCTCCATCTGGCGAGTATTCGCGCGGGAAGCCGCGCCAGCGCAGCTCGGCGGCGCTGGCCGCAAGCGTCGTGGTCCGCAGCCCCGGCTGACTGGCCGAAGTATCGACCAGGATCTGATCCCAGTAGATGCGCATCCCGGTGACGATGCGGACGCGCCAGTCATCACTGAGAAACTTGCCGGTCAGATCGACGGTCATCGTCTTTGGGAGGCCGGCGGGAAAGCCCATCTGCGGAATCACGGTCTGCCATTCACCGCGCCGGTTGCGAACCTGCAGGTAGGGGGTGATTAGCCGCTCCCCGGCCTGCGCCGCCGCAAAGTTCGAGGTCGAATCGGCATAGTCGATCCAGGCGTTCAGCAGCAGCAAAACTTTGGAGGCCTGACGCAGATTGCCGAGATCGAGTTCGATGGCGTGTTCACGGGCATAGCCTTTGAAGGGCAGCTTCTCGAACTCCTCCGGATAACGCCGGTCGATCGCGGAGATGAGCGGCAGAATGTCGTTGCCCCGATCATCGCGCGCACTGACCGGTGGGCGCGCGTTGCGGCTCGTGTAGAGCTTAAACTCGGGGAAGGGCGGACCCGGGAGGAGTCGTTCGTTGGGGTAGACCTCAACCTCGGCCGGATGATCGACCGCCAGCAGCTTCACCGCATCGAAGAAGATCACCTCCTCGAGCTGGTTGTTGAGGCGGAGCGAGAGGCGTCCATCCTTCTCTCGCAACTGTTGATCGGTGAGGCGAATGTACTCATCGGTGTCAGGAGTGTTGTAGCGGCCCGGCGCGACGAGCGCGCCGAAGGCGGACCCGCCCAGAAAGTCGGTCACGAAGCGGTACTCGCTCCCGTTCCAGGCATAGAGAATCGGACAGGAGGTCCCCTTCCGATCGAGCTCCTCGATCGGGTTTTCACGCTGCTCGGGGCTGGCGACGGCGACAGACAGCTCGGACTGGAGGATGCCGGCTGGCCAGAAGATCTGGACGGCGTCGACCTTCGTTCGTGGTCCGAGTCCAAAGATCGCGCCGGCGGCGGCCGGGGCCGGTGAGGCCGCATAGATCTCCAGCTTCTGCCGCAGACTGCCGCTGCGCAGCTCAACCTTTGCCCCAAGGGCGCTGCGATTGCTGGTTCGGCCGCTGACGAGCAGATTGGCGAAGTGGGGACCGAATCCGGCCGATTGCAGCACCACCTGCTGGCTCTCCTCGGTCTGGCAGATCAGCTCGACTCCGCCATCACCATTCAGGTCGCCGAGGCCGAACGTCCGCCCCGGGCGGGGGCGGATCGGCAGCCCCGGGTCGACTCCTGCCGCAAGTTGCCGGCCCAGGCCACGCCGCAGCCGAAGCCCCTCGCCGCCAAGCGTGATCACGTCGAGCAGCCCATCCAGGTCGTAATCGGCCATCAGCGCGGCCGTGCTTCGACCCGTCCCGCTCGGCTGGCTGAGAGTGAAGCCGCCGCGCCCGTTGCTCAGATAGAGCTGATCGCCGTCCTCCCGCGTGGGAAAGTAGAGATCGATGAAGTTGTCCTTGTTGAGGTCCCCGGCGGCGACGCCAAATGCGCGGCCACTGAAGTTGAGGCCGGCCCGCCGCGCCTCTTCACGAAATGAGCCATCCCGCTGGTTGCTGAAGAGTTGGACGGGCGCCCCGTAGTTGACGAAGAGCAGGTCGATGTCGCGCTGGTTGTTGTAGTCCGTGCCGATGATTGCCGTCGTCTTCGTCAGGCCTTCCGCCACCCCGCCCTGAAGTCCTGCCGGCTGCGTAATGTCGGTGAAGGTGGCATTGCCGTTGTTGCGGAAGAGTCGACGCCCGCCACCCTCGAAATCGTCGGGGAAGGTGGCCGTCTCACCAGGCGGGAACTTGTCGAGGTTGGCGAAGTTGCCAACGACGAGGTCGAGATCGCCATCGTGATCGACGTCGACCCAGGCGGCAGTCAGCGCCCAATCCCGATAGCTCTCCGGCAGCCCGGCCTTGGCCGTGATGTTGGTCCAGCGCCCTTCACCGGCGTTGCGCCAGATCGAGAGATGCTGGTATCCGAAGAGGGCCAGGTCGACCTTTCCATCGTTGTCGAGATCGCCCGCCACCGTACCGCTCAGGTAATGGCTGGCGCTGAGTCCGCCATTCTCCGGCAAGTCGCTCAGTCGGCCCTGACTGTTGCGCCGCAGGCGCAGAAAGGGGCGACCGTTGCCATCGACCCCATTCAGAACCAGGTCCGGCTGCCGGTCGCCATCCAGGTCCGCCACGGTCTGCCCGGTGCTGAACGGGATGACCAGTTCCCGCCGCAGCGCCTCTCCAAACTCGCCGCGCCCGATCTTTCGCCCGCTCACCTTCTCGATCGCTGGACCCGCCGAGTCGATCGCCGCTCCCTCGGCGGCGATCCGGTAGGTGATGACCCGTCCGGCCGTCTCGATCAGGTCCGGTTCGATCCCGGTCGAGACCACCCCCTCGCCATACTTTCCCTGCTCGCCATAGGTCAGCCCGAGAGTCGTCGCATAGCCCGTTCCCTTCAACTGCTGGAAGCGGGCCAGCATCTGCTGCCCCTCCGCCATCTTTCCGCTGCGGATGAGGGCTTGCGCCAGACTGTAGGCCGCCGTGGCATTGTACGGCTCCGCCACCAGGGCGCGCCGGAAGTAGTCGGCGGCGAGGGGATATTGCTGCGAAGCCGAGTGGATCTGCCCAACCTGAATGTTGGTGTATGGATCGTCCGGATCGATCTTCAATAGCCGCTCGAAGCTGGCCAGCGCCTCCGGGTAGAGACGATCCTTCTTGTAGGCCGCCCCAAGCACATAGAGCGCCTGCGGACTCTCCGGAGCAAGCTTCAGCGCGGCCGCCGCCTCGGTCGCCGCGCTCTTCGCGTCGTTCATGAAATAGAGCGCCAGCGCGAGGTTGATCCGGCCGATCGTGAATGACCCGTCCCGGGCCAGCGCCTCCCGGAACTTTGCGGCGGCCTCCTCGTGTTTGTACTGCTCCATCAACGCCACGCCGAGATTGTTCTTCTGGTAGAGCTCCTCGCGCCCGGCCCGCTCATTCGATTCTGCCGCCCACAGCAGGCCAACGCCGCTGCTCAAGAGGGCCAGGATGACCAGGCCAATTACCAAACTAACTCTTCCAGTCATAGCACCTTCCCCAAATCGAAATGCCGTTCATTCGTCGAGGCCAGCCCGGACTCGGCGCGGGACGCCCGCTTCGCGACCGTTGGCGCCAGCTGACCCAAGCACGAATCTCTGACCAACTTCTATTATATAAGTCGAAGGTGGAGGTCATATCAAATGAAGCTGACTGGCGAAGCGGTCAGGACTCCTCTATTCTGCCCCTATTCCGGTTTCGTTCGGCTGTTCTGGCGAGAATCTCCTTCCAACTCGCCCGGTCTGGTGGGAAAATGCGCAGGTCTCGATCTTCAAACGCAGGAAATGGAGGGCCCGGCATGGCCTGGCAATCAAAACCCAAATCACCACGCCGCCTGCCGGGACTGCGGTGGTGGATCATCGGGCTGGTCTTTCTGGCGACCCTGATCAACTACATCGACCGGCTGACGGTCTCGGTCCTCGCTCCGCTGATCATGACCGATCTTGGACTGAGTAACCTCGAGTACGCCAGTCTGGGCACCTGGTTCCTGCTTGCCTATACGATCAGTCAGGGGCTTTCGGGCCGCATGTACGACCGGATTGGCACCCGGCTCGGCTTCACCATCTCGGTCACTGTCTGGTCGATTGCCGCAACCATGCACGCCTTTGCGCGGGGATTGGGCAGTCTGAGCCTCTTCAGATTCCTGCTCGGACTCGGAGAGGCCGGGAACTGGCCTGGGGCGGCCAAGACCGTCGCCGAATGGTTCCCCATTCGCGAACGGGCCTTCGGTATGGCCATCTTCAATAGCGGCGCGGCGCTCGGTTCAGTAGTCGCGCCGCCCCTCATCGTCTACCTGCAGTCCCGCCTTGGCTGGCAGATGACCTTTATTGTGACCGGGATGCTTGGATTCGGCTGGCTCGGACTCTGGCTCCTCTTCTATCGCGCTCCCGATCGCCATCCCTGGCTCGGGGAGAGCGAGTACCGCCTGATACATGAGGGCCGCCCGGCCGGCGCGGCGCCCTTGCCGTGGCGCAACCTGCTTGGCTACCGTCAGGTCTGGGCTATTCTCATCGCCCGCCTCTTCGTCGATCCGGTCTGGTGGCTCTACATCACCTGGCTGCCACTCTTTCTCTACAAAGTGCACGGTTTCGACCTGAAGAAGATCGGTCTCTTTGCGTGGGTTCCCTACGTCGCCGCCGACGCCGGGAGTCTGCTGGGGGGCTGGACATCTGGTTATCTGATCAGGCGGGGATGGTCGGTCGACCGCGCGCGCCGCACGACCATCATCATCGCCGCGGCGCTCATGCCGGCCGGCATCTTTGCCGCCCGCACTCCGGATCCGCTCCGCGCCCTCGCGCTGATCGCGGTCGTCCTCTTTGGCTTTCAGTTCTGGATCAACAATGTCCAGACCCTCCCCTCCGACCTCTTCCCGGAACGGGCGGTCGCCTCGGTGGCTGGACTGGGTGGGGTTGGCGCGGGAATTGGCAGTATGATCTTTGTGCTGACGACCGGATGGGTCGCGGACCGGTTCTCCTATACCCCGATTCTCACCGCGGCCGGTCTCCTCGCTCCGCTGGGAACCATCCTGCTGCTCGGGCTGATCGGCCAGATCAGCCCGGTCGAGATCCGCCCGCCCGTGGCGGGGCGGCAATGAAGAACTGCTACTTGACCGCCGTGCCGATCCGCCCCCACTTCGCATAGCGCAGGATCGCCGGAAGTGAGCTCTCACCGTCGTTCGCCTCGGGATCACGTGGATTGAACGACCAGTGAACGTAGAGGGCCCGCGCAAAGATATTCTCACGCGGCACCACTCCCCAGTATCGGCTGTCGAGGCTGTTGTCGCGGCTGTCACCCATCACGAAATAGGAGTTCTCCGGCACCTTGTAGGGCTCGCTTACCGCAAACTCCATCTCGGTGAATCCCGTCGGCTCCTCCTCGTCCTCTTCCCGTTCATTGTAGTAGACCTTGTACCAGGCTCCCTCCGGTTTGGGATCGGTCTTCAGAACCTCGAGCGCGGAGCGGTTGGAATAGTCGCCCGAGAGTTTGACGGTCACCCGCTCCTCCGGCAACTCCTGACCGTTGACCATCACCTTCCGTCCGTGGACGAGTATCTCGTCGCCCGGCAGCCCGATCACCCGCTTGACATAGTTGACCTTCGGGTCGCTCGGCAGCTTGAAGACAATAATGTCTCCCCGCCGAATGTCACGCGTGGGCAGCAGTTTGCCGATCAGCGGAGTCTGGCTTCCAAAGACAAACTTGTTGACGAAGAGATGGTCGCCAATGTTGATGGTATTCTGCATCGAGCCGGTTGGCACAGCCACTGCCTGGGCGATGAAGGTCATCAGGAAGAGGGCCATGATGACGGTGATCAACAGCTGCTCGGCATAGTCGCGAATGACACTCTTCGGCGAACCGTGGACCGGTGCGGCATTAACGGGTGGAGTAGTCTTGATATTCTCAGCCATGCGCCGAAGAATACACCATTTCTTTTCCCAAGGGCAATTAGGGAAGGGGAGAGTGGCAGGGCAATCGATAAAGTAGGGGATGGTAGATTGGCCTGACAGGCTCCAAGATCGATCCCACCGGTGCTGTATATCCTACAATTTCCACATGTCCCACTTGTCCTACTTGTCCCACAAGTCCTATCGGTCCGATCGGTCCTATCGTTAACTCGATCCCAAGCCCTCCTAAATCCAGAGAGGTGAATCTATTTTGTCGGCTCAATCGGGTCAAAATTGATGCGGCTCTTGACCGTATAGATCGGCTTGTTCTGCGACTCGTGATAAGTCCGGACAAGGATCTCGGCGATCAGCCCCATCAGAATCAACTGGATGCCCAGGACGACCATGATCATTGAGAGGACGGGCAGCGGCGTCTCGATGAAGTCGGCCTGATGCGGCCATCCGGCATACTTCAGCAGAAACGCGAAGATGGCCGAGACTCCGGAGATGAGAAATGAGAGGAGCCCCGCAGTTCCGAAGACGTAGAGGGGTTTGGTCATGTAGCTGGCCATGAACTTGATCGTTACCAGATCGAAGACGACCTTGATCGTCCGCGAGAGGCCATACTTCGACTGCCCGGCCACCCGTGGATGGTGGGTCACCGGGATCTCGGTCACCCGGCCACCAGCCCACCGGGCGTAGATCGGGATGAAGCGGTGCATCTCGCCATAGAGGTGGACATCCTTGAGGACTTCACGCCGGTAGGCCTTCAGTGAGCAGCCATAATCGTGGAGCGGAACCCCGCCAATGCGCGAGATCAGCGCGTTGGCGAGACGGGATGGCAGCGTCCGGGTCAGGAAGGTATCCTGGCGGTTGCGCCGCCAGCCGGAGACCACATCGTATCCCTCATCGAGTTTCCTGAGCAGGCGCGCGATATCGGCCGGATCGTTCTGGAGATCGGCATCCATCGGGATGAGCACTTCGCCACGGGAGGCGTCGATTCCGGCCGCCATGGCCGCCGTCTGGCCATAGTTGCGGCGAAAGGCGATGACCCGGACGCGCTGATCGGTCTGCGCCAGGCCACTCAGCAGTTCGAGGCTCCGGTCGGTGCTTCCATCGTCGACGAAGATCAGCTCAAAGCTCTCCCCAAGCGCCTCGAGCGACTCAATGAGCGCGCCTGGTAGAGTCGCGGCAGATTCTCCTCTTCATTGAATACTGGCAGGAATATCGAGAGACGTGGGGTCATTTCAACTGCTCCTTGGGGCTCCACCGTGGGGGGCAACTACTCCGTGCTGCTACTCCGTGTTGCTACTCCACTTTACTACTCTGGGGGACGACGGGCCACGCAGAGGATCGAGACACCGAATGGCAGACGGTGATCAAGCAGCCACCCGGACTCGGCGGCAAAGAGGGTGGCCAGCAGCCGGTTGAGCCAGGGATGGTTCATCCGCAGCTCGGTCGCTTCAGTATGTCCGAGCATCGTCATGATGCGCCGCCCGATCCAGATTGGCAGAAAGAGGCTGGTGTTGGCGTAGCTGATCTTCTCGACCCGCAGGCCGGCCTCTTCGATGACCGCCTGGAAGTTCTCCCGCCGGTAGCGCCGAAAATGGCCGAGTTGAACATCGCTCGGTCCCCAGAGAGCCATGAAGGCCGGGACAAAGAAGACGGCCGGCGCCCCGGGTTTGAGGACGCGGCAGATTTCCCGCAAGCCGCCCAGATCGTCGTCGATGTGCTCGATCACGTCGAGGGCCGTCACCAGATCGAAGGCCTGATCCGCAAAGGGCAGCGCCGTGGCGCTGGCGCAGATGACCCGCTGGTGACCCCGCTGACGGGAGAAGGTGAGGGGGAGGAACGAGAGGTCGATTCCCTGGGCCCGCCCGAAATTCTGCAGGGCATCGAGCGTCGCGCCGGTTCCGCATCCGATGTCGAGGATCTCCGCCCTCCCCGCCCCACTCCGGCGAGCGCGAAGCAGGCGGGCGATCTGGGTGAAGACGATCTTTCGCCGCCCGACAAACCACCAGTGTTCGTCCTCAACCTCGAACATTACCCGATAGTCAAGCGGGCGCATTGCCGTCCGCTCTTCCAGCGGTCGATTAGTGTCAGCCATGGTCGGTCTACTCAGCCAATTGATTCCGTTACTTCTCTGAACCTCAGCATTGCCTGACGCTGAAAGTTGGTCAGGTTGGAGAATCCTTTTTGGAATGAGCGATTTTGCGAGCTGGCCGCGGCTAAGTCAATAACCCGGGTCGATTTTCAGACCCGGACAATCTTAATTTACCGGCCACGCCGGCTGACCTGCGGTGGCCCGTTCTTCCCCGTGCCACTCCCGGATCCTGAAGTTGTTACGCATGAGCGGCCTGGTCTGCTATCATTCCGGAGCTATGGAAAAATCGATAACAGTCATTGGTGGAGGTTTGGCCGGATCCGAGGCGGCCTGGCAGGCGGCCCGACGCGGTTGCCGCGTTCAGCTCTATGAAATGCGACCCCAGGTCTCGACCGGCGCCCACCGGACGGGAGATCTGGCGGAACTGGTCTGCAGCAACTCCCTCAAGTCTGATCTGCCGCATACGGCGCCCCGTCTGCTCAAGGATGAGCTGCGCGCCGGCCACTCGCTTCTCGTCGAGGCGGCGGCCGCCACCACGGTGCCGGCCGGTGGCGCGCTGGCCGTCGACCGGGAGCGTTTCTCCGCCTATGTCACGGCGCGACTCGCCAGCCATCCCCTCATCGAGATCCGGCGTGAGGAGGTGACGACGATCGATCCGTCCCGGATTACGGTCGTCGCGGCTGGTCCCCTCGCCTCGAGCGCTCTCTCGGCCGCTCTCGCCAGACTGACCGGGGAGGAGAATCTCTACTTTTTCGACGCCATCTCGCCAATCGTCGAGGGCGACTCGATCGACTATGAGATCGCTTTTCGCGCGGCCCGTTATGACAAGGGCGGTGACGACTACGTCAACTGTCCGATGTCTCCGGATGAGTACGATCGCTTCTATGACGCCCTGCTCGCCGCCGAGACCGTCAAGCCGCACGAGGGAATGGAGGATGAGGCAAAATACTTCGAGGGCTGCCTGCCGATCGAGGAGTTGGCCCGCCGCGGCCGCGACACGCTCCGCTACGGTCCAATGAAGCCGGTCGGGCTGGTCGATCCCCGCACTGGTCGCGAACCGTGGGCCTGTGTCCAGCTCCGTCTCGAGAACCTCATGGCCGATGCCTACAATATCGTCGGCTTCCAGTGCCACCTCAAGTATGGCGCACAGCAGGAGGTCCTTCGCCTCATCCCTGGCCTGGCGCAGGCCGAATTCATTCGCCTCGGGCAGATGCACCGCAATACCTATATCTGCTCGCCGCGCCTGCTCAAAAATACCCTGCAAATGGCCGCCCATCCGCGCGTTCTCCTCGCGGGGCAGATCTCGGGTATCGAAGGTTACACCGAGGCAATGGCAACCGGGATGATCGCAGGTCTCAATGCGGCCCGCCTGGCGCGGGGCCTCGATCCCGTCGAACCGCCGCGCGAATCCGCGACTGGTTCGCTGATCCACTACCTCTCCCACGCCTCCCCGGAGAACTACCAGCCGGCCAATACGACCTTCGCCCTCTTTCCGCCCCTCGCCGTCGATGAGCGGAAGAGGCTCAAGAAGAAGGCCGAGCGCCATCGCGTGCTGGTTGAACGCGGCATGGACGCTTTCCGGAACTGGCAGGCGGCGGTTGATGATGAGCCTGAGGCGGACGCCACTGGAGCGGCGCCAATTTTCAAACCCGACGAGGAGTGACAAGGATAATGAGGGCAGGTGTCTGGATGGGCAACGATAGGCAGGGGCGCCTCGCGATCGTCTTCGTTTTGCTGACGCTGAGCCAGCCGTTTCTGGTGTTTGCCCAGAGTGGGCGGGTGCCGACCCCACCGAAGCCCAAACCGAAACCAGTCTCCCCGACCTATCCCACAGGCCCGACTGGCCCGACTGGCCCGACTGGCCGCCTTCCGGAGTCACGCCCCGCCGCCCCGCCAGCATCGCCACCCGAGCCGCGGACCGAACCGGCCAAAACCCTGGGCGACCACGAAGACACGATCCGCATCGCCAGTGATCTGGTGACCGTCGTCACTACCATCTCGACCAACTCGGCGATCGATCCCCCGCGGCTCGAACAGCAGGACTTCGAGATCTTCGAAGATGGCGTCAGGCAGGAGATTATCAACTTTGCCCGCGACTCCGAGCAGCCGATCAACCTGGTCATCCTCATGGACACCAGTCTCAGCGTTGCCCAGAAGCTCGACTTCGAGAAGCGGGCCATGCTCCGCTTTCTCGAGCGTGTCCTCCGTCCCCAGGATCGGGCCGCCCTCTTCACCGTCTCCACCGAGGTCGCGGTCATCCAGGATTTTACCCCCCAGCTCCAGCTGCTCAATCAGGCCGCCAAACAGATGCGCCCCAGCGGTGCGACCTCCCTCTACGATGGAGTCTTTCTCGCCGCCGAATACCTCCGCCCAACCAGTGGCCGCAAGATCATCGTCATCGTCTCTGACGGCAGTGACACCACCAGCCAGAAAGGTCTCCTCGCCGCCCTCGAACAGGCGCAACAGGCCGACGCGATGATCTACGCCGTCTACACCGGCAACTTCGGCATCTCGCAGAATCTGCGCGATCTGGCCGGCGAACGCGCGCTCGAGACCCTGACCGCCGAGACCGGCGGTGAACTCCTGCGCCCCCGGGCGACGCCCGGATCACAGTCCGTCGCCGTCGACGAACTCTCCCTCCGTGAACTCGACCGCTCCTTCACCAGCCTCGCCGAACAGCTGCGCACCCAGTATGTCATCGGTTTCTACTCCTCGAATGAACGACGCGACGGCTCCTTCCGCAAACTGCTCGTCACGATCAGCCGCGCCGGCCTCACCCCCCGCACCCGCCGCGGCTACTACGCTCCCCGCAACTGACCCGGCTCCGGTCACCCCCTTCGCGCTGTTCATTGGTCAGACCAAATGCGGGGCTATTATTTAGATCGATCCAAGGGGCGCAAAGCGACGTGAAAGTGTGGAAAGTTGTTACAGAATAATATAGTATTTGCTCCGGTCATTATTCATCCTGATGGCAAACTCCGATCTTTCCCTCGATCCTGATCCAAACCAGCTCGATCGATCGATTGAAGTTTACCGATATAACAAACGATACAACAAACAAAGATAAAATTGAGACTGGGCAAGTTTCAGGACTGGATCGATCCAGTCAAAGCGAGGGGTGTCATGCAATCCGATATCATTACTATACGACTGATCTTTCTGATGATCCTCATGCTGGCCGGCTATTGGATCAATCCGGTTCCGGAGGCGACGATCGGGCCGCTGGGCGGGTTGGGGCTGAGCGGTCGGCTTCTCTCCGGATTGCTGGCCATGGTTCTTGGGGTGGGGGTGATCTTCTTCGAGTTGCGGATCCGGCGGGCCTCATTGAAGACCTTGATTGGCGCGGCGATTGGATCGATTCTCGGCATTGTCGGGGCGGCGCTGATCGGGACCCTGCTGACGCCGCAGCCGTGGGATCAGCCGGTCAAGTCGTTTACAGTGATCTGTCTGGTCATGTTCATGGCCTACGTCGGACTGCTGGTGGGTGCGGCGAAGGGAGACTACATCGACCTCTCGGCCCTCGGCGGAATACTGAGTGAGAAGGGGGCGAAGCAGAGCTACCGGATTCTCGACACGAGCGTGATCATCGACGGGCGCGTGGCTGACATTGCCGAGGCGGGATTCATGGGGGGAATCATTCTGATCCCGCAGTTCGTGTTGCGCGAGCTGCAGCAGATCGCCGATTCGTCCGATTCGGCCAAGCGCAACCGTGGTCGGCGCGGGCTCGACATTTTGCAGCGGATCCAGAAGAACAGCAATCTCGATGTCCAGATCTATGAGGCCGATTTTCCGCAGGTCAAGGAGGTTGATCTGAAGTTGATCGAGTTGGGGAAGCAGCTCAACGCGCCGATCGTCACCAATGACTTCAACCTGAACAAGGTGGCCCATCTGCGGGGAGTTGAGGTGCTCAACATCAATGAACTGGCCAACGCGCTGAAGCCGGTCGTCCTGCCGGGAGAGATCATGCGCGTCTTCATTCTCAAAGAGGGGAAAGAGTACAACCAGGGGGTGGCCTATCTCGACGATGGGACGATGGTGGTGGTTGACAACGCCCGGCGGCAGATCGGGAAGAATGTCGACCTGGTGGTGACGAGTGTCCTTCAGACGACGGCGGGCAAGATGATCTTTGGCCGGGTCGAGGACGGGCGAGGGGAGCACAAGGAGAAAGAGAAGGCTGGTGAGCGTTCGGGGCGGGCGGCGCAGTCGCTGACACCGGCGTCGGTTCCGGAGATGCCGCCGAGTGTCGAGCAGGCCTGACCGCTCAACCCGGCTGTGGAGTGACTAACTGGAGAGGGCCGGAGCGGAAGAAGTAAAGAGGCGTAAAGAGGCCCAATGGGCCAGGGAAGAAGAGGAGAAGAAGAGCGGACCGGGCGATCGGTTCTCTTTCTTCTCCTTTTTTCATATACTCACGGGAGGGGGAAGAACTCAAAGATGAATCTGGCGATAATTCCGGCGGCCGGCAGTGGAGTACGGTTTGGCGGCGAGGTGCCGAAGCAGTTTCTGGTGGTGGCTGGGGCGCCGATCCTCATCCACACGCTGCGTCGTTTCGACGAGTGTCCGGCGATTGGGGCGATGGTGGTTGCCCTGCCGGAGGCGATGATCGAAGGGTTCGGGGAGGTGGTTCGGGCAGCGGGTTTCCGGAAGCCGGTCCGGCTGGTGGTTGGCGGACGGGAGCGGAGCGACTCGATCCGCAACGCGCTCGAGGCGGCGCGCGATCTCGCGCCGGAGGTGGTCGCGGTCCACGATGCGGTGCGGCCATTCGTGACGAGTGGCCAGATTGGTGCGGTGATTGCCCGTGCCCGCGAGGTTGGGGCGGCGATTCTGGCCTTGCCGGCGACCGATACGATCAAGGAGGTCGCGGACGGGCTGATCCAGCGGACGCTCGATCGGCGGCGGATCTACCGGGCCCAGACGCCGCAGGCTTTCCATTTCGAGCTGCTCTGGCGGGCCAATGAGGCGGCCCGGATCGACGGACTCCCGGCTGCGCTGACGACGGATGATGCGCTTCTCGTCGAGCGGCTCGGGGCGCCGGTGGCGATCGTCGAGGGCTCACCCCAAAATCTGAAGATTACCACCCCAGAGGATCTGCTGCTCGCGGAGAGTCTCTTTGAGCAGGAGGCGGGAGGTGGCGGACGCCGCGGTCAGGACAATCATGAATGAATTCAGAACAGGGATTGGTTACGATATTCACCGTTTGGTCGAGGGGCGCCGGCTTATCCTGGGCGGTGTAGAGGTCCCGTTTCAGCGCGGGCTGCTGGGCCATTCGGATGGCGACAGCCTGAGCCACGCGATCACCGATGCCTTGCTTGGGGCCGTTGGATTGGGGGACATTGGCGCACTCTTTGCGGATACCGATCCGCGCTGGGCGGGGGCGGACAGTCGGATCTTTCTCAGCCATGTCGCCGGACTGCTGGCTGAGCGGGGCTACCAGATTGTCAACATCGACGCGACCATTCTCGCCGAACGGCCAAAGATGCGGCCACACATCAATGCCATGCAGGCGCAGCTGGCCGAGACGCTCGGGATCGAGCCGGCCCGGATCAACATCAAAGCCAAGACGAATGAGGGGCTCGACGCGATTGGGCGAGGTGAGGCGATTGGCGCCCAGGCGATCGTGCTCATCGCCGCTGAAGGCCGCCACTGATCCTCCCTACTGGGTGGACAGGAGCGGGTGGGGGCCGCGCCGCCGGAGAGTTCACAGGCCAGAGAGTTCATGGGCCGGAGAGTATACAAGCCAGAGAGTTTACAGCGATGCGACCGCAGGATCTGATCGAGAAGAAGCGGGATGGTGGTGAGCTGACCGCGGCGGAGATCGCCCTGCTGGTGCGGGGGTACACGGCCGGGGAGATCCCTGACTACCAGATGGCGGCCTGGCTGATGGCTGGCCTGTTGCGCGGCCTGAGCGACGGAGAGACAGCGGCGCTGGTCGAGGAGATGCTCCATTCCGGCATTGTGCTTGAGCATCCGGATCTGGGGCTGCCAACCGTCGACAAGCATTCGACCGGAGGCGTTGGGGACAAGACATCGCTGGTCGTCGCGCCGGCGGCCGCCGCCTGCGGAGTCGCCGTTCCGATGATCTCCGGGCGCGCGCTGGCCCACACCGGAGGGACGCTCGACAAGCTCGAAGCGATTCCCGGTTTCCGGACCAATCTGACCCTCGAAGAGTTTCGGCAGGTGCTTGCGGAGTGTGGCCTCGCGCTGATTGGCCAGACCGCCGAGATCGCGCCGGCCGACCGCAAGCTCTATGCTTTGCGGGACCTGACCGGGACCGTGCCGTTCCGCCCCTACATCTGCGCCTCGATCATGTCGAAGAAGCTCGCCGAGGGGATCGATGGCCTGGTCCTCGACGTGAAGACTGGCAATGGCGCCTTCATGCGCGAGGACGAGGATGCCCGCGCGCTGGCCCGGATGATGGTCGGGGTCGGGCAGCGGATGGGCAAGCGGGTCACGGCCCTGATCACCGATATGAACCAGCCGCTCGGGCGCTGGGTTGGCAATGCCGTGGAGACGGCCGAGGCGATCGCCACGCTGCGTGGCGACCTGCGCGGCGATTTTGCCGCCCTCTCGATCGAGCTGACGGCCCGCATGCTGCAAGTTGGCGGAGTGGTCGGAGATCTGGCGCAGGCCCGTCAGCAGGCCACCGAGGCGATCCGTTCCGGAGCGGCGCTGGAGAGGTTCCAACGGGTGATCGAGCGGCAGGGAGGAGATCCGCGGGTCGTGGATGATCCGCAGCGGCTGGCGCAGGGGCGCTACCAGCGGACGGTTCGCGCCCGTCGCGCCGGGACGGTCGTCGGGATCGAGACGGCGGAGGTCGGGCGGATCGTCATGGATTGGGGCGGAGGTCGGAAACGGCTTGGGGATCCGATCGATTACGGGGTTGGGCTTGAGATACAGGCGCGGCTCGGGCAGGAGGTTGCCGTCGGGGACCCGCTGGTGACGGCCTGGTACAACGATCCTTCGCTGGTCGACCAGATGGAGACGCGCCTCGCGGCCGCCTG
>Ga0209972_10002047_pt1 | contig 16819 bp, 20 predicted proteins | sample NOAtaG_7_FD_187302 | JGI IMG/M metagenome (GOLD analysis project Ga0209972, IMG submission 187302) | Freshwater lake microbial communities from Lake Erie, under a cyanobacterial bloom - NOAA_Erie_Diel1S_2200h metaG (SPAdes) (version 2) | ecosystem: Environmental > Aquatic > Freshwater > Lake ... | reverse complement strand
TCATGATTATCCTATATTGAGACAATCGGATATTGTGAAAACAAAAGGATATTTTGACAAAGAAAAATTTGAGATGGTGCTTCAGAAAGGATTTTTTCCTTACGAATATTGGTGAGTATATTATAATTATAATTTTTATCTTTACCTTATTTCTTGATCTTGATGTTGATGTTGATGATTTTCTGTTTCTGTTAATTGCTGTTGAATCGAGATGGTTGGTGATTGCATCGGAATAATATTCAAGATTGCAATTCTTTCACCATGCTTGATGTTGTAGTCTGTAGCACTATGATTAGTTAGAAAAATTCTGATTCTGTGAGAATCATAAGAATCATAGATCATAGGATGTAATTCCATCCCGTCTGCATTTACACGGGTTGATGTAAGCCCGTACATACCTTCGGGAATCCGAATTGACACTCCAGTGTCAACGAATGCTTTTCTCCCAGCAAAAATTGTGGTAGCTTCACACGCAAACAAATCATATCCCATTGCTAGTGGGTAAGAATAATAGGGAGCGATTGCATTTTTGGTATTCAAACTAATGAAAATACGATTTTGAGTTTCCATTTTAAAAAAGAAAAAAGGTTAAGTGCTATGTCGTTAAGGTCAGGTCAGGTTTTTCCTCAAAAACAGCAATTTCAGACTGATGCTTTTGCTGACGCTAGTATTTTCTTTTATATCCCCATTCACCCTTCCGACACATTCCTTTGAGCGCAATTCTTGAAAAAATGGATTTGTTAAATGAAATAATTTTTTTTCAGCACAAGTCTTTTGAAAATGGATTCGACTACAAAAATACCTGCTAGAAAAGACTTCTACAGTAAAATACAAGAAAAATCTATATCAGTAGAGGAGCACAAATTCGCATCTAGAATGTGGGATTTATATGAGATAAAAAATCTATCGGAGTATTGTGAATTATATTGCATGATTGATACTTTACTGCTAGCTGAGATTTTCCAAAAATTCAGGAAAACAATGCTAAAATTTGGAGGTCTTGACCCTTCTCATTATATAAGTTTACCCGGTTTTGGATGGGATATTATGTTGAAAACAACAAATTGTGTCATTGGATTGCCTAGAGACATAGACCAAATCCACTTTATTGAAAAGGGTATACGAGGCGGACTCTCCTTCATAAACACGAGATACAAATCTGTCAACATTCAAGAAAAAGAAGAGAGCGCCGGTGTTGGTCATCAATCAATCCGTTACATAGATGCAAATGTGAGAAAGTTTTGAATTTATTTTTATTCATATAGGTAAACAAAAGAATAGTATTTTAATATTGAGATTGATAATAACTATTGTTTTTTTCAGAATCTTTATGGTCTAAGTCAGATAGGTAAACTACCTTTGTCTGATTACGAATGGTTACCGAAATATCACACATCAACATTCGACATTGACGAGATTGACATAGATGGTGAAAAAGGTTACATACTTGAAGTGGATCTTGAATATCCTGAAGAATTGCACTATCATCATAATGATTTCCCTCTAGCTCCAGATTCATACAAAATAGAGCTTGATGACTTATCAAGATACTCTAAGCAGTGCTATAAGATATCAAATCAAAATGCTACTTATAAATCAACAAAGTTAACGTCAACCTTTCTTGAAAGGAAGAAATATGTTGTTCATATAAAAAATTTAAAACTTTATCTCCAGCTAGGAATGAAACTGAAAAAGATTCATAGAATATTAATGTTCAAACAAGACAGTTTTCTAGAACCCTTCATTACAAAATGCACAAATGAACGTAAAAAAGCAAAAACTGTTTTTGAGAAAAATCAATACAAAAAGATTTCCAACTCATGTTATGGAAAAACAATAGAAAACGTCAGAGATTATATTAACGTCAAAATACATACTAACGAAAAAAGTTTCAAGAAAGCAATGTCAAAACACACCTTTAAAACTTTCTCGATAATAGACGAAAATCTTGTAATAACATCACACAGACTACCATCAATAATCCATAATAAACCTTATGCTGTTGGATTTACTATTCTGGAATATGTAAGTATTAGTATTTCTATCTCTATCTTGTTACAATATTATTACATCTATTATCTTTATCTTATTTCTAATTCTAATTTTTTATTTTTTGTTCATAAATTTCCAGAGTAAACACTTCATGTTTGATTTTTTCTACAACGTGCTATTGAAAAAATGCGGACGAGAGAATATTGAACTATTATTTTCAGACACAGGTAAATTAAATTAAAAATTTATATTTTCTATAACTATTGATGAAGATGAACATGAAGATGAACACTGAAAATTAGAACTAGAATTACTCAATACATTAAATATTTTTTCATTTCATTTTTTTCCCTTTTCAGATTCTTTCTGCTTACACACAAAAGATAATGAATTATTTGAAAAGAAATTATCTGATCATATGGACTATTCAAACTATGACAAAGATCACTACTTATATGATTCTTCAAGAAAGTCGGAATTAGGTTATTTCAAAGACGAACTAGATTGTGACTCGAGATGTGTTGAATTTGTAGGGTTAAGAAGCAAATGTTATGCTTTGAAAATAAAGAAAGACAGCGACAGAAAATACATTGAGAAAAAAGTTTGCAAAGGTCTTGGAAAAATAGCTATTAGAAATAGGTTAAAATTTTCAGAATACAAGAAATGTTTAATGAAAAAAAGAGACTTTAGGCATTACTATACAGGAATTGTTTCACAGAAACAAAATCTTTTTACTGTTGTCAGGAAGAAAAAAGCACTATCGTGCTTCGATTCAAAAAGATGGATTTATGACTGCGGGATTCATTCCTCACCGTTTGGTTCATCTCTTATAACAAAATATAAAAATAAATGTTTTAAATGTATGAAAATGAAAACTCAGAAGATAAAAAAATTGTGAAATAAATGCTCAAGTATTTTTAATTCAGTTTCAGTAATTCTTTCATATAATGTATTATGTTTTTGTTTTCTGGAAAGATGATGTTAAAAATCTCACCGTAGAGTAAATCTATTATTTTGAAGTTCATTTTCACCTTCTTGTTCATATAATAATACATTTTTTTCCTTTCTCTCATCTCCTTCCTCTTCATTTTCTTTCTATCCTCCTCCAACATCAGACTGTATTTTTCCAACTTTTCCTTCATTTTTCGAGTTTGAGGGAGGGATGTAAGGAGGTTGACCAATCTTGGGTGTGACCTAGAAGAATTCAGATGCAGATGACGCTCATCCTCATCTATAGTTATAGTATATGTATATGTATATGCATATTATCAATCAGTCAAAATTCTAGAAGTTGTTGTTACGCCTACTAAGTGAGGTTAATCGTCTGAAACTTTAGACAAAGATGAGAACGGAAAATTACTTTGTGTCTCCAAGCTGAGATGAGATATCGTTAGCACTGTTGCTGTTGCTAACCCTGACGTCACTATAGCTGATGTTGATCTTATCATGATCCGGCGCTGTTGTAGTTTCCTAAAATCAATAATAAGAATATAATATATAAAGAAGAGTCTTAATTTGTTGTTATATCTATCCTATGGTGTAATGGTTAGCACACTCGTCTTATAAACGGAAGATCCGAGTTCGAATCTCGGTAGGATAATACGTTTCAAATTTTATGCATATAATATATAATTATAATACTATATAATATAGAAACACAATACCTCTTCAAAAAATGTTGTCATCCGAACCTTTTCAGATGAGGTTAAACTCGCAATTGAAGTCAGATTTTTCTTGATCTGTTTATTTCGTATCTGTTCGATGATAGGAGGATTTTGTTTAAGCTTATACACCTGAATGAGATCTTTGAGAAAGTTTTTTTCTTGGATTAAAACTCCTCTAAATTGAGATTTTGAAATCTGAATATTTAGTGTGAGTGTGGATAGGATAGCAAAAAGCTTTATCAAATTCAAACACATCTTAAAGAAGATTATGTTGTGTTCTCTCGAATTGTAAGTCACCAAATGCGTCTCTTGCGTGTTAAAAACAGATACAGATACGGTCAGTACAATAAAAGATTTTAGAAGACCTTGATTCCGATTCATTACTATTATACTAGAGATAGCGAAAACACTGGGAAAAAATGAATATGAATGTGTTGAACATTGATTCTATTGATGTTGAAGCTGGAATGCGAGAGAATTTTGAAAAAATAGAAACAAAAAATAATTCAGAATCGGGATGTGATAGATTCTTAAACAGAAAATACAAATGTGTGATTATATACGTAATGTTTATTGTGTTCATAGCTGAAACGCTTATTATAGTCCTGAATATTAAAAATCATCCTACATCTGATTCTGATATCGATATCGCCGGGATAACTTCACTTATCGACATGATGGCAAAAGTTATTATCAATTCCGACACAGACACGATACGTATGCTTGCAAATCAAAAAATAAAAATAGAATAGATTTATACTTTAGAAATTTATTTTATTTTTTATCATTGCTAATAATAAATCAACAGTGATTGTATCATTCAATTTCAAATTGTCTTTACTAAATATTTCAAAATATTTATCATATTCATATTTTTTTGTCATGAAGATAATGAATGACAGACAAAAAAATCCGCAAAATATACTATTGTAACTTTGAATTTGCACATTGTTTTCTTTTATTTCCCTTCCTGATGTTTCGATAAAGCTATTAATATATTTATTTTCACATTTCAAACCCAAACTATCAAAATAAAATATTTTTTCTTTGTTCGCGAAAACAGCTACAAAATGAGTACCTTCTTCATCATGTCTTGATTCATTGAAGATTACTGAAAACGATTCTTTACCTTCAATTTCTGGTAATATATTACAAGGGAACGTGCCGATGAAATCTCTACAGTGCTCTTTTCCTATATCTTCAACATACTTGTTTGTTAGACCTGACATTTTATGATGTGTCAAATTTTGTTTGCCCTTGAGAATCTATTTCCACAACTTGGTCATATGTTCCGTATATCACAACAGTTATGTTTTCAGTTAGAGCTGTCTTAAAGTGTAGTTCGATATCAATAAATCCAGAATCTGTAGCATGTTTATGGAAACCGTTACATAAATCTCCTGAAAGATCATATGCAAATAGTGTGCAATTTGTTTTGTATCTATCCAGTCCGATGCAGTTAGATTCATTTTCATGAGAAATCCCTACATTATCAAGAAAGTGTCTATATTCTCTAACACACTTCCCAGATTCAAAGTCTGGCTGTAAAACGCGTGATGGATATGGTGTTCCGTTAACTAGGAATCCGATATAACTAACACCAAAAGGCTGAAATAAAAATGGATTTGAATCGTAACTCCCATTAAATGCTTTTGACTTTACAAAACCGAAAATGGCTTTTGTAGGTAGTTTTCCTCTAAAAACACCTGAAAGAGTTTTTGCTGTAATTCCCTCATTTATAACATATGTTCTCACTTTAGATTGATTTAGAGGATATAAAGCTGGTTGTTTGAGAATGAGTTCTCTATGTTTTTGCGTGATGCTATCATGAATTTTTAGTTTTCTTGTTGAGATAGTGAGATTATTAATTTTTAATTTCCAGTCGGAAGTTGACGAAAGTAAACAGAACTTGTCATCATTCTTCAAAAATTTTAGCTTGATAGTTGGTCCGGGAATTAAATATCTCTGAGACTGAAAGAAATCAACAAATATTGGTGTTGAGAAGTATAACTTATTTCCGTTAGCAACAACCCAGTTCTTCCTTATTTTAAATGATTCGCTAGTGTTTGTAAAATCTTCTTCATGACCGATAGAATCAGGTTCATATAAGGCTGCCTGCAAGTGTGTATTTTTTGCATCGAGACCGTACGTTACTAAAGTCTCAAGATATGCTTTATAATGATATGTCGGGCTTGTGAGATCTGATACTTGATAACCGTTCACTTCACATTCAACTTGTCTGAAAAGTGAGCTTGATATTAGATTTATAGGAGCTACAAAATCATCATTAGTTACAGGAGCTCCATTTGCTTTTGTAATTTGAATCTCTCCTTCTAGTCTTGTTAAAGGTAGATATGTATAATCATGACCTTCGCTTGGTATAACAAACTCAAAAACATTGTTGTTCTCATTTAGAGCTGTTACCATGTGATGCTCGATTGTCCGCCCGTGTATAATAGAGTTGTCGGACTGAGGTAAGTGAAAAATGTCTAAGCCGTCAGACATTATTTCTGTCAGGTCATGCACGTGTGTGCCGAGTCCTCTACGGTCAGTGTTATAAGCCATTGTATTTATAATTTTATTTCAGTTTGTAATAGATATTCAAAGAGTAAGAATGGATGTGGAAATAACAAACATAAAGGTTAGTATAAAGATACACCTGCAATCCTTAGATAGTGTTGAAGACAAATTGAGATATTCATCTTATAAATATAAGAAATATAACAATTTCATTGTATTCAGAGACAGATTTGTATATACAGTATTTAGAGCAGGATCGAAAGTTCTCAACCATGTGAATATTACAAAAATTAAAAACTTTAACGAGATTGAAGAATCGATTATATCGCTTAGAGACATCGGACTTGTTGCTGATAGAAGTTCCATGAAAATAGATAATATAACAGGATCGATTGATTTAAAGAAAGAAATACACATTGAAAATTTAATAAACTCGATAAGAACATCCAAAGACAGAAACTTTAAAAGTATAAAAATCACATATAATAACGAAAAATTTCCTGGTGTTTTTTTGAAACAGGTCCGTGTAGGTACTATTATAATATTCTATTCGGGAAAAGTTGTTCTTGTTGGATGTAAAACTAGAGAAGATTTAGAATGTCTAGCATCATTGACTCATGTTCTCACGAAAATCATATAGTTGACTACAGAGGTGGGGGTGTTGTGTGTGTGGAATGTGGTCAGGTAATTGACTCTGTGTTTGAAGAAAGGGAAAGCTATTTGAGTATGGAAGATGATGAGGATGGGCGTGACGGACTGACCGAAAGAGAATCTGAATATGTAAAGGAAATGATTGAACGATTAAACCTACCATCTAAAACTTTTTCACACATAGCGAAAAAAATATTAAGCATGAAATTCGGGAAAAACGCTTCTGAGACTCTAATGACTCATTGTTTATATATAACTCTTGCTGATATGGATATTCCATTCTCAGTAAATGATGTTAGCAGTGTGACAGGAATAAATCATTCAAAAATATCAAAAAACAAGAAATGTAAAGACTCTAGTGTTGTCATTATAAAAACCGAGAATATATTAGAACGGGCATGCTCAAATCTAAGTTTAGATTTTAACCAATATACCCTTATTAAGGAAAGCATTAAGAAGTCTAATACAGGATTCAATCCTTCAACTATAATTTCAGCATATATATATATTTTTTGCAGGCAAAATAATCTAAATATCACTTTAAAACAGATAAGCAATATTACAGGAATTAGTTGCATGTCAATCCAGAGATATATTAAAAAAAATGAATTATCATCACGGACCAAGATTTCAAAGAGGTAGAGGTCTCGGCTCTATTTTCGCTTCTCTTGCAAGAGGAATTGCACCAATAGCAAGATTAGGTTTAAGAGCAGGTAGAAGTTTGATATCTAACCCTCTTGTGAAAAAAATTGGTCAAACAGCATTAGATGCAGCAAAACAATCGGCTGCAAATATGTCAGCAGATCTAATTGACGGTCGAAATATTAAGGAGTCAGCACAAAATGAATTAAACACTGCACGTAGTAAAATAGCTAGTACTTTAAGAGGAGGTAAGAAGAGGAAAAAACATATCAGCACAAAAGAAAACCTCATAAAACCTGTGAAGAGAAATAAAAATAACAAAAAATATAAATATAGTTTGCTTGATTAGATTAAATAAAATGATTTTTAAAAACAAAAGCGAGTGTATAAATGATTTTAATATAAACTATACTAATCCCAAACACCCGATAGCTTTTAGCGGTGTTAATAATATCTATAAATATTATGGAGGTCTTTTGAAAGCGAAAGAAATTGCGAAGCTTCTTGCAAGTGTAGAAAGTTACACACTCAGAAGAGAATATAAAGATTTGAAAAGAAATCCTTCATATTCCCATTTTAAGAGGTATCAATTCCAGGCTGATTTAATTGACATTCAGAAGCTTGCGAGATGGAATGATGGGGTCAGATATATTTTTGCTGTAATCGATACATTTACAAGAAAAGCATGGATAAGACCATGTGTTGATAAATCAGCAGACACAATTCTATCAGCTTTTAAATCAATTATTGATGAAGCAGGGAAATCTCCAAAGACATTTGTATCTGACCGAGGCTGCGAATTGAGAAATAGGAAATTTATCTCGTTTTGCAAAGCAATGAATATAAACTTTTTTCATAACTTCACCTCTGTTCATGCGGCATACATTGAAAGGTTTAATAGAACAATTCAAGGTATTATATATAAATTCATGTCACAATTTGAAACAAACAGATATGTGGATAATCTACAAAACTTTGTCAGTTCATATAATAACAGAGAACATAGAATGATAGGTATGTCACCAGAAGAAGCTGAAGATGAAAAGAATCATGAAAAAATTGCTCTGAGAATGTCATTATATCATAGTTCAATCAAAACTGAAAAACCTAAATATAAAATTAATCAAATGGTTAGGATAGCTTTACAAAAAGGTGTTTTTCATAGAGGATATAATGAACAAAGTAATTTTCAGGTATTCAATATATATGGTATAAAGCAGACACTATCTAAACCATTGTATTTGCTTGAAACCATTGATAAGAAAGAAAAACTAACAGGTGGATTTTATGCTCATGAGCTGACACCTGTCAACTCAAATATTTTTAAAGTTGAGAAAGTTATTAAACAGAGAAAAATAAAAGGCCAGATACAATATTTTGTTAAGTGGAAAGGTTACGACAACTCGCATAACTCCTGGATTGATAGTTCTGATATAGTAGAAGTTTACAATGAATGAAAATGGAAATGAATTTTATATTCATTCATTCTCAAATGCCGACACAGAAAAAAATCATGATAACAGATTAACATCTTTTACAAATAATCTCCCTTTGAATTTGGAATTACCATATGAAGAAAAATGGAATGTTTGTGTTAAAAGCATCGGATTTTCATCAAAATTTCCAAGTATCAATATACCAAAAGATGAGAGTATACCCAGCATCATAATACACAGCAAGATTAGTAATGATCCTGAATGTTCATGGATTCATGAATCTAACATTTTTTTCCCGAGTAGATTTTCAGATGTAAAAAGCATCAAGAAAGCACTTGAAGTTATTGAAGAAAAAGATTTGGGTATTGAATTTTTTTTGAATGAAGATGAAAATATTAAAATAGTTTATAATAAGAAATCGCATGTGTATTATCAATTGTATGTGCATGAAGAAATTGTGAAATCTTTTGGATTGTCTAAAAATAATAATAAATTATTGAAATTAAAACATGATAATAACAACACATATTTTGAATACATAATATCACCTTCAAGTCCTGTCATACACGGTCACTTGAAACGGTGGAACTTTAAACATCCTGATCTTGTAAGAATAGAATGCGATCAAGTAATGGAACAGATATTTAACTCAAGACTTACAAGAGATTTAAAAATATTCTGTCCATCATTTGAGACGAAAGAAAAATATACTATCCATCAGTTTGATTCTGAAGAATATATTCCTTTGTCAAACAGTGTTTTAGACAAGCTATCATTTAGTATTCGAAATGAAAACGATGATCTTATAGATATAGATTATGGTGTGTCAACATTTATAAAACTAAAATTTAAAAAGATGAATTCTCAACCTGATAGTTTTAACGTTAGAATCTCACCAAATGAAAATCAAGAATGTAATGAATTTGTTATAGACTTGCCTCAACCGTACTATCTTGATTCTGATTGGAAAGTATCATTGTCGTCTATAAGTTATGCTAACATATTCAGACCTCTTCCTCACGAAAAAGATTTAAGGTTAATAATCACATCAAATATGGAACACGGATCAGGAGATAATGAGTATACAATACCTAATCTTATGTATACACCTTCAGGAATTATATTTGAAATAAATAAATTTTTAAGTATGGGTAACGAACACGGTAAATTTAAAATGGAAGAAGTTGAAGAATATGGTGAAAAAAAAATTAAAGTCTCACTTGATGTATATAGTCAGAGTATAATAACAATGTCTTTGGCTATATGTGAATTATTAGGATTTGATCATCTGACAGATATAAACACTATTGATGATGAAGATGAACATGAGGGAATTGATATACGAATGTCTCGAGACGGAAATTATGTTGTTTTCGTAAACACAAACCCAGTTAAAGAAGAAACTAGGAATGTAAAATTTTCAAGATATTTCGATATCAACAAATTTAGACCTGATTATTTAATGATTTATACTGATATAATTGAACAGTCTATTGTAGGTAATTCATTTTCAAAACTTGTTAAGATTGTTCCAGTTTATCATGAATCTACTGATGCTTACAAAACACAAGACTTTAAAAACAACGAATTCTATTCTCTTGAGAATACTCTCATTAAACAGATAAAATTTCAGATACGTTCTCATAGTGGAAATCTGATAAATTTCATGGAAGGATCTAAAATATTTATAAATCTTTTGTTTTCCAAATAATTGAAATATGAAATAAAGATAAAATAAAACACATATGATAACATTTTTTGCATTTATTTCACGAATTTTTCAAAAAGATTTAATGTGTGATAATGAGAATAAAGTATTGATGTTAACTGAAACATAGGAACTCTATCACTTAGTTCCCATGTGTTTATATCACCCAATAGGTCGTTACATCTTTTCATTTGGGTATCAATATATATCATATATCTTAGAAAGTGTTTCTTCTTTTTATTCATTTTTTGGTAACACATCTCGAAAATTTTAAGTGTTTTTTTATGATCTCTCAGATGGGTTCTTATATCGATTTTTCTTGTGAAGTTTGCACATTCTAATAAAGATATTACATCGTAGTTATTATGTTTTTTGATTTCGCATAATGTTTTTCTGATATATTTTTTTAAAGACAGGATAGCGCATATCGGATATTCAAAGTAAAAATCAATTTCTCTTTCATATCTGAAACACAAACACTCTTTTCGCATTCTCACACATTTTGGTAATTTAAATTTTTTATTGTAATGTAGGAAAATGTCAATATCATCACAAAAAAATTTTTTTAACTTTTGTTTTTGTTTCATTTTTAATTTTGATTTTGATTGTTAGTATTAAGTTCAAGTTAAAGTTCAAGTTTTCCAAAAAAATTGCAATCTTCACCACGCAACAACATTAGCATTCATCATTGACATTGTCTGCATTTGTCTTTTTTCTTCCTCTAGTGATTTTCCATATCTGATAAGAAATTCTGAGATGATCGAAATATCCAAATCTGTCATCAAAATGAATGTGTTATCATCCCTATAACTTGATTTTTCGCCTCTATAGATTTTCATGACATGCGTTATTTTATCAATGAGGACTTGGTTTGGATTTTCAATGAAGCAAATACAGTATTTGCCTTCGATTTTCTCACATCCGTATTTCTCAAAGCTCCTGCAAAAAGAATAATAGTAACTGTAACTAAATAGATATAGAAGCAGAAGCATGAGCAAGAGCAAGTTAAAGTTAAAGTTAAAGTTAAATTTTATCATGAGGAAATTTTCCATGTTCATATTCATGCTCATGAAAATGAAAATGTAAAATATTTTGAGTTACCTGCCACTGACGTCTTTCCCATAGCGAAGAAAAAATTCTCCAAGATTATGTATGTCTCGGCTCTCGAGGAATACTACTTCTTTCGACAAGTTCGGGTCTTTGAAAAATCTTATAGCATTAGCTATAACTTTTCCGTCATTGGGTGTGTAGTTTTCAATAAAGCTCAAGTCAAAGCACGATTCAATGTCTGAGCAAGTTCCGAACATATTGAAATTTTTGTTTCAAATAATGTTGAGCATCGTAAAATGGTGAGGATGCAAATGTGGTAGTGACAACAACTTCAGCGCGTGCGTGTTTCATGACCATATTAATTTACGAATACTCGTTCGATAGAAAGCTCAGGCTCAGGAATGTCCTCGAGAGTGTGTATTTGCAATTGCAATTGCAATGTCTGAGAGCGCTCTCTTTTTCTTCCACTGATTTCTTACAAAAACAAAAAGTTTCAGTTTTCATTCAATTCGTCAAAGTTGCGCTGACAACAATAACTTCTTAAGCATATAATTCAAAAATCTGCAATGAACTCGAGGAGCAACTCAAAATCTCAATCTCATCTGATTAAGCCGAATGACACTAGCTATCCTAACGGATGTGTTGTTTGTTGCTGCTGCGGATATACAAAGGTCCATCCTGAAGTTGATAAAGATGATGAAGCTGCAAGAAATCATTACACATGCTTGTGCATCCTCCTTGAATCTTCCGTTATCTGCTGTCTTAATGGATATGATAACTTGGTTTCTAATATCCCTTCCTTGGCTCTGTTTGCGCCTGCTCCGCAATCCTGCTCCGATGATTACCTCAAAGGTTCTGGAAGCACTGAGGGTGTGATCAAGATGACCATAGAGCGATCTCAGATGATTTCAGGAGGAACTACAGCAACAATTATGAAAGCTCTGGCAGGACATCTGTACTTAAAAACTAATGTTCTACCTATTCGATATGTTGAAAAATTGTAAATGTTGAAAAACTTCGTCTGAAAATATAATAAGAATGTATGATTTAACGTTTAAATGTCCTTTTACTTCTATTGTTTGTGGTGCTACGGGTAGTGGAAAAACAACACTTATAAGAAACTTAATATTTTATAAAGACATTTTGTTTTCCGCTAAGACATCAAGAGTAATCATATTCTACACTGAACATCAGAAAATATATGATGAAATGATAAATACAGGTTTAGTTCACGAGCTTGTTGAACTTGATGAAAAAATGATAAGTCATGATGATTATATGGAGAAAATTAGTCCTTATAAAGATAAAGGAGGTTCAATATGTATTTTTGATGATTGTATGGAGCTAATTGATAATACAAATAGCAAAATGTTTACAAGAATATCTCATCACCAAAATTGCAATACCATATTCATAACTCATGCGGTATTCATGTCTAAAAATGAATCTTACAAAATGATGTCTAAAAACGCAAAATATTTTTTTTTAATGAAAAACCCAAGAGATGTTAGTCAAGTAAAAATATTTTCTTCACAGATCGGAATAAATAGTTCAAGAATGGTTAATATTTTTAAAGAAGCTACAAAAAATGCTTATAGCTATCTACTAATCGATTTTCACCCTGAAACACCTGATCACATAAGATTAAGATCAAATATTTTTCCGCATGAAGGTCCCATAAAAGTCTACATGGAATAGAACAGAACAGAACAGTATCTAAAACATATTTGTATTTGTATTATTCATTGACAATGTCGAGACAATAAAATATGAAAAACTTGTTGAAACTCTCAGTTTTAATTAAGATAAAAATTAAAAAATGTCTTTGAGAAGCAGGAGAAAATATCTAGATCTTGTAAGAATTGTTAGTAAGTTAAAACCTGAAGATAGATCTCTTCTTATTCCCTATTTAAAAACAGATTCTGTAGAGTTTTTGTGTGAATGTGTTCATAACGTTTTGTATACTGATATAGGAATAAGAAATAAAAACAAAATAAAAAATAAGCTGAAGAGTCAGTGTTCTGTTCATAGACTAAAAACTATTGCTTCAAAATCACGATCAGTAACAGCTAAGACTAGAGCTCTTGGTCAGGAAGGAAAAGGTCTTGGTTTAATATTATCAACAGCTTTACCGTTTTTGATGAATCTTTTTTCTCGAAAATGAAAATGAAAAACAAGTCACAATATTCATCCATGTATTTAGTACCGCAGGATATTTATAAAAGATTATTAGATAGTGCCGATTCGAGAGAAAAAATTAAGATTGGAGATCTTAATAAGTTTGATGTGGGTAATGAGAGTGGAGCTTTTCCAGACACACCTCTAACACCCGATCAGGATGGTTATGATGATGACGACAATAATGATGACGGTAATAACAATGATGGGAATGGTCGATACAACCTACCACCACAAAATAGATATTCTACATCTACATCTACATCCTCATCACAATCTAGACGTAATACAAATAGTTCGACAGATACCTCTAGCGAGACTGAACAATTTCTTTTGAATAATCCTACATCTAATCATAGAGCTTTTCAATTGGATAGTGATAGTGATGATGTATTCAGTAGTAGTTTTAACACGCTAAAAAACATACAGCCCCGTCCCCATCAGCAACAAGGTAATCGGTTTTTAGGTCCTGAACTTGAACGTGTGATGAATGATATGTCTAATATCAGACAAAAAGAATTGCAGAGACGTAATGTTTTATATGATATCAATACCAAAAAGAAGATTGAAAGATTAGGATCTGGTAGTCAAGATCCAAATTCTAATTCTAACAAATCTTATCTATGTAATATTTGCAGTATGAGCTTTCCGGGAATTAATTTGCTTGTTAAGCATAAAAAAGATTTTCATTTTTCTAAGAGGTCCATCTCGACCGATGCGAATACAAATATTCAAATTCAAGGAATTCCTTTAAGACCAAAAACAAATGAAAATCAGAATCAAAATACTCCAGAAACAAATTCACAATCACAATTACAAACTGTATTAGAACCAGAGTCTGAGATTATGGATATGGATATAGATATAGACAAAACAGTTAATGAATCGCGCAATCACCAACATCAAAATCAAAATCTCTGCAATAAATGCGGTATTGTTTTTTCAACTGATAAATTACTTATACGTCATGCGAAAGATTTTCATTCTCCTAAAAGAAATGTTATAGAAAGAAAAAAATTATTAAAAGAAAAAAAGAAAAATGTATTGAAAAATTGGAAGAATACAATGTCTGAAAACGAATCCAAATCAGTAGTAGTTAAGAAGAAAAATTCCATAAACAAGAAAGTTTCGATTCCTGCACCTGCAACAAATACTCAAACTCAAGACGCTTCTGTAACGTCTAGCTCTAACTACATACCCATCAATGATGTTAATGCTGATAATTTTAAAACTACTACATCTCCAATAATCAATAATATCAGCAGCAGTGTTATAGCATGTAAATTATGTCCAGCTTCATTCAATAGTCAGAAATCTCATGACAGACACTTGGGAAATATTCATAATGTTGATAACAATTATAAATCGAAAGATAATCATGGGGTAAAGAGAAAGATTGGAAACACCAATGGAAATATCATCGAAAAAGGATCAACGAGAAAAAAACAAGCAGTTTATCTACATAAGTGTAAATTATGTTCTAATAGTTATAAAGAGAAAAAAGTTCTCGACAGACATTTGAAAAATGTTCATAATAGTGATAATAATTATATATATCAACTACCTCAAGGAACAAAACGTAAAAATGTTTATACGAATGATAAAGATAAAAATAATATTAAAAAAATTAGGAAAAATGAAGTCTATATGAAATGGAAATGAAATAATTTTATTTTGAATACATTAAATATGCAAACAGATAATATACGATACCAATAAATATAAAAAAATTTACAAACAAAATAAAACTGATTGTATTTTTTGTGTTAAAGTTAAAGTTAGAATTAGAAGTCATATTTACAGATTTGAAATTTCAAATTATAGCTAGCATTATATTATTGCGAGAATTTTAGCGTGTGAATGTAGTCCATTTACAATCTCAAGCTCGAGGAGGGTGTGTAGAATCAGGAAAAAGAAAGAGAAAGCTTAAGATATAGAGCGTTCGCGTGCGAAAATTCCTCTTCCTCTTCTTCCTCCAGAGGGTGACAAAACGCTACCCTTTATCTTCTCTTTGTTACATATTTTGTTTCATGTGTATAAATAGATGTTGATTAGGGTGTGAGCATATTCATTTGTCATTCAAAAATCTTTCTGAAATATTCTCAAGAAGATTTTGAAATCTCAGTTTCAGTTTCTGAAACCAAAAGATAAAAATGAATTCGACTTCTTGTGACTGTGGATGTAACGGAAACTGCCGTCGTCAAGTTGCATACGATGAATCTGAAACTAATTGTATTAATGTCGAAAATGCGAATGGCGTTCAATATCTTGAATCACCGGAATCGCCTGATCATAGGTCAGAGTTTGAAGCGACTCAAAGTCTCTCAACGGATATCCCTGAACCTGAACCTGAGGCTGAGTCTGTAGAATTTTCTATTATGACGAGTGAAAATGAAGATGGTCTGGCTTTGAAGAAAAGAAAGATGGACGAAACAGAGATGGAGAATGAGTATGATAGCGATAGCAGCAAGGACAGTGAACATCATCAACAATTGCTGTTGGAAAGGGCAGAAGAAGCTGAGGTGAAATTTGATGATGCCAAGTTAAGAATTGTTAACCTCATGACTCAGAAAACTCTATCGATTCGCGAACTTGCGTCGATTATGTCATTTGCATCACAGGCTTTTGACAATATCTATAAGGATATTGAGCAAGGAAAATACAAAGAGGTTGCAGGTGGAGAATTGTAAATGAAACAGGGTCGATGTCGATGGATTTTCGGATTTGAAAACAATAATAATAATAAAATAACAACTGAAAATTTGAAATAATAAATTTATCAAAAAATTTGTTTTATTTTTATTTTCACTTACTTTTCGAAGATTTCCTTGAAAATGTTCACTTTTAGGTTGTCTCACTTTTAGGTTTTGGAAATTTTTCCCTTTCAATTCAAGAAAATACGAAAACTTAGAGAGAAAAATTTTTCACTTTCAAGATAATTTCGTTGAAAATTTTTTACTTTTCCACTTTTAGGTCTG
>Ga0209972_10002044_pt1 | contig 16839 bp, 8 predicted proteins | sample NOAtaG_7_FD_187302 | JGI IMG/M metagenome (GOLD analysis project Ga0209972, IMG submission 187302) | Freshwater lake microbial communities from Lake Erie, under a cyanobacterial bloom - NOAA_Erie_Diel1S_2200h metaG (SPAdes) (version 2) | ecosystem: Environmental > Aquatic > Freshwater > Lake ... | reverse complement strand
AACAGTGGATGGCGCAACGCCAAAATGCGCAGAACGCACAATATAAGGGAAATATTCCCGGATCCCCATTTGTATCATAGCCATGTGGTGGATGGCATGATCGTGGACAAAAGTCATTTCCCTGCCTGCGGAAGAGGCGTACAGCGGTCTGCCGGCTTCGGTGGCGTGCATGAAATCCGCACGCATATACAGCGTACTGCCTTCGGTCATTTTTCCGATCTGGTCAAGGACCTGCTGAAACAAGGTCGCCGCGGCCCCGGGGTCATTCTCGGGCACGGGGTCGCGTTGCCGTCGTGCATAGTCCACGACACCACTGGTTGCTGCATCGGCAAGGCACTGGAAAAAATCAAGGATATGCCGGAAGTGCTGTCCCAGGGTAGCACCGTTAAATAATTCGAGCGGCGTGGAATAGTCCTCTGCACTGATTTGTGCAAGTATCTCCATAGTTTGGCGGTGCAGATGTAAAAGTCCTGTTTTTGCGTCCATATCGGTGAAAAGGGCAAAATACCCGTTTAATAATGAGAAGCTATTTTACGGCCCTATTGTTTTAGAAATAAATCAGGGCTGTTGTTCATCAGGTGGTGTAAAAAGGTGCTTTCGCTACCCGGGGACAGCCTTGACACGATTTGTACACCCCGTGACCGATGCGACAGCTTCGGTTGTGCTGTCGTGCCAATTCCGGTATTTTCAGGCATGCCGGTGGAGGCGTTCAGGGGGGGAGTGCCTGGATTACTCCACGGAATCTTAGCCGAAGACACTTTTCAGGCTGGCGCTGAGCGTATTCTGGAGCAGGGATACGACCGTAAGCTGGCCAACGCCACCGGGCACCGGGGTAATCCAGGAACAGACCGGCGCGACACTTTCGAAGTGGACATCGCCGGCAAGGCGGTATCCTTTCGGGTGGGTGGGATCGTCCACGCGGTTTATGCCGACATCAATCACAACGGCGCCAGGCTTTACCATTTCCCCGGTCACCATTTCGGCACGGCCAATGGCGGCGATCAGGATATCTGCACGGCGGGTATGGGCGGACAGGTTTTCCGTCCTGCTATGGCAGATGGTGACCGTGGCATCTCCGGGGTATCCTTTTCGCGACAGGAGGATAGCGATGGGCGTACCTACGATATTGCTCCTGCCCAGTACGACAACCTCCTTGCCGGCAGTGGGGATTTCGCAGCGTTTCAACATCTCGAGGATACCCATCGGGGTGGCCGGCAGGTAGCAAGGGAGGCCCTGTGCCATTCGGCCAACGTTGACCGGATGGAAGCCATCTACATCTTTTTCCGGTCGGATCGCCAGCGTGATTTTTTGCTCGTCAATATGTCGCGGCAGGGGCAACTGGACAATAAACCCATCAATATCGCTGTTATGGTTAAGGTCTTCTACGATTTTCAAGAGCGCTGCTTCGCTGATATCCGCAGGTTGACGGATCAGGGTGGAAGCAAAACCTACCGCTTCACAAGAACGGACCTTGTTTTTTACGTAAGCCTGGCTCGCGGGGTCTTCCCCGATCAGGACGGCTGCCAAATGCGGTATTTTACCGTTTTGGGATTGGATTCGGGCAACAGCCTCGCGTAGTTCCGCGATGATTTCCGAGGCTATTTTTTTTCCGTCAATCAGGTTCATCGTTCAATAATTGTTCTTTAAACGATAAAAGTACATTTTTTGTGCGTTCTACGCTAACAATAACAAAGCGGAATTATATTTATGCACGTGCAAAAGCGGATTTTTATTGCGTTATTATTACTTTGGGATTCATCCGGCGGGCAGGCGGAAATGGGCCGGGAGGGGGTAGGCCGTGTTTTTCAGAAGATATTTTTCTTTTGTTGCCTTGCCTCACGCTGGTTTGCAAGGCTGTTTGATCAAAAAACCATGGAATTGTATATGGATAAAAGGCGTTTTTTCGCGCTGTTCATTTGTTGTGCTGTTGGAATTGGATCATTATGGGGGCAGCTTCGGCCATCATCAGATACTACGGTGAGTGCCTGTTCAGGGCTGCTTTTCGACAGCGGCGGTCCTGCCGGCAACTATGGTCCTGGCGAACGCTATGCAGTAGTCTTGTGCCCTGTGCCTGGCGGGGGGGCCATGCGTATTGCATTTGGTGGCCTGGATATCCGTTTGGGCGACTCGCTGTGTATTTTTGACGGCGATGGGCCTGGTGCTGCGCTTTTAGGCTGTATCACTGCTGGCTGGCAAAAGGATTCCCTGTATTTTCAGGCAACGGTCAATAATCCTTCGGGTTGCCTGCGGGTGGTTTTTTCGTCGAACGGGACGGAGCAGGGGAGTGGCTGGGGCGCTGTACTGGGTTGCGGATTGCCCTGCCAGCCTATGGGGATAAATATAGATACCATTGCCGGGCTTACCCTGGCCCGGGACGGCAGGACCCTGACAGGATGCCCGGGACAGTCCATTTTTGTGCGGATTAGCGGGAGCTATCCCAATAATGGGAGGGTTTATAACCAATCAGATTTTAGTACTCAATTCAAATGGCTCCTGGATGGGGACTCGGTTCGTAGCGGACGGGAATTGACTTACCTGCCCTTAGAGGGTGGGCTTCCGGTTTTTTCACTAAGGGCGCAGGATATCCGTGGTTGTCGCTTTCAGTTTGCTTTCCCCGCTGTACAGGTATCGCCAAAGCCGATATTTTCTTTCCCGCGCGCTCCAGACCCCGTATGTGCGGGGGATACGGTCCGGCTTTCGGCCTCGGTAGGTCGTATTGATACCAGCCGTTTGGTGAATGTGCTGCCCGGCGAACTGTTGATCGGCGACGATGCCGTTTTCAGGGTAGAGATTTCTACCTTGCGTTGGCGTTTTCAGCCGGGGGTGATTTTTCAGCTACAGGATTCGATTGCCGCAGTGACCGATACCGCCGGTTTGGTCACTTTTCTGATGACGGCTGAGGATATTTATGGATGTAAAACTGAAAATTCGGTTGGTATCCCGGTATTTCCAGCCGGCAGCCCGGATTGTGGGGCCTGCCGGACAGCAGTGCCTTTTGCGCGGGAGGCTGCGCTTTGTGCCGGCGATAGTCTTACGGCCAACGCCAGGTTGGATATATCTTCGGACAGCGTGTCCGCATTTAAGTCTAACCCGCAATATATGCTTGGTTTTAGCAACCATCCGCATCCCAATCCTTATGCAGCAGTCCTGCCTGTACGTGGCATACCCCTGAAAACCCTGGATAATCCGCTGGCACAAATCCAGAAGGTATGCCTGGATATTTCGACGGATTGGGTAGAGGATCTGGATATCTACCTGCGTGCTCCGGATGGTAGTTTGCTGGAACTGACCACGGGCAACGGGGGCGGATTTGACGATTATCGCAATACCTGCTTTTCCCCTTCCGCAAATCTTCCGGTAACAGCGGGCAACGCGCCTTTTAGCGGCACCTTTATGCCGGAGGGCTCGTGGAATGCGCTTCGTGGGGCACCGGTCAACGGCGACTGGGCCTTGCTGGTATCCGATGGTTTTGATCCATTGCGCTTTGGCCGTGTGGAATCCTGGACGATCGCTTTTGTGGCACGGGACAGTGTGCGTTATACCTGGTCGCCTGCCGCAGGGGCATCTTGTACGGATTGTCCTTTTCCTGTGCTCCGGCCAGTCCGCACAACGGTTTATCAGGTGAAAATCGAAACGGCCCGGGGCTGCCTTATCAACGATAGTTTAAGGATCGTGATCAGGGATAGCCTGGAGGCCCCGAAGGTGATCTGTGGCTTCGACGATCAAGGCGTTGCACGGTTTTCCTGGACTCCTGTTCCTGAAGCCGATGGCTATGCAGTAATTCTTTCAATGAACGGCCGCGACAGTAGCTTTGTCCTGTCTGCGCTTCAAACGGGTTTCAGCAGGTCAAACCTCCAACCGGGGGATATGCTGCGCATTCGGGTGCGGGCCCGGGCAGGACCCGGCAGCGTATTTTGTGGCGCGAAGGAGGGTACATCTTCATGTGTTTTTAAGGTATGTGCCGTAGAAGCGCGTATAGCCTCCCGAACGGAGGTTACGTGTTTTGGCCAACGCAATGCCAGGGTAGAACTACAAGCACAGAACGGCACCGGGCGGTATGGTTTTCAGCTCAATGGCGATGGTCTTTTCCAGGCCAGTCCGGTATTCGACAGTCTTGGTCCCGGGCAGTACTTTGTGGTTGTGCAGGATGAGGATTTTTGTGCAGATACTGTTTTTTTTGCGATTGCCGAGCCTCCCGGTCTGACTGCGGAAATCCGCCTTATGGAACTTATCTCCTGTGGTGGACGGACGGATGGGGCTGCGGAGGCTTTTGTCAGTGGCGGCACGGCCCCATATCGTTTCTCCTGGTCTAACGGACGGCAGACGGCCAGGTTGGATAGCCTCGGCGGAGGCGTTTACCGTGTTACGGTGAGCGACGCGCGTGCCTGTACCTATACGGACAGTATCCGGATGCAGGCACCGCCGGTGCTGAGCCTGCAGCTCTCCGGCAATGGGCCCTCCTGCAGCGTTAATGCTGATGGGTTTTTGAATGCCATAGCAAGCGGCGGGACAGGGGCGTTGAGGTATCAATGGGATACAGGGGCAGCGGTCTCCAATATTTCGGGGCTGGGGCCGGGGCGGTATTGTGTTACGGTCAGCGATCGCCGGAATTGTGAAGTGCGGGAATGTTTTACGTTGACCGCCCCCCCACCGCTGGTGCTGGATTCTGTGACCTTCACAGCGGTGGATTGTCCCGGCGGCAGCAATGGCGCGGCTACGGCTTGGGTCAGCGGGGGTACTTCTCCCTATAGCTATTTTTGGTCAGATCCCCTCGGGCAGGCAGGTCGGCAGGCTACCATGCTCAGGGCAGGTATAGTGGGCCTTCGCATAAGAGACGCCCGGGGTTGCACAATAGCTCAGACGGCCCTGGTGCCAGGGCCTGCGCCTATACAGGTGGAGCTTACGGCCCTGCCCGCAAATTGCAGGGGCGAACTGAGCGGAGGGATTACTGCCCGCATCGCTGGCGGTACGGCTCCCTATACATACAACTGGAGCAACGGGGATACCAGGACCAACCCTACCGGATTGGCAGCAGGTGGCTACCAGCTCACGGTCACAGATGCAAAAGGCTGTAAGGAATCGGGGCAGATAACGGTCGGAGAGCCCCCGGCAGACCTGCTCCTGGAGGTCTTTCAGGATGCCAGAGGATGCCTGGGGGAAAAAAAGAATACAGCAGGAACGCGCATTTCAGGTGGAAATGCCGGTAGCTATACCTATCTATGGTCCAACGGGGCAACTACTGCCCAGGTCGGTGGACTGGATTCCCTGGATTATTCCGTCACTGTATCTGACAGTAAAGGGTGTAAGGCGGCCGGGACTATAAAGATAACCGATCTGCCGCCGATTCTGCCGAATATGATTGTGCGCCTGCCGTCTTGTTTCAACGGGAGTGATGGCGCTATCGGCATCAACTTTGTGGGGGGTAGGCCGGGTGCAGACCTTTCCGCTTTCCGATTTGTGTGGAGTACCGGGGCCACGGGCACAACCGTCGGCGGGCTTCGGGGCGAACAGGAGTATGCAGTGACGGTCACAGACCCGCAAGGTTGTACCGCTATCGTGACCCGCTATGTGCGGCAGCCGCGCCCGGTTTCCGTATCGCTCACAGCGTCTAATACCAGTTGTTTTGGTGGTCGCGACGGGAGCGCTTCCATTGCTGCAATTGATGCCGACACCCGTATTTTCAGGTATGCGTGGAACGTTCCGGGTAGTGGCAGCACCCGCAGTATTACAGGTGTTGCTGCAGGGATTTACCGGGTAACGGTCACCGACGAGTTCAATTGTACTGGTGAGGCACAGGCAGTAGTTGGCCAGCCGCCCGCGCTTTCTCTGCAATTCGCTTTGACGGGCAACCGCTGTTTTGGCGACAGTACCGGGGTGGCACAGGTATTTGGGAATGGCGGCACGCCTCCTTACCGCTTTACCTGGCCTGACGGGAGTGCCGGGGCAGTGAAAACAGGACTGGCGGCAGGCGCATACGAGGTAGTTCTCACCGATTCAAAGGGCTGCAGGCTTAGCAGCCCAGCAATTTTGACCCCCCCCGCCCCGCTGGATATCCGCCTGGGTATTCAAAACGTCACATGTAACGGAGGCCGCGACGGGGTACTCCAAATTGCTGTGGTGGGGGGCAGGCCACCTGTTCAATACAGTATTGATGGAAAAAATTTCCGTCCTTCCCCTACTATTATCGGCCTCGGGGCGGCCCAGTACACCGTAACGGTACAAGATGCAAATGGTTGCACTGCGTCCACGACTGCCCGTCTGGGCGAGCCTTTACCCTTTACAGTGGATGCAGGCCCTTCCAATCTCCGTATCAAGCTCGGCGATACCCTGGTGCTGAAAGCGGTGGCCCAGGGTGCACAGGGCAAAGTCAAATATACCTGGATACCTGACTTTCCCGGCACGCTGAGCTGTACCCAGTGTGACTCGACCGTCGTTCTGACCCGGAATACCATTTCCTATGTACTCAATGCGACCGACAGCGTGGGCTGCGAGGCACGCGACCGTATCACTGTGAACGTGAGCAAAGACCGGGATATCCTGGTGCCTACAGGGTTCAGCCCCAATGGAGATGGCAATAACGACCTGCTGCTGGTACACGGCCTAAGCGGTACCCGGATTCTCAGCTTCCGGGTGTTTGACCGCTGGGGCGAGCTGGTGTACGAGCGGTCGGATTTTGTGGTCAATGACCCCGCGATTGGGTGGGATGGCACATTTCGCGGCCAGCCCCTGAATCCCGGCGTATTTGTATGGTTCATGGAAGCAGAATATATTGATGGGTATAAAGAAACCAGAAGAGGGCAAACGACCCTGGTCAGATAGGTCGCTGCCACGATATCATGAGGGCATTGCTTTTCTGGTCACGCAGCCCGGCTATGTTCCTTCAAAAAGCTTTCATGGTGGCAAAGAACAGCTCATTTTTCCACTACGTTAATCCGTCGCAGCAAGTCTGTTTAATCACATATTTTATGCCATTAAGAATAAACAAGATTTTTGTTTTGCTGATCCTGCAGGCGGTGAACCTGCTACCGGGTAGCCTTGAGGGGCAGGATCCCCGACTGTCTCAGTTTTATGCTGCACCGATGCAGGTAAACCCGGCACTATGTGGAGTATTCGAGGGGCGCTATCGGGGTGCCCTAAATTATCGGGTACTTTATCCGACCTTATTTTCGGACCGTCCATTCCGGACATATTCCGGGAGTTTTGAATGGAGGGCAAAAGTTGTCAACCGCGACTATGCAGGTTTTGGGGTAGCTGTCCAGCAGGACGAAGCAGGTGTGGCCGGGTTTGAGCGCGGAAGTTTCATGGTTGGGGCTTCTTTTCTGAAGCAGTTGAGCGGTGGCCGGGGTGCGTCAGCAGAGCAATATCTGGTAGCCGGGGCACAGGCAGGCCTGCTACAGCATGCTTTACAGGGAGATGGACTTTGGTTTTCGAGCCAATATAACCGGGGTGAAAACCGGGTTGACCGGGGTCTGCCTTCCGGGGAACCCATATCAGGCACTTTGCGAAGGGTCAACCCCGATCTGCAGGCCGGCTTGCTCTGGTATGCGGTTTTTGATGAAAATGCCAGCGTTTATGCCGGTGCTGCCCTGCACCACATCCTCGAGCCCGATGTTTCCCTGCTGGATGGGGACGGTGTGCAATTGTTCAGGCGCTGGACGGCACATGGCGGCGGGGAAATCCCTTTCACCAAAGAACTCTCTGCATTACCTGCAGTTATGGTGGCCAGTCAGGGGCCTTCCCTGAGTGCCACAGCAGGTATGAATATCCGCTACGCCAACCCTTATTGGCGCGACCTGGCCCTGCGTTCCGGCCTTTGGGCCCATCTTTCCAACCAATCCGCCGCCATTGACCCATCACCCGGGCTGGACGCTCTGGTGTTTGTCGCGGTATTCGAACTGGAACGGTGGAATCTCGGCTTTAGTTATGATGTCACCGCGTCTTCCTTGCGGCGCTCCAACTATAGCCGGGGCGCATTTGAAATTGCCCTAACCTACTTTCATCCGGCTAAAGAACGCTACCAGGTACGCTGTCCGAAGTATTGATTGCTTACGCCGAAAAGGACAGCCCCGCGACTTTTTACACATACCGATTTTATGGGGCTGGCCCGGCAGCTGCGACCGCATCGTCTATGCGCTTGAAAAGCCTACGCATAGACGCGGAATAACTCGTTCTGCCCTGCATACTGCCTTTTCAAAACAAGTATGTTTTTTCGCTGCAATTTTTGTATTTTTGATTTGAACTACTAAAAGGGCCGCCTAAAATGATGTGGTGGTTCCACTGCAAAACGTTAAACCTTCTAACCGAAAAAAAACAACTATGCGGACAAACAACAAACCCTTGCTGATCATCCTCTTTGTTTTGCTGGGCAGCCCCGCCTGGGGCCAGAGCCTCCGGAGCCAGCTCCGGAGCGCTAATTTGCAGCATGAAGCAAAAGCCTATGCTCAGGCAATCGAGAGCTACAAAAAAATCCTGACGCAATATCCATCTGAGGAAGAAGCACTGGCCAAAATTGCGGATTGTTACTGGAGTATTAATAAGATGGAGGATGCTTCCAAGTACTATGCCACGTTGATTCAGACTCAGAAAGAGTCCATAACTCCACGCTATCTGCTGGCTTTTGCGCACGTGCTCAAATCCATGGGGCGTTATGAAGAAGCGAAGCGGTATTATGGCGAATATGCAAAATCCGACCCTTCTATCGGCAATCATTTTGCTGCGACCTGCGATTTTGCGCGCTATCAACAATCCCAGGCCGGGGAATATACCGTTTCCGAGGAACGACGGATCAACTCCTCTGCTGCCGACTTTGGCCCGGTCCTCGTAGGGGACCAGTTGATTTTTGCTTCGCAGCGCACCGATGTTCAGCGTCCTGTCGGTTGGGACGGCAGCGCCCAGAGCGTGCTGTTTACTGCCCGGATCGGCCCTGACAGCTATCTTTCCACTTCGACTTTTTTGAATACCCGGCCGGGTTTGGGGCCAGTGACCTTTTCAGCTGACGGGCGCTACGTGGCTTATACTTCGAATAGCTTCCTGACGGGGGTCCGCCAGATTCCTTCCACAGGTGCCGAGCTGCGTATTGTAACCGCCGAGGCTACTGCCAGTGGGAATTGGGTCAACGAACGGCTGTTCCCTTTTAATTCCAAAAAAAATATGACTGGATATCCTGCTTTCTCTGCCGACGGCATGGTGATGTTCTTTGCCAGCGATGCAGGGCAGGAGGGCTATGGAGGCTATGATCTGTATGTTTCTTACCGCAAAGATAATTCCTGGACCAAGCCGGTCAACCTCGGGGCTACGGTGAATACTCCCGGAAATGAAATTTCGCCTTTCTACGATGGGAACGGTCTGTTTTTTGCCTCAGACTGGCACCAGGGGTTTGGGGGTATGGATATTTTCCGTGCAGAACAGCAGGGGGGCAAGTGGACAAAGGTGAACAACCTCGGTGTCCCGCTCAACACTTCTTCCGATGATTATGGTTTCGTCTTCGATGCCGGGCGCAATATCGGTTATCTGACCTCCAACCGGAGCGGATCACAGGGTGCCGAGGATATTTTCCGCGTGACGAAAGGTACGCCCCTCAGCCAGGGCGGGGGGCTGTCCATCAAAGTGATCAACGCGCTGGATGGGTCTCCGGTGACCGGGGCATCTATTGACCTTTCCGCATGTAACCCCAATTTCACCCGGAATATCGTTACTACGAATACTGCAGGCATTTATGTGCTGCCCCTCTCCGCGAACACCAACTGCGATGTCGTCGTGGTAAAAGAAGGCTTCAACGAGAACCGTATTTCCCTTTATGGGGCCACTGCGGGCGGAAACCGCGAAATTGAGGTCGCGCTGACGCGAAAAGGGGAAGATTACTATGGCGCGGTCTATAATGGACAGAACCAACAACCCTTGTCGGGGGTGTCCGTAGTTGCCCAGAACCTCGCTACCGGTGCAGTGGCAAGGGCCTATACCGATCAACGTGGGCAAGTGGCCATGAGCCTTTCGGCCAATTCGACATTTCAGGTCAGCTTCTCCGCCCAGGGCTTCCGCGAAAAAATGGTGACCGTGAATACGGCGGGAGGTCTTAACCGCAATATCCTGGGCAATACCGCACTGTTCCCGCTCGATGCGCCGGGGCCAGTTACAGGACCAGTTATAGGACCGGGTACAGGACCAGGTACAGGACCGGGTACAATCTTTGAGCCTTCTTCTGCTTCTCCCTCACAAGGTTTCTCCATTCAAATCTCTGCGATGAACGGCGCACCGGATATGGCAGCGTTTACCGCAAAGGTCGGTGGCATCGGCCCTGTCTATAGTGTGTTTGCAGATGGCAAGCACAAGGTGCGGGTAGGTCCCTATCAGACTTATGCCCTGGCGGCGCAGCTCCTCCCTGCGTTACGGAAAAAGGGGTTCACTGGTGCTTTCATCGCTACGGAAACGGGATCGGTAGAGGTACCGTCGGTGCCGCTGGTAGCACCGGCGATACCAGGACCCCAGCTACCTGTATCAGAGGTGATGATACAGCTCGGGGCGTATGTCAACCCAAGCAATTTCAGCCCTGGTGCGTTGTTGAGCGTGGGGCCGATTATTGATTTTCGCAAAGGACAATTTACCCTGAAGTTACTCGGCGGTTTCAGGACCGCACAAGATGCCCGCAACGCGTTGCCCCTTGTAAGGTCATCCGGCTTTCCCGGAGCTTTCCTTGTCGAAATGAAGAACGGCCAGGTCACCCCGCTGCGTTAAGCGATGGGCCCCTTGTGCTATAATAACCGAAACACGACCCTCCGGTTCTTCTGCCGCGACTTTTCATCATTGTTGGGCACGGTAGGCTGGGTCTCGCCATATCCGGTAGCCTGGATTTTTTCAGGGTCGCAACCTTTGGCGATCAGGTAATCCCGAACGGCGGAAGCCCGGTTTTCTGAGAGCAACTGGTTGCTGTAAGCACTGCCGACATCATCGGTATGGCCCTGTATTTCGATAGCCAGGAGGTTGTCTTTGAGGTATTTGGCCATGGCGTCGAGCTCAAATCTGGATTGGTCGAGGAGGGTATAGGAGCCCGTTTCGAAGAATAGGTTATTGAGGATTATACTCGCTCCCGAGCGCCTGAGGTCTTCTGTTGTGGATATGATCACGGGATTTTCTACGATGCCTTTCGCGGTATCCTGTGCGAAACTTAGCTGCAACGAAACGGGCGGTGCAGCGGTTTTGCGTAGCTCGGCCCGGTAGTTCTTTTTCTCCGATACAGGGATAAACACTTCACCGGTCAGCGGGTCAGGTCGGACGATTTGTACGATCTTTCCGGTCTCCAGGTCCTGGATGACGACTTCTCCCTCTACGGGTTTGCCGCTGGCATCCAATACTGTGGTCTCGAACGTATAAACGGGCTCCGGCTTGTAAGATTGCGGAATATCCATGTAGGTAATGTGGTTGTCCCCCTGCTCATTAGAAACCGAATAAGCCCTGGAGCCATCGGTCGTAACGAATAAGTGCCAGTCATCGCTGCTGGAGTTAAATAATAGACCGAGGTTGCGCGGTTTGCTCCAATTGCGCCAGGTATCGTCCAGGCGTGTGCTGATGTAGAGGTCGAAGCCACCAAAGCCATCGTGCCCATCGGAGGCGAAATAGAGGGTTTTCATGTCGGGGTGGAGGAAGGGGTTGCGCTCGTTGCCCGGGGTATTGATGGCGTTCCCGATGGGGAGAGGGGCCTGGAGGGTAGCGCCATCGGCCCCATACAACGCAATGTAGATATCCATGTCTCCGCCTTTTGCCGAAACAAAGGTCAGCCCCTTTCCAAAATAGCGGGGGTCTCCGTCCCAGTAAGGCGTATTGATACCGCCCGGTAGAAGCCCCGCTGCTTTCCAGCCTTGCGCCGTTTTTTTGCTTTCATAGATATCCCCGTCCACAAAAAGGAGCATTTCTGTCCCATTAGTGCTAATATTCTGCACGGCTTCGTTTTTTGTCGGGGTATTGAGGCTGGTGACGGGTACTGGTGCCGACCATCCCTTATCGGAATATTGGGTGTAGAACACGTCTTCCGTTTCGCTTTCCACCCCCATTCTGGTGAAATAGAGGTGTTTGCCGTTTCCGGTGAGTTCCGGGGAATATCCCTCGTAATCCCTGCCGTCTTCCCATTTCAGGGGGGACTTTCTCTTTTCAAGTTCTTTTCGCTGTGTCCGGTCGTAAAAATCCTGGAAGGCAGTATTTTTTTGTGCGAAGAATGGTGCATACTGCTTCAGGGTATCTTCAACTCCTTGCCAGTTGCCTTCCGAGAAGTCCTTGTGCATCATTTTTTGCAGGATAAAAAATGCTTCGTCGGAGGGGGCATACGCTTTTATATATTGCGAAAATTCCGTCTGGCGGTCTTCGGAATACAGTCCCTTGAGCATCCCGGCGCGGTCCACTTTAATGCGGACGCTATCGAAATCCGGATAGGCTTGGGCAAAAGCATTTATACTTTCCAGGCTTTTGTTGGCATTGGTGACCATATAAAGGCGCTCCATTACGCGCTGGCGTTCGGGGTGGCCTGGCAGTTCTTTCAGGAATAACCGTATGGCTTCTGCGGAGTCGGATTTAAGCAGGATTTCCGGTAGTTTTTCCTGTGCCGCTTTCGCATACTTCAGCGGCGGTTGTTTGGTGGCATAACGCAGTAAGGGCGTTGGGTGGCCTGCTGCTACCAGGCGCTCATAAGTTTGTAGCTGGATGCGGTCTTCCCACACTTTTTTTTCCAAGATCGCGCTATCGCGCAGGGCGGCCGGTATCCCTGGATTGGCATTTAAGAAAGCATCGACTTCCCGTGGGGACCTTGCGCGCGCACGCACGAGGGTATAATAGCGAAGCCATACCGAATCGGCTTTGGGGTACGAAGGGTAGCCCTGCAGAAACCGACCCATGCGCTCCACACTGTCGCTGCGCATGGTGGCCTCGTAGAAAAACTCCAGAGCGGTCTTTTGGTCCTGCCGAAGGCGTTCCGGGAACGGGAAATCGGGGAAACGGGCGGCAAAAGACTGTAAACCCGAGGGATCGGGCTGGCTGGTGCGATACAGTTGATAGAGGCGTTCCCAGATACGCGCCCTTTGCGGGCCATTTGTCCAGGTCCTGAGGTATTGTTCGCACTGGACCATGCTCCCCTTTTGAAGGATAAACCCGGACAGGGAATCCATTCCAATCCCTTCGAATACCGTACCGCTGTAGCGCCGGACAAAAGACTGCCAGCCCTCCGGCCTGTTGCGGACGGCCATATTGGACGCGGCCTTCATAGCGGTCAGGAGGGTATCCTGCGCAAAGCTTGCGTCGGGGTAAGCAGCTTTGAATTTCCCCTGTTCCGGCCAGCCGTTCTCCTGGATAAACATTTCAAAGAGGCGTATCCCGGCTTTTTGCAGAAGGGTGGGACTGGTCGAGCGCAGGCTTTGGCCGTAAATTGACAATAGCTGGTACAGTGCCTGATGGGTATTTTGGGCGTAAGCTTCTTCAAAGGCGAGCTGGTCCCGTAGGGTGATAACGGTATCGAGCTGTTCGGGAAGGGCGTTTTTCGCAACAGCCAAAAACCGGTTTATGGCTTGCAGGTCTTTCAGTGCCATCACTTCAGCAGACCAGATTTTTTCGATTTCCCGCTTGATTTTAACCGGACTGTCCTTTCCCAGTTCTTTTTTGACAGTCTCTTGTTTTTTGTCGTCCAGGCTTCGGTAAGCCTTTATCCCCGATAGTACGCGCGAATATGCAGAGTCGGGATGATAGGCCGGGTTACCTGCTGCCAAAAAGTAGCGGGCCATACCCAATTGTTCCAGAGCAGGGATTTTTGTGCCGGCTTGCTGAAAATAGCCCAGGGCTTCAGGGAACCGCTGCGCGTTGAGTGCTTCGATTCCTGTGAGGTATTGGGCATTTAGAAATACCGGAAAGCACGCAAAAACAAAGCAAATGAGGGTTTGATTTTTCATACAAAATGGGGTCGCCCTGCACAAAAGCATCTTTCTACACAACAGCAGCGAATGCCATGCGGCAAGGCATTAGGTTTTGGTTTTAGCAATAAAGAGGATAAGAACTTCGGGGGCATCTTTCAGGGCGCCAGCCTTTCCTTTTTCCATTTTCCGTGGTCACTGAGTTGATAGCGGATGCGGTCGTGCAGGCGGCTCCTGCGACCCTGCCAGAATTCGAACATATCGGGGACCATGCGATAGCCGCCCCAGTGTTCCGGGCAGGGTACAGTGCCATGCTTTTCAAACGCATGAGCCAGCGCTTTCATTTCATGTTCCAGGATATTTCTTGATGGGATTACGCTGCTTTGTGGGGATGCAGCCGCCCCGATCTGGCTGCTGACTGGTCGGGACGAAAAATAGATTTCCGAGCTTTCCCGGTCTGTTTTTTCTATGCTTCCTTCGATTCTTACCTGTCGTTCGAGGGGGCCCCAAAAAAAGACCAGGGCCGCATAAGGGTTTTGCGCGAGTTCTTCTCCTTTGCGGCTCAGGTAGTTGGTGTAAAAGACAAAGCCCTGGTGGCCGAATCCTTTCAGGAGGACGATGCGGCCGGAAGGGCGGCCGGTGGGCCCGACTGTTGCCAGGGTCATTGCATTTGGCTCCAATACTTCTGCGTTGATTGCTTCCTGCAGCCAATCTGCAAATTGCATGAAGGGGTCGTCCAGCATATCGGCTGGCTCCAGTGGCTTTTCGCCATATTCCATACGCAGGTGGTCAATTTTATGCATAATCGCTTATTTATTTTTGGTAAATATTTTCCAATCTTCGGGGGTATCAATATCGAATGCTGCCTGGGGAAGCGGGTAATGTAGCCCCGGATATTCCCGGAAAAGCATTCTGGCTCCCTGGTCGCCTGAGCAGGCGAGTAAATCTGCGAATACTTCCCGGGAAAAAATTGCGGGGGCACCCGGTTTGTCGTTGTACCACGCGGCGGCGTAAGGTGGCTTTTCTGCCACCCAGGCGTGGTGGAGCCCTTTCAGGTGTTCGACTCCGACCCATGGCTGGTCAGCCAGGAATATCAATACTCCCGGTATTAGGGGCGCTAATTCCAGCAGGTATTGCATGCCGCAGGCTATACTGCCGCCCATTCCTTTTGCCCATTCTGCATAGTGGCAAAAATGTACTTTGGGCCCCAGCGTAGCACATATTTGTGCTATCGCCGGAGAATATGCTCCTCCAACGACCACTACTGGCCCATAGCCTGATGCCAGGGCCTTGCCTACGGCCCACTCGAGCAGTGTTTTCCCTTCGTATTCAAGCAATTGTTTGGGTAGCCCCATCCGGCTGGCACTGCCTGCGGCCAGCAGTATGGCGGCGGGCAGCGCGATGTTGTCGTGTGACCCTTTCATCGTCTGGATTGTCTTTATCCCTCAAGGTAACAAAGTTAAGGCCCGGCGTGTTTCATCGGCCATATTTGCGCAGGATCTCCAGTACGCTATCCACTGGCAGTTCCTCCACGCGGATTCCGTTGGCTTCCATAGTAGTGGCTGCAAAGAGCGAATTGATGATGGCCTCCTCGGTAGCTTCGATGACCGCGAGAAAAAGGGGCGAAACAGCATCATTATGCAAGACTTTTTGCTCCAGCATGGGATTTTCCATATCGAAAGGTATCCTTAGCCCGGGGTCTGTGGAAAAAGCAAGCACATAATCTCCACTCCCGTTCGATGCGATTCCACCCGTTTTGCCGAGTCCGAGCATGGCCCGTTGCGCCAGGCGCTTCAGGTTGCGGGCATCGAGGGGGGCATCGGTCGCTACTACGATCATGCAGGAACCATCCGGGGAGGCATCCAGTTGTTCTTTGAGGTAAAATTTACCCAGCTCTTCCCCTACCGGCACCCCATCTACCTGAAGGATGCCTCCAAAATTCGTTTGTACCAGCACCCCCACCGTATAGCCGCCGAGTGACGCCGGCAGCACCCGGGAGGCGGTACCGATACCGCCTTTAAATCCAAAACAGCGGGTACCCGTACCAGCACCCACATTGCCCTCTTGTACAGGTCCCCCTTCTGCAGATTCCAGCGCTGTCAATACATGGGAAGGCTTTAACGCCCGGGCGCGGATATCGTTTAATCCACTGTCGTTGGTCTCCCCCACCAGGGCATTCACCGAGCGGACTTTTTCATTGCCCTTTTGGCGCAGCGTAAACTCAATCAGCGCTTCCATCGCGGTAGGTACGGCAAGGGTATTGGTCAATACAATGGGCGTCTCCAGTACCCCCAATTCTTCTACCTGGGTAGAACCCGCCAATTTGCCGAACCCATTCCCCACAAACACCGCTGCCGGTACTTTTTGCTGAAAAATATTGCCCCCGTGTGGCAGGATGGCCGTTGCCCCAGTCCGGATATCTGTGCCCCGCACAAGGGTGAAATGACCCACTTTGACCCCCGCCACATCGGTGATGGCATTATTTTTGCCGACCGGCAGTACGCCGGGCTTAATGCCCAGGTCCCGGGGCCGTTGTGCCCCGGCATCAGGCATGGTTCCAATGGTTATGAGTAAGACTGCGATTGAAAGTATCCATTTTTTATACATGATTTTGCTTTCTTCAGGGGTTGTGTGAAAAGTATTCCGCCGCCTACGGCGGCGAAAGATTTTTTTGAGCGGCACTTTGATTGATTTTGTTTCACAAAATCAATCAAAGTGCCGCTCATTTGACTGTACCTTTTGCAGCTTACGCCGCAAAAGGATTTTTTTATGCTGGCCACTTTCCGGGATTATGCATCCAAAAAGCAGCAAAGTGGCGCTCATTTTATTGAACCTTTTCTGGCTTACGCCGCAAAAGGATTTTTTTATGCTGGCCACTTTCCGGGATTATGCATCCAAAAAGCAGCAAAGTGGCGCTCATTTTATTGAACCTTTTCTGGCTTACGCCGCAAAAGGA
>Ga0209972_10002038_pt1 | contig 16857 bp, 13 predicted proteins | sample NOAtaG_7_FD_187302 | JGI IMG/M metagenome (GOLD analysis project Ga0209972, IMG submission 187302) | Freshwater lake microbial communities from Lake Erie, under a cyanobacterial bloom - NOAA_Erie_Diel1S_2200h metaG (SPAdes) (version 2) | ecosystem: Environmental > Aquatic > Freshwater > Lake ... | reverse complement strand
TAAGATCACACTAACGATCAAACTTATTATCATTAATCTTTTTTTAGACACGGCTTAAATTTTTTTTACTTTAACTCTGCCCAAAAGTTTTTTGGCGCCTGCCAAAGTCCCCAATTGCATCCCTGAATTGATAGTAGTTGCAGATCCGCATGCTACACCGAACTTCACAGCCTCAGAAATTTCTTTTCCTTTATTTAATTGATAAACGATGCCCGCTACCATGGTGTCGCCGGCACCAACTGTACTCTTAATTTTTAACTTAGGTGGCACAAATTGAAAAGCTTCCTTGTCATTGATCAACACAGCGCCTTCTCCCCCAAGAGAAACTAAGATGTTTTTCACCAATCCCTTTTTTACCATTTGCTTAGCCTTCACAACAATTTGCTTAGCGTTAAGTGGTTTCTTTCCATACAATTGAGAGAACTCATTTTGGTTAGGCTTAATAAGATAAGCGCCCGTTTTTAGAACGGCTTTTAAGGCATTTCCGGCAGTGTCGGCCACAAAGTTTACATTATTTTTTTTAATATATTTCTGCAATTCAATAAAAAACTCCTGATCTATTTCTGGCCAAACACTTCCACTGAGCACTAAATAGTTTGCTTTAGTTCTGTTTAATCGTGCGATCACCGCTTTCCATTCCTTTTTTGGAACAGGGTTCACCGGCATTCCAAAACGAAACTGCAAATGTGTTTGATTCTCGAATACAATAAAATTCTCTCGGGTATACGCATCACTTGGAACAGGCGCTGCATTCAGTTGATCGTGATACACAAGATTATTTAGAATACGCCCTGTATACCCGCCGGAAATATAAATGCAAAGCGAATCGGTTTTGAAATTATGAAGGGCTCGAGAAACATTAATGCCTCCGCCGCCCGCCTCAAATAATGGATAAGAACATTTAAGTTTTTTTTCGGGAACAAATTTTTCAACCGTTGTGCTTTTGTCAAGACAAGGCGAAAGAGTTATTGTTACGATCTTTGGATCCATTTATTCCACCATCACGCGATCATCGCCATTAAAAAATGGAGACTGAATGCTTAAGACCTTCAAAGGCTTTTTGCCTTTTACGATCACTGAATGAACAGTTCCTTTTGGAATAAATATAACATCGCCTTCTTTAATGGTAAATTCTTTATCGCCTAAACGCATAACACCTTCGCCACTTTGAACGATCACATGTTCGCTATGCTTCATGTGTTTGTGGCCCTTAACCTCATTCTTTATGATGAGGCAAAAACTGCTGGACAAACTATCATTAAATAAGTTCTTGCTTGTAAGGCCCGTGTTACCGGGCTCTATTTCTAATGTATTGATCAACTGGGGATTTTGGGCGTTTGCACAAAAACTCATGGTAATCAAAAATCCAAACAAAATTCTTTTCATGTTCTTACTTCAAATTTATTGGTTGAGCCTGTTGCGTAGCTTGTTGTGAAGCCATCATCATTTGATTTACAATTTGAGTGGCCATTGGCAGATTTTGCTTTGCCTGCACATGATTTGGATTTAACTGTAAAGTTCTTTCCCATGCTTGCTTAGCTAAAGCATACTTGCGTGTGTTAAAGAAGGCTCCTCCTAAGTTATACCAAGCTTCTGGATTACCCGGCTCTAAAATGGTCCACTTGTTATACTCAATAGAAGCAGTATCCATTTGCCCTCTATTGAAAGCTGCAATACCACGATTTCTAAGATCATTACTATACACTTGGTAATAATTTCTTAAATACGGATTGTTTGGATACAAACGCTCTGCATTTTTCCAATAGTAAAGCGCTTCAAAATCCTTGCGCAATTTAAAGTATGCTAAACCTAAGTTCAAATATCCGTTCACGTAACGAGGGTGTAATTCAATGGCATGCTTTAAGAACGCGATACCTTTATACAAGGCTGCTTCACGCTTGTTAGCGTATCCACCTTGCTTTACTTCCAGATCTGTTACAACTAATGTTCCGTTGTAATCATTGAATTTAGTTGAATCTTGCCCAACAACTTTTATACCTGTAACCTCTTTGGTATCTGCTAAGTCAACCCAACGAGCGCCGGCATTTCCTAATACCAACACCGAGTGAGGCATGGTTTTTACATCTTTCAAGAATAAAGTAACGTCATTCTTCCAGTCAAAATTACGCTCCCATGTTTTGCAACCAAATAAGAATCCAACCACCAACACAATGATGGCTAAAACTGAACGGCGCAAATTCAACTGTACACTTGCAAGTTTATCAAACCCTTTAAGAATAAGATAGGCTGCTGCAATACAAAATCCTATTGACGAGTGAAAGATCAAACGTTCACCCATGGTTGCACCAATATCCATTAACACGTTACCGATCATCAATGCAAAAATGATATAGGTCATTAAAGCAAAACCTAATATGTGTTTTTTAATTGTATAATAGATAGCACCGAATACCATTCCAATATGCAATACAATAGACAGTAAGAAATCCCAATCCGTAAAATGACGATAAGGAATTGTTTTAAATGAATAATCTGAAGATAATGGATGAGGGAAAACCAATAGTTGTAAATATTTTAAAAGCACATAGCCTTTGGTTGCAAAACGCTCTTCGCCATTTGCCAATAAATAAGGGTTGTTCAAGATCTCCGTGTCAGGAACGCCTGGTTTTAACTTCACGGCCATTAAACGCATTGCCAAATACACCAACATCACAAAATATAACCAACTCATTAAGGTGTGGAAATTCTTTTGCTTATTAGTACGACCAATTACAAAAACTCCTAATACTAAATACACAAATGGCCATAACCAAAACGACTTGATCGGTTTTGCACCCGGTTTAGCGTGCATGTCAAAATCACGCTTCATGTACAACATTAAAAATGCAGCGATCACAAAAATACCACCAACCACAAGTACGTTCTTCATTTCTTTTGTCTTCAAAAGTTTCAGAAGCGCTTCTTTGTTCAAGTGTTTACCAACATCAATATCATTTTCGGTAAATGTATAAACCGCTAATGGTAATAAGAATAGAAGGAACACTGCGTATTCTTTAGAAAGCACAGCGAGCAAGAACATGAAGCTGGCCCAAAAGAGATCCTTCATGGTTTTTGTTTCGATGTACTTGAACGAATACAAGAAAGTGAGCGAGACGAAGATCAACGAAAATATCTCGTCGCGACTTTTTACGTTAGCAATTGCTTCCGAATGTATTGGATGCATGGTAAATAATAGGGCAGCTAAAAAAGCAAGATCAGGATTTTTACGGAAGAAACATTTTGCAAATACTAAGTATAAGAACACACAACCCAAGGCGAATGTCCAAATGTTATTAAAGTGACGAACCTTGGCACTGTAAACTTGACAATCAACCTCATTAAAAATTCCGTCAACGTTAAGGTCTTCGTCAAATTCGTTCTTAAAGTTCTTATTTAAATCCCAGCAACTGTAACACTCGTTACCTTGCACAACACCATCATTATTCACATCAACGTAATCGTTGAATTCATAATTTACTTCGGGCCGCCCACAATCTGATGTGTGGGGCACCGGTTTATCGTCTAAGACATTGTTTTGGTTAAGGTCTCGTACTTGCATGTACAATCCGCTCCTGTACGGCCCTAAAAATTGTTGTTCAATAGCAAAACTTACTACAGATAATGGACGGTAACGACCACCGGCTAACTGATCGGTAGCACACATACGGCGATAAAAACTCTCGTAAGCATCTTTGGTTAAAATATCAGGAATACCTCTGAATCCCTTTAAAACGTGATCATTTTGGTGAATAATAATACCATCATCCAGCGCATACTCACCATTGATAGAGGTGATGTAGAACACAAAACCAATAATGCCGACTAGAATAGCAGCTAACTTATGGTTAAGGAATGGAAAATAGGTGAATTTTGTGGTCAACTCCGGTAAACTGGGTTGCTTTGCTGTTGTTTTAGTTTCGCGTGCCATAATTAAAAACCTGAAAATACAAAAATAATAGGAATTAGGTATGGGTTTTTACCTTATTTAAAAAAAATATTTTTCTTAAAAAAAGACCCTTAAATAGCCTTTACACTCCAAACCGCCTTAAGTTCATAGAAATATGGCTTTTACAGGGAAATATTGTTAATTTTACTTGCAATGAAGTTCCTGAGAAATAAATACTTTTTGCTTTACCTGGTCTTAGTCCTTTTTCTCAGCTCTTTTTACATCAATTTCAGTGGCACTAAAACACTTCAGGATCTCTCCAAACAAGCTTCGCAACAACTAAACAAAAAATACACTGAACTTACTGCGGCAGCCGAAATGGCAGAAGGCTTGAATGCTGAGAAATTACAAGCGCTTTATTCAACACAGGATATAGGTATTTACGTTTTTACCAATCAAAAATTAGCCTATTGGAATAATTCTCAAATTCCGATCCCAACAAAATTCACCGACGAACTTAAACCCGAACTTGTAAAGCTTAGAAATGGATATTACCTGGCGCATCACATTACTAAAGCTGATCAAACCTACCTTGCTTTATGTATCTTAAAAACACGATACGATCTTCAAAACGACTATTTGAAAAATAATTTTGCAGTGTGGCTAGATCTTCCTGAAGGACTAGATCTAAAACTAAGCAAGATCGCAGGAAGCGAAGTTGAACTAAACAATCAGCTCCTATTCTCTCTTTCCGGTAGCGAAGATACCTATAGAACAAAAGGCACCATTGGTGCACTAACTATTTTGTTCTTTCTTATTTCTATACTTTCCTTACTCTTTGTGTTGATACAGATCAAGAACAAACCATTTGCAAAAACCGGATTGATATATGTAGCCATTGTGTTTATTATTCGTTTTTTAATGCTTGAATTCAAATGGCCCGGCTATCTTTATCAAGGAGAATTGTATGATCTTATCCTTTTTGGGAACGCGCAATCCTATTTCAATTCCTACTTAGGAGATCTTATTTTAAATTCCATTTTTCTGATCTGGCTGAGTATCATTTGTTATTATTGGCTAAAGAATTCTACGAACCAAGTTGGGAAGATCATTTATGTTGGCTTAAGCATTGGTTTACTTTTTACCAATTTGTTCTTCCATCACCACATCATTAACAGCATCATTAGTAATTCAACCATTTCTTTTGATTTTTTAAACCTCTTGAACCTTCATTGGTACAGTTACGTGGCTCTCTTACCAATTGTGTTAGTAAACATGTCTACCCTCATGCTACTTTATATTTTATTTAAGTATGCCATGAAGCAGAACCCGGGCTCAATTATCATCTATGTTTGCGCTACTATTATTATTTCGCTTATCATAAACTTTGTTTTTCCTTCTAATTTTTGGATGGAAAAATGGTGGTTCATCCCAATTAGCTTGCTCATTTTATGTATCGGTTACCTTAAATTAGAAAAGAACATTTTAGCAGTTGGCGGAACTTTACTGCTAATGGCCGTGATCTCATCGGCTACCTTAAATTATTACATCTCAAAAAATCAACAACAAGACTTTGAAGTGCTTTCCTATAAATTAACCGACAGACAAGACGCAGTTCTTGAAAGTGAATTTTTGAATCTTTCTGATAGACTTCAAAATAACGCACAGATCAATTCGCTAAGTCAATTTGTAGGTTTCAATGGTGATAAGGAGTTTTTACAATTACTGAGACAAAGTTTCTTTTTTGGTTACTTTGATCGCTACAATATCGAATTCTCGATGTTTGACGAGGACTGCAAAGCACTTATTCAAAACACACAACCAATTTTACGCAACGAAGGGTTTTTTGAAAAGCAGATAAGATATCAATCCACTAAAACTGCGAGTCCGAATTTATTTTTTATAGATCAATACAAAAGTAATTCACGCTATATGGCGCGCATTGAACTTGGAAAAAATAAATTGTACATTTTATTTGAACCTAAGTTCTTTGAAGAGGTTGGCGCATTTCCGGATCTTTTGATCGATGCATCGCAACAGAAATTAAATAAGCTGCGCAATTTAAGTCATGTGGTATACCGCTCGGGTATTAATAATAAAATGTATGGCGATTTTAATTATCCCGTGAATTTAAAAGATTCAGTTACCCTAAGTAAAGTTAACCCTCAATTCCGACATTATTATCTCTATCCCGATGAGAATTCAACGGTGGTGATCTCAACAAAAACAAAGAATTTAAGTTATTTCTTCACGTATAACTCTTACCTCTTTTTATTATTCTCTTTGGTAGCCTACATGAGTTATCTTGCGTACTCGCTTTTCTTTTCCGAACGAACCGCTACATCATCGTTAACGCGTCGTATTCAAACTACCGTTATTCTTTTATTATTGGTGTCTATTGCCGCTGTTGGAATTACTTCCAGCAAATTAGTATCTGATCAGTTTGATAAAGACAATGAAAAACAATTACAAGAAAAATCAAATAGCATCCTGAGCGAATTATCGGGTGTATTACAAAACAGCGATACCATTACCGATGTTTCTAAAGAACTCATAGATCTTACCATTAAAAAATATGCGCAAGTTTTTAAAAGTGAGATCAGCGTGTTTGATAATGCCGGGCAGCTTTACATTAGCAGTCAGCCACGCTTGTACGAATTAGGATTAGCGGCACCACTTTTAAATTCAAAAGCCTTGGCTAATTTAAAGAATGATCTGGTGTCGAGTTATACTTCAAAAGATAAAGCCGGTAATTTGGATTATCTCTCGTTATATGCGCCAATTTATAATGCCAACAAAAAACTAATGGGCTATTTGAACTTGCCTTATTTTGGTAAACAAAGCGTGTTGGATAATAAATTATCGGGTATCATTAGTACGCTCATCAACGTATATGTTATTTTATTTATCATCAGTATACTTTCGGGCCTCATTCTTTCGGGCTATATTACTTTACCATTGCGAATATTAAAACAACAAATGGCCAATGTTGCCTTAGGAAAACAGAACGAAGCTATTGTTTGGGAAAGCAATGATGAAGTAGGAAAATTGGTTAGCGAATACAATTCGATGATAGAAAAATTGGATACAAGTGCAGGCTTATTGGCAAAAAGCGAACGCGAGATGGCCTGGAGAGAAATGGCCAAACAAGTGGCGCATGAGATCAAGAATCCTCTTACACCAATGAAATTGAATCTTCAATACTTACAACACGTGATGAAGAACGATCCAAAAGATTTTGAAGAGCGTTTTACAAAAGCAAGTAATAATATCATTGAGCAAATTGATACGCTTGCTAATATCGCCACAGAGTTCAGCAACTTCGCCAAATTACCTACCGGTGAATTAGAAAAAATAAATTTAGTAGAGGTGATCAATTCCACTGTTGATCTGTTTGAGAAAGAAAAAAAGGTGAAGATCTCAACGAACTTACATTCGCAAAGCATTTTAGTAACAGCCGACAGAGAGCAAATGTTACGCGTATTCAATAATTTATTGACCAATGCAATTCAAGCAACTTCAGAAGTAAAAGAAGCGCATATTCAAATAAACAGTCAGGCAAAAGAAAATCAAAACGGTTATATCATAAGTATTTCTGATAATGGCTGCGGTATTCCTGAAAATTTAAAACAAAATATTTTTACCCCCAACTTCACCACTAAATCAACCGGTTCGGGATTAGGTTTGGCAATGATCAAAAATATTTTTGATACCATTGGCGCCACTATTTATTTTGAAAGTGAAGAAGGCAAAGGAACTGTTTTCTATTTAGAATTTAAAAAAGAGGATGCGTGAGTAACCCTGGAAGTAGGCCGGAAAAAGGTCCTGAGAAAAAGATCATGAACGAAGAGCTGAAAGGCGAATGTCCTAAATGTGGCCTAACTGAGATAATTTGGAGAGAACGTGTGCTCTTGGCGGGAAGTTTAGAGAATTATCATTTAGTGCACACTGAGGTTGACGACTATTACGAGTGCAAAACCTGTAAAAACACTTGGAAAGAATTTAGTTATCTATAAAATTGTAAATTTGTAACATGGAACGTATACCGGTTTTAAAAACATATAAAATATACATTGGTGGGCAATTTCCGCGCACTGAAAGCGGACGATATTATGAATTAAAGGATAAGAGTAAAAAACTCATTGCCAATATGTGTTTATCGTCTCGTAAAGATCTGCGAAACGCTGTAACGGCTGCCAGAAGTGCTTTTTCGGGATGGAGTGGAAAAACAGCATTTAACCGTTCGCAAATACTTTACCGCATTGCCGAAATGTTGGAAGGCAGAAAAGCGCAATTGAAAGAAGAGTTGATACTACAAGGTTCTAATGCAAAACAAGCGGAAGCAGAAGTTGCGTTGAGCATCGACCGTTTAATATACTACGCAGGCTGGTGCGATAAATATTCTGCGTTATTTAGTTCTGTAAATCCTGTTGCTTCATCACATTTTAATTTTTCGGTTCCTGAACCAACAGGTGTGGTAACTATTATTGCACCGGAAGATTCATCTTTATTGGGATTAATAAGTGTTATTGCTCCTGTAATTGCCGGTGGAAATACCTGCGTTGTTCTAGCATCAGAAATGAAACCTTTATGCGCAATTACATTTTCTGAAATTTTAGCAACTTCTGATCTTCCCGCTGGTGTTGTAAATATCTTAACAGGCACCACTAAAGAATTACTCGAGCATTTTGCGAGCCACATGGATGTGAATGCTATTGTTTATTGCAGAAAAGATAAAGCCGAAATAAAAAGTATTGGTGAACACGCATCGCTAAATGTAAAGCGTACATTTTATTGGACTAAAGATTGGGCCAAAGATGAAAATCAAAATCCGTATTTGATCCTAGATCTTCAAGAAACTAAAACCACTTGGCATCCGATTGAGAATATTGGAATTGGTGGAGCGAAGTATTGATCATTCAAGCTACCGTTTCAGTGAACATCCATTTTACAAATTCCTGCTTTCTTACCTTTTAATCAACTAAAAGTGTCAACTATTAATTCAGAATGCCTCCAAAACTATTCTAATATTAGGTAGTACGAAGTTGCCCTTCAAACTTTTTCCAATTAATCCCCTCCGATAAAATTCCGATTCAAACTTAATATGGCATAGTGTTTGCATACATCATTGATATGAGATATGTTTTTATATTTTTAATGTTAAATTGGCTTCATTCCTCAGTGGATGCACAAGCCTTAATTTTAACAGTTAATACGCCAACTATTAACGGTTCCGATAATGCCAACGTAAAGATCAATACCCGCGTATTATTCTCATCTAACGCTTATACCTTAGCGCATTCTTATACAAAGGATCTTATGAATAAAACGGTTACGTTAACTTCTTGCTATTACAGCCCTGGTTTTTTAACTGTAGTGGGAGATGTTAAAGATACCGTGAACATTGGATCTCTTCCATCAGGAACTTATACGCTTTATTACACGGTTTTTCTATCAAACACATCACCAGTATGTAATCCAATTGATACTGTGTTTAATTCACATACGTTTCAAATTGGACCAACTTCCATCAATGAATTGGAAGCCATCAATAAAATTCAAATAAGCCCAAACCCGGCAAAAGATAAATTTATTATCAAAGGCGATGAAAACATCGAATTAATGAAACTCGCGGTTATTAATATGGTTGGTGAAATAATACATGAAAAAAGGAACTTAAACACAAACCAAGAGATCTCTATACCGGAACTGCCTGCAGGAATCTATTTTATTGAAATAAGTACTGCCAACAGATCAAAAATTATAAAGCTCATTAAAGAATAATTTTTTCGAAACCTTATTATAAAGATTATTTCTTCTCCAAATACTCCTTCACGATCAAATCGCTCTTTTCAATACTATTCATGAGCCAATCCAAATAGATGTCAGTTTTTTCTGTTTCGCTTAAATAACAATTCGGAACTGTTTCGCGGATACGTGTTGTTAATTCATACATACAAAGTGCTGCACTTACACTAATATTAAAACTTTCGGTAAAACCATACATGGGAATTTTTACAAATTCATCGGCCATGTCCATTACCTCTTGCGAGATCCCATCTTTTTCAGTTCCAAAAACCAAAACCATTTTTTTATCTACCGGTAGTTGATCAATGGTCACATCATTTTTGTGAGGTGTTGTTGCTATGATCCTAAACCCTTCATCTTTCAGTTTTTGCAAGCAAGCCCTTGTATTATTATCGGTTCCATTATGTTTTTTAATACTTACCCAGCCTTCGGCGCCCAAAGCAATATCGCTACTCACCTTCATGGCATTCTTATTCTCAATAAAATGAACATACTGCACCCCAAAGCAATCGCAACTTCTTAATACCGCACTGGCATTATGGGCCTGATAAAGGTCTTCCACCACTATTTGAAGGTGGTTTATGCGCTGTGCCATCACCTCATCAAAGCGTTCTTTGCGCCTTGGGCTAATAAATTCTGTTAAATATGATATAAGTCTTTTTTTCTCTTCTATTGATTTCATATATTTGAGACTCAGAGGTGAAATTAGGAAGAATAATAATTGTATGTAACGTGTTGGTGTGTTTTGTATTAAACAACCTTCTGTTCACTTATTCTACCCAAAAGGAAGAAAAAGTAGAAGTGGTTTGCACGGCCGAAGATGAAGGCTGTTGTTCGGAAGACGCCAATGAGGACATGTGTTGCAGCAAAGATAATTGCTGTGCTAACGTACCCGTTCAAAGTTCTCATCTTAATTTTTCGGTGATCATGGGTGCCGATGAAAAAAACGATGCCATTGTTTCCTCAGGTTCATTCAATACATTTCAATTACATAATTTAAGATCAGCCGCAGAGCTATCTGATGGCTATTTAAATTCCTTGATCAAGCCACCATCCATTGCCTAATACGGGAATTCTAAAAATTGCTTTTTTGTCGTTGACCATCGTTTTAAAAATGCTCATTTACTTTAGTAAACTGCGCTTTTTAAAACTCGTTCGCCTAAAAAAATCTAATTTTAAACTCCCTTAGTAATCCTTAATTGCTCTCCGTGCAATTACTGTATTTAGGAAAAACAAAACATTAATTAATTTAAAATTTATACAAAATGAAAAATATTTTATTGGCATTAGTATGCCTTGTAACATTCAGCTTTAAAAATTATGGCGATGATCGCCCAAAATGTTGTACCGACAAATGCTCGAAAGAGTGTATTGAAATGTGCAAAAAGAACAAATGCACCGATAAGGATTGCTGCAAAGATTGCGCAACTAAAGGATGCAAAGGTAAAGCATGTACAAGTGCTGCTAAAAACGCTGCATGTTGTGCAACTGCCGATGAGTGCAAAAAGAAATGCGCTGAAGGTAAATGTACCGACAAATGCAAAGTTGCTGATGCAAAAGCAGAAGGCGCTTGTTGCCACAAAGAGCATAAATAATGGTTCTGAGAACCATCTTCTTATAGAAAAAGGGCCTTTAAAAGGCCCTTTTTTGTTATATTTATAGGGTGAAAAAAGTAGTTAAGAAATTAGATATTGCCCTGCAAGGTGGTGGCGCCCATGGTGCTTATTCGTGGGGAGTTCTCGATCGTTTATTGGATGACGAGCGAATTGAAATTGACGGAATCTGCGGCACTAGCGCCGGAGCTATGAATGGTGTTTGCGCTATTTATGGTTTAAACAAAGGCGGAAAGAATTTAGCTAAACATTTACTTGTAAAATTCTGGCACAAAGTATCTGAAGCAGGAAAAACATCGCTTTTGCAACCATCTGTTTTTGATAAAATGATGAGCAAAGGCAATATGGATTTTTCGCCGGGTTATAAATTCTTTAGCATGACCTCAGAAACGATGTCGCCCGCGCAATTCAATCCCTTAGGTTTAAATCCGCTCGAAAAGATTTTGAATGAACTCATCGACTTTGAAGAACTCCATCGTTTTAATCCTCCAAAATTATTTGTGTGCGCTACAAACGTGTTAACCTGCGAGCCCCGCATTTTTGGACCAAGTGAAATTTCGCCTAAAGCAATTATGGCGTCTGCTTGCTTACCCTATATGTATGCTGCAGTTGAAATTGATGGCGAATTTTATTGGGATGGTGGTTATATGGGTAATCCCCCTTTAGAGCCACTCATTCATAATACCGAAGATACTGATGATATTCTATTGATACAGATCAATCCATTTAAAATTAAATCTGTTCCAAAAACCATTGAAGAAATAAAAGACCGTGTGAACGAAATTAGTTTTAACTCATCTCTACACCACGAAATAAGACAGATCGAATTTAAACGTACGCTTATAGAAAAAGGAATCGACTTAGGTGGCGCTATTAAGAAAACAAATCTTCACTGCATTAGTGCCGATCATGATCTTTCGGAATTAAATCTTTCCAGCAAACTGAATACCTCATGGGATTTTTTAATGCACTTAAAAGAACTCGGCTATGCTTCCTGCAGCAAATGGCTGGAAGAGAATTACGAGGATATCGGAAAAATTAGCACCCTAAAAATTTAAACATTCTCAACTATGCAAAGAAACTATGTGCCCCAAACTTTTAAGGTTACCACTTGGGAATTACTAAAACCATTTTATGATGAATTGATCAAGCGCTCTATTTCTTCAGAAATGGAATTAGAAAAATGGTTGCTTGACATTAGCGAATTAAGTTCGGTTGTTAGCGAAGATATGGCTTGGCGTTATATTAAAATGACATGCGATACAAAAAATGAAGCCATTAGAGATAGCTTCAATGATTTTGTAAATAACATTGAGCCTAACATTGCCCCAATTGCTAACGACCTCAACAAAAAACTAATTGATTGCGCCTTTGCTAAAGATCTGCCAAAAGAAAAATATTTTGTGTACATCCGTGGCGTTGAGAAAAGCATTCTATTGTTCAGAGAAGTAAATATTCCACTTAAAACCGAATTGCAAACCAAAGAGCAAGAGTTTGGTGCTATTAATGGAAAGCAAACCATTACTTATAATGGCGAAGAAATGACCTTGCAAAAAGCAGGTGTGTTTTTAAAAAGTTTGGATAGAAGAGTTCGCGAAGAAGTGTATACTAAAGTTGCCGAACGAAGATCTCAAGATGAAAAAGCACTAAATACTTTGTATAGCGAGCTCATAGATCTTCGCACACGCGTAGCAAAAAATACAGGCTTTAAAAATTACCGCGACTTTAAACATGAAGAATTAGGTCGCTTTGATTATAGCGTACAAGATTGTTTGAATTTTCATGAAGCGGTAAAACTACACGCCGTTCCTTTAATTCGTGAGCATGATCGTAAACGTAAAGAAAAATTAAAACTGGATGATTACCGTCCTTGGGATACCGCCGTTGATGATGAAGGTAAAGAGCCTTTAAAACCATTTTCGAATGGTAAAGAATTAGTAGAAAAAACCATTTTGTGTTTTAATAAGATCGATCCATTTTTTGGCGAATGCATTTATACCATGGACGTATTAAAACGCTTGGATCTTGAAAGCCGAATTGGAAAAGCGCCGGGTGGTTATCAATATCCTTTATATGAAACCGATGTGCCGTTTATTTTTATGAACTCGGTTGGTTTGCATCGCGATCTGGTAACGATGGTTCATGAAGGTGGACATGCCATACATTCTTTTTTATGCAAAGATCTGGAGTTGGTTGATTTTAAATCGCCACCTAGTGAAATTGCAGAATTGGCAAGTATGAGTATGGAATTAATTAGCATGGAACATTGGCAAGCATTTTTTGATAATACCGAAGATTTAAAGCGTGCCAAGCGTCAGCAATTAGAAAGCGTGATGGACACCTTGCCTTGGATAGCAGCCATTGATAAATTTCAACACTGGATCTATTTAAATCCAAAGCACAGCGTAAAAGCACGTTATGAAGAGTGGACCAACATCATGAAAGATTTTGGAAGTGATGTGATCAATTACACAGGTTTAGAAGCAAACTTAAAACGCCGCTGGCAAGTGCAATTGCATTTATATGAAGTTCCTTTTTATTACATTGAATATGGCTTTGCACAATTAGGCGCAATTGCTATGTGGCGTAATTATAAAACAAGCGCTAAAAAAACCATTGATCAATACAAGGCCGCTTTAAGTTTGGGTTATACCAAAACTATTCCTGAGGTTTACGAAGCCGCCGGCATTAAATTTGATTTTTCTCCTGAGTACGTAAAAGAGCTGATGGATTTTGTGAAGATGGAGTATGATGGGATATAATACTTTCTAAAAAAACAAAAAACCCGTTGCGACATGAAGCAACGGGTTTTTTAATTTAAAGCTTTACCTGCCTAACGTCAGGCAGGCAGAGCTTATTTACCTTACTTAGTATTCTTATTAGCTGGCGTTACTATATCTAATTGAAGATCGCCATTTTTTTGGGCAGTAATATTATACGTCCAACTTGATGGTTGGAAATTGATAACGATGGTATTTCCAGTTATTTTATAACCATATCCGTATTCCACATAATAAGATCCTGCTTTTATTTGTCCTCCCTCGTTATTCACAAAATCAGCTTTTGCAGTCTTGCCAACACTCATTGAAGCTTCAGCTATCAACTCCATATCAAATACGTTTGCTGCTGTCGCGCTTTTGCTAAGAGTGATCTTATTGCTTCCCCATTCAGCATTTGCGTACCACTTTCCGTTGTGTAAAGCTTTGTCTACACTTTGTGCCATTCCAACAAAGGTTGAAACCAAAATTAATGTTGCTGCTATTATTATCTTTTTCATATAAATTCTTTTTTAATTTTTATTTCAATAAAGTTACGTGTCCTGTTTTCTCATGTTTCTTACCATCCAATGATGTATAGATCACCATGTAAGTATAAGCATCTTGTTTAGATAATACGCCTTTGTACATTCCATCCCATCCTTGTAATTGATCTTTAGAGTTAAATAATTTCTCTCCCCAACGATCAAAGATGGTCATTTCAAATTTAGATAATCCTGTTCCGTAAACCAAGAACACATCATTATTTCCATCACCATTTGGAGTGAACACATTTGGAATGTAAATATTGTAATCGGTTGTTACTTCTACACAAACCTCATCTCTTGATTTACAACCAAAGCTATTTACGGTTTCTGCTAAGTAGCATCCGCTTTTCTTTGGCATGATCTGAGTATTAGGACAAGTTGCACAAAGTACACCTTCGCCGCTTAACCAAGTTAAAGTTCCTGTGCTAACAGCTTTTAAATACATGGCTTCATCAAGGTTAGCAACAAAATCCTCACCTGCGTTTATTGTTGGAACCGGATTTACTTTTACAAGCACTGTTGCAGTTGCGCCACAATTTCCACTGTTTGAAACATAAGCTGTGTAAATTGTAGTAGACTGCGGCGTAACATAAATGTCACTCAGATCGCTTGCACTTAAACCTTGGTTTGGTAACCACATGTAAGTATTTCCACCGTATGCGATGATCCTTGTTGATTGTCCTTTACAGATCTCAACGCTGTTTGTTACACTTGCCGTAACATTTGGCACTACTTCGATCAATATTTCCTTGGTGAAAGGACAGTTAACTGATCCTAAAGAATTACTTCCTGTTACTGTGTAATTTGTAGATACAGCCGGACTTGCAGTAACCATGGTTGGTTGTTGCATGTTTGATAAGCCGGTTAAAGGACTCCACACATAATTAGTTGCGCCACTTGCAAAGATGCTTGTTGAAGTTCCTTGGCAGATCTTATTGTTCGGAGTTGTTAATAATAAGTTTGGCAATGCTACAACATTAATTGTTAATGATGCAGATGAAGTACATTGACCATTATTTCCAGTTACTACATAAACAATCGTTGACATTGGTTTAGCATTAACCTGACTTCCTTGTGTAGTGGTTAATCCAATTGAAGGAGACCATACATAATTATTTGCACCATTTGCAGTTAATAATACTCCCTGATTTTGACAGATCGTATAATGAGATGCGGTTGCCTGAATATTTGGTTGAGGAATTACACTCACCTGATAAACCGCGCTTGTTGTACAAGTAGCTGCTTCGGCAATAACAACATAATTTGTTGTGTTCATTGGGCTTGCAATTACCACAGGGCCGTTGCTTGTATTCAAGGTTGCTGAAGGCGACCAAGTATAATTGGTTGCGCCAACCGCCGTTAAAGTAATACTACTTCCTGCACAAATTGTGTTTGTCATAGGCGTAATAGTTACAGTTGGATTTTGCACAACAGTAACTGTTGCATTTTGTGTTTGACTATTGCAACCATTGCTTGAACCAATAACATTATAAACTGTAGTTGAAGGCGTATTTGAAACAACTGTTGCGCCTGTTGTACTATTTAAGTTTGAGGCAGGACTCCAGTTGTAAGAATTTGCACCACTTGCAACTATTGCAACCGTATTACCGGCGCACATACTTGGGCTTGTTACAGTAATGATAGGATTATCAATAATTACAATAGAAGCTGTAGCAGAAGCTGAACATGTTCCGTTAGAACCAATTAATGTAGCTACACCAATTACGTTATTTGCTTGTGGTGAATATGTAATAGATGCGTTTGTATTAGAAGCGCTTGTTTGAACTAATCCAACACTACTCCATGTATAATTTGTAGCGCCCAAACCTGTAAGTGTTACAGAGTTAAGTGAGCTATTATAATTATTTGCACACATTGATAAGCTGCTTGCGGCTATACTAATGGTTGGCGTTGGATTTATAAGTACCGTTGCAGATCCGGCGCAAGCGCTATTTGGAATACTAATAGAAACTGAATAAATACCCGCAGCACCAATTGTAATGGTTGGTGTGTTACTTGCTCCAATGATACTTGGTCCTGTCCACTGAATTGTATTTGTTGCAGAGTTTGGACTTACTGAAATTTGTGTTGGACTGCTGATACATGTTGGTGCAGTAATTACAGGAATGATCGTTGCACCTTGTCCTACTACTGTATAAGAAGCAGTAACAGAATAACCCGGACAGCCGTTACAGCCTGTCCAAGTAAATGTATAAACACCAGGTTGATTTACAACAATAGTTGGT
>Ga0209972_10002032_pt1 | contig 16880 bp, 18 predicted proteins | sample NOAtaG_7_FD_187302 | JGI IMG/M metagenome (GOLD analysis project Ga0209972, IMG submission 187302) | Freshwater lake microbial communities from Lake Erie, under a cyanobacterial bloom - NOAA_Erie_Diel1S_2200h metaG (SPAdes) (version 2) | ecosystem: Environmental > Aquatic > Freshwater > Lake ... | reverse complement strand
CGTGTTATCGAACCAATTTCTTGTGCGGCCCCCAATTACCGTTGCACTAAATACGTGTTATCGAACCAATTTTATTATGCGGCCCCCAATTACCGTTGCACTAAATACGTGTTATCGAACCAATTTTTTACACTAAATTCGGAGAAACAAAAGCTCCATTGCACTATAATTACCGTGCAAAAGAAGCAAATGCATCACTGGACCGTAATTACAATTCAATTGAGGTAAGTACAGCTCTACAGCACAATGGTTCATATGTTTCATATATATTTACAGTGAAATACATAGTTAAATGGAATGCATAGTTAAATTTAATGCATTGTTTGTAAGAATGTTGTTTTTCATTCTTCTTCATCGTATCCAAGGTCCTCCTCTTCGTGTTCTTCTTGATCGTGAACGTCCTCTTCGTCAGTGTCACCAAGATCCTCCTCTTGCTCTTCCTGTTCTTCTAGATCATGAACTCCCTCTTCGTCAGTGTCGCGAAGATCCTCCTCCTCCTCCTCCTCCTCCTCCTCTTCCTGTTCTTGTTGACCCAGAATGTCCTCTTCGCTATCGTCTTCCGTGTCCAATTCTTCGACGTCTTCATCCATGTCAGGTAACATGTACCTGAAGAGTCTCCATGCTTGTTGTTTGGTGATTCTTTGGAGGTACCTTATATTAGACGTGAAGAAAGCGCGCGCCTCAAGTTTCCTGTCATCTCGGCCAATGATGTCCTTGTAGTTTCCGTCAGACAAGAAGTAATTCTTGTCAACCCTTCCCAAAGGTGGTTCCACATTGACGAGGTCAATCCTGCAGACGGATTTGTGAAAAGTTTCATGGTTGCTCCACGGGATTTCTTTAACGTGTTCCAAGTACAGCCAGTCACCAATCTTGCACTTTCGTAGGTAGGTGTCAACGCACGCGGTCAACATGGGCTGCAAAAGTAGAAAAAGAATAATAAATATATGACGCAAACATTCACATGCACTTTGCTTAATTGTGGGCCAACTTTGTACTAGACTCCAATTTGTTGTCTAAAATGTGTTACCTTGTGAAACACTCTCGGTTCAATGCTCTCTGTAATCCTTGGGAATTTGTACTTGTTGAATTGCGTCTTGTTGATTTGTCGAACATTGTACAGCAATGCCGGTGAAATGGTGAGTGAAGCCGATTGACCTGTGTGTTCAAAAAAATATTAACGAAGTGTCTGAATTCCTTTGAACCGTAAATGTGAAGGAATTACAAAATAAAGACATTCAAAACATCAACATCCATGTATGTGACAGCATTATTAACTCACCTCGTCCAGCAAAACACTGATAGTACTTCAACGTGATTCTTGCATTCTGATAGTCGATTGTTCCTGTACTCGTTGACTTGCAGTGTTCATTTATTCCTTCCTTGGAGAGTACTTCGCCGATGTAGCTTTGGAAACCTTGAAAACGGTATATATAAGAAAGAATGTGTTAATTTATTACTAATACATGTTCAGCTCCTTGAATTATATTTCTTAACATAACTGTAGAAATTCCTTTTGTCTTTTTAACATTTACCGGCAGGAACGGTGTCATCAAGAATTTGGAAGAAGAATTTTGGCCTGTCTGTGAAGGGGAGGCCCATGGTCGTCAAAAACTTGGCCCTGAACGGTGTTTCTGGGAGAAGCATGCTCGGGTTCCAAGTGGTGTACTCCTCTTCGGAAGGAAACACCTGCGCTCTTGACGCGTGCCGATCCCAGTAACCTTGCATATCAGCTGAGATAAGAAATAAATAAGAAAAAATAGAAACGATTATTTACAAAGAGAAGAACTCATTGGACGGAGAAAAACGGACCGAAAAGATATCTGTAAAAGATATCAGTGATATTCAACAATAAAGAATGTTTCAAACGTGAACAACAAAATAAAAGAGATCTATTATGGAAGATCTCATAATAAAGCTTGAAAGAATTCATTTTTGTGACGAGATTGCTCTCCTTTGTCCCCTGCTCGTGGATTGGGTGAAAGCCTGTGTCAGAGTGTCAATGGTTGTATGGGAATTGTCAGTTTGCAACTTCTGTGACGAGCTGACTGGCACTTCAACTTGAGATTGGCTGCCATCGGATACCCGAGGCCTTGCTGAGTTGCATTTCGCTCTGTATTGGCTCAAGGTTTGTGACAAAGTGTCGTGTGTGGTCGGCTTGGTTGACTGTTGCTTTCTTCTATCCTTCATTGCTTCAGCGTTCATTCTCTGTCTTCTCAATCCTTCAATTGCCATTTCTCTAGTACCTCCTTCCTCTTTTGACAGCTGTAACCATTTAGCAGCCAAATTTCTGATGTGGTGCATTTCGGGCCTGCTCTCCTTTGTAAAATCTCTCAAGCGAAGAACGTACCTTCTTACAAACTCGTTTAGCAAGAACAGCCGTTCTGATTTTTCTTTGTTTACTTGATCCGGATTGAAGGAGAAAACATCGGACGTTGTAGCGAAGACGTAGGCTGCCTCCTCTTCTGTCAGGTCTTTTATAAAAGGAACCCCAAGGGACGCAACCCCGAACGCTTTCTCTCCCTCATCGGAATTGTGGTAGTCGAAGTTCAGGATAGCATTGCAGACTTTTCGTTTTTCCACTTCTTCTTTCAGTTCCTCATAGCTCGTTGTTCGACCGCTGTCGAAGGTGATGACAAAGGCAGTGGATTCTCCCAAGTACGTTGCAATGCAACCCAAAATGCAAGAGCAAGTCATTGTCTCGTACACATGCTCGTCACTTGGAATGAAATTCCTGGTACTTCCTGTGAAGAGTTCTGGCATGACAGATCCAATCGAGTACAATCTTTTCAGGAATGTTTCTTTGTAGTCTGATGGGAATTGACAAAGTTTATTTGCGTAAGCTTCATACCAACGAAATTTTGTCATGGTGTCCAAGTCTCCCTTAAGGTATAATGTCTCCAACAGCTCTCCACCAGCACCATTAATGACAGAGTAATGGATGTCCCAAAGCCTTAGCAACTTCTTCTGGATTGACGTATCAGATTCTGTACCCTCATGAATCGTGATCAACAAGTTTTTGTACATTTCCTTTGACGTCACTGACTGTTCCAAAAATTCTAATTGACCTACGAGTGTGCCAAAAGGTGAAACACGTTCACCTGTTTGGGGATTGTGGGACAAAACTTTAGGGATCCTTTTGGAAGTGCTTAGTTGCTCTCGTTTGGCTTTCTGCTTCTGCTCCCAGTTTGCAGACTCCTTGCAGGTTTGGTTGTTGTACTTTGCTCTCCACATTTGATAAATCTTGTCCTTGTAGTCTTGCGTCCTGTGCGGCTTAGTGGTTTTTACGGGTATGACATTTTGGGCGTCTTTTCGACGTGGTATTTTGTAACCCTTCTCCCCATGAATAAGCCAGCCCCAATCGTAGCTTTCGTCCAAAAGTTTCCGGATGAGTAGCAGAGTCTTCATGTCAACCTGTCTGCCTCCCATTTGTGCCGAGTAATGTGTCTTTAGGTTCATGAAGAGGTTGTGGTTGAATGCGACCCAGTCTTCGTTCCCCAATATCGTTTTCCTGCAGACATGGATAGAAATCGTTGTCACATAAATGTTATTATTGGCCTTGTGCGGAAAATATAAATTTTTTTTGCATTTCATTGCGTCCAGAATGATTACCTTTTTCTCAGTTGTATGTTCCTCTCCTCGCACATTGTAACCGTCACATCCAAAATGTCCTTGCACACTCTGTTCTCTGTCTCCAAATCCTGATCAGTTCTGTCCCAAACGTCAGCAAGATGAGGTCTTTTGTCTCTTCTGAGATCTTCGTCACCTTGCACTTCAGTAAGAGCTTCTGATTGTACTTTGGCTGCTCGGGCTTCAATCTCCTCTTCCACATTGGTTTCCAGCTCCTCATTTTCATTTTCGTGTTCTGAACGTACGTATTCTACAACCTCTTCATCTGAGCCTCCGTGTAAATCTGCGAAATCTGGTAGGAAAGTGTCATCTCGGTTCTCCAAATGTTGACTGGCATTGGGCAACAAAGAAATAGAGTATGCGGTCTCTGGAAAATAGATAACAGAGGAATCGATGACAGAAATGTTTTTGCCAGTGATAAGTTCATCTTTTCTAAGAAATGCTTTACCCTCATATATTCCCGTCTCAACATTTTGTCCATGTGCATCGTTATCTGTAAACAGGTCATCTTCTCCCGGTGTGTTCTTCCGTGTTTGTGCTTTGGTGCGGCCGTGAGGTTGCGCTGTCTGCAAAAAAACAGACATATTTGACTCTTAGTTCAGTTTCACATGACTTATGATTTCTCATGATAGGAATTGAAAGGGAATACTTCTACCTTCTTTTTAGTATCAGATGGTGGCAATCCCTCATCTTCGGTGACGTCACTGTCGCTGCTGTAATCTGCTCTCCTTTTCTTGGGCAATATAATTGTGCTGAAGGATTTCTCTTTCTGTTCTTGTGTGATTGGTGTAAAATGATCAGCCTGTTTTTTTCGTAGTTGCTTTTTGGGGGGCATCTGCGAAAAAAAGCGATATCTTTTAAGCACACATTAATAGTCATTGTCGCGTGTAAAAATAGAAAGTGAGTGCTTTTTATTTGCTTGGAAAAAAAGAGCAACAGATTGCTCTCAGAAAGGCAAGCTCTCATGCAAACTGAAATACTTTATCCTTGTCTCTTCACTGGTAATTGCTTCGTACAAGAACAGTGGCTTCGACGAAGTAAGGTTTTTGAAAACCATTGCTCTTGGTGTCCCACGATTCTTGACAAAATACAATCCCAAGTGTCGCTTGTAATCAATTTCTAATGGTTTGACGAGCATCAACAGCTTCTTTGAACGTTTGTGTTGAAGAACATAACTCAGTTCGGAAAAACATTGCTGGTCATGAGCTACAACTTGTTCTTCCATTGACCTGTATCTGTAGCCGTATTTGTCCACAAACTTCAATACATTGAAGTCGTGCAATTGCAGGCCCGCCTTCTGTAAGGCCTTTCTGTACCTCTTTGAGATTTTTTGAGCAAGAATGACTGCTTCTTGATTTTCTGTTGCTTGGTTATCCTTCCTTGTCCACTCTTCCACTGCTGATTTCCTAAGCTCCCTTGTAAAGATAGTTTTGAGAACATTCTTGGTTTGGTTAGCCCTTGTGCTGTGTTTCCTCAACTGCCCATTTTTGGATTCCGCAATGTTTGTCTCCAACTGGCAAAGAGGGCCACAAACGGTTACAGCGTTGAAGTAATGTAACATCCAAAGGTGCTTTGGAGAACAAGAATCGTTGAGCCATTTGATGTCATGGTTTTCTTCTTTGAACCTAAGTTTGAGGTCAATGTATTCTTCAATGTGGTTTCTCAGGTTAGACAAAGTTATCTTGCTGAAAACTTTAGAAGTGACAAGTTCCGATATCTTTTTCATCCTCAGGTACATTTTCCAGGCAGTAGTTCCAAACATTGGGTCCGAGGCCTCCCGATGCATCCAGAAAGTGCTTGCATACCTAATAATCATGTGAACAGACACGTGCTTTCCAGGCAGTTTCTTAAAGGTATACTTGTCGCAGACTTGATCATGCCAATTGGTTTTGTCTTCGAACTTCAATGCCAGCCTTTTTAGTCGAAAATTTTTTTGTAGGTCCTTCCATATGAAAAATCCTTGATTGCAAAGCGAAACCAAAATTCTGGCAAGATCATGTCGGAAAGCCCCTGCGTACAAATCGTGGCTTGTACATGGAACCAGTGCTCCCTGTTGTGCCACGTGAAAGTATGGGATTGTATTCCAGACCGACGAATATTTTAGTCCTCTGCTGTAGAAATATTTTGATTCAAGCTTTGCTACAACAATTGGCCTTCCTCTTCTTTTGCGACTTCCGCCTGCTTTCTCTGCCGCCTTTGCTTCCTTCCTCAGCCTTTTCAACTTCAGTTTCTTTCCTTTCAACACCTTGGCATGCTGAATGCGACCTTCTATGTTTCCGACGTCGACTTTGTAGCTTTCTTCTGTTCGCTTATCCTGAGTCTCAGACAAGATTTCCCGGCAACTGCTTGCATTGATTCGAGTTACACGTTTAAGATATGACCATGGATCACAGTGTGACACGGCTGAGAATGTATCGCACATTCCAAACATTGCTGCTCTTTCCTTTCCGTCGCCTTGGAGATGTAGAAGTCTTACAGCATGAAGTTTCCCCTTGTACATTATTCCTTCTTCGATTAGATTTTTAAGGTCCAATGTTACATGCCTCATTATTGCATTATAATCTTTGTTGGACTTGACTTCTTCGTTGAGCAACTGCACAAGTTTGTAATGGCTTGGCGATCTGGGTTGGCCATCGTGGAGACCAACATTCCGGACACAAGTTACATGAATTTTGTTCCTGCCAGACGAAAAACCCATGCTGTCACGGTCCAAGGCATCAGCATAAACTTCCAACAGGATCGGTGGTTGTTCGTTGACTGGAACCTCAGACAGAATGTCCTTGTACCTTGAACCGTCTCTGACAGATGAAAACAATTGGGCATTGCTAGTCTTCATGTTTTTGATGTAATCTAATTCTTCTGGAAAGCCAAAATTTTTCTCTGGATCCCAGTTACTCTCTTCCAGTTCTCTGAGAACTACATCTTTGATGTTCAATCGCAAAATTTTTCCAGCACTTTCAGTTGATGTGTTTGCAACGGCATCAAACACTTGCGGTGTATGTATCTTCATGACAGAGTCAGCCTTTTGGCAACGTTTATGATGCGATTGCAAGTCTCCGTGGGTAAGGCAAATCTTCAACCAATCTTCTCTCATTAACGTATCATTGATCTCTGCGGCCTTGTCAGGTATTCTTGCAACTAACTTTTTCATTAAATGTGAGTTGGACTCAATAGCCAAATCAGATAGTGTTGCCACAAAGTCGTTGATTATTCTTTGCGGTAGTAAGTCTGAGAAACATTTTGTTAGCCACAAAGCCCAAAATTTGCGTTCAAAAATATTTCTTCCTTCATCTTCAGCTCCATCTTCCTCAGCTCCTGTTTGGTCGCTCGCATCATTGTCATCCTCAAAGTAGATGTCGTCACTTTGGTTGAAATCAAAGTCATCCACATCTGCAATGTCATCCTCTGTTGACAACCTTTGTCCTCCAATTTCTTCATCTGGTATTTCTTCCCCATCTGGTATTTCTTCCCCATCATGTTGTTCCCGACAGTGTTTGTAGTAACTCCGCATTACTACAGCATCTCGCCCACTGCCACCAAAAGAGAGAGAACATGAATTGTAAGGGCATAGAAAAAATTCTTTCATCTTCAAGTGACTTCTTAAATGGTTTGACAAGTTGTGCGATTCGACAGTTGCTCTGCATTTCTTACATATGATTCCTGGAGACAACTCGTCTGAACAACTCCGGATGTGGGCGTACAATTTAGGCTTGTTGAAAATCTTGTTGCAGATGGGACATTGCAATTCATTCGACGACTTTCCATGTCCTTCTTGGATGTGGGTTACATAACTTGCTAGACTTTTCTTTGTCTCGCTGCATATCGGACAAACGACAGTAATGTTGGTTCCCCGCTGCATATCATAGCCTTTAAAAGAAACAAAATATAACATAAAACATAACTTTGCTTACATATAATTTATTATTCTTCACGTGAAAAAAAAGATCAACAAATGTGATCTCAACAAAATTGCTCTTATTAGGTCGACAGGGGCCTCAGTCTTCTTCGTTAGGTAAAAAAAGGTCAATTTTTGTGACCTTACACGTTCATTGCACATTTCCATCTCTTGGCCTCACGTCATATCGGTGCTTGGATCCCTTAGCATTTTTGTAGTTGTTCTTGCTTCCTAAGGTGTTCACCGCCAAAGGCTTGAAGTCCATACCAAAGACCTTGAACAATTTCTGGCACTCCGAACGGTTCTTGTCAAAAAGAGAGAAACGCCAGTGACGATCTTCGATGTAACTTTTGTACTCCTCTACTTCCTCCAAGAAGACGATAGATGAGTATATTCCGACTGGAGACCATTTCAGGAAGCAATAAGCAAGGTCCATAGTGGCGTATCTGCAAAAAATGGTCATTTATTTTTGAGCTACCTTGTGCTACAAATGATATTGTACTTTGTAACGATAAATAGTCACTCAGTGCTTTCTTACTATTGCAATATATATTCTAACTTGATATGTCATCGACTTGAAATGTTATATGTAATAAAATTAATAACTCTCAATACAAAAGGGTACTTTTGTATTACCTAGTGTGATGGTAGTCTTGGTGACCCCTTAATCCACATTTTTGGCACAACTCAAAGAAAATGTGGCAGTTGGGCGTGCAGTGTCCGACCTTCCGGCAAAGTGGATATTCGCAACGGCATATTCTTGGGTTCTCCACGCAGTCATCAACCTTGTGTCCGTAACGGCCACAAACCTTGCAGCGTTGGCCATCTTGATACCTCTTGGTTGAGGTCCGGTTTGTTTTTGGCAGTGCCTTTGGATATGGCCAGTTTTGTGCTGCAAGCACATGACGATTTGGGCCTTGCACAAGCCACTTTCCCAAGGGTTGAAGCATACCTGTTGACAAAATTGATGTTGAAAAAACATTACATAAGTGTCTCCCTCATAAATTGCCTTTAATTCATGCATTGTCCCTCATTCCTTTGCATTCTTTGTCCCCAGTGTAGAAAAAGTAAAATACATTAGACTAACTTGGTAGAACGTATTCATCCGCAGGTATGTAAAACCCGTCAGTGGCAATGAGTTCCACCAGTCGGTTCCTGTTGAATGCAAAACGAATTCTCTCCTCCCACTTTAAACGCAACATTTCCTTTTCCGTTTCAGCTGTTGTTGTACTCTCCACACTGCAAAGGTCTTTAAACAAGCGGTGCTTAGCTCCATCCAGATTGGGTATTTCTACTGCCCTGTAATGTATGCATTTTACGTTTAAGTCAATAGTAAAATTTGTAGCTTACAATCTCTATGTTTTACTGTGTTTTTTTTAAAGAATATGTCATTCTTTGCGTAAAGCATTAAGTATACATACCCACTTAGAATGTAGTGTAGATGAGGGAGTACATTTGCGTCCTGTGGTATATCGAAATCTTCGCAGTACCTCTCGATGATGATCCCGAGGCCTGCCATTGGCAACCGGACGTCCTGTAACATATGTGACATTACATTTGAATGTAATTCATTACTTACTGACATGTACACAGCATTGTCATGTGATGTGACAAGTAATAATACGTGTTGTTACAACCTGTGTGTTTACATCTATACCTGAACTGCATGGACTAATGACTTTGTGTCCAACTTCTTGAACGTGTCAAAGTAGCAGACTCTCTTGTTTGGTTTCTTCGTGTAGTATGGGATGCTCGTCTCCCCAACCAGTTGCGCAATGTACTTTCCTCCAACCTTTTCGCCCTCAGCCCTATGGCGGTCTGCATCCAAATGCAATCTGTTCAGATTGATTGAGTCAACTTCTCCGTTTACCTCCACAGCCTAGCAATGAAAAATTATTTATTTCATTTCATTAAAACTTAGGTTCATACCATTTCTATCAGAATGTTATATTTGCGAAATGTAACGTTTTTTTCTTGAGGCACATAATAATTAATTACCACATGAAGTTTGGTTTTGTCGTCCAACGCATCGTGCTGAACTTTGTAGATGCTTCCATCTCTCAGTAGTTCTTTTATCTCGTCCGGTACAGAGCTTGGCATGTGAAATATGTACGCCAGACCGTTTGGTGCTGCAAACTTTAATTAGAAGAAATATAAGTATCATCGCCTTTTTTCCCGTTTATCTACAGCCAAGTCTGTTTGCAACAGAGCAAGTTAGAGAAAGTAGTGTACCAAAAAGTAATTATAAAACTTTCTTTTTTACCTGACTCATTACCGGATGGACTTCTCGCTCTGTGTCAAATGACATGAAACCTTCCTCTTTGACACTTGTCGCAAATGAATGAAGGAATCCGGAATCCTTGTGAACAAATTCTCCCGGGAGAAGCTCACGCACGGTGTGCCAAAACTTTCGCGACCGAACTTGCTCTTCAGTTGTCCTGTACCAGGAGTTGGTATGCCTCCATCTTGCACGAAAATCTTTCCGTGGGCAATGTCCGAACTTATGAAAGGTGATTTTTGGTGCGGCCAGGAAACCCAATTCACGAGGATGTGGTATAGGTTTCCGCATAAGCACATCGGACTCTGTCAATGCCAAGTGCCTTGGTGTAAACCTCGTCGTCAATCGTTCAGCGTCATCTGGGTGACCAGTCTTTTGACCATACAGGGCTGTTGTCAAAGCATGGCCTACAACTTGCTCCTTGATTGGTCCACGCATCTTCGTGTCTGCAGGATACGTCAAATTATTGACGTAATTTGTTGAGTCCAAATATCTTTTTTCCTGGTGGTTAAACTTTTGCCTGTAACGACATCAGTTAATAACTTTAAAAAGAAACCTTATATAAACGTTATGAAATGACTAATCTCACTAATGTAATGTTGTAATAGTATAATTTTTTTTAACAATTGTTACTTACGTTACTTCTTCTATGCAACAGAGGATATTATCTTTCAGCATGTCCCTTCCATTGTGATTCAATCTGGAACCGTCCTTGTCAAGAAGTTCGTGGTGTCCGATGAACCTTCCATCGATGAACATGTTTTTGAAATCAGCAGCAACTTCATTTTCAATTGCAACGGCAACTTTGCGACGGATCTGTAAAAAAAGATTTTTTAAAACTTAATTGCTTATTTTTATAGTTAACTTTAAATTAAGACAACTTATCCAAATGTTTCTTATTTTTAAACAACTTAAATCGTTGTGAAGGATATCGAGGACTGGTATCTATTATTGAGCGAGGTAAAACTGAATTGACGTATATCGAAGCGACATATATCGAGGACTACCTGTATACAGCTTGTTTGAACTTGCTAAATTAAAAATTACGTACATAACAATGAAATAAAAAAAGGCCGAACATGTACCTCCTTCAGTTGTGTTCGAAACAGCGAATTCCTCTCCTCCAGCCAAGGTAGTTGAATAACAACTGGTATGTCCGGAACGGCAGCGACAAACTTTTTGAGAGTTGACACAAATGAGGCTACTATGTCTCTCCAGTCAGTCCTTCTTTCTCTTGTGATGTAACTGAAGAGTCCACCGATGACATAGATCTTTGCTTTCCTTTCGTCAGACGTTATTCCAACTAACAACCTTTGTAGTCCAGCAACACTCTGGACGTACAAGCAGCTGAAATGATATGGCATATAAGAAAATTCCCATTAAGTTTATACCTTGGTAAAAATAGGGAATACGTACAGTAAAATAACGTTACTTCAATATGGCATTCCCTAATTGTTTTAATTTACGTTGTCTGTTTTGTGCGATACACGAGTTCATACCTGACTTTGTTGTCATTGTCGAACTTCAAACACTGATACTCGATGCCTCCAATGACAATGGCGTTCGTAGATGGACACGTTTTTGGGCTTTGACGTTGTTTCTTAGAAGGGGCGGCACTATACGTAGAAGTTACATTAATTAAATTTCTTGTGCGCAGCTGTGTCAACAAGAATAACATTTCTTAAATTTATTTATGAATAATCAATTTCATTTACCCTTGCTCTAATATTTCGACCTCCGTTTCAGCTTTTTGTCCGGGTTCAGGTAGCTTCTTTTTTGAGTCATGTCCCGGCTTGGACAACGCCGACGCCGACGAGGGTAACCAAGGGCGCTTTTTAGACATTCCGATTACTAAAAGAGTGCGGCTAGCGCTACTCAGCAGTTCAGGACGTTCCTTTCTTTTCAGTTCCAGATGCTTTGCTTTTCTTTTGAGGTTCAGTTGAACTTAGAGTGCGACGAGCGCACCTCAAGCCTGCACTTTATTTCCTTACTATGAAACTAACAGCTCAAAAGAATATCACTAACCTGATGATTTCAAATAACATATGCAATTAAACTTATTATTGATTACCTTGTTTTTGAACGATTCGGATGCAATTAGTAAACCTCAAGTTGATCCTCAGTTTTTGGTTTGTTACTGTAGCTGCCGGAAAACTTGTCTTGTTTTGATTTCCGGTTTCGATGTATTGTCACAACTATCTCTCTTTCTCTCTTGCACTCGTCTTTGTTGTCTATATTTTACTAAGCTAGCGCGCTTGAGTTCATGAGGGAAAATTTTTGTATGACACATAAAACAACATTCAGGAACTACTTGTTGGTTTGTTTTCACAGGTGGCGGAAGAATTTTAAGAAAGATATCGTTTCTTGGAATCAGGGATTACGACATTGTATATATCCCCTTTATGTTAAAGAAACAAAACAACCCCCCAAAATAAAACCAAAACCTTATCCCACTCCTTTCGGAAAAAAAGTGTTTTGACATGTGCTAACATGATGCGATTTGGAATAAACAGATAAACAAAGCAAGGAGAAACACGTTCAAAGGGTGAGTTATTTTTAATTTTATTTTATCAAGTCAGTAAAAGTTAATAGCTGTTGTACATTACGTGAATGTAAGTGACTTTCACAGCACTTTTTCTTTACCTTTAAACTAAAGAAAACGCGACGACATACGCTACGACGATCATGGCCGAAAACTCAAAACCTGGATTGCCCTTGCCCGGATTGACGAAGCAAGATTTAGTCAGGAAGACTGCTTGCATTGGAAAGAGGATGATGGGACAGACACCAATGTCAGAAGAGGAGAAGTGCGAGGTGATTGATGAATAAAAATTGTTTCTCTGCTTTCCATAACATTTAACAAGTACCTTAGTGGAAAATTGCCTATTCAAGCTGTACTGAATGATAAATAGCTACAGTTTGCTTTACCTGTCTTTCACATAGATGTTCAAGACATTCCGCCGCGGGCAGTGCTTTGCCATTGTTAGCAAGAGGAGACCTGATAAAACAGAAGGCACAATATACAACCGGGATTTTGGACTTCTGAGACTTGAGTGGTTTTTGGAGCGGGGTCCTGAAGAGCCTTTTGATTACTCAGATTTTGAAATGTATGCCTTCTTCGACGGACTCCGAATACTACCACCCTTGGATTTGGTGTACGAAGTCCAGAAATGGAGACCCTTTCTCAACTTGAAGGACATCATCTCAATGGAGCGTTACCCTAGGAAGGAATTCGAAGTATACAGGTGAACCATACAGCATAAACATGTTAGGTTGTACGTCGCAAACAGTCTGAGATATTGTTTTTATTCATCACATGAAAGTCTCCGAATTAATCGTTACCTTAAACGAATTTTTGGAACCTTGCAGTTCGGATTTTCGCGTTGGCAACTATTTCCACTCAATACCGATTGGCAGAGTCCATGTGCGAGGTGACCGAGGTTCAGACACTGGAGACGAAGACACTGAAGATGAGGACACGAGTGCTGCCCTCTTTCAAGCCAAACGTCAAGAAAGGGATCTTGAGCAGAGCTTTGATTCCAATCCAGATTCTGACGGCGTCGATGATTGGCTGGAGCAAAGAGTTCGCAGAGCAAGATTGCTGTGGCAAGCAAGGCTGTTGATGTGCGAGAGCAGGAACAACATAACCTCCATGCACGCACAGAGTGATGAGGAAGTGACGGAGGTAAATGATCAAAAGTACCAACTACACTGGGGTCCCGGAATCTGTAATCATCTTTCGAGGCACCAGTGTACATATGCATTGCACGATTTTGTGTGTGTGAAATATGTTGTAACATTTGATTCGAAGACTTAAAGAGATGTATTGTGACAATAAGTAGCAATAACTGTACTTGTTTATTTAGGAACTTCGCAACGCTGTTTCCGGCGCTCCTTACTTCATCCAATGGGTGCAACGATCCGACAACAACGTGTACAGCGCTTATGCTTACTTTAAAGGGAAAGTTTTGGTTGACGCCTGCGAGGAAAACGGGGAAAGTCAGGGAGGCTTTGGTGTCTTTGCCGGTTATGTTGTCTACCCAAAGGAGGAAGTCGACAAAGACAACTTTGTTGTCAATGTAAAACACACCTTGAACATCCGGAGTGTTTCGGTCGTCGTCATGGATAGGGTCAAGAAGGTAATGGAAGCATACCTGGACTACGAATCTACAACTTCCGGCGCGCTTCGAGCGCCATCAGTTGAATACGATGTGGTGGAGGAAGAAAAGGATCTCCAGCAACTGTATGACGAAGAAATGAAGTTGTTGGAGCAAGAGCAAATTCAAAAAGAGGTTGCAGATTTGGAAGAAGAGCTGATGAGGGCGGAAAGCAGCTCAGACAACTCCGACTTGTAACATGCCGGAACAAAAATGAGGGACCAAGCGTCCATCTTTCTTTTTTATGAGAAAACGAAATTATGTTTACAGTATGAGTAATGTAACTAAATACAACTATAGGATTTGTTGATTAACAAATATAATGATGGACTTCATGCCCGTCTTTGCCGTGCAATTACAAAAGACATTGATTTGTATCATTTGGCCTAAGTGGTTATACATTAAGAAATAACCATGCATACCTAATATTTTCTATTTAACCTCAGGTTTAACTATATCTATCTGCTCACATCAACGATATGGCTTTCGTTCGTCATGTGTACACTGTTGAAGGTACCTATTCTCTGACAGGCAAATGCTTAAAATCAGCATAGGATACCAATTACGTTCTTTTTAATGCATGTCCTTTTCTTTCTGATCAGAAACAAACGCACTGAGAGCCGGAGTTCAACAAGCGTCAAAAGAAGTAGGGGAGGCTAAACAAGCACTGAAAGGAATTCGACTCCAGTTGAAAAATATGTCTACCGCATATGTACTTGTCCAAAGGAAATTGAGGTATCCTTATCAACATAACTATTATCTCATACACAGAGAAAGTCAGTATAATCAATTAATGAAAAGTAATATTTTTGATGGCAATGATGTATGATTAACTTTTGGCAATAATTATTTGCTTGCAATGCATGCAGGAAAACGATCTCGGAGCCAACTTTTTGGGAAAGCTGCAGCAGAAAAGAAATGTGCCATCGCGTCAAAGTACTCAATAAGGCCGTACGCTTGGAATCTTCCTTCGTGAGAAGGCTCAGAACCGTCTGCTGTGCATACAAGAAAGCCAAAGTGATTCTCGATAAATGCATAGAGGAAAAGCAAGTAGCCGAGTACAAGTTGTTGCTCTCCAAATGCTTCCTCAAGTAATAAGTAATAACCCCGTATTTTGTTAAATGTGCACCTGCGGCAATAAATTCCTTCAATTCAAACATCGTATTTTGCTGGCATTTAAGTTAGTTGTATTCTTTAGAATTGCATGGTATGTTTCGAAAAAAACGCTGGGTAAACCGGGAAAAAAATGAAATAACAACGAAATAGCAAATCTTTTCAGCAATTTATTTTTCGTAGCTATTGGGCAACAGTAGGTGTTATAAATAATTTGATTGGTCCCTCATTATGGTTCTGGCATGTTACAAGTCGGAGTTGTCTGAACTGCTATTTATGTTTTCTCATTGCTGCCATTTTTTCTTGCAAGTCCAAAGCCCGTTGCAGGTTTTCATTTTCTCGTCTCCTCTGAAAATATAGAACATTAAAATTACACAACTAATACTGCAAAACACGGGTGTAATATATTAACGTTATGTTTTTCATTACCCTTGCTGTGTCTTCACGCAGGGTGTCCAGTATTTGTTGGTCGACATCCCTGATTTGACGCAAAATTTCAATTCTGCGGCCTTGATTTTCCGGACCCTTGAGTTGCTCTAGTTGTTCCTTGAGTGACCTGAACAATATATTTATTTAAGATATGGTACAATCAGAAAATACTGAAAAACAGCAAATATAATTTGTGGAAATAGTCAATACTTACTGCAACTGTTGTTGTAGGTGCTCCATATCTATTCCTCTATTTTTATCCTCTTCGTTGTCTTGTCTGATGATGTTCAGATAAGTGTATGCGTATTTCGCGCATGAGCATTGCTTAAATAGTGTAACCCAACAAGGAAGATGCGGTGATAGAAACGGGATAAAAAGCAGTGAAGCCACAGAGTTGAACCGTATTACGGGTTCAATAACGGGTTTAGGGTGTGGTTACCTCCATCACTTCCTCATCACTCTGCGCGTGGTTTAAACTATTTAAGCAATGCTCATGCGCGAAATACGCATACACTTATCTGAACATCATCAGACAATAGACAAGGCATTGAAGAGGGCCAAAAATGGAGCGGCTGGAAAGAGACTTGAGGTACATATCTGAAATTTAAACTAATTGTGTTTGTTATTGTGATTGTATCATTTCTTATAAGTTATATATACTCAATTTTTAGATACTTTAAACAAGAACTCGAAAAGGAGAGAAATCAGTACCGCCGCAATCTTCTTCTTAGTCAAATACGTGACGTCGAGCAAAAGATACTCGACACACTAAGAGAGGAACGAGAACGGGTAATATTATTGCTCACAAATATTGCAATTTTTACCAAGTATGAAACATTTTATAACATGTCGTGGATGTTATTTTCAGATGGAGATTCAAAATCGGAACATGCAAATTGCATTGGACAAATTGAAACAAATGAAAAAAAAATAATTGTTAATTGACCTATTTTGCTTTAATATGAAATAAACATGTCATTGAACGATTCTACTATTGTGTGCTTATTAAATAGTGTTTTGCTGTTCAAAGAACTCGTATAAAATAAATGGCCCTAGGTCATTTGGTCTACTTGGTCTGTAGACGATTACAATTTTTGCATAGTTTAACATCGTTATTGTTTGTAAGGATTTTAATTTTTGGTTGATTATTATTACTTATCATAGTCGGCAATAATATTTAACTACAAACGAACCAACGATAGTGGTATGATTTATTATTTTTCCCTGTCTGCTCAAACTTTTTGTTTTATGCCGGCACCTCTACTTATTGTACAAATTTTGGTATTTTCCAACACGTACACATAATTCAAAGGTGCAGTAACACCCGTCTTACGGGTTAAGGGTGTGGTTACCTCCGTCACTTCCTCATCACTCTGTGCGT
>Ga0209972_10002027_pt1 | contig 16903 bp, 17 predicted proteins | sample NOAtaG_7_FD_187302 | JGI IMG/M metagenome (GOLD analysis project Ga0209972, IMG submission 187302) | Freshwater lake microbial communities from Lake Erie, under a cyanobacterial bloom - NOAA_Erie_Diel1S_2200h metaG (SPAdes) (version 2) | ecosystem: Environmental > Aquatic > Freshwater > Lake ... | reverse complement strand
TTACTCGCATTAGTGCGATCAGGAACATCGACACAAATAAGAGTCTTGCTCTATTCCATTGCAGATGTTCATGCAACTTTTCGCGAAATACGCTAATCTCTTTCATAGGGGTTTTATTTGTGATGTGATTATCTTTTATAAAACCCCTTCCTGCCTACTTTTGCAACTTTTTGTCCTGTACTAAGACGCTATGCGTACAAAACACCAATTTGAATTTAGTTTATGCTGATCTTTAGTTTATGCTGATCTATTTATAATCCTCAAGAAGAAACATAGGACTTCTAATCCAGAGCTTTGGTCTGCTCGCTACAGGGGCAACCCAATACTTACGATAAATAGCGTAGATGCTGGCTGGAACTGTGCGATCACTCTTCCCGTCAGAGTTTGATATCTCAGGAATTATACAGACAGCCATGAAATCTAGCGCGATCGCTTTAAGCCTCGTATCCGCCATCCTAGTTTACATTCCTAGCTTTAGTAAAGCCGTTCATGCTGCTACGCCTCAGGACTTTGATATCGAAGAAAAAATCACAATGGAAGTCTATCGTTCATCAAATCCTGCTGTAGTAACAATTAAATCAACAACTAGTACTGGCTCAGGTTGCATCATTACCTCTGAAGGCTTAGTAATTACTAACGAACATGTTATTCGTGAAGCTAAAAACGGCAATGTCAAAATTATCAATACTGATGGCAAGATCTATAACGGACAGGTTTTGACGATAGATCGGAAAAATGATTTAGCGTTGGTCAAGATTATCAGTAACGATCGCTTCTCATCATTGTCATTCGCTGATCAAGGTAGCATTCTGGTCGGACAAAAAGTATTTGCGATCGGTAGTCCCTTTGGTTTATCGGGAACTCTCACCACTGGCATTCTCAGTCGTGTCGCATCTAATGGCGATCTTCAAACCGATGCGAAACTGAACCCTGGTAACTCGGGCGGTCCTTTGCTCAACTCCCGTGGTGAAATTATTGGCGTAAACAAATCTATCCTTAGTCTAGATGGGCGATCAAGTACGGGCATTGGCTTTGCCACTAGTGCTACTAGTGCGAAGGAATTTATCACTCGCAGTGCGGCTTTCATCCCCACAAATAAAACCTCTCCGAATATTGCAGTTCTTTCTCAAGCAAATATTCCGTCTTCAAATTCTCCTCGAACTATTCCATCAACGGCAACTCCCACCACAGAAAGATATTTGCTAGGAGTGGTACTGACTAATAGCCTTACTGTTTATGAAGTACGTCCCAATTCTCTTGCTAGTCGGATGGGTTTACAAAAAGGCGATCGCCTTGTGAGTTTAAATGGCATACCCATTAGAGATGCTAAGCAAATTATCGGTTACCTCTCACAACGACCATCTGAAGTATTATTAACCGTAGCGAAAAATACAGGAATTACTAATTATCAAATCAAGTTTTAATGTGATACCTGTTTAGAAAATGTAGCCCTCCTCCTATAGTCCCCTCTCCCATTAAGGGAAAGAGTAATCTGAATTTCTTGTTACCTTCTCCAAAAATGGGAAAGGGACTAGGGGCTTGTAAGCTTCCACATAGCATCACTTAGGAACCTCAATCTCACGTAAAAAACTCGCACTATCCTCAGGCATCGCAGTGTTGATATACATACCACTGCCTAACTCGAAACCTGCCGCTTTAGTTACACGCGGCACAATCGCTAAATACCAATGGAAATAATCAGCTTGTTTCTCATCAGTAGGCATAGAGCGAATCGTGTAATTGTACGCAGGATTATTGAGCCCATAGAATAGTTTAGCGAGTACAGTTTTGAGGTTATAGGCAAGATCTTCTAACTCAGGATCGGTAATCTCACTAAAGCAGGAACTATGCCGACGTGGAAATACCCACATATGGAAAGGGGACAATGCCGCATAGGGAATGAAGGTTACAAAATGCTCAGTTTCTAAAACAATGCGCTCCTTGGCGTTTAGTTCATCACGGAGGGTATGGCAAAATAAACATTCACCGATATCATCAAAATAATTAGTTGCCTCAATTAAGCGGTAACGAATTTGGGAAGGAACAACTGGCGTTGCTGTAATTTGAGAATGGGGATGTTCAAGAGAAGTACCTGCTCCCTCACCATGATTTTTAAAGATGATGATGCTCTCAATGCGTTTGTCATGACTAATTACCTTATAGCGCTGACGGTAAGCCCGAAAAATATTAATCACATCGTCAAGTTCCATCAGAGCCAGTGTCGCATTATGATCGGGATGCTCTATTAGCACTTCATGATAGCCTATACCTGTAATAGAGCGATGAATTCCTTCACTATGACGGATCCGTTCCCCAACTGGTGACAGCGCGGGATATTTATTTGGAATAATCCGCACTCGCCAACCACGATCATCTTCTATGCGTAGGTATTCAGGTTCCGTAGTATTTTCATTGCCCTGACAAAAAGGACAAGTATGCTTATAACTGGGTAATTCGGGAGGTATATCATCCTGCGATCTCGCAAACTCATGGGGACGTTTTGCCCTCTCGGTAGCAAAAATCACCCAATCCTTAGTAATCACGTTTTGGCGTAGGTGAGACATAGTGGTTTACTGGTTATTCCACAAAAACTATAGATCGATTTCAGCCCTGTTGCTTAGCATGATAGAGGGTGATATCCGCTTGCTTAATCAGGAGCGATGGCTCTTGCAACGACGATTAGCAACTTGGGTTAAGCCATCGATATTCACTAGTTTTTCTAGTTCCATGTTTGCCTTTCTGAGATTAGAAGGCTTGCACATCGTAAATCCAAGGAATTATCAATCGGTACGGAAGCAAAATTACGAGTTCTGGTTGACTTACTATCAAAGCATTTTCCAGAGCGCATTTTAAATTATCTCTTTCAGCATCCAAAATCCCGCAAAATGTTCTTCTTCAGGTTTGTTTTGGACTGCTAAGAAATGAAATCCTTGCGAATTTTGTTTGGAATGTTCAAAAGATGTCCCTTGTATAATCGCATTTTTATCCTTCGGTGCTTGTAAATTAGCCAATACCCACCGCGCATCGGCACTGGCTTCTAACAGCATTTGGGTGCGATCGCCTAGTAATCTCTCAAATTTGATAAACACGGGATCAACACCTGACATCCAAGCTGCTAAAGCCGTTGCCCTTGAGGAAATAATGATAATTCCTGAGACAATGGTTTCGGGATCAAGATGGCTGATATCGAGAAGTTCACTAAAGTCCATCGACCATTCGCTGGCATCGGTAAAGTCTCCTGCTTTGAGAGATACTAAAATCCAACTCTCACCCATCAGAGCATCGGGAATAGGTTTAGGATCTTGTGCTGCTAATACTTTTAAGGGTAATGGATTAGGATCAACTGCCTGAAATCCCTCACGATTGGGATAAATACTTGCCATTCTCTCGGCGAGCCATGAGGACATTGTAAAGACGCGCCGTGAGGCTTGCCCTGTAATGCCTGCGAGCGTACAGCCTCGAATAATGATGTTGGTCATGCTCGGACGGAAGAAGCGGATTTTAATCGGAGTTTGACCCGTTGTTTCCACACATTCTGTCAGTTGCTTAGCTAACCATTCAGAGTTGACTTCATTAGATGGACATTCACGTATCCATTCAAACTGACGCTCGCGATCGCAGATCAGCAATTCCCAAACCTTCTTATTATTAGCATCCAGTAAAGGACGGGAATAAAAATCTAACTCCCAAATTTTCGACATAAATATTAAGTTCTACCCTGACTTTGGTAACACTGCTTTCCTCATGTTATCGCGATCGTATCTTTCTCAGCCAGCTATTATCCTTCACTGATACCTAATATAGAAATATTTTTGAAAGTAGCGCTTCGTGCTACTTTCAAAAATATTTCTGCACTACTCAAAGCCTCTTTCATTTTACCGTAGGGGCAATTCATGAATTGCCCCTACGGTAAAACAACTTTGCGTAAGTCCTATAGGTGATTATTTCCTCTTTAACAATGGCAAGAAATCACGGTCATATAAAGTAATTTTTTTAGTAATTGAGTTGCGGGCGCTTCGCGCCCGCAACTCAATTACATAGCATGACTAACTTTTATCGTTACTTTCCCCAGCCAATTGAGATGTATTTAGTTTTTATTGCCCCTTCTGTGAGATTCTGGTATCAATACAGACCCTGCATAATTTGCAAAAGTGCTTATGAGTTCGATTCGTGTTGTCCTAATTGAAGACCATGACCTGACCCGCATGGGCATGAAGATTGCGTTGCAACAACAAGGAGAGCTTGTCTTTGTTGGTGAAGCAGCGACGGGTGCGGAAGGTGTGGCATTGGTAAACAGCCAACAACCTGATGTCGCGATCGTTGATTTAGGTTTGCCCGATATGGATGGCGTAGAGGTAACACGCCAAATCAAGGCAGCAAACACTGAAGCAAGCAAAGCAACTAAGGTTTTGATCTTAACGCTCACTGATAACCAAGAGACTGTACTTGCGGCATTTGCCGCAGGTGCTGACTCCTACTGCATCAAGGATATTAGCTCTGAAAACTTAGTGCAAGCGCTGAAATTAACAGCGGAGGGCAACTCATGGATTGATCCTGCGATCGCTAATGTGGTTTTACAACAGGTACGCCGCAAGGAGGCGACTGTCGAGATCGCTGCAGCAGAAGCTGATTATAAACAGGTGCTGGAAGCCACACCCCTGACTGAGCGAGAGTTAGAAGTCCTCTCAGAGATTGTTAATGGCAATAGCAACGCAGAAATCGCCGAAAAGCTTTACATTACCGTTGGTACTGTTAAAACACATGTCCGTAATATTTTGAATAAGCTCTGTGCTGACGATCGCACACAAGCCGCAGTTCGTGCTTTGAGAGCAGGCTTAGTTAAATAAAACAAATAAGCTGTGCAATGCATACAGCGTTTTTCAAGCAAGCGATTTCCATAGGTTTGTTTTCCCCGCCTTTGGCGGGGGGAAACAAACCTATACTTCACCAGACTGGTAAACGCCGTAGCTTATTTGTTGAGGACTAGCAATACAGCGCTTTGCGCTTACTTAAACCCCAGAAATATTTTTGAAAGTGGCGCGAAGCAACACTTTCAAAAATATTTCTGTACTACTCAAAGCCTCAATAGGCTGTAGTTTAAAAAACTTTATCTTATTTAATGCTGACAGGTTTTATATATGGATGTACAGATTTTTTTTAGGTACATTCATGATATTTTCAATTTTAAGCGGTGTTGCCAGATTATTAAATTTTCTTTCAGATAAGTTAGCGGACTTAGCCGATCTCATCTCCAAGACATCGCATTCGAGTAAATATCCTCTATTACCCCAGAATGATCCTGAAATTGACCAGCGTCGAGCAGCCCTAAATAAGTCACGGGAGCTTTATCAATACAACTACACCTACGTTGAATCGCTACCGATGGTGGAGAAAGTCCCCACATGTGAGCGATTTACTTTATCGTGGGGATTGCTGGTGGGTAAGGTGGTCGTTAAGGTGCTACTTAACGATCTCGCAAATCCCTCAGCATTCATTGACAAGGACAAGTCCAAGGCGAAACAACTTGAATTTTCCAAAAAATTACTGGAGGCGAGTATGTCCAAGTCTGACAATGCTCTAATGGAATTGCTTGCCGATTTGCCAGATATTCTCGCGGATGATCCCATTGATTTAGAAGGCTCCAATATCCAAGAGTACAATGATCTCTTTTGGATTATTTCCCTGCCTGCGATCAGTCAATACTTTATTAGTAATGCTGAATTTGCAAGATTGAGGGTAGCGGGATTTAATCCTCTGATGATTCAACGGATCAACACTCTTGATGCAAAGTTTCCTGTCACCGAGGCGCAATTTCAATCGGTTTTAGCCAATGATTCACTGGCAGCAGCAGGTGCGGAGGGGCGATTGTATTTGGCGGATTATGCAGAACTAGAAGCGATCGCTGGTAGTAATTTTCCGAATGGTAAACAGAAATATATCAATGCGCCCCTGGTCCTCTTTGCGATTCCCAAAGGTAAAAAGAGCCTAATCCCAATCGCAATTCAACTCGGTCAAGATCCCAACACGCATCCGATCCTTGAGGCACGAGCAGATGACGAACCAAACTGGTTAATTGCCAAAACCGTCGTGCAGATTGCTGATGCTAACTATCACGAATTGATTAGTCACTTGGCGAGAACCCATTTAGTTATTGAACCTTTTGTAATTGCGACTAATCGTCAATTAGCTAGTAACCATCCGCTTTACATTTTACTCAAACCCCATTTCCAAGGCACTCTCGCCATTAACGATGCCGCTCAGTCTGGATTAATCAGTCCAGGGGGGACGGTTGATAAGCTCTTGGCAGGTACAATCGGTTCAGCAAGGGCTTTGTCAGTGCATGGGGTGAAAACCTTTAACTTTAATGAGTCGCTATTACCGATCGCTTTGAAAAAACGAGGTGTCGATGATCCAAGCCTCTTACCCGACTATCCCTACCGCGATGATGCTCTATTAATTTGGGAAGCGATCTCTACTTGGGTGAAGAACTATCTATCGATCTATTATGCCAATGACAATGACATATTTAAAGATGCAGAATTACAAGCATGGGCAAAGGAAATCATCTCAGATGAAGGTGGTCGCGTAACTAGCTTTGGACAAAATGGACAGATTCGCACCCTTGCTTATTTGATTGATGCCGTCACATTGCTGATCTTCACAGGCAGTGCCCAGCACGCAGCCGTGAATTTCCCTCAAGGGGACTTGATGACCTATGCCCCTGCAACTCCCTTAGCGGGCTATACGCCAGCCCCCACCAGTACTACAGGTGCGACTGAAGAGGACTTCTTTGCGATGCTACCTGCGATTGATCAGGCAAAGAGTCAGTTGACCATGACCTATATTCTGGGTTCAGTCTACTACACGACGTTAGGTGATTATGGCAATGCATATTTCACAGATGATCGCATTCAGCAGCCCCTACGGGATTTTCAAGACGATTTGAAAGCGATCGAATCAACGATCAAGTCCCGTAATGAACAAAGAATCTTGGACTATAGCTATCTCCGACCATCACGCATTCCCCAAAGTATTAATATCTAAATTACCCTCACCCTTGGCTCTTCTCCCCAAGGGAAAGGGGAACAAGAATTACTCTTCGCTCTTTGGTAGTGGGATCGGGGGGGTGAGGGATTGAGCAACTTCTGCGTAAGTCCTAAAGTCAACAAAGAAATCCTTAATTCCTAATCCTAAATATTCTCCTAGTAATGTTTCAGACTTGTTGGGGAACAAATAAAACTTGGAAGTTAGGATCATTAGCTAACTTGTTTTTCAGTTTTTATCCAATTTTCTGCTCCAACAACTTTGAAACACCACCCTTTTTTTAATTATTTTACACTTCCATTAGGAGCGGAATGTGGGTTGCATCAATTCAATTGGTAATCCATCGGGATCGGCGATAAAGGCAACTCGATAAGTGCGATCACCAATAGTTTGTTCTCTAGGCGGTAAAAGCAATTTGACTTTACCTAATTTATTCACGAGATCTTGTAAATAGGATTCTAGATTTTCCACATGAAATGATAAATGATAGTAGCCCACGTAATACTCGTCACCAAAGGGATTCTGGATATTCTTTGGTTCAGGGACTTGCATGAGTTCTAGATGAGTGCCCGCACCTCGCATCCAACAAGCCAGTGTAATTCCTGCCGTAAAGCGTTCTATTACTTCAAAACCTAATGCCTCATAAAAGGCGATCGCCTGAAAAATATCTGCCGTTTTGATCGCGATATGGTGGTATTTCATAATTTATCGGGCAGGAGGTAGGGAAATGGTCTATCCCCCGAACAACTAGCTAAATTAATTGCTGGGCTTGAAGAACTCAGTCAAATATTTATGTAGTGTCAGTTCAATATAGCCATTTTTGCAGTGATTTGTACGCTACAAATGGCAGAAAATAGACGTTTACGTAAGTAGCTCAGCATAGTTATAAATCAAACCCAGATTATGGTGACTCCTGCTTCACAATAATCTATTTAATAGCCTCGACTTTCATTTTGCTTGTTGTTGGGAAGCTCAGATACAGTGGCAGGCACATCACGCTTGGGACGGAGAGGAGCAGCTTGTAAAAAAATTGATTGCTCAGGGCGCTCACGTACTAGTTCCCCTGGGTTCTTTTCTGCTGACCGAATCAATTCATTATTAAAAGAACTTTCAGCAGTAGTTAATTGTCGCTCTTGGCGTTTAAACTGCTCTAGTTTCTTATACTGCTGGTTCCACTGCTCTTGGGCATAGACTGTCCAGCCATAAATCACAAATACAGAAAGTGTTAGTAAAACTGTAACTACAATCGAAAGTTTCTGGGTGGACATCAGCAGTCGTAACCAGAGTGGCAAAGGAAAAGAGTTAGCGCGAGGAAGACGCTTAACGTTCTTATTGGGGGCAGACTCGCTAGTTAAAGATTTGCGACTCACAGGCAGGCGCTTACTCTGCCGATCTAGATGTTGTGGTGATCGTTGTGGATCAGGCATTCGCGCTCTGCTAGCTGTCATTTTCTTAACTCTTCTCTCACTCAAGATTCACCACTGCTACTTGTAGCACTTTCACGTAGAAATTACCAAGTGTTTTTTGAACATTTTGGAATTTTTTACTAAATGCTTACTCTGAGTAAAGACCAAAGTAAATATAAGTAATTTCTAACCCTAGAATTATAATGGTCATTGATTTTTTGGCAACAAGAATTTAACGTTAATTTGATCCCCTTCTTGTAAACCCATTTCTGTGGTGAGTCCAGCCCTAACTTCGATGACATTATCTGCCACAACCCCATTTTCTGGATAGATCGGGCAAGGGTTAGCGTTGCAAGTAGTAGCATTACGAGCGATCGCTACGACCTTGCCATCAAGCAAAAAGATCATGTCGAGGGGGGAAGGCGTATTTTTCATCCAAAAGGCAACAGGACGCGCAGGATTGAAAGGAAACAACATCCCACGATCATCGGCTAGGGGTGGACGAAACATTAATCCTTTTTCTTGTTCTTGAGATGTATTAGCTACCTCTAGCTGAATCTCTCGTCCTGCGATCTTAGCAATAGCAGTAATTGGCAAATATTGTCCTAGTTCAGAGACTGGTTTCGGTTTAGTTTGGGGAGTGAACTGAGGTGAGGCAGTTTGTGGTGAAGTTGTTACGGGAATTGATGGGTTTATTGATGGCTTAGTACTGTCTGACACCGCAGGGGAGCTACAAGCAATCATCGACAAACTCAGGCTAATCGTACATAGCTTTATACAAACTCTTTGGAGGATTTGGATCGAACTATGAACAGGTGTGTCACAATTTCTAGAAGTATCGCCAGTCATATTGCCAGTCATCTTATGTCTTTTCCTCTACATGTCGTATTTATCTGGCACCAACATCAACCTCTCTATAAAAGCGCGATCTCTGGCAAGTATCTCTTGCCTTGGGTGAGGCTGCATGGCGTAAAAGATTATTTGGATCTCGTATTGATGTTGTCAAGATACCCAAAGCTACATCAAACGATCAATCTTGTACCATCTCTCATTTTACAACTGCAAGACTATGTAGAGGGGAAGGCGTTTGATCCCTACTTGTCATTGACCTTAACGCCTGTTGATAATCTCACGCGATCGCAAAAGTATTTTATTGTCGAACATTTCTTTGATGCCAATCACCAGACAATGATCGAGCCATATCATCGCTATGCCGATCTCTTGGCGCAACGGCAAGCCTACGGTATTGAGTGGTGCGTGAATCATTGGCAAGCGCCTGATTTTAGCGATTTACTAGCATGGCATAACCTGACATGGATTGACCCCCTCTTTCGTGAAGCCGATCTCGAAATTGCGGAGTGGTATGAGCGTGGTAGAGATTTCACCCTCGCTGATCGTCAAAGAATCTACAGCAAACAACGCGAAATTATTAGTCGCATTTTGCCTCAACATCGGCAAATGCAAAAACAGGGACAGTTAGAGATTACGACTACGCCCTATACGCATCCGATCATGCCCCTCCTTGCTGATACGCAGGCAGGACGTATTGCCGTGCCGCAAATGTATTTGCCAAATACCCGCTTTCGATGGGAGTCAGACATTAATCTGCATTTAGAAAAAGCTAAAGAACTTTATCGTCAAAATTTCGGTTACGACCCTAAAGGTTTATGGCCATCAGAGCAATCAGTTAGTCCCGCCATCTTGCCCCATATCTCCAAGCAAGGTTTCTCGTGGTTATGCTCAGATGAGGGGGTATTGGGCTGGAGTCTTGGGCATTATTTCCGCCGTGATGAGCGTGGGGTGATCGATGCTCCTCATTTGCTCTACCAGCCCTATCGCCTTGAAACTGTATATGGAGACTTAGCAATTATTTTCCGCGATCGCCTGCTTTCGGATCTTATTGGCTTTAGCTATGGGGCACTTTTACCTCAAGCGGCTAGTGACGATTTATGCGATCGTTTGATGACAATCCAAAAACAGCAAAATGAATATTTAGCTGAGCATCCCGATGGTCAACCTTGGCTAGTGACAATTGCCCTCGATGGTGAAAACTGCTGGGAATTTTATCCCCAAGATGGCAACCCATTTTTACAGACTCTGTATGAAACCCTTTCTAATAATCACAACCTAAAGCTAGTCACTCCCTCGGAGTATTTAGCTAAATATCCACCCATTGAAAAAATTCCGCCTCATCAGTTACATGGTGGCTCATGGATTGACTCCAGTTTTACGACATGGATTGGTGATCCAGTCAAAAATCGGGCATGGGAATTACTTGCCGAGGCTCGCCAAGTTTTAGCGCAACACCCTGAAGCCACTTGTGAGAATAATCCTGAAGCTTGGGAAAGTCTAATGGCAGCCGAAGGCTCTGACTGGTTTTGGTGGTTTGGGGAAGGACATAGCTCTAATGACGATGCCATGTTCGATCGCTTATTTCGTGAACATTTACAAGTAATTTATCGTGCCCTAAATGAACCAGTTCCCCATGCTTTGCTCTATCCCCTCGAACCCAATGATATCTCTACTAATGATCGCCCCACAAGACCAATTCACCCTCTAATTAATGGCAGGTTTGAAAATGACGATTGGCAAGGTGCAGGTAAAATTGAAATTAGCGGAGCGCGAGGGGCAATGCACCAAAATGCACCCGTCAAACGCCTATGGTATGGATACGATCATTTTTATTGCTACTTGCGCCTAGAATTTAGTAATCTAGAGAGCATTGCTCAATGTAAGTTACATCTGTTGTGGTTTTATCCAAGTCGCATTCACCCTAATAGTCCAGTAAGGCTTATTAATATGCCTGATGTATCACCACTAAATTATTTATTTCGCCATCACCTAGTGATTGATTTTGCCAATAAATCAGTTCTGCTTCAAGAATCTTTAGAAAAGTTTCAGTGGGAAACCATAGCAACTCATACGAAAATAGGTTTAGAACAATGTTTAGAAATAGCCATACCTTGGAGTGATTTGGCAGTCAAGCCTCAATCCGTTGCAAGATTAGTGATTATGCTCAGCCAAAAAGAGCATTTTCAGATATCCTTACCTGAGTATACGATAATTCCCATTGAAGTACCTTAGAGTTACGTTATTAAAGAGATAACAGTGGAAAACCCAGAAAAGACCAGTATTGAGTCAATTGTCGAACAAGCATTGCAAGATCGTTACTTCACTCCCGCAATGGAAGCAGAGGTTGGACGGATTTGTGATAGCGCGTTTGAACTGTCGGTAGAAGAATACATGGCACTCGATCGACTGATGGGTGCTTTGCTAACAGGGGAAGTAGTTGCTGTCCCACGTAAGCAATTTATCAACGTGATGGAAGATTTAGTGCTCAGTGAAGCAATAGCAAGGGTTGCCGAGATTGAGACAAATAGTAATAAAGTTTTGGACTTGGGTGATATTGCCGCCTATGCACTCAACCGTCTACCTCCCTTATATGCCACCACTGAGCAGGGCGCAAATTACCAAAGAGAAAGGGCTATGGCAGATTTAAAACATTTAATTGCTCAGCAGGTTAAAGAAGCACTCGAACACAATCTTGATCTTCCTGAATTCTTCCCCGATCGGTCTACCTTTGGTTCCGTAAATAAAGACTCTTTACTTTCTCAACTGAGCAATTTACTTCAAGCTTACGCACCTAATTTTGAAGAGAAGTCTTAAGCTTAAGGTTTAGTTGTGGTGCTTGACACTGCAACTTATTAAATTACATGGTTAAGATCATTAGGGGATAAGCGATCATTAATAATTTGACCATCTCGAAACCAGATAATCCGTTGGGTATTTCTAGCAACATCTGCTTCATGTGTGACCATCACGACAGTAATGCCACTGTCATTTAATTTGCCAAATAGTTCAATAACCTCTGCAGTTGTATGTGAGTCAAGTGCCCCAGTTGGTTCATCGGCAAGTAACATTACGGGATTATTGACGAGCGCTCTGGCGATCGCCACCCTTTGCTGTTGACCACCTGACATCTGATTGGGACGATTATTGAGGCGATGTCCCATCGCTACCCGTTCCAGCGCTGCCGCTGCCCGTTCTTTTTGTTCCTTAGGACGCACATTGGCATAAGCCATAGGCAACATGACATTCTCTAGAGCTGTTAACTGTGGCAAGAGGTGATATTGCTGAAACACAAAGCCAATCTTGAGATTGCGAACCTTAGCCAGATCCTTCTCTTCCATGTCTGAGACATCTTCTTCGTCGAGAAAGTATTGACCAGAGGTAGTGCTATCGAGACAGCCAATGATATTCATACAAGTGGACTTACCCGAACCTGAAACGCCCATGATCGCACAATATTCCCCTTGTTTAATCACAAAGCTGACATTATCTAAGGCTTTGACCAAGGTGTCATCTTGACCATAGTATTTACAAACTTCATTCAAGCGGACAATCTCGCGTCTTGAATCAGAGATGCTAGGAATAGGAGTGATGAGTTCGTTGGTTAGCATAAAGTTATTTGGTGATTAGGGCTTAGCTTTTAGCTTTTTGGTAATTCGTAATTCGTAATTTGCTTTTGGTGGTTGGTGACTTGAGAATTTTTACTTTTTCCTTAATTAAATGCTTCTAAGAGCCACAATTGGATCGAGTCTGGCGGCTTGGCGGGCTGGGAAAATACCGAAAAATAGACCAATGCCCCCAGATACTCCAACAGCTAAACAAATGGCACTGATGGACACACCTGCTTGGAGTGGCGAAACTGCGGCGATTAAAAGAATGCCACCAATCCCGATCGCCGTGCCGATCACTCCACCTAGTAGTGACAAAATTACTGCTTCAATGGTGAATTGCGTGAGGATGTCGCTAGGGGAAGCGCCAATCGCTTTACGCAGTCCAATTTCGCTGGTACGTTCGGTAACGGATACGAGCATGATGTTCATAATACCGATGCCACCGACTAGGAGCGAAATCCCTGCGATCGCAGCAAGCATGATCGTTAATGCACTTGTAATGTTACCGACAATTTCTAAAGCGTCCTGTTGGGTACGAATCGTAAAGGTATCTTCGGCTTTAGTATCAGAAGTACGATGACGTAATCGCAAGAGGTTAGCAATTTGGAACTGGGCTGCACTGACATTATCGTTACTGGTTGCGGATACGTTAATCACTGCAATCGCAACGCCATAGGGTGAGGTTTTACCCGTGAGACGACTAGTCATCGTTGAAATCGGCAGAAAGATGGTGTCATCTTGGTTAGTCCCCAAAAATGCCCCTTTCTCTGACATGATGCCAATTACTTCATAGCTAGTACTGCGTATTCTCACTGTCTGTCCAAGAGCGTTACCCTGCGGAAATAAATCTTTGGCGATCGCTGAGCCTAAAGTCACCACCCTTGCATTCCGTTTAATATCTTCTGCATTAAAAAAGCGTCCTGACCCAACATCCGCAGTTCTTACTTTTACATAGTTATCGGTTGTGCCAATCAACGTGGCGCGTTTGGTGTTGTTACCTGCGATCGCTAGTTCTGAACCATTGATCTGGGGGGCGACACTGCGGACAGTTGGTACTTGAGCAGCGATCGCTTCGGCATCGGCAAGGACAAGGCGATTGGGCGGCGCGATCACATTACGACGGGCATTGTCAGTTCCTGTAATTACAAAGATTACGTCTGTCCCCAACGCCTGAAACTGTTGTGAGGCATATTTCTGAGCACCTTGACCAACACCCACCATTAAAATTACTGAAGCATTACCGATGATAATACCTAGCATTGTTAATGTGCTTCGCAATCGATTAGCCGCAAGAGTTTTCCCTGCCATGCGTAGGCTTTCCCAAGTATCCATCCTGAAATTTCCTGATTTATTTTTATATATTGCCAAGGCGCAAAGCGTCATTTAGATACTTATTGGAAATTACCACTAAACTCTGGATTTAACATCGTCTCATAGAGCGAAATTTCTTTAGGTTTCAAGTCAATGCGAAACGCCGTATCAGATTTTGAGTTAGCATAAGTTTTAGTTGAACCTGACTCAATTCATAATTTTCTATGCCGAAGCTATCCAAGCCGCCAGATCCTAATGATCCTGAATACCAAAATCTCGAACGTAGAGTTAATTTTTATCTACACCTCGCTATCTATTCTGCTTGCAGTACCTGCATGTGGTTTATCCAATCTATCACTGAAAAAGTATGGATCTGGTCTGTATGGGTTGCTGTGATCTGGGCAATATTAATTCTCGTACATGGAATCTGGGTATTAACTAAAGAAAAGCAAACCCAAAAATCTAGCTTAGAAAAACTAGACTAAGAGCAATGGACACTTAAAAAGTGATCGAATGTTTGTGTCTTTCTTGCCAGTGTGAAATGGACGATTCAGGACTTCATCACCTGTTATCTGCTCAGTACGGTATTTCTACTTAAACTATTCTCTTCAGACTATTACTGATAACTAATCGCTCTAATGTATAGCGGTTTTCATTTTGCCGTAGGCAAAATGAAAACTCAAAACTCTTACTGGGACTAATTTTTTGTTTTCAAATGAGTGAGTACTCATTTGAAAACCGCTATATTATCCATAGAAAGCAGCAAAAGTGATCGCCAGACTAATCCTAATAACCTAGGTCAGATATTTTTTGTGCTTTATCCAAAATTTGCTCGCCCATTCATCATCCCTAATATCCACCCAATAAAGCTCCGCAAAGTGGCATGTGGATACAATGATCGTACCAACCATATTTGGCATCTGTACCTTGGCTTAAGTTCCACAAATTTTCTAATAGGCTTGTAGCAAAAGGCGCAGTTTCGCCGCACCAATTAATGAGCAAGTTTTACTTACCAATACAGAAGCGACTAAAGATTTGATCGAGCACTGATTCTGTTACCTCTTCACCTGTAATTTCACCGATCGCACTAATGGCAGATCGTAAATCAATAGTCCAAAAATCAAGGGGTAACTGATCCGTAATTGCCATTTTGACATTATCTAAAGATTGCACAACCCTGAGTAAACAAGCTTTTTGGCGTTGATTAATTGCAACATCAAGGTTCGCTGCCATGATCGCATCTTGCTGAATACATTTAAGAATAGTTGCTTCCAAGTCTTCAATACCTATATTTTGAGAAGCTGTAGTTTTGACAATGGGAAAGCTTTTACATCTCCGCCCATTCTCTTGTGGAAGATAGATCTTAGATGCGAGTGCGACATCTATCTTATTTATTACTAAAATCAAGGGACGATCGCTAACGATATTATAAATTTCTGTATCCTTCTCAATCCAGCCAACACTCGCATCAATCACCATTAAGACCAAATCCGCCGACTGGGCTGCTTGTCGAGATCGCTCTACCCCAATTTTCTCGACGACATCCTCTGTTTCCCTAATTCCTGCTGTATCAAGGACTTGAATAGGAATACCCCCAACTACTAATTGCGAATCCACCACATCACGAGTTGTTCCAGGTAAATCTGTCACAATTGCGCGATCGCTGCGGCTCCATGCATTCAGCAAACTTGATTTACCTACATTGGGACGACCAACAATGGCAACCTTTAAACCCGTGCGTAATAGCTCACCTCGATCCGCAGTTGCTAAAATTTGTTGTGACTCTTGTACAACTATCCCAATTTCTGTCATTATCCATTCCACGTCAAGCGGTGGTAAATCATCTTCAAAATCAATCCTTGCTTCAATTTCAGTTAAGACATTCAAACATTTATTTCGCAAATATTTAAGAGCATGTGCGAGTTTACCTCGTAGAGAGGCGATCGCTGATTGGGCTGCTTGTGCAGATTTCGCGCCTACTAGATCATTAATACTTTCAGCCTGCGTAAGATCGATTCTGCCATTAAGAAAGGCACGTAAACTAAACTCTCCTGTTTCCGCTAGTCTTGCACCTTGCTCTAAACACAGATTCAGTACCTGTTGCACTGCTATAATGCCTCCATGACAGTGAAATTCCACCACATCCTCACGGGTAAAGGAACGAGGAGCCTTCATCAATAACAATAGGCTTTCATCAATTGTGGCTTTGGTTAAGGGATTTTTGATATAGCCATAGAGAATACGGTGGCTTTCCCATACCTGTTTGCCGCCTGCGTAAAAGATTTGCCTAGCGATCGCCTCAGCGCGATCACCCGATAATCTCACAATGCCCACACTACCTTGTTGTGGGGAAATCGCCGTAGCGATCGCCGCGATCGTATCAGATAGACTCATTTAAACTCATATATAAATAGAACTTACGCAAGTCTAACGAATTTAAGGTTCTGCGATTTAATCAAGACTCAAAATTTTTTGGTGTGATCTTGACCACACCAAAAAATTTTGAGTCTTGATCTGTGGCGCACACGCTGCGCGCACCACAGATTTTTGGGTTTGGCTCAATAGGTGTTTCGGGGAGGTGAAAGAAAGGAAGAAATTGGTAATATTGTAGCGAAAGCCAAAAGCCGCGATCACAATGCTGAGTGTGAACTTAACCCATCTAATCGATGACGAAAAATGTTA